>Ga0308158_10001635_pt1 | contig 23339 bp, 24 predicted proteins | sample PhyBR2_FD_201038 | JGI IMG/M metagenome (GOLD analysis project Ga0308158, IMG submission 201038) | Phyllosphere microbial communities from UC Gill Tract Community Farm, Albany, California, United States - DLSLB.R2 | ecosystem: Host-associated > Plants > Phyllosphere > Unclassified | place: USA...
ACGCCCTAGCGTGCGGTTGGCGATCTTCTCTATGGATTTGTGCATCAGTGTTTTGCATCGGCAGGTCACCAAATTTTCTGCCATTTTTTAGTTGATGCGAAACTTGTGAATTTTGCATCGGGACGCGAAAACTGGTTGAGCGTGGAAAATCCAATTTCAGGTGCTGACTTGGCCGTAGCTGCCGCTGGCTTTCATCTCAGCCGCTCGCTCGAAATTGGATTTGGGACAGAAAGCAATCTTGCGTAAACCTCACCCAAGGTTGCGTGGCTGACGCCCGACGCGAGTCAGCCTAGGTAAACAACGGAAGTAAGCGTTGGTATTGATCTGATCCTACATCCGCAGCGCAAATAAAGGCTGGTGATGGCGTTATCAGGCCAGTCCACGATAGCGACGATATGGGATAAGCACGAAGAATGTGCAGTTTGGCAACAGCCCTATTATTGAAAGACAAGGTGTGCACGGCGCGAAAGAACCGGCTGTCAGTCCGGTAGCCATGCACTGTCGTATTATATTGCGTCCGCGTTGCCGGTTTGGAGACTAGATCTTGCCACCGTTGATGATCACGCACACGCAGAATGCCCTTGCTGTCGCATTCGCTGCGCGCGATCTGAATGCCCCACGCGCTATAGCGATCAACAGCGAACACCCAGACGAGCCATCCCGCCACCAAGGCGTAGAAGACCAAGATCCTTATTCCGATCTCCGCAAAGTCCGCTTCCAAGTATCAGCCCAAAAGCGGCTTCTATGTCCAGCTTAGCTGCCTATTCCGCAGGCTGACGGTATTCGAGCGGAACAGGTTTGAAGATAGCAGCTGACGCGCATCCTAAAACCAAGCCAGTCAGGACTAACGGGCTGAAGGCAGCGTTGCCTCGGATCATCTCAATCGCGCCAGTCACAGCAAGCCAGGTAACAACCAGCAGAAAAAGCCTCGCGAAGAACGTCCGTAGTCGTGGAGGCATCCGGTTTTTCAGCCGCGTGGTCCAACTCGACATCGATAGCTCCCGTTCATGCAAGGACATGGCATACGCCCGCTACGTCCGCAATTTGGACGTTCTGGACATCGCAAAATGGACCCCTTTTGTAACGCAACCTGTGTAGTTCGGTTCTCGAAATGAACGAGAAGAGAGAAAACAGCGGCTTTGCCTAACTTTCGGATGAGCATTTTGGAAGCGTCAGTTGTAGTTTAAAACCTGTTGGAAGATAACTGAGGAACCGCCGGCACCGCTTGCAATGGACCTATCCGCCAAGCATCGCGGTTATCTTCGCTCCCAGCGCGTCAAGGGCAAACGGCTTGGTTATCATGTCCATGTTGGTGCCCAGGAAACCGGCGCGGATGGCGGCGTTTTCGGCATAGCCGGTCACAAAGAGCACCGGCAGTTCGGGCCTGTGGGTACGCGCGATCTCAGCTAGCTGCCGACCATTCATACCCGGCAGACCAACATCCGACACCAGAAGGTCGATTGTGCGGTCAGACGCAAGTACCGGGATCGCCTCGTTGGCGTCTTTGGCAAGGATCGTGCGGTAGGCCAGTTCGCTCAGCACCTCATGGATAAGGACACGGACAGAATCATCGTCTTCGACCAGCAAAACCGTCTGACCTTCACCTTTCTGAACCCGCAACGCAGCCAGCGTATCGCTGCCTTCCGGCGCTTCGCCGGCCGGCAGGTAGAGCTTGACGGAGGTTCCCTCACCGGGACGGCTATGGATGCGAACCTGCCCGCCCGATTGCCGGGCAAAACCATAGACCATCGACAGGCCGAGGCCGGTCCCCTGGCCGATCGGCTTGGTGGTGAAGAACGGATCGAACACCTTGGCAACGAGATCAGGCGACATACCAACGCCGGTGTCGGACACGGCAACCATGACGTATCGCCCGGCCGCAATGTCAGGCTTGGCGGTCGCATAGGCCTCGTCGAGCTCGACGAGCGATGTTTCAATCGTGAGCTGGCCACCATCGGGCATCGCGTCGCGCGCGTTGATGACCAGGTTCAGGATCGCGTTCTCCAGCTGGTTGGCGTCGGTGACGGCAAACCCGACCTGCTCGTTGGAGACGATGGCAAGAGCGATGTTTTCGCGGATCGTCCGGCGAAGCAGATCCTCTAGCGATTGCGTGAGTTCATTCACATCGACCGGACGGGTATCGAGCGATTGCCGGCGCGAGAAGGCGAGCAGTCGCTGGGTCAGCGCCGCAGCACGGTGTGCCGATACCGACGCGGCATCCATGAAGCGGTCCAGGTCATCGAGGCGACCGGACGCGATCCGGCGTTTGATGATGTCGAGACCGCCGATGACACCGGTCAACATGTTGTTGAAGTCGTGAGCGATCCCGCCGGTGAGCTGCCCTACGGCCTCCATTTTCTGGCTCTGCCTAAGCGCATCCTCGGCGTGCGCACGCGTTGCCATTTCCGCTTCGAGATCAGCCGTGCGCTCAGCGACCTTATCCTCCAGCGTGCGGTTAAGCCGGTCGAGCGCCTCCTCAGCTTCCTTGCGCGCAGTGATGTCGATGATCGTGCCGATGAAGCGGATCGCCTGGCCGTCAGCAAAGAAGCTGCCACCACGCGCGCCAACCCACCGCGTGACGCTATCGGTCATTCCAATCGTGCGGTACTCGATGTCATAGCCGCCATCGCCGGCGGGATCGACGGCGCCGACGAGGGCCGCCTCGACATTCTTCCGGTCGCCGTCGTGAACATGGGCAAGGAACAACGCGTTATCGACGACCGTATCCGCTGGCATGCCGAACAACGCCTTGCAGCGCGCATCCCACCGAATCGTCCCGTCACGCGGATCATGATCCCAGGTGCCGACATCGGCCGCATCGGTCGCCAGCCGCAGTCGGCTTTCACTCTCGGCAAGTTCGGTCTGCCGATCGCGCATGGCGAACTGCTTCTGACGCGACCGCATGGCGGAGGCGACAGCACTGACCAGTGATGCCTTGCCCAGCGGCCGTTCCAACACGATGCTGTTGTCAGGCCGACCAGCCGGCATTGGTCTCGGACGCGCAGCGTGATTGGTACGCTGGGCAGCGAGCAGGACAGTCGGAATGTCAGACCAGGCCGGCTGCTGTTGGAATGCCTGGCGCAGGCTCTCATTGCCCTGCTTTAATGCCTCTTCGGTGAGGAGGAGAACGCCGATACGCCAGTCGAGATGTTCTGCAACAGTACCCAAATCAGGACATATCGCGACATCATAGCCCTCGGCGTCGAGTAGCACCTTGATGCTTAGCGCGTCCCGGCCAAATGGTGCGCAGACGAGGACGCGGTGACCTTCCGACGCCGTCTTATGATCCACCGAAGCGATCTTCCATCAAAGGTGTCTGAGCGCCGAGATATTCCGGCGTGCCGGTGAGTACGCCCTTGAACGCGGACAGCGCTTCACCGACGCGCACGCCCTGCTGGTCGATGCGCAGTTCGCGAATGGTATCCTCGTGCATGCCACCACGGTTCTTGATGACCGATATCGCCTTGCGGATGCGACCTTCGGCTTCGAAAAAGCGCAGCAGCAGCACCGTGTCGGCGACGTAGGATATGTTGAGGTTGGTTGCCATCGTGCCCACCAACCCATGCTGCGGGTTGATGAGGAAGGTGACGACACCCTTCTGGCTTAAAAACGACAGCATCTCATGCATCTGCAAAATGAGCTGCTGCTCCTGCGGCATTGCGGCCATATAGCCGTTGAGACTGTCGATGACGATCATGTTGGCGCCGCGGTTCTCAACCTCACTCACAACTCGCGAGGCGAACTCACCCGGCGACAGCTCGGCTGGATCGATCTGCTCGATAACAAGGCAGCCGTTATCGACATGGTCCTGCAAACCGAGATTGAAAGCGCGTGCCCGCGCCATCAGCGTGCCCACCCGCTCGTCGAACTCGTAGATCGTGCACTTCTCACCACGTCGACACGCGGCATCGATATATTGCAGCGAGATCGTCGTCTTACCGGAACCCGCCGGTCCCGTCACCAGGACACTGGTGCCGCGCATAGGGCCACCGCCAAGCAGATTGTCGAGCTCGACCACACCGCTCGGCGTCACCTCGCCGCTGAACTCGGCATGATGGGTTGCCGCAATCAGGCGCGGGTAGATGTCGAGGCCACCCTTGCGGATGGTCATGTCATGATAACCGGCGAGGAAATCGACACCGCGCAGCTTTTGTACCTGGAGCCTTCGCCGAGCAGCGCCGAAGTCGAGGGTCAGCCGCTCCAACGTGATGACACCGTGAGCAAGACTGTGAAGGTGATTGTCGTGGCCTGTTGCGCTACCGGTCATGTCATCGACGAGGATCACCGTCGCATCACGGCCGGCGAAGAATTGCTTCAGCGCCAGCACTTGGCGGCGATAACGCAGCGGGTCCTGTGCCAGCAGCCGCATCTCCGACAGGCTGTCGAACACCACCCGCCGTGGTTGCACGCGCTCGACCTCGGCCTGAATAAGCTGGACGGTCTCGCTCAGCTCCATCTCCCAGGGATGAAGCACCGACTGCTCGCTCCCGCCGCCCAGAATTTCAGAGGCAGCGCTGAACTCGAACACGTCGAAATCGTCGATGCTCCAGCCGTGCGAGGATGCGACCACGGCCAGCTCTTCGCGGGTTTCCGACAGGGTGATGTACAGCGCCTTTTCGCCCTGCCGCACGCCTTCGCGCAGGAACTGGAGCGCGAGCGTCGTCTTGCCTGACCCCGGTGTGCCTTCAAGCAGGTAAAGACGGTTGGCCGGCAAACCGCCGGTCAGGATCGTATCGAGGCCGGTATTACCGGTCGAGATTGTTGGTGCTTGGCTCATATCTTGACCGTTGTTCGCGCTATATCCGGTGCTTAGCCGCTTCTCGCGTGCGGAGAAAGCTCTCCTCAACGGTCCGCAGCGGTGCAAACCTTTCGTAAGCTATTTCAAAATATGAAGGAAAATCTAAAGTTGCGTGGTAGGTATCGATGTTCTGGAGAATGTTACGGGAGCGTAATCGGTCACGAGCCGTACAAAGAACTGGTGCCCTGGACAATCTTGCCGAGCCAGGCTTTGACAGCTTTGTCCACAAGGCAGCCATTGCCTTCGATGCGCCAATCTCGCTTCTGACGCTGCTCCACGACGACACTTTGTGGGTAAAGGCCTCGACCGGCCTTCAAATGCAATGCGCGCCTCGTGAGAACGGATTTTGTACGCACGCTGTTGATCGCAAGGAACTGCTCGAAGTCTGTGACGCGCGCGCCGATCCGCTGTTTGCCAAACTGCTGATTGTCACCGGTGAGCCCCACATCCGCTACTATATCGGAGCACCCCTGACGCTCATGGATGGTACCGACATTGGAGCTTTGTGCGTGCTGGACACACAACAGCGCGAACCTGCTTCCCGGGATCAGAAAGCGTATTTGACCGGTTTGGCGCGACAGGCGACTCAGGCACTCGAACGGAATGCTCATATCAAGGGTAGTCTGGCCGCGTGATGGAAGTGGTCAGTTGCATCGTGCAAGAGCATGATCTCCGCCTCGTGGCGGTAGCGATCGTTGTCGCCCTGATCGGCTCTGCCGCAACCGTACAGCTCTTCGGACGTGTTCTCGCATCACGCGGGAAAAGCCGGACCGGATGGATCGCACTGTGCTCGGTGGGTACAGGCACGATGGTCTGGTGCACGCATTTCGTCGCGATGATGGGGTTTCAGGCTGGCGTGCCGGTCAGGCTTGATCCGGTCCTCACTCTCGGTTCGCTTGGTATTGCAATCCTGCTTGCCGCACCGGGATTGGCCTTGGCTGCGCGACGCTCGCGTTCATGCGTGCTCGTCGGGGGTGCCATCGTCGGTGTCGCCGTTTCCACCATGCACTATGTTGGCATGATGGCTTACCGGATCGATGGTATCGTCGAGTGGCGGTGGTCCTATGTGGCTGCATCTGTCCTGTTGTCGTCGGCGCTCTCTGCCGCAGCCTTTCACGTCTTCCGCAGCAACCGCATCGCCCGCCGTGTCGGTGGAGGATTGCTGCTCGGGCTTGCGGTCGCGGCGCTGCACTTCACCGGCATGGCGGCGATGAGGATCGGCGTTCTGGCTCTGAGTCCGGAACTTGGGCTCTCCGATGCCGCGATGACCCAGCTCGCCCTCGGCACGGCCTGTGCCGGGCTGCTATTCATCGGCTGCGCCGCAGTCAGCGCGCTTATCGATGGCGAAACGCAGAGCGAAGCCTATCGGCGGATGCGGCGCATGGCGCTTCATGATGGGCTGACCGACCTGCCAAACCGCTTGTGCTTCAACGAAGAACTGGCGATCCGGCGGGAGCGAAAGGGTGGAACACCCCACCTTGCCGTCGTCATGCTCGATCTGTCGCGCTTCAAGAACGTCAACGACACTTACGGTCACCAAGCCGGGGATCAGCTCCTGATGGCGCTTGCCGCACGCATGAGCGATGCGCTTCTTCCTGGCGAGTGCATTGCCAGGCTGGGCGGCGATGAGTTCGCAGCGCTCGTTTCCTATACGGAGCGGGTTGAGGTCGACAGCTTTCTGGAACGTGTCGGCAAGGTCTTCGCCGAACCATTCACCTTTGAGAGATTCTCCGCCTCAGTCGGTGCCAACATCGGTATCGCACTGGCACCGCAGGATGGCACCGATGCCGACACGCTCCTCGCCCGTGCCGACCTTGCCATGTACCGCGCCAAAGGTGCGCATTCGGCTGCCCCATGCTTTTACGACCCGACCATGGATGAAGCCGCGCGGGATCGGCGAGAACTGGCCAACGAGCTTCGCGATGCCGTTGCCAAGGGTGACTTCGAACTGCACTATCAGGTGCAGGCTTCGGTCACGACTGGGGAAATCAGCGGCTACGAGGTGTTGGTGCGATGGCGGCATCCGTCCCGCGGATTGCTTTCTCCTGCAACCTTCATCCCGCTCGCCGAGGAAATCGGCGCGATCATCCCGCTGAGCAACTGGATCATCGCCCAAGCCTGCTTCGAGGCCGCGCTTTGGCCGAACCGGCACGTGATCGCGGTAAACCTGTCGCCCTTGCACCTGTCCGATCCTGGGTTGGTCGAAACCGTTCGCCGCGCGCTCGATGATAGCGGCCTGCCAGCGGAACGGCTGGCACTGGAATTGACTGAAAGCGCGATCATCCGCGACCGCCGTTACGCGCTCGATCAATTGCGTGAACTCAAGGCGATGGGCATTGGCTTGGCCCTGGACGACTTTGGCGTCGGCTACTCCTCGCTCGACGTGCTGCGATCATTTTCGTTCGACAGGATCAAGCTCGACAAGTCCTTCGTCGACGAGATTGAACGTGACGAACAAGCCGTCGCGCTTCTGCGCTCGATTGTGGCGTTGGGAACGACGTTGCACATTCCCGTGCTCGCGGAAGGGATTGAGGAACCCGGACAATTGCGGATTGCGGCACGCGAGGGATGTTCGGCAATCCAGGGCTATTTGATCGGTCGACCATCGCGCGATCTTGTAGACGCCGATCAAGTGCGCTTGGTGATCAAACGTGCAAATTTTCGAGGTTCAGAAGTGAGTCTCGTCGCATAGTCCCCGGTGTTTCCTGGGTGGCTATCGTGCCTGGCCATTCTATCCGACTCGGACGCTTGATACACGGGGGAGCGTGACGATCACTGCTACTTAAGATACGTGTGCCTATCAGTGGCAGAGGAGGGAAAATGCGAAAAAGTGAGCTTATTCAACGTATAGCTTTACTAAACCCACATCTACCCGATTTAGTATGCCGAACGCTGGTAGATAAATTTTTTGACGCTATTGTCGATCACCTCCGAAGTGGGGGTGCCATTGAACTGCGCGGTTTTGGAAGATTTTTTCTGAAGCAGCATGGTCAGCGAACCGTTCACAACCCTTGGACAGGCAATACCTTTTTAAAGGACCAGTTCGCGGCGGTGCGCTTTCGTCCAAGTAAGTTGATATGTGCCAGAATTAACGTAAATTGGTCGACGACAGTCAAGATTCCTTAATGCATAAACTGCATTGCCTCATTCGTACTTGACGTAAATCCGTGATGAACTGTCTTTTTATTATATTTAGATTCTAGGTAATTTGCGTTTGCCGGAATATATGGTAGCTCAAATTATTGTCATACGCTTTATCACGAACAGGATGGCAACAGGATTCAATTTTTCGCTTGCAGAACCGAAAGCCTGCCATGATTAGCATATATGACGTGAAATATAGATCGGCACGAGAAGCCAAAAGTCGGCTTACTAGTAAATACTCGATTAAAGGTACCGCTTGTGCGCATCATTTGAAAATAGCTGATCTCTACGAGAATCGAGAATGGGCTACTTGTTATGCCCGGTTCTGTTACTGTTACAATTTATAATGTCATCACGCGCCATCGGCGAGTCCTCGCCAACTCATCCCGTGCTTTTAAAGCTTCAACAGCATACCAGAATTTCTTATGCAGACCGCGATATTCTCGGCAAGTTGCTAAGTGACGTCCGCACAATCGATGGCCGTCGTGACATTATCCGGGCGGGCGAAGACCCTAAGTTCGTCCATTTGATGGTAGATGGATGGTCGTGCCGCTACTCGATTATTGACGACGGCCGTAGGCAGATCACGGCATTCCTCGTGCCTGGAGATTTTTGCGATACGGATATCTTTATGCTTGGCCAGATGGATCACAGCATCGGTGCACTGGGCCGTGCGCGTGTAGCGTTCATATCCAAGGACCTGATGGCGGAAGTTGCGGAACGCCCGTCTCTTATTCGTGCGTTATGGTGGGCTAGCCTCGTGGATAAAGGGGTATTAAGAGCATGGATCGTCAACATAGGTCGCAGGAATGCCGCCCAGCGCGTCGCGTACCTTACGTGCGAGCTTCATGCTAGACTGCTCAGTATTGGCATGGTAAGCAATGATAGCTTTCAGATGCCTCTAACCCAGGAGGATTTGGGCGATGCGCTTGGCCTGACCCCTGTTCATATCAATCGCGTTCTCCGAATTCTTCGGGAGCGCAGGCTGATGACGTTTTCAAACCGGACGATTGTAATCCACGACGCCAAAGCGCTAAGTCAAGAGGCGGGCTTTGACCCGCATTACCTTCACTTAAAATCAATTGCAGATCTGTAACGAAACGAAAAATACTCGTTGATTCATATTCACAATGCTAGAATTACTATTTTTTGATCAAATATAAGTTCATACAAACCCATGTATATATCTGTAAAAAAGTGTTTTTACGATCAGCCGTGCTAGCATCTGCAAAAGAACGTTTAATGAGCTTAAGGCATAAGTTAAGACTTGATACCTACCGTGTTTGCTGAAGGACAGTTTTCCGACGAGCGAGGGATATCGGTTGAACCGCGCTACGGCTAAAGGTCGAGGCCACTGCTCACAAGAAGCGCTCCCCACGCCGTAATGATTGGGCGGCTGCGGCAAACTTCGACGCCTTTGGACGATCTCCTGCGCGATATGCCTATATGATCGAGTTCGGACCGATCATTTCTTGTTGTTGCACCCTAAAGGCCTTACAGAGCCTCGCAGGTTTGCGCAATGAACTCGCGGGGTGATCGATAGCGCAAAGTGCGGTGTGGATGCGCCTCGTTATAGTGAGCCAACCGCCGGACAGTTGGTCGATGACACTCTGCGCATCTGGCCTGGGGTTCATGCGGACATAATCACGCTTGAGGGTGCGAACGAACGCCTCCGCCATGCCGTTTGATTGAGGACTGCTGACTGGGGTCGTGTGCGGGATCAGTCCAATGCCCCGGACGAAGGCGCGTGTATTACGAGCGGTGTAGCAGCTGCCGTTATCGGTCAGCCACTCGCTCGGTTCGGGTACGCGGTTGACCTGTCCGTAGCAATGCTCGACCGTGGCAACCATCAAGTCCTAGATGTCCTCGGCGGTGATGCCGCCCGTTGTCGCCACGTGTCCCATCGTCTCGCGGTCGCAGCAGTCGAGCGCGAACGCGACACGCACCTTCTCGCCGTTGTCACAGGTGATCTCCAACCCGTCGGAGCACCAGCAGGTGTTGCGGAGGTCGACGGCGACCCGGCCATCGTGACGCCGTTCCTCGTGGCGTTCGCCGTCCCGCTGTAGCAGCAGCCCATGCACTTTCATGACGCGGTAGACGCGTTTCGGATTAGGTGCTTCGCACCTCGTCTTTTCGGTGTGCCTGCGCAGTAGAGCATGAACGCGGCGATAGCCGTACATTGGCAGATCGGCGACGAGCGCCCGTATGTCGGCAACCAACTCAGCATCCGGCAGCGGTGGTCATCCGCGTGGTCGGGACGCTGGGCGATGGTGCACAGACAGGTGTGGCGAGCGATGCCGACTATCTCTGCGACCGCGCTCACTGTCCATCCCGCGGCAACGAGGTCGAGCGCAACAGGAGTTTTTTTGGGCCTGCGGCCCGGGACACGGCTTCGCTGAGCAGCTCGTTCTCCATGGCCTTCTTGCCGAGCAGCCGGTGTAGTTCGCGCACCTGCGCCTCGAGCGCTCGGTACTCGGACGCCGGCACCACTTCCTCGCCCGCTGTCGCGGCGGTCAGCGCACCCTGCGCCATCAGGCGCCGCCAGGTGAAGATCTGATTGCCACCGATGCCGTGCCGGCGGGCGACGAGCGACACGCTCATTCCGGGCAGCTACGTCTCCTCGACGATCCGGACCTTTCCTCCGGTGTCCACCGCCTCCGGCGCTGAACACCGGAGAACCTCGCCATCGTTGTAACGCCTGGTCGTACCGTCAGTCATATGCCTCACTCTTATCTAAGAGCGGGGCCCTGCCAAGTCATTTAGGGGGCCACTTCAGCTTGGAGAAGAACGGTTACGAGTTGCCCGTCACTCAGGAACAGATATGCGACGCAACAGGGCTGACGGCAATCTATGTGAACCGGATGCTGGGCTTGCTTGAGGAAAAGAAGCTGATCCTACGGGAACGACATCGTTTCCACATTCTCGATGTAACCCGGCTCCACGAGGCGGGCGATGATCCAAGGCCGACGTCGTCCGGCGTTGAAAACACTCGAGAGATTTGTAGAATAGCGCAATGGCTGAGACGCTTCATCCTGTTGCGCTCGCGTATGCTCAAGGCATTCAAGCGGGAAGAATAAGGGCAACGCCACCGTCGGAATGTCCGTGGCCATCAGACGAACATGAAGCCTGCGTTGCATGGTTTGCCGGCTACAGTATGGCTGTTCTAGCCACCGCAAAACCTACCCCCATCATGATCGCAGCACCACAGGCGGTGACACCCTGATCGTTCATCGATCCACGGATTTTGAACGAGCGGGGCCAATCGCCGTGAAGATCGTGGGGGGTAGCGAGTTTGGATGGCAGCCCCGTATTACAGCCTACCTACAGAACGACGGTACGGTGGTCCGCTGGAGCGGACAGCGATGATGGCGAACCATGCTTCCACCCGTACGACACAGTTTATGATCGCCGTCATGACGAGGAGACGTTGGATGAGGTCGACAGCGTCTTAAATTAATCGATGGATCCAGAACGATCGGGTGAAACAACCGCGCTTTCTCAAAGCAACCGATCTCTCGACCGCCCCGCTTACCGGATCAATCCGATTCCTTGGCGTTTCGATCGGCCCACGCCTTACCATCGTCGCTTCCCCAGAGCAGCCAGGCAATGTAACCGGCCCGATCCCCACGCATGCGCTTTGCCGTCTTTATCGACCTTGTGGCGCGCAAAATAGCTGTGCATCGATGTCACGTCGTCGGCGGTCAGCTCCTTCTGAGCGGCGAGCTGTTCGGCCCGACGAACCCCGACGTCAGTACCACCACGGCCAAATTTCTCACGCAGCTTCAGCCCCTTCTTGGCATTGCTGGCCATCCTCGCGGTCGGTTTGAACGTATCGGACATCATGCTCTCCTGTAGCAATATCCGGAACGCATGGATTTTCGAACATATCCGCTAAAGCGCGAGCCAAAACCGATCGGATTAACTTCTCTGCAAACCGCACTTTAATAAAGTGATGCGAAGGAACGACGTATGCCGTTTGATGCAACTTCAGCTTACAAATCATCCGACATCCGTTCGCCGATCGAGCAGGCTCTGGAATGGTCTGCAGCATTACCCGTCCGAAAAGCATGGCCTAGGCTTGCAGTCCTTTGGGCAGTTGTAGCGCTGCTCGATATGGCGAGCGGTCGCTTGGTTTCGCTGAATGCGTTGTACATGGTGCCCCTTTGTCTGACGACATGGTGCTTCGGCCGGACCTTGGGACTGATCGCAGGCGCCGCGGCGGTCACACTTACTTTGACAATCAACGGATTTGGCGACGGATTGTCGGCTCAGGCATCGACCGTGCCGGCGCTTGTAGCTGCCTGGAATGCCGGTATGCGTATCGCAGCCGTGGCATTCCTTATTTTGCTCGTAAGCGCTTTTCGGCGGACGTTCGACCGTGAGCGCATGAATGCCCGTATCGATCCGCTGACTGGACTTGGCAACAGACGAGCCTTTGCGATTGAAAGCCGTAAACTGGAACTTGCCGCGGCCCGTGATCAGCGTATTTTGCTCTGTGGACTTATCGATCTTGATGACTTCAAGTTGATCAATGACACGAACGGCCACGGCGTCGGGGATCAAGTTCTTCAGACCGTGGCTAGCGCGCTGCGCTCCGCGGTCAGACCCTATGACGCGGTCGCTCGCATTGGCGGCGACGAGCTCGCCTTCTGCTTGATAGTCCGTGACGCGGTCAGTGCGGAGCAAACAGCAACCAAGATTTTTGGGTCGATCGCCGATGCATTGCGTGCAACGCCTGTAGCGGCAACGTGTAGCCTAGGCGCTACCACCAGTCCCCACCTCGACAGTGCTTTAGCACAAGCCGACCGCGCCATGTATGCCGCCAAGGCGGCAGGGAAGGGTGTCATGCGTTTCAATCGTGACACCTGAGGATACGCAGAGAACACCTGTCCAGTTGGTTCGCTGAAAAATCGACCGCCCGTCACCGACCAACACATTGAAAGTTCCGCATGCTCAACGGACTCAGCCTGCCAATTATGCTCGCAAGCTTCGCTGCCTGCGCGGGCGTGATCTGGATTGCGGGCATGAAGCTCGCGGACACGACCGACATCCTGTCTTCGCGGCTCCATGTAGGTGTTTAGTTCCGGCATCTGGTGGCCCGGCTCGAATATGAATATGCCTCAGTCTGATCTTGCGAGGTTTCCTGTTACCTATGCGGTCGGACTGTCACGAAAAGGAGCGACTGGCGCCGCGCTCGAATCTTCTCAAACTTGCGTCGGATATACTCAAGACTTGAACGTCTTGCGCCTGATTGGCGCTAGACGCTCGTCGTCTCAAAAGCGGAACGACACCGTGCCGCGCAGGCTGTGCCAGCGGAAATTCTCGTCGCTGCGGCGGAAGGTGGTGCCGCTGGTGTTGGGGGCGATCAGGAACGGGTTGTTGGCGAGCAGGATCGGGCTGCCGGCGAGCGCCGTGCCGGCCGTGACGCGGACGCGGGCGTCGTTGTCCTGATACTGGTGGTACATGTATTCCATGCCTATCGAGATGTGCTTGGTCAGCTTCTGCTCGATGCCGCCGCCGCCGAGGAAGCCCCACTGGTTCTTGGAGCCGCTGGCCGAGAACGCGTTGGCGGTGTTGGTGGTGAAGAACAGATTGTCGATCTTGGCATAGCCAGCACCGAACGTGCCATAGAACAGCGTGGTGTTGATCGCATAACCGGCGCGGCCGCGGACCGACCCTTCCCACTTCACCTTGCGCGCCATGGTGTAGCTGGCGGGCGTAGTCGAGAACCCGGCAACGCTGTCGGTGATCTCGGTCTTGCCGAATTCGCCGACGACGCCGACGACGATGTTGCCGCGCTGTACGTCCGCGCCTGCGCGACCGTAATACGCCCAGCCGTCATCGTCGTTGCGGCAGCCATAGGAGGCCGAGCCGGTGCGGGCCGAGCCGTTGCAGAAGCCGGGCGAGAAGGCGTTGGCGCCGGTGATGGTGTTGACGTTCTCGTTGAAATTCCCGTCGCCGTTGCGGTCGAACAGGATCGACGAGCCGACGTCGTTGGGCTGCACGTCGTAACCGCCGGCAGCACCGATATAGACGCCCGAGAACGGACGATCCGCGGTGGTCTCCTGCGACAGCATCTGCGCTTGTGCCGGAACGGCAAAAATGCCCGCGGTGGCGAGACCGGCGAGCATGGTGAGCTTCGTTAGGTTTTTCATGGTTTTTCCCCAAACAAGGGTCGCGGTGCTCCCGTGCGCCGCGACCCAAGGTTTCTGTTTAGACGGTCGTCGCGATCACGCGTTTGCGGCACTCGTCTTGATGTTGCCGTTAATACCGGCCGGAAAGAACCCGCCGGCCGAGACGGCGGTCTTGTTGAGATAGACGATGTTGAGCACCTGGCCGGTCGAACGGCTGTAGGCGAGCCCATTGGCGTCGGTCGGAACGATGTTCGACATCGTCGCGTCCGAACCGGTGATGCCCTGGTCGTCGTCGCCGATCACGCCGGTCGAGCTGTTCGTGACCGTACCGTCCAGGCTGTCGCGTGCGTCGCTGATCTGGTTGGCGGCGGTGATCAGCGCGGTGACCGGGTTGGGGGTCTGCAGCCCCTTGCGGTACAGGATCGTGCGGATCAGGCCCGCATGATACGCCTCGGCCGCGAGGATACCCGCTGCGGCTTCCAGATACGTCTTGTTGGCAATCAGCGTCGATGCGCCCTTATAGGCCGATACGCCGACGTCCTCGAAGATGTACGCGCCGAGCAGGAAGCTGTTGTCGTCGGCATAGGGATTGAACACCCCGGTCGAGCCGATGACGCCAGCCGCGCGTGCGGCCGCAGTGAAGGCGCCCGGTGCGGCTGCCGTACCGGCCGAGATGTCGATCGCCGGCTGAGCGACGGCGGCGGTGCCGAGCGCGGTGCGCAGGAACGCGACGTGCGCGACTTCGTCGATCGCGATTTCGCGGGCATATTCACGGACGACAGTGTCCTGGAACGGTACCTGCGCGCCGCCGGTGACCGACCCTTGCGTGCCGGTGCCAGTCAGCAGGCTAGAGTTCAGGCCGACGCCGAACGCCGCATACGCATAGAACTGCGCTTCGAGATATTCGAGGTTGAGCGCGAAGTTCAGGACGTCGGCGTCGTTGAGCGTCGCCGCCGGTGCCGGGGTCGGCGTCGGTGTAGGCGATGCGGCGAGATCGGCATCGTCGCTGCCGCAGGCGGAGAGCAGGCTGGCGCCGCCGATAGCGAGCGCGGAGCCGCCGGCGAAGCGGAGGAAGTTACGACGTTCGTTGCGCCGGCTGGCGATCGCATCGAATATTTCGAGCTTGGTAGTAAGATCGGTCATTGGGTTAATCCCTGAATAGCGAAGAAGAGCGTTGGGCGAAGCCGATCGGATCAGGCTGCCGCGGTGCTCGTCTTGATGTTGCCGTTCATGCCGTTCGGATAGAACCCGCCGGCCGATGCTGCACCGCTGTTGAGATAAACGATGTTGAGCACCTGGCTCGCCGAGCGGCTGTACGCGACGCCGTTGGCATCGAGCGGAACGATGTTCGACACGGTCACTGCGGCCTGCGTAGTCGCAAGATTGATCGGCGTCGCGTTGTACGACGAGATCCCCTGGTCGATATCGTTGGTGCCGAATATCGTCGTGTTCGCGCCGCCGCCGTCCAGGCTGTCGCGGGCCTTCGAGATCGCGTCGGCCGAGGTGCGCAGCGACGGGGTCGCGATACCCTTGCCGTACAGCGTCGTGCGGACGATCGCGGCGTGATACGCCTCGACCGCGAGCAGGCCTGCTGCGGCTTCAAGATAGGCCTTGCTGGTCAGCAGCGGGGCGGCACCCTTGTACGCGGTCACGCCCACGTCTTCGAAGATGAACGCGCCGAGCAGGAACGCCTCGTCCGATGCGTAGGGATCGAATGCGGTACCGGCGGGGACGAGACCAGCGGCCTGTGCCGCGGTCGAGAACGCGCTGGTGGCCGAGACGCTGACGTCGATCACCGGCTGTGCGACCGCCGACGAACCGAGCGCGGTGCGCAGGAACTTGACGTGTGCGATCTCGTCCTGCGCGATTTCACGCGCATATTGCTGGACGATCGGGTCGGTGAAAGTGACCTGGCGACCACCGCGGACCGCGCCCTGCGTGCCGGTGCCACTGAGCAGGCTGTTGTCGAGCCCGGTGCCATAGGCGGCGTAGGAATAGAATTGCGCCTCGAGATATTCGAGGTTGAGCGCGAAGTTCAGGACATCCGCATCGGTGATGGTCTGTGCCGATGCCGAACTGGAAAAGGACAATGCGGTCGCACCGGCTGCGGTGATCGCAGCGGCGCCCAGCGCAGTCTTGAAGAATTCACGTCGCTCGCTGCGCCGTTCCACTCGCGCATCGAGGGCTTCGATAAGGTGTACGCTCTCGGTCATGTCAGGGTCCTCCCCTTGGTTTTACGAACGTTAAAATGCTGTTCGAGGTATTGCTCGCTTCGTATCATTGGTTTTGACTTGAGCAAGGTAATATGACCATTCGCGTTGGCGAAAATTGAGCCTTTGAACTCCTCCCGTGTCGGTAGGGGCACCGAGAATGAGCGAGCTGAGCAAGACGCCGAACAGGCTTTCGCTGCAGGTCCCGCGCTTGCGGTTCGAATGGTAAACGAGCATCGGTAGGATCACCGCGTTGAATGGGACGCGCTAGTGGCGACTGCATTCAGGATCAGCTCAGCCCAACCGACAAAGCATGTAGCCCGTAGTAAAGTCCCATAAGCGTCGGGAGCATGGTGATATATGCGACACCAACCCTCCACCCGGAAACGAGGATACCCGGATGGCTCCCCCGCGAGAGGGCCTGCAATGGCGTCTCGCCGGTAATCAGCGCCACCAACAAAATCAGAAGGACAGGGATATGGCCGACCACGTCAAGCATGCCGAACTCCGGCATCGCGGCGACGAACACGATCCCCAGCAACACCGCTCCAACCCGGCCAAGTATTTCCCGTCCAGCCAGCAGGTAGAACGCCAGGGAGAACTCGACGAAGCCTGCAATGGTAGCGACGGTGGGAAATGGTTGCCCGGCAGTGACGCCGGGATGAAGCAGCAATACGGCAATCGTCCATTGTGGAAACAGGAACTTCTCGACCGCCGTCCACATGAGGCTGAGGCTGAGCGAACCGATGAGGATGGAAACGCGGAAATGATGGACGGAGAACCGCCCGAGCCGCGGATCGCTCAATGCGATATAGGCGGCAAGTCCGAGAAAGAAGAGATAGTCGATCATGTAGAACGGGCCAAACTTCGCGACGCCCACCGCGTATAAACCGACGAGCACCGCTGCCGCGACGATCGACAGGCGCGGGATTAGAACCGTTGCCGCCATTGCCAGCTGCAGGTAGCCGACCATGCGATTGGTCCCGTACAGATCCGGCGTCAGGACCGATCCGCTCGATGGATCTGCCCAAATGACGACGGCAAGATTACTCCACAGGCACAAGCCATAAAGTGCGACGCCAATCCGAACGAGCGGATCGCTCAACATCGCGGCATGATCGATGGGAACGATCGGTGTTCGGGCAAAGCGCGCGATCATGGCATCGAGCATTGCACCAACCATGACGAGGCCGAGGAACACGGCGAGCAACTCAAGGAAGAACGGCGTCACGACCTGGGCAAAGGGCTGTGGTGGTGCCGAGCCGTCGATGGGCCCGCAAAACCATTTCACGTGCGCCTCTGCGACACCGGGCGCGCAGAGCAGCAGTGCGCCCGCAAATCGCGTCGGAAGTCTGCCGTTCATCGCCGCACCCTTCGCGCTACACGCAAGGTACGAAGCTCAGCCCCAACAAGATGCCTCTACCGAGTGCGTACGCGAATTGCGTAAATGAGGCGGCGAGGTCTGCGGCCATTGTTGGCAGGTGGCAGTCGAATGAAAGGCGAGCTACGGTTGCTTCATGCCCTTGCGGTACCTCACCTCAAAGAACGCTAAATGTCTCTGATCCCGTCCTCAACCATCACCGGTACCGAGATTGTCGCAAAGGATTGGGATGCAACCCCGCTTGGCTCGATCGGCCAGTGGCCGATGCCGCTGCGATCGACCGTCGCTCTGATGCTAGCGTGTCCGACACCGATGTTCCTGGCTTGGGGCTCGGAGCTGCGCTGCTTCTACAATGACGCGTACCGTCCGATCCTTGGCTTTCGGCTGCCGACTGCCCTTGGCGCTCCGTTCAGGGAGGTGTGGGGCTCCATCTGGGATGATATCCAGCCGCTGGTGACAGCCACGCTCGCTGGTGAGGGCCGGAAAATGGTGGACATGCCGCTCGACCTCAGCCGTGACGGCGAGCCTGAGGAGAGCTGGTGGACCTTCACCTACTCGCCTGTCTACGATGAGCATGGTGAGATTGCCGGTCTGCTCTGTGTAACGAGCGAGCAGACCGACCGCATCCACACCGAGAAAACGCACGTGGCACGTGCCGTTGAGATGACCGCGGAAATCGAACAACGCCGGTCCGAATTGGCGCAGGCCGAGGAGCAGCTGCGCCAGTCGCAGAAGCTGGAAGCGATCGGTCAGCTGACAGGTGGCGTCGCACACGACTTCAACAATCTGCTGACGGTCATCCGAGGGTCGGTCGATCTCCTGCGCCGTGAGGATCTTACGCCCGAGCGCCGCGCGCGCTACATTGACGCGATCGGCGACACTGCCGATCGCGCCGCCAAGCTAACCGGGCAGCTCCTCGCCTTTGCACGTCGTCAGGCGCTCAAGCCAGAAACACTCGATGTCGGCGCGAGTATCGCGGAGACGGCCAACATCGTGCGGACGCTGACCGGATCGCGCATCGAGCTGGAACTGCACACACCGCAAGAGCAGGTGTTCGTGCTGGCGGATCGTAGCCAGCTCGACACCGCGATCGTTAACATGGCGGTGAACGCCCGCGACGCGATGAACGGCGAAGGCCGCCTTGTCATTGCCACCGGACCGGTGTCGGGAGTTCCCGCGATCCGCTCGCATGAACCGGTGGCCGGAGATTTCATCGCGGTGACGATTACTGACACGGGTGCCGGTATCGCGCCCGATCAAGTTGGCCGTATCTTCGAACCCTTCTTCACGACCAAAGGGGCGGTGAAGGCACGGGGCTAGGGCTTAGCCAGGTGATTGGCTTCGCCAAACAGTCCGGCGGGGACATCCGGGTCGAGAGCGAACCGGACAAGGGCACGACGTTCACCCTGTACCTGCCTCGTGCCTATCCGGAGGGGCCGTCGATCGAGTTGGACGACGATGAGCCCACCGTTGGAGGCGAAAGCCTGTGCGTGCTCGTGGTCGAGGACAATGTCAGCGTCGGCGAGTTCGCCACCGAGGCCTTGAAGGAGTTAGGCTACGACAGTGTGCTGGCACTCGACGCCGAGCAAGCGCTCGCCGAACTGGATAGGGATTGCGGCAGGTTCCACATCGTCTTCTCGGATGTGGTAATGCCCGGCATCAGTGGCTTGGAGCTCGGCGCTCGCATCAGGAGGGATCATCCAACCGTGCCAGTGGTCCTGACGAGCGGCTATAGTCATGTGCTCGCGCAGAACGGTAAGCACGGCTTCGAGCTGTTGCATAAACCCTACTCGGTTGGTCAACTTTCGCGCGTTCTTCGAAAGGCGGCCGCGTGGCAAGGCGGAAAGGGCTAAAAGTCATAATCGGACTTTAATCATCTTTGGCTAATTAGTCTGGATCATGCCTCGTCGACTACGCTCTCTCATTTCAGCGCTCGGCAGCGATGTCGACGCGCATGCCAGCAAGGCAGAGGCAATCGCTGCGCATACCAACCTGCTGGCACTCAACGCCGCCATCGAGGCGGCTCGCGCCGGCGAGGCGGGGCGCGGCTTTGGAATTGTCGCGACAGAAGTGAAGTCGCTCGCCGGCAGCGCTCGGCAGGCATCCGTCGCTTTCCGGGCGGGCATCATGGACAGGCTGCAACTCGGCGCCGCGATCGCCAATGAACTGCTCGAGGAGTTCGAGGGCGGCCGCTTGCGCGAACTCGCCCAATCTATCGCCGACAGCCTGTCTCGCACGCTCTACGATCGCTCGATCGACCTGCGCATGCTGGCTGCGGATCGTTCGATTCAGGACGCTCTGGTGATGCAGGGTTCAGGGGAGCGCTATCAAGCGGAGGCGTTGGAACGGCTCCGATCCTTGCTCCGTCTATCCCCGTATTTCCTCAATGCCTTTCTCGTCGACGCCGACGGATCGGTGATCGTCTGTGCACATGAGAACGCCTCGGTCCTATCGGTCGACTTTAAGGGACAAGCGCAGTTCGAGCGCGCCCGCCGCCTCGACCAGCGTGATGGTTGGCTGACGGACGAGGTCTGGGACAATCCATGGTCCAACCATCGCAAGGTGCTTGTCTACGTCGCGCCCGTCATCGTCAATGGCCTGATTACCGGCGTCTGTTACCTCGAATACGACTTCGAGGGGCAAGTCAAACGGATCATGGACGTATCACGCCGTGAGGGTGATTGTTCGACTATCTCCATTGTCGATCAAGCGGGGCGCGTGGTCGCTTCGACGGGCGGCTACGCCTTTCACGCCCACCACCCATACGCCATCGTGTCGACAAAGCCTGAACTCGCCACCCATGATGGTTTAATCATAGCCCAGGCCACGGTCCCGTCAGGCCTCGGTATGCCGGGTCTCACATACCGGTGCGTTATCGAGGATCGTGTCGCCACGGAGGACGAAATAGCCACAGCACTAACGGCTAGGTAATCAGCCTTGTAACTCATCGCGGCTAACTGCTGGCAGCAGTCGGCCCGGTGAGCCATCTTGCTGCTGACAAGTCCGTTCGCGAACAAAACACGTCGCTCTTCAGCACGATCGAAAGGGTTCGCACATCCGACCCCGTTCGCATAAACGGTTTGGATACGGCTCACGTTCGACATGCTTTCGCAAAAATGCTAAGTTTTTGACGTCTCGTATGTCGCCATTTTTGCGATAGGGGTTGGTCAACAGAACGGACGCCGACACACGATAATTATACTCGGCATCTAAGATTCTACCGGGTTCAAGCCTCGGCTCTTGCCAGGGTCAGAACTCATTGGTCATAGCCAGAAGATGACGGTGGCCGCGAGCGCGACGGCAGAGAAGAAGACGGTTGGGCAGCGGTCGTAGCGAGTGGCGACACGGCGCCAATCCTTCAGGCGGCCGAACATGATCTCGATGGGGCTGCGACGCCGGTAGCGGCGCTTGTCGTATCTGACCGGCTTGTTGCACGATCTGCGGCCCGGGATGCAGGGCTGGATGCCCTTGGCTTCCAGGGCGTCCCTGAACCAATCGGCGTCGTAACCACGGTCGCCAAGCAGCCACTGCGCTTTGGGCAGATCGTCGAGCAAGGCTGACAGCGGAACGGGCATGGCGACAGGCCCCTGCCTCAGCCTGACCATTTTCTAAAACCTGTTCCCGATTGGCTTTTCTCATAACAGTCAAACGATGACGAAGAAACGGGAACGCGGCCAAGTCGTAAAAGTACCGTGTTCTGGCGACGTGTGCCTATGGTCGCATTGGCTCGCGCGACCGATACGTCGCTACGTTCGTTGCAACCGCGCGGGCATACTTCATGGGCCCACATTGAAGGAGTAACACGATGTCGGACCTTAGCCTACACGACCTGTCAAAGAAGATGGCAAAGTTGGACTTCACGATGATGGCCACCCGTTCACCCAACGGCACCCTGACAGCCCGCCCGATGAGCAACAACGGCGATGTAGAATATCAAGGCGATAGCTACTTTTTCGCCTACCAAAGCTCAAGGAAGATCACCGACCTGCGCTCCGATCCGCACGTCACACTTAGCTATACCGGTGCAGTCGGTATGCTTGGCGGTCCCCCGCTGTTTGTAACTGTCGAAGGCGCCGCTGCGCTAATCGAGGACAAAGCTGCGTTCGCCGATCATTGGACCAAGGATCTCGATCGGTACTTTCCCGCGGGCATCGACACACCCGGTATCGTGATGATCCGTATCGATGCAAAGACGATCCGCTACTGGGATGGTAGCGACGAGGGCGAGATCACCATCTGAGCGAGCCACGTGAAGCCCGTACTACACAGGACTTCCGCGGCATTGTCGCGGAAGTCCTGATTTTTGCGACACGCAAATTGCTGCCGGCTGTCGGAATGATATGTGCCGAAAACCCCTGTTTGTCGAACACCCGTGATTGAAGTGAGGCTTCGACGCATCTGCCCGCTGGACCGCTATGATTGGTAAACACGCGACGGACAGATCGTGAAAGACGTAGAGGGCGCAATAATCGTAGTGGTCGACGTGGGGGAGGCGTAGACGGGCACGTGACAAATGAAAAATAGCAAACGGCAGACGGCAAACGTTGAGCTATATGACTACGAGTTACAGGAGAGTGTTTTATCTAGACCTAGGGGCTTGAAAGTCGCAAATTGTTACAAATAAGTCGCGGGGTGTTATGCCTACTTTCCGAGAGCGACGACTTACCGCCTGCTTAAAGCGCATTATGGCGCCAACCGGCGAAGAGTTTTGTTCCAACGTTCGAAAGCACTTCAGCGCGGCGGGTGACAATCGCCCTTTGATCATTCGGGCGTCTGGCAAAACTACGCCCGGAATACCGTCCGTGACGAGTTCGATTTCAAAGGTGCCGTCGTCATTTACCATCCCGATGACCTCAATCGGTGTTGTCGCCCTTTTCGCCCGGCGCAAGTTCGGGTCAAGGCAGCATGGCCATACCATCGAGTAATGTCGCTGTATCGCATGCCGATCATGACGATGAGGTTTAGGAGGCGACGTCGCATTTGCTCTTCATATATAAGCCTCGAATGACGGTAAGTGAGCGTTTCTGCTGTCGCAGAAAGGGATTTCTTTCTCGACAAGAGTTCATGCGCACGCTCTGGAAGAAGGTGACGCGCCGATGGTTGTCCAGGCCGTTTCATGTAATTCGCGACGAGCTTCTCAATGATCCAAGACACCTCTATGCTCGCCTCAGAACGGCTTCTCGCCAAAGTAGTTTCCAGCGCTGTTGTATCGACAGACGAGAACGTCTTCGCGCACTCCGGTAGCCTCGGCGCATCCGACCTCGTGCGTGTCACGCCACATCAACTGTGTGTAGTGGCCTACGTCCCCGATCCTGCCCGTGACGCTATTATCAGGAAACAACCCAGGCTTATAATGCCGCTTTTCTCTCACCCAAGCCTCTACACGAGCCTCGAGAGCATAATAACCTTTCGTTCCCGCCCAGAGGTTTTCTCCCTGTGGATCGGACGGCAATTCCGGCGCGTGCTCGAATGCTCCCGTTGCGGCGAGATGATCGGCCCAACGCTGCGCCGACTGCGCCAACCCGGCATTCCAGCGCAAAGGCGCGATGCCCAGCGCCGCTCTCTCCCGATTGTGCACCGTAAGGATACGGACGTCGAAGATTGAAGCCAAGCTGGTTGCGCCGATCAGAAACGGCGAGGATAGAAATAGTACAGCAACTGCCGCCTTTGAG
>Ga0308158_10001637_pt1 | contig 23321 bp, 13 predicted proteins | sample PhyBR2_FD_201038 | JGI IMG/M metagenome (GOLD analysis project Ga0308158, IMG submission 201038) | Phyllosphere microbial communities from UC Gill Tract Community Farm, Albany, California, United States - DLSLB.R2 | ecosystem: Host-associated > Plants > Phyllosphere > Unclassified | place: USA...
AAAAGCGGCTTGCAGTTTGGGGCCTGGTGATGGCCATTTGGTCCCCAAAAAATCAACGTTTTTAGTCGGTTGCGAACCTGATTTGGCCCCTTCTGATGGCTATTTGGTCCCCAATGCCTCCAGAGCCGAAAAACGGGCACTACTGGACGGTAATTTTGCTCGCAAAAACCATCCTGCCCGCCCTTCGGAATATGTCATCTGGGACGCGGAACTTGCCGGGTTCGGCCTCCGTATCCGACCAAGCGGACACGCTTTCTGGACAGTGCGGCTTCGTCATCGCGGTAAGCAGCGCCGCGTTACGATCGGACGGGTCGAGGACGTGGACGCAACCCTTGCACGTGCCCAGGCGCGCCGTCTGTTGGCCGAGGTGGCGCTGGACGGCTTGCCCAAGCATAGGTCAGTGAAGGCCACACCGACGTTGTCTGCCTATGTCGAAACCTACTGGGACGACATTGCCCGTTATTGGAAACCTTCGACCTCAAAGCGCAACCATGATGCATGGCGGCGCGACCTCGCGCCGGTCTTTGGCGGAACGCGGGTCGCCGAGGTGTTACCAGCCGATGTGATCCGCTGGCGTGACGATTGTGCGGGGTGCGCCGAAACCCGTTTCAATCGTGCGGTGCCGGTGCTGGCCAGTCTCCTGAAATATGCCGAGGCGCTCCATTTCCGGCGCAAGGGTTCGAACCCTTGTCGGGGTCTCCCCCGCTACCCCCGCGAGCCTAAGGAGCGCTTTCTTTCGCCGCTGGAATATCGCCGACTGGGCGCGGCGCTTCGGGACGCAGAAGCAACCCACCCGGCGCAGGTCGCGATCGTCAGGCTGCTGCTCTACACGGGCGCGCGGTTCGGAGAGATCCGCGACCTACGTTGGGCGTGGGTGCAACCGCCCCGTCTGGCGTTGCCCGATAGCAAGACGGGCGCAAAGACTATCTGGCTAAACAGTCAGGCGATGGCCATTTTGGAGGCCTTGCCCCGCAGTGAAGATTGCTCCCTGGTGTTCCCAGACAGAACCGGCAAAACGCCTGTCGCTGTCGTGGGCTGGTGGACGGCACTGCGTCAGCGGTGTTCGATGCCCGACCTGCGCATTCATGACCTGCGGCATAGCTTCGCATCCACCGCCATTATGGACAACGTCCCCCTCGCGACGATCGGCAAACTGCTTGGTCACGTACTGCCGGAGACCACCGCCCGGTACGCCCACCTTGCAGACGACGTCATTGGGGATGCCGCACAGCGGGTTTCTGGCGCGCTGGCTCAAGCGATGGGGCTGCGGGCATGACCGCACTGGCACTCAAAAGAATCGTGCGCGAATCGTTGGCCGAAGTTGGGATATCCCTTGAATATCCATATCCCTATCGTTCCGACACAAAGGCTCGGTCGACGACTTGGTTCGAGCATGAGCGCGGCTTTGGTTTGCGTCTCTACCCCACTGGGCGCGAAGTCTACATCGTCCAGACCCGCATGGCTGGGCGCCTCCGCACGATCACGATCGCACCCAGCACGATCATTAGCCAGCACCAGGCGCTGACGATTGCACGGCGCGTGATCGCCTATGCACAGGTCGGTCATGATCCGGCGACCGATCGCGCCCGCATCCGCTCCGCGCCACGCTTTGATAATTTCGTCGACGAATATTGGCGGCGCGGGTCGGCGCAGTGGAAGGCGTCCACTCTTGCGACGCACGGCGTGTACCGCCGGCTCTATCTCGACCATGCCTTCCCTGGCATCTTCATCGACGAGTTGAACGAGTCTCATGTCACCCAGTGGTTCGCCACGCTAAATGACGAGACCGGACCGGGGGCTGCCAACCGCTGCCTGACCATCCTCGCCAACATGCTGACCAAGGCAGAAAGGTGGGGCTATCGTCTTGAGAACACCAATCCATGCCGGGCCGTTCGTCCTAACCGGAAGTACCGTTGCGAGCGCTTTCTGTCATCCGCTGAGTTGCAGCGGCTGGGCAAAGTGCTGGCAGAGGATCGAGCCGGAGAGGACAAGCTTAAGGCGGTTGTCGCGTCGGCGGTGACCCTCTTGCTGCTGACGGGGTGTCGTTCGGGCGAGGTGGCCGGCCTGCAATGGTCGGACGTCAAGGGCAATCGGCTGAAGCTGCGCGACAGTAAGACAGGGCCGCGCACCGTTTGGCTGGGTGATCAAGCCCGTGCGGCGATCGCCGCCCTGCCACGCCAGCGGGGCGTAGCGTGGCTGTTTTGGAACCCGGTGCTGTGCAAGCCGGTACTGCGCATCGGCAATCACTGGCCGTCGATCCGCAACCGAGCTGGGCTGTCGGGGGTTCGAGTTCATGATCTTCGGCACACGTTCGCGAGTCATGCGGCGATGAATAGGGAAACGCTGCCGATGATTGGCCGCTTGCTCGGACACCGCAACACTCAATCGACCTCGCGCTATGCGCACCTCGATGACAATCATGTCCTCGGTGCAGCGGAACAAATCGGAACAGCGATCGAGCGGATGATCGCCTGATCCTACCAGCTACTGAGGTACGGTTAAATCGCCGATCAAATGGCCGACGCAAAGCTACCGAATGGTACCAAGTCCATGACTACCTCTTGGTACCAACGAGAATGCTAAATCGGCTAGACTCAGATGGAAACATCCAAGCCCGGCGCCAATAGACAAAATATCGCGACACCGTCTGAGCAAGCGCTGAAGGGACATCGTCTGAACAAACGGCCTTGCAGCGAGACTTTCGCATCAACAGCCGTTCCGCAACGAGCGAACCGCCTCGGGGGTAAGTGTATAGACGGCCTCCCGCCGAGCGCCGCGGTTGTGATGATCTACGCGCCAACCTTGGTAATGCCTACGGACCAGGCCGGCGCGAACCAATTCCGATACAGCACGACTGACGTTGCATCGCCCGGACGCCCGCACGCGCAACCGGACCGCCTGGTCGATGGCGTCAGCGGCCGCTTTAGAGTTCTTGGGGAGACCCGCCTGCCCTTCTAACTCGATCCGCACCCGCTCCGTCAGCGCAATCCGGCGGGGATCTCGCTGAGCCATCGGCGATAGCGCGTCGCATAGCCAATCTCGGAGGCGTACCGCCTTACCCTTTTCGACAACATAAGGTCCTGCTTCTCCGCTTTCGCCAGCGGCTCGCGCTATTAGGTTCAGGACCATAAACGCGTAGCGGGGTCGGCTCGATATCGTCGCAAGTCGCTCAATAACAGACGGCATGTCGCTTGGTGCATTCCGTTTGATCTGCGACGGCCGAGGCATCGCTAGTTCACCTTCGACGGTGGGGAACAGCTCAGTCTGAATCATAGAACATGTGAAGCACAAAACAGGAATCCTGTGAATCCCTGATCACCTGCTCGTAACGACTTCTGTCGCCTGCGACACTTTACCTGCAGGCAAAGTGTCGCTGATAGCATTCTGGCGAAATCTAAGGCGGCATGGGTACGATGTATAGCGAGCCCAGACGTAGTTGGCCGTTGCATCGCACACCATAGCGTTATGAGAAATGGTACCGGACGGTACCAAGGTCATGGCTACCGTATGGTACCACGAAGAATGCTGGATAGGCTGGACCTATTTCTGGTCGTTAGAGCTGTCCCACCAACATCAAATTTCTGGCCGCTCGTTCATCCGGATTGAGCGGGATCGTCATCGAGCGTAGCGACCCCCATCAACGGATGCATGACAAAGGTCCAGCCGTCGCCGCCGACAATCATAAGGCGCAGCGATTGACGATCTGCGGTGCTGAGCAAGGATGCCGCTCCTGACGAAGCCGGCAATGTAACCGTCCTACCATCCTGCAGAACACCGGTTGCCCAGCCACGCCGTCCATTGCGAATCTCGTTGGCGAGACGCTCCAGCGCTGTCTCGAGCGCAGTGCGCGCACGTTTTCCTGTAACCCATGCATAGCCCCCTGGCGCCAATTCCAGCGGTAGCACTAAGGGTTGGCTAGGGACTGGAGACGGCTGTTTGACAACGCTGCGGGATTTGTCCTTCGGGTCATCGAGAGGACGCACACCCTCCATACTCATCATGCGCGCAAACTCGTCCATCGCTGTTCCCTCCGTGGTGGCGCCCGGAGCACCTGGGTTTGATTACTGGTTCCTAACCTAAGGAGTAGATAGCATAGGCACCGAGATTGCGAATGAGATGGTGGCCATCGCCTCCCTCGTCTTCAGCTGGCGACATCGCTAGAAAACCGCGCCCGTCACGTTTGAAGCAGCAGGCTGAGTCCCTGTATGCCGGAAGTCATCGGTACTTGGATCGATTGATCGGCCCGGCTAGGGTAGAGCAAGGGCATCAACAGCTGTTGTTCGGGGAATGACTGGATGACAGGGACAGCAGCCGTCGGCACGACGGTGTTGGACGTACTAGGGCGATTGGACAGTGATTTCGCCCCGGTTGCGAACGCGATCGAGAATGGCGAATTCGCCCTATGGGTTGGCTCGGGAATTTCCGGACGTGCGCCGAGTCTAGGTGTGCTTGTTGGGCTTGCGTTTGAGTTTTTGCGAAAGAACGCGATCGACCCTGCAAAGGAGGCAATGTTCAGACCCGCGTTTGGCGAGGCCGTAGACGCTGCAGAGGTTTCTCAGAACGAAGTCGCGCCGCATCTGGCAAACCCATTTATGAGTTGGCCAAAGGCGCTCCACGACAAGATCGTCAAAACGCTATGGAACAAGTACTCCGTCCTTCTGGATATTAGGATCGAAGGGGAGGATGACGATCTAATACTGTGGGAGGGGATCGACGTCCGGAAGGTATTCGACAATCCCGAGCCTCCTGCTGCCGAACATCTCTGTATAGCGCTGCTCATACTCGAGGGCGCGGTTACTCACATTGCCTCGGCGAACTGGGATGGGTTTATCGAGGCCGCGGTCGAAAAGCTTGGTCCAGGCCTGACCGGTAATCTGCAGGTGGTCGTCGATCCCGATCACCTTAGAGATGGAGCCGCGAAGGCGCAGTTGCTCAAATTTCATGGGTGCATCGTCTACGCGACGGATGCGCCTGACGACTATCGAAGGTTCCTGACCGGAAGCACTTCGCAGATCATGGACTGGACGGTCGCGGATCTATTCAAGCCAATGGTAGAGCGTGTCACCGCCATTGCCACCGACCGGAAAGCACTCATGGTCGGGCTGTCGCTGCAGGATGTTAACCTCCAGCAGGTGTTTACCCGAGCGAGAAACACGAATCCTTGGCCCTGGCCGGCAGATCCTGCGGCCCAGGGTCACGTTTTTTGCGAAGAACGCGGCTTAGGCGAGCGGCAGATCGCCATGCTCAAGTCGGTCTACAAAACGAACTACAATCCTCATGTCGGCGCCATAAAGGCTGGCTCGCTCCTTCAGGCCTGGCCGAGCGTTGTCCTTCCCGCACTTGCCTTGCGCCTAATCACCGACAAGCTCGGCCTTTTGCTGGAACACAGATTGGTTGACACCCAACTAGCGCCGGAAGCGAGGGAGATGTTGATCCATCTCTTTGCCTTGCGGGATGCCATAGCCGCTAGCGCCCCCACAGCTGATCGCACCGATTTCGTCAATGCGGCGATCGCCAGATGGACTCGACTTGTTAGCCTACATCGCGACGGCGGCCTGCCCGCAAATCCGGATGCGTATCAGGCAACCAGCCACACCCCAGTCAGCACCGTTGTCAAAGACGGGAACGTCGTCGCCGCGGGCTTCGGAGATCTAGCGATGACGCTAGGTCTTCTCCAGCATGGCGTCGATGGCGGGCGGTGGACATTGTCCGCGCCATCGTCAGGCCCGATCAGCGATGGTGCCGTTGTCGCAAAAGGAAGTTACGTCAACGCGAAACCCCGGCCGCTTTTTATAGTACGCGGGGTCGGCCAAGCGCTCAAGCTCCAAAAGGCAGGCGCGTTCAATGACAACAGCATCGTGATACATGCAGATTCTGCTTGGACGACAATGTTTGACAAGGATGACGCCGACCTCGGCAGTTCCGGCCGAGGTCCAGCAACCAAACCGCCAGGGCGCACCGGGCGGGTCCAAGCTCAACATGTCAGCCTAGAGAAAATGGTCGAAAGGGCTGACGATCTCGCCACGCTTAAAAACCTTTTCGTGTCCGGGATCACGGTATGACCCAGCCCGTCATGATAACGGCGATCGTCCGGCGCCTTGAAGAAGCGGGATATGTGCGTCTCTCTTCCCCGTTGCGGTTTGCATCGGTTGATTTCAACTTCACGGCGGCACTGCGCGGAAGCGGTGCGCGCGCTTTCGATCTCGTGATCGTGATCAACGCAGCGACCGGGGGGCACGGCGATACCGATCCCGAAAATGTTCGTAATCGCGTCGAGACGCTGAGTCGGGCACTAGACATTACCGCCTCCCGCCTGACACTAACTGTACTCCTAGTGGGGGCGAGCTTTGGTAGCAGTATGAAGCTGCTGGCAGAAACGTGCCGCGTTCTTCATGTACCCGCATTTTCCCCTGATGGGGATGGTGGCATCCCCCCTTCTCAACTGGAGGCGTTGGAGGACCACATTCGGGTGCTTCTTCCGCTAAAGCTTCCAAACGATGAGCGCGAAGACCAGACCGGCATCAACGAAGCGCTTGATCGGCTCGCCGCGCAGCTTCCGGAGAAAACGGACGCAGTGCTGATCCACGAAGTTGTCTTGGCGTCTCTGCGCGGAGATGGCGGTGTCCAGTCGGCGCTAGGCACTAGGATTGACGACGTACTCGGCAAACTGGACAGCGAAAAAATGGAAAATGGTATATGAGGTTTCCACGGCTTCAGAACCTAGAAATATCCAATTTCCGAAGCATCAAGGGCACTCTTTTCGCGCCTCTGAACTCAAACACAATCCTGATCCACGGTGAGAATGGCGCTGGAAAAACCAGCCTACTGTCCGCGATCGAATTGGCTTTACGCGGCGAGATTGGGTTTCTTGAGCTTGCGGATCCCGATTATCGTTCCCAACTACTTCATCGGGGATCGACGGCAGGTAGCGTTAGGCTGACGACGGCTGCCGCCGGTAGCACAAACGTCTTTTCAGCTCGGATAGCCGGCACTGGCATCACCGACGGCGACCAACTCGACAGCGAACTGCAGAGCTTTTTCCGAGAACGTTGTTACTTGCCGCAGTCGTTGCTAAACAATCTTCTTAAAATGTATCAGGATTCCGGGTCGGAAGTAGACTCTCCGCTCTCGGCGTTCGTCTCAACGCTTCTCGGTTTGAAGCGTCTTGACGCCATAGAAACCGGCCTATCCTCAGCCGAGGATATTCGCAATCTGCGCAAAGTATCGCGTCGCATGTCGACGTTTGAGGCTGAAAAAAAGCGGCTTGAAGTGGAAATCCGCGATCTGAAGGCACGACGGAAGGCGGGCAACGACGCCACCTTGTCGCTCCTTGTTGATATTAACGTCGAACTTGCGCCGTTCGCGATCGAGATCAAGGAGCCTGACCTGCTCGACGGACTGTCGGAGCATTTAGGTGTGGCAGAGGATGAAAGGATCTACGCGGCCACGGTTAATCACCAGCAGACGTTATCGTCCATCGTCCGCCAACTCGGACCGTCGGGTGAAAGTGTTGCCGAAGAGACGAGGCTCGCCGATAACTACGCAGCGGCCGCCGATAGCTATGCCGCTTGGCTGGTCAATCACGGTGCGTCTACCAATGCCCTTGTTACGCGCGTGACCGCCGCGTTGCCTGCAACGTCCTTGCCATCGGCACTGGAACATATCGGGCAGCCCGCGTTGAGGGAACTCACCGTCTTGCGCGATGGCGTGTTCAAGCGCCTGGAGCGGCTGCTCTCCGACACCGTGCGAAGCTCACAGCTCACATTAGAGCGCCAAGTAATTCTCGAAAATCTCGGTACAGCAGACGCCGAGATCACCTGCATTGGCTCGGATGCGAGTGGTTTGAGTGCTGCGCTCGCCGAAATCTCGTCATTTATCCACAATGACATTTGTCCGGTCTGCGAGCGCGACTTTTCAGAAATAGGAATTACAGCGCTTGCGGCACACGTGAACCATCGCGTTCGTGTTCTTTCGGATTCTTCGCAAAGGCTGCTCGATTTAAGCGCTAACCGCAGCTCACTACAGCAAACACTGACGAAACTGGATCAGGAAGAAGCTGAAATTCGCTCTCGGGTACCGATTGAGGGCAGTGAGGCGACCCTGATCGCGGAGCTGAATACGCTCTCTATGCTTATCAGCGAGCTCGAGCGAATGATACCCGCCTTTGCCAAGGGGGGGCATCTTGCGAAACTCGAAACCGCCGCGCACCGGCAATTGTCGGAATATCAGGCTCGGAACGTCGCCCGGAGCGCGTCGCGCGAAACCCTTGCCAAAATTGCCACTGAAGCGGATGTTCCCGGTCAGACCGACGGTGAAACGGTAGACGCGCTCGCGCAACGGATCAGCGCGGCTTTGGGCGCCCGCGTCGCTGCGACCGACCGTCGCATGGCAGCCCGCCGACGTGCGTTGGATATTGCTTTGAGGATAGAGCGCGAGCGAGCGGCAGATGCATCTCTGGCACAGGATCTTGCCGGGCGCTTAGAGGAATTGGTTGGGGTCAAGGCGGCGCTGGAGCGGGCGGCAGACATCCGGAAATCGGCTTTGAGTATCCGCACGGTGGTCGAGACAGTACGCTCGGACATCATTCGCCGGGAATTTAACGACCGTCTCAATCGCCTTTGGCGTGATCTTTTCGTGCGTCTGGCCCCGAACGAGCCCTATGTCCCTGCCTTCAAGGTTCCGGAAACGGAAACACGTGGACTCCAGCCAAAGCTTATTACCCGTCATCGCCTAGGCGGCGATGGAGGAGCACCCGGGGCCATGCTGAGCGCCGGCAACCTCAACACCGCAGCGCTGACTTTGTTTATTGCGCTGCACCTGACGGTTGAACCAGAGCTACCGTGGCTAATCTTGGACGATCCGGTCCAATCTATGGACGACGTTCACATAGCCCATTTCGCAGCGCTTCTTCGTACACTCGCGAAAGAGCATGATCGGCAGATCATTGTCGCCGTGCACGATAGGCAACTGTTTGAATATCTGAGGCTTGAACTCAGCCCGGCCTTTGAGACCGATACCCTTCAAACGCTTGAGCTTGTCCGCAATGGCGGGCAGAATACACTATGTTTGCCCATGACCTACGAATTCCGTCCGGAGAATATTTCAATAGCCGCTTGAAGATGCGCCTATAGGTAAACTATTTAGAAGGCGCTGTATTTCTTTCCAATGCGGCAAATATAAATTGAGAATCTCCTGGAATGGGTTGGAGTGGTTGCGTTCGATCAAGTGCGCCAGCTCATGAAGTACGACGTAGTCAAGGCACTCGGGCGGTTTCTTGGCAAGCTCTGTGTTGAGGCGAATGTTGCCGGTAATCGGATTGCAGCTCCCCCATTTGGTTTTCATTCGTTGAATAAACAGACCGTTGGCCTCCACGGCCAGCCTGTTTTCCCAATGCGTCATGGCAGACATAGCAACACCCCTCAGCTCATTCCGATACCACGCTTCAACGAGAGCGTGGCGTTCTGAACGGGGGGCATCTGGTCGAACGGCTAGGATCAGTCGTCTGTGTTCACGGTGCACACTTTGACAGCGATCTGTGTGTTGCACATGCAGAAGTAAGCGCTCTCCCCAGACAAAGTGGCTTTCACGGTCGATGTACTCGCGTTGGCTTTCACGAGGCTGGGTAACAAGACGCTTCTGGTTTCGCCTGATCCATCCAACTTTCGAGATGGCATAAGCTCGTACGATATCTATTGATACATTGCGGGGGGCCGCTATGCGCACTAGTCCCGTTGGCGGGTGAACGCTCAAATGCAAGTTTTTGATATCTTTCCAGATAACATCTACAGTGATGCTGCCTACGGCAATTGTCTGGCTCATCAGTATTCTCTCTGATGGAAGATAATTGCATAGATTGCTTCGGTCTTATCGATGTCTTGAACCACGCCGTAGATCGCTGCCTTGATTTCTTGCTCGCGCGCCGGAACTCCGCGCCAATCTGCTTGCCGCATGCTTTTGACCGCTTCGTCGATTCGCAGGACCCTATCTTCGTCATGATCCAGATTATTGTACAGCGCCCGCTGTCCGTCGGTTTTGATCGTGCTGGGCCGCCCACCTACTTGGCCCTTCGCTAAGATGGCGAGCAGGTCAGCCAGTTCCCGTAAGTACTTTTCGTATTCGCTAGCTTTGGCTTTGCGCGCCGTAATAATCTCGTTAAGAAGTTCAGACATCCTGTCGTAAAAAGCCGGATCTGTGAGACGCTCTTTAATTATCTTGGCGCGAATATTGTTTTCGATTGTTTCGGCAACGGCGTCTCTACTACCCTTTAGACTGTCAGGTAGCGTCCCGCTCGCACCTTCAATGCCCAATGTCGCGATAATCTCGAGCAAAGGCATATCGTCGAAAGGCGATATTTGGCGTGGCTCTTTCGCCTCGATGTACGTGTCGATCAGGTGGCGCATGTCAGCTTCGTACGGCTTCAGGTCGAGCGCTTCGCCGGCAGCGTTGCGGATCATGTCCCTTAGCTTTACGTAATCGGCGACCTGCGCCTTTATAGTATCCACCTCCAGCAAACTGAAACCGGCGACGTCCATTTCGTCGGCAATGTTGGCGTAAGCCCTTACAACCGAGGCGCTGGCCTTATAAAAAATTGCGCGCAGGGAGGCCCGCCCATCCAAGTCCGTTTCGATCTCGGTGTTGCCGCAAAAAAAACGCCGAAAGGCGTCATCGTCGCGTGGTGGGGGGACGGGCTCGCAAATGAGATAGATAGCTTCCATAGCGTCCTCAAGCCGCTGACGGCCCTTGGTAACCCTCTCCTGCAGCATCACCTCGGGATCGACGCCCCCTGCGCTATGGTCAAGTTCACACGAGTAGACGCTGATCGCTCCCTGAAGCTTCTTGAAGAGGTCCATAAAGTCAACGACGTAGCCGAACTGTTTGTCCTCGCCATCTAGCCTGTTCGTTCGGCAAATGGCCTGGAAAAGCCCGTGATCCTGCATCGATTTGTCAATGTACAGGTACGTGCAGCTAGGCGCATCGAAGCCTGTGAGTAGTTTGTCGACGACTATTAGTAACTTCATATTGGCAGGCTCTTTCTTAAAGAGCTGCTTTGCTTGTTCCTCGTATATTTCTGTGCGCGTCATCCCGGGTTGCTGTGGGACTTTCGCCAGCATCGCTTGGTAGAGGTTGTAGATGAACTGCCTGTCTGTCTCGCTTGCCGCTCCCGTCTCTTCTAGCGTAACGTCCGACACATGCGGGTTGTACGAAGTTATAACGGAGCATCGCCCTTTCAGGACCGTCTTTTGGAACAGCTCGTAATACTTGCAGGCCTCGTAAATGCTGCGTGCCACCAGCATCGCTGTGCCGCGTTGGCTGCTGAGGCGAGGCTTGGTAGCGAAGTCGAACACGATGTCGTCGACAATTCGCCCCATACGCGAACGGGAACTCAGCACCCGCTGCATGGTCCCCCAGACCTTTCGCAGTTCGTCCTTCTGCCAGTCGTTCAGTCCTCGAGTCTTGGCATCAAACCACTGGTCGATCTTGTTTTGGGAGCCCAACTCTTGATCAACGTCTCGTGCCTCGTACACGAGATCGAGAACCACGTTGTCCTCAACCGCTTCGCTGTACTTGTAGGTGTGGATGTAGCTGCCAAAGACCTCCAGGCTGGTCTGCTTGTCCTGCTTCAAAAGCGGTGTGCCCGTGAAGCCGATGAACACCGCCCCCGGCATCACCGCTTTCATCACTCGGTTCAGCTTGCCGCTCTGTGTCCGGTGACACTCGTCCACGAACACGAACAACTCCCCGACCGGACGCTGAGGGTTTTCCTCTACTTGGCGAATGAAACGGTCAAAGTTCTCAATATCCTTCCGCCCAAACTTTTGCACGAGAGAACAGATCAGCCTGGGCGTAGGCGCACCGGAAAGTAACGCCATGAGATCGGCACCGCTGGTCGTACGCCGCATTGGCTCGCCCGCCGCAGCGAAATTGCTCTCAATCTGACCATCGAGTTCATCGCGATCCGTAACGATGATGACACGGGCACGGGGGTTATTCTCCAGTATCCAGCGCGCTAGTAGCACCATGACAATGCTCTTGCCCGACCCTTGCGTGTGCCAGATGATCCCGCCCTCACATCGACCGATGCGCTTCTGCGCCTCTTTGATGCCGAAGTACTGATGAACGCGTGGTAGCTTTTTTTGGCCTCCGTCGAACAGGACGAAATCGTGCATCAGTTCCAGGATGCGCTGTTTGTCGCACAGCTTGAGGAGATACTTGTCGAGCTTGTTGTCGTTGTCGTCGGCCTCGTCTTCCTTCCAGGTCAGGAAGTATTTTTCAGGAGTGCATATGGTCCCGTAACGCAGGCCCTCACTGTCGTTGCCCGCGAAAACAAACTGCACGGTGGGGTAAAACCACTCGTTGAATTCCGGCGTTTGGTTGGATAGCGCCTGCCGGATGCCATGTCCCACCGAGGTGCGGCTGTTTTTGAGCTCCAGCACGCCGATGGCGATACCATTGACATACAGGACGACATCGGGACGGCGGGTATTGCCGCCGAGCAGAGTCACTTCCTCGGCAATGGCGAAATCGTTCCGCTCCGGGTGCGCCCAGTCAATCAACGCGATCGTTTCCGATTTCTGGGAGACGTCAGTCTTTGCAGCCACGCCGTAGCGCAGCAGTTCGTGGACAGCCTTGTTGTTCTGGTAGAGGCTGCGCGTGTGGTTCGTCGCCTCGCGGTGCAGACGTTCCAGGGCCACTGCAGCCTGTGCCTCGCTGAAGCCCCGTGCAACGGCGTTGGCGGTGAACAGGCCGGGCTCAATGTTAGTGTTGGCGCGCTCCGACCAATCGCCCAGGTAACGCCACTCAAGGCGTTTCACGAACAGGTCTATCACCCGGTTCTGGGTCTTGCGTTCGGGTTCGCCAACGCCGCTCATGCTACTATGCCGTTCAGCCGGTCGGGCGACCAGACGCTTTCGACCATTTTGGCAACCAACGCCTGCCTTTCGGCCCAATCGGATTTGGTGAACGTGTCATGCGGCTTGAAGTCCAGCGCCAGCCGATTGCGGAAAGCTTCGAACTGTGGCTGGTTGGCGTAAGCGCTCGGCGCAAGGCTTGCCGTGTAGAGGTTGTGGCTGGCGTACTTTTGGAGCTTGTAGCTGTACGGCTTGTCCTGCAGGCTCCGGTTGACGTCGGCGGGCAACAGCAGCAGTGCAGGGACGGTATCGCGCAGCTTCTCGAACTCCTGCTGATCCGCGAATATGCCATCGTGCTGAGCGTAATTATTGGCCCAGATGTGCTCGATGTCGAACGCGTTCTTCTGGCTGCGGTCGACCAGCATCGGGAACGGGTCCGGCCGCCCCGACCCGACATCTGTGAAGGCAGTGATCCGCGCCAGCAGATGGTAGATATAGCGCCGGCTGAACTGATTGAGCGCAAGGTCATTGATGCCTAGCCGGCCCTTCTGCGCGTGGCCCTGAAACGTCACGTCGTCCGCTGCCAGCTTATCAGCAAGCAACTGCACCAGTTCGCCCAGCGGCTTGCGGCGGATGTCGCGGCACAGCAGGTACATGGCGTAGGACGTGGACGAGTAGCCCACCCGGACGTAGTTGACCGTCCGCCGCATCAGCCAGATGTCGAGGAAGGTCGCCGTGGCAGCAATCTTGCGGCGCACAGTTTCATCGTCATCAGTCGGTTGAAGCGCGGCGAGCAGGACTGTTGGCTGCCAGGTGAATTCGTTGTGCGCGTTGTAGAACACCGCCTCCAGACCCGGCGTATAGTTTTCCGATGCCGCCACGATCAGCTTGTAGGCTTTGGCGAAGAACGGGAAGTCCCGCGTCACCCAGGTCAGGTTGCCCTGCTTTGACCCTACCTGGAGACGGAGGGCATTGTCGCGCACCCAGCGGTGAAACACGGTGCCTGCCAGTTCCCAATCACGATCGGTAGCCCCAGCCTTGCGGTCACGTATGGTGTCGGCGTGCTGGGCGCGCAGCCAGGCCTTGATGCAGGTGGCATCGCGGTCAGGCTCCTGATCCTTACCGAATGTCAGCAGGTCCAGCACTTCGCGCTTCCACTGCTCGTTGGCCAGCCGCCGCTGGTCGGCATCGTCGATAGGGGCGAGGAGATAGGCCTTGAGCATGTCTACCGGGCTTAGTGGCTTGCCGCGGTCGTTCATCGTCTCGAAGATAGCATAGGCGTGGTTATCGCTGTCGGTGGCGATCTCGATCAGGCCGACGCGGGTCAGCAGCCAGTATGCGAAGTGCGGGAGCGCATCGCCCAGTTCGGCGATCAGTTCGTTCTGTTCGATGTCGGCATAGCGAGCGTGCATGGTGCGCACGGACTCGTCCTTGCCGTCGGGGCTGAACGGTGTGCCGTGAAACAGTGCCTCAATCACCGCTAGCCGTTCGGCAATGTCGAGATTGAACTTAGGCTGGCCAAGGTTGTCGCTGAAGATCAGCGGGGCGATGGTCTTGGCCACTTGCAGCCCCTTCGCGTCGGCTTCGCGGTAGAGGTAGATGAGCAGGAGGGTGAGCGAGGTGACACGCTGCTGGCCGTCGATCAGGTAGTTCTTGCCGCCGCGCCGAGTGACGATGATCGAGCCGAGGAAATACTCCTCATAGGCAGCCACCGCCCCCGTGCTGTCACCGTCGCGATGGCCGGACTGGAACTTGTCGAGCAGGTCCGACAGCAGTTCGTCAACGTTCTTCTTTTCCCATTTATACTCGCGCTGGTACTCGTCGATGGCGAAGGACTGGCTCTGCAGAAGCTGCTGCACGGTGCGGTAATGCGGGGTGATGGCGCTCATATCAGTCTGATTTCCCCAGTCAGCAGTACCTGCATCATTCCCTGCTTCACCGCGCGTGCCTTGGTCAGCTTTTCTCTTAGCGCCGCAATCTCGGCATCCATGTTTGACAGCACGGCGGCGATGGCGCGTTGTTCGTTGAGAGTCGGAGCTACCGCAACCATTCTCTTCGAAATAATCTGGGTATTCAAATTCATTTGGGAACCGGTCTGTCCTTCTGATCCCCAGTCCTTTTCGATGAACCTTAGTTTATAATACAAGTAGTTTAGGTCGTATCGCAGATTGGAGAATACGACAAATCCGTCATGGATGCACACATCGATGCCAGTAATTATGGGACGGCCTACAGTTGCAGCGATGCTCATTATCAGGCTGCCCGCAGGTACAAATCGGCTCCGTTCAATCCCTAAGCGAGAAAGCCTTTGCTCGGTTCCAATTAGCGTCATGCCGGAGCGGCTGACGTCGCTGATGCGAACCCAGCCGATGTTGGAATGGTCGTCAAACCAAACGGGGTTCTCAATCGGGCGCGGGGACGCCCCCCGACTAATGTCGGCCATGGTTCCTAAAGCCTCGCGCCGCCACTCTCCCAGAAACCCCGGTAGTCTGCAGCGGCCGGTGAGAAGTTCCTGCATCGCGCCCTGCTTGATGTCGCGTTTCTTGGCGATCAGCGCCTCCAACCCCTCGATCAACGCATCCGCATCCCCCAGCGCCTCCGCAATGGCTTGCTGTTCCACCAATGTTTTCGGAACTGGGAGCCGATACCGTCGAAGAATGCCAAGGTTAGTATGGGGCACACCGGTCTGAATGGCGCTATCTGTGATTTGGCGCTGGCCGACCTGGCTAGTAAAATAGTAATACAGGTACTCGGGACTGAACCGAGTCCGGTCCACCGAGAGTTTCATTTGACTTTGGGAAACGACATAACGGTCAAAGACGTCGTTTGGCACGATCGACACCTGCCCAAGGGTGCCCCGTTGAGTGAACACCAAATCGTTCCCGCCAGCACAATTTGTTGACAGATTCTTGGCTTTGGCGGGGCTGACGAAAGCAAAACCGCCGCTAACAAACTTGCGGCCCATGTTCTGACCACGAATGACCGGTACGCCAGCTTCCGTGTAATCGGAGGAGACAAGATCAGAGCCAAATGGTCCACCGGCAATGGCGTTCGGTGCGCGAGAGGCGGTCGCAGCGACCGTCACGCTTTGCCAATCATCCGGGAACGTACCGTACTCGGTCAGTTGATAACCAGGCCGTAGTTCACTCATGCGAACCTCATGGTCTTAAGATGCGCGGCGACCTTCGCCTCCAGATCGGCAACACGCGCTGATAGAGTGGGCAACGGCGCGGTGTAGCGCCCGCTCAGTTCCTTCAAACGCTGCGTAAGCCTCTGCGCCACCCGTGACGTCTCGCCGGAGATCCGTGTCTCCAGCGCAGCCATCCATTTGTCATCCACGACCAGAGTCACTACCTCATCGGCGGTTAGGCTAGGGTAGCGAGCATAAGCGAGATCGTCGAGTGTAGCCTCGGTGGCCTTTACGAACTTCTTCAGTTCCTTCTCGCGGGCGGCCAGCTTCAGCCATTCATTCAGAGCGGAAGCTTCGGCGCTGGCCGTCTTGTCGCCCTTGATGTCGTTCAGCCTTGCTTTTGCGGCCTTGTCACTGATGACCGGCTCGCCGTCTTCGACCAATTCGGCAAACAACCCGTCCTCGCTACCGTGCTCCTCTTCCATCAGCAGCATCTCTGCCGCCACTCGCTCCCGCTCGGCCTTTGCTTCAGCAAGCTCTGCCGCTTCCTTTGCGAAGAACCGGGCAACCAGCACGTCCTTGGGCACCAGATCGCAGCCCCAGCCCTTGTCGCTGACCTTCTCCTTGCCGTCCTTGCCCTTCCTACGCTCGATCACGCGGTAGGTCTCGGCCTTCCAGCCGTCACCCGCGACCATGTAGGCATCGTCCTGCATAACATCAGCCCAGTAGTTCAGCAGGTGCTGATAGACAGCGTAGGCGTCAATTAACGGGCGTCCCTGATAGTGGGCAAGCAGCCGCTCACTCAATTTGGCGATCAGCTCCTTGGGATGAAAGCCGGGCGCCAGTCCCTTGAGCACCGCCGTCTCGGTCGTGCGCCACGCCGTTAAATGATCCGCCATACTCCGGGTGAAAGCGGCAAACTCCGGGTGATCATGGATTGCTGCGCGGATTGCATCGGGCGACATGGCTAGATCGACATAGCCATCCCGGTTGGGTCGGAACAGCGACGCCCTGAGCGTAGGGCACACCGCCCAGTACCCGCCCAGCGCTTCCAGATCCCGCATAGGGATGCCGCCGTGTAAGTGCCCGGCAATGTCGTGGCGGTCTTCGAGTGGTTGGCTGTCGATGTATCGCGGCAGGTTGAGATTGAACTCGTTCTTCTCAATCAGGTCATAGCTGACCATGCGGGCGTACTTGGGTACATCTTGTCCGCGCCGGAACATATCGACAATGCGGTGGATGTCCATTTCGCGCAGGCGGTTCTTGGGACCGTCCTTGATGAAGCCTGCGCTGGCGTCGATCATAAAGATACCGCGCCGCGTGGGGGCGTTCTCCTTGTCAATTACGATGATGCAGGCCGGGATGCCGGTACCGTAGAATAGGTTGGCTGGCAGGCCGATGATTGCCTTGATCAGCCCGCGTTCGATAAGGTTCTTGCGGATCGCCGCTTCGACATTGCCACGGAAAAGTACCCCATGCGGCAGAATGCACGTCGCCTTGCCGTTTGGCTTCAGCGACTTGATGATGTGCAGCAGATAGGCGTAGTCACCCTGCTTGGGGGGCGGCACGCCGAAGCCATCAAAACGGTGGAAATCGACCGTGTCGGGGCTGTCCTCCTTAATGTATAGGCCTGGCTTCAACTCGTTCGGGTCTATGCCCTGTTGCCAGCGCTTATCGCTGAACGGCGGGTTGGCCACCACGAAGTCGAAGGTCTTAAGCCCGTTTCCGTCACGGAAGTGGGGATCAGCCAGGGTGCTCTGTCCAGGGTGGATCACTGCCCCAGGGTAGTCATGCAGGATCAGGTTCATCTGGGCGAGACCAGCGGTGCTGCCGTCCTTCTCCTGCCCGTAAAGCGTCACCTTCACACCAGCTTCGTCGGCCACCTTGATCAGCAGGGAACCCGATCCGCACGTCGGATCGTACACCGTTGTCGTGCTTCTGGTGTTCGAGTTCCGGATGCCGACGATCTGCGCCATGATCCGACTGACTTCGGATGGCGTGTAGAACTGCCCCTTTGACTTTCCGCTTTCCGTGGCAAAGTGTCGCATCAGGAATTCATAAGCATCGCCTAAAATGTCATCACCATCCGCACGGTTACGCGAGAAGTCGAGTGCAGGGTCTTCGAAAACGGCGATTAGGTTAGTAAGCGTGTCGACCTTGGACTTGCCCGTGCCAAGGTTCTCTCCATTGAAATCCGGGAAGCCGCTGAGTTTGTTCGACGTGATGATCGGGGCGATAATCCTCTTGTTGATCTGGTCGCCGATGTCGGCCTGCCCTTTGAGGGCTACTAGATCGCTAAAGCTGGAACCGTTGGGAACCTTGATCGTACCGAAGGGCTGCCCGGCATATTTGTCGGACACGTATTTGATGAAGAGAAGCGACAGGACGTAGTCTTTGTACTGCGATGCATCCATGCCCCCGCGCAAAACGTCGCACCCTTCCCATAGGCGATTATAAATTTCGGACTTTTTAACCGCCACAGTACCCTCGATTGCATCAAAATCTGCCTAAGGCGGACGGGTAGCCGCCGAACGCTCTCCGAGCCAAGCCCTGATTGCCATTTCGGGGGAAGGTGCCGGATCGGGGCGAATTTTATGCGTATCTGACAGCTTACCGAACGTACGCTTCGAAGATGACTGAGCTGCACCCCTCTCGGCGAGATGATAAAGGAACGGCTGCTTCTTGCCGTCTCCGCGCAACGGCGGACGAGCGGCTTTCCACGATTTATCTATACATCACGAACTCAAAGAATGAGCCTAGTGCCGGTCATGTGGCGAAATGTCCGCTCACGGCAGGTCATCAATATCACCTGCATATGCTGTGAGGCTTCCGTCAGAATTTCGGTCATTAGGTCTAGCCGAGTATCATCGGCATATACGAGCGGATCGTCGAGAATGAGCGAGACCGGACGCCCCTCTTCCCGCAGCAGATCAGCGATCGCGAGCCGGGTCAAAACGGCGAGCTGTTCCTGCGTGCCTCTTGAGAGGCTGACGCAATCCTCCGGCGATTCACCGCGACTGATCGTAGCTAGTCCAAGGTCGTCGGCAAAGACGAGATCCGCGCCGGGTAGCAGGCGTTCGATGTGTCGCTTAGCCCGCGCGCTGATCGGGCCAACGTAGGTTCGGGAGGTTTCTGTGCGGACCTCCTCCAAGGTGTCCCGCAGCAGCTTGAGCGTAAGCGCTTCCTCTGTGGTTCGGGCAAGTGCCTGCTCCGCGGCCATGGCCTCTTCGGTTGCCACGGCCGCGCGTTCGGCAAGCCCCTTGCCGCCCTCACTTTCGATCGTGCCCTCCAGTCGGGCAATGTCAGTTTCGAGCCGTCGCCGCGCCTCGCTGGCGGCAGCCTGACGCGCATCTATATTGGTGATCCCGCGCTCGATTGAACGCGCGTCATGGGCGCCAGCGTTGCGCTCGGCTTCGTTCAGAACCGTCGCCGCTTCCGCCATCTTCTCCCTTGCACTGATCAGATCCCCTGCAAGGTTCGCGAACCCCTGTCCCCTCTCAATCTGTCGGAGTTGGTTCGCGGCATTCTGAAGGTCGCTGGCCGCCCCTGCTTCGGTTGCGGCTAATGGGCGTTCCTGTTCCTCGATCAAGGCAAGGACCGTTGCCGCACTTTCCTGCGCGCCTTCAGCACGGGCAAGTACTGTTTCAGCGAACTCGACAGCGTCAGCGAAGGCGCGAACCGGCGGGGCTTCGTCGTCGTCGCTCTCGCCTTCAGGCTCCGACAACAAGCCCGCTACGAGCAGCTTCAGCGCGGCTACGCCCACAGCAAGTCCGAGTTCGGGATCAGCGGGGGCGTTTGCGTCCAACTGAGCGGAAAGCGTCTTTACCTCGCCAGCTGCATCCCGTGCAGTGTCGTTGCGCTGCCGTGCGCCAGCGATGCTCTCTACGCCCAACTCTGTCAGCGCTTCATTTTGGCGAGCGATGGCTTCGGTTAGGCCCAGTTCAGCGCTTCCAGCGGATGCCGGTGGACGAATAATAAGCTCCGCACCGGAGCCCAAGCTGACACGCGTCTCATGCGTTAGGACACGACGGTCGGTAGTGACTGGTTTGCCGTCGATCTTAACGTCTGGCGCTAAGCCGACAAGCTCGATGGTGGTCGCACCGGCCGTAAGCCTGGCACGCGCTTCAGCAATGCTCCGCTCGCCTTTCTCCAGCTGGCTGATCCTCTCTGACGAGATCATGGTCGCAGATGTGGCTCTGGCGATGGAAAGGCGTTGCTCCAACGCGATGACGCTTTCGTTGCGAATGCGCGCGGACCGGATCGCTTGCCGACGCCGCAAGGCGGCCGCGTGCTTTTCAGCCTCGGCGAATGCCGCTTTAGCCTGCTGCCGGTTAATTCGCGCCTCGACAAGCGTGGTGCGCGCCGCATTGGCCTTATGCCTTGCCGCCGTCAGCTCCCCGGACCGTCCCGCCCTGTGCGCTTTCGCACCATCTAGAGCGGCTTGCGCTTTGTCACGAACGCGTACAGCGGTGGCGTGGCGTGATGTCACCTCATCGAGCGTTTGAACCCGGATGCTCGCAATCTCATACTCGGCTTTCCGTTGCGCCAGCATCTGCGCGGCGGCACGTGCGATTTCAAGAGATCGAACCAGATCGGCGCGCCTGTCGGTGTCGGTGGTGTCGGCCATTTCCCTTTGGAGTAGCTTGAGGCGTACACGCGTGGCTTCTACCTCGGCAAAGCTCTTCTCCAGAAGTTCGACCTTGCTGGCGGCTTCACGTGCAATCACCTGCACCAAATCGAGCCGTTCCCTTACTGCCTTCTGCTCGCCACCAGGCGACCCTTTCGCAGTCCAGAATACGGCACACTGCTGGTCGACGCGTTCGCGAACCCGCTCATAGGCCGCACCGCCGAGGATCGTGCCGACCTCCGCCTCAAGTGTTGCTTGGATTGTGTCACGGACGATCCGGCCCGGCGCAGAGACCGCAAGCGCTTCGGCCTGTCCCACCCAGAGCAAACCGAGCGCGCCGTAGGCAGTGACATCGCCATTACGGCTCGTGTCTTTCTCGAACCCAAGCAGTGCCTGAAGTTGCTCTTCGGCAGCGTCAGCTTGGCTCCTTCCACTCGGGCCTCTCAACTCCATCGATGGTGACTTGAGGAAGCGTTTGGTGACCGTCCACGGCTCCCCCGCGACGTCAAAACTGACCTCGACTTCAGGGGCGACATTCTCGCCAAACGGCTGGTACGAGCGCGTCAGCTGATTGCTTGATCGGTGCGGCACGAAGAAGGCTGCACGGATTGCCTCGAGCAGGGTGGACTTGCCGGTCTCGTTGGGCTCGACCACGATGTTGAGGCCATCGGTTAGCCCGTCGATCGTGACCGGCGCGCGGAACTTACGGAAGTTGTTGGCGGTGATGCGCCGCAGCTTCAAGCTCACGCAGTGGCACCCCTCGTATGTTCAACGAACAGGCGCTCAAGCGCACGCTTGGCCAGCGCGGCGTCCCCCTCCCCTGCCCTCACTTTCGCGTAGAGCTTGGCGGCCGCGGCGCCGAGCATTCCCTCCCCTGCCAGCGAAGCGAGATCGTCATCGCTCGGCCTGGCAACTAAATCGTCGGTGCGGAGATCGAGATGGCGGAGCCGGTGCCGCAGATCATGTTCGATCCTGCCGAGGATGGCGACGCGATCTATCATGGTGGTGATGCCCACCAACGAAAGCTGGAGCAGCGTCGCGGCGGGATCGACCTCCCCCATCAAACGCTCCAGCTCCGCATCGAAACTGGCTACGTCATTGACCCGCCATTCTCGGATCAGCCATTGGTAGCGGCCGGTTCGGATTGGGGTGACTTGGGGCCCCTCCCGTCCCCCGAAATCGACGAGCAAGACATGCCCGGGGACGTCGCGCTGGAAGCGGTCGGTCTCGGGCGTTCCAGCATACCAAGTACGGCTACCGATCTCGAGGATGCCGTGCCAATCTCCCAGCGCGAGATAGTTGAGATCGGAACGTTTGGCGCGGTCGGGTGGGATCTGATTGTTGGCCTCTCCCCGCGATCCGAAATCCCTGATCGAGCCGTGCGCGAGACCGATGCGAAGCCGCGCTTCCGGCGTGGCCATCGTATCAAAATCGGCGGTCGGATCGTCGAGGTTGTGCCGGTGCGTGAGCGGTGCCGGCAGCAGCCAAACGCCGTCCTCCATCTCCTGCGGATCGGGTTCTGTCAGGATCATGACGTTGGCAGTTCGACGAGCCCTCACGCGGTCCCACAGACCGCCGTTGCGCGCATAATCATGGTTGCCTGGCAGCAGCCACCAGCGGCAGGGATAGCGCTCCATCCGGGACAGTGCCTGGACGATGGTTCGGTCTTCCGGGCCTTCGGTATCGAACACGTCGCCAGCTACCAGCACATGGCCAGCATCATGGACGCGAGCGGCTTGACCAATGGCGTCGATCGCATCGAAGCGGGCTTCGATAAGAGCCGCCCTGACGTCGAGTTCAAAGCGACCAAACGCCTTGCCGAGTTGCCAGTCGGCACTGTGCAGAACGCGCACCATTCACTCCCTTGCCGGCGTCTTGCCTGCTCCAGTCTCTATGGAACGTCTAGCGAACAGTCGGGGTGCGAGGAAGCCTCTAGATCGCTGCCCAGGTAAGCACCCGCAGTTTACACCCTCGTGATGGCTATTTGCTCCCCAAAACGGATCAGACAGGGAACATAGAGTTTTGTCATCGGAAGATAGTCAGTATTCAAGCGCGCTGAATCGCGCGCTTAAGTCACTGCGGAAAAAGGAAAATGGCGTGCTCTTCAACGGATAACTTTGAGCCCGGATCTAGGTGAAGCTTATGCGGATTTGACAGCACACCTTACGCAAGCTTTGGAATGACTGAGCTGCCGCATGCTCTCGACAAGTTGATGAACGAACGGCTGCTTTTTGCGATCACCGCCCGATAGCGGACAGGCTGCTTTCCACCACCAACGGACGTTCGCCCCCCCTTTGGCGGCATCCTGAACGAACGGCCGATTACCGCAAGCGCGGCCCGAAAGCGGCCGTTCCGCTATCCACCAGATTGCGTTGGCCCGTGTCCCCCACCCAAATCCAGCGCAAGAACCCCCGCCTCGCCCGCGAGCTTTCTGCGTCTCTTTTGATGCAACTCGAATTATGATGCGAGCCTTGGGAGAATGCGGCTTTCTGGGCCCCTTTTAGAGATCCTCCCCTGATGCAGATTGATGCACCTACGCATCGATCTCGAAGCCGTTTACCGCCGCGACGGTCCTGATGCAGATTCAGAACGGAAAGCCGGCACTCGGTCCGTCGGAAGCGCAATAACTGCTACCTTGTCGGGCGGCGAAAAACGTTACAGTCCGCCAAGGTAACGACGCTCGCTAAAACACCAGGTGCTTTTGAGGCAGATGAGT
>Ga0308158_10001638_pt1 | contig 23306 bp, 18 predicted proteins | sample PhyBR2_FD_201038 | JGI IMG/M metagenome (GOLD analysis project Ga0308158, IMG submission 201038) | Phyllosphere microbial communities from UC Gill Tract Community Farm, Albany, California, United States - DLSLB.R2 | ecosystem: Host-associated > Plants > Phyllosphere > Unclassified | place: USA...
CAGCCGCAGGGCAACAATAACCAGTTCAGTGGCGGCGCGCAGTCCCGTCCGCAGCCGCAGCCACAGAGCGCGCCGGCCAGCAACAACAACGAACCACCAATGGATTTCGACGACGATATTCCGTTCTAGCGATTACTTTAGACTAAAACGTAAATAATACTTATGAAGCCCCCTTTTTAAGGGGGCTTCTCTTTTTTATCGTGTAAATTTTACCTTGGGCCCAAAATGAAGGTGTATTACTATGAATTTGTGTAAAAAACTGAGATCTATCTCCAATGGAGCTTTCAATACGTAGAATAAGATCTTCAGACGGTGAGAGATTTGTCATCCTCGTTGATGAGAGCGGCACTCCGCTTTTCTATCCAGCTTTGTACGTCACCGTGCACATGCGTGGACGCTCACTCGCTGTAAATACAGTTGAGAATTCGCTCAACGCGATTAAAACTCTGTATGCATGGCAGACCTACTATGGCTTAGATCTCGAATTAGGGTTTTCTCAGGGTGACTTTCTACGTTCAAACGAGATACATGCCTTACGCGATTTCATGCAGAAGCCACTTGTCCGTGAAGAGCAAGATAAGGTCGTCTCTATTTCAGGACGCCGTAACGTAGTTAGTGTGAGCAATCAGTATGCTCGCTTGTCAGTACTTGCTGATTACTTGGGCTTCCTGGCAAAACAGCTACAACCCTCCTCGAAACGCGATCATGATCACGTGGAGCGAATGGTTTCGCAGATAAAAGCGAACCGTCCCAAAAAGCCAACAAAATCCAACCAGGATAGAGATGAAAAGCATCTGGATGACGCTGTTCTTGATTCTCTTGAGAAGGCACTAAAACCGGGATCTGAGAACAATCCAGCCAAGGAGTATGCAGTCCAGGTTCGCAATGCATTAATGTTCTCGATACTGCGGGTCACAGGCCTTCGACGTGGCGAATTACTTAACCTGAAGGTCGAAGACATCGACTTTGCCAAAAACACGCTGAAAGTTGTCAGACGACCGGACTCCAAGGATGACGTACGTGCATTCCAGCCCGTGGCAAAAACACGAGAGCGCACCATCCCGCTGATTCCCGAGCTCATCAATCGCATATACGAATACGTGCTCAAACATCGAAATAATACTTCGGCAGCAAAGAAGCATGGCTATCTGTTCGTAACTCACAAAGAAGGGGCGTCACTAGGCCAGCCAATATCAAATGCCGCGTTCGGAAAGTTCATGGCTGACTTGAAACGGATCGCAGACAACCATGATGGCATTCATGCTCATGCCTTACGCCATCATTGGAACTACTCGTTTTCAAAAGCCTGTGAGAGCAAAGGCGTAACACCAGAACGAGAGGAAAAGATTCGTTCGTACCTTATGGGCTGGAGTGAAACCTCAGGAACAGCCGCAACTTACAATCGTAGGCATATCAAGGAGCAAGCGAAAAGGGCTGCTCTTGAATTGCAGAACCAGCACTTAGGCAAAAAAACGATGGGAGATGACGAATGATAAATCTCTCGATACAGGACGTTGTTACTGAGGACTTTTATTCTAGGGATGGATACCTGATCCGGTTCAATGATGAGCGTTGGAAGCTCAATAAAGATACTAATATTCCGGTCTTCACTCTGAAGAAAGTGATGAATTCAGATACATTTGTTTCCCTCTGCAACGTGCTTGCTTTTTATGCAAAAACTAATGCTCCCTCACATGTAAGAAACCTGTTTGAGCGATGCAAGCACTACCTGGAGTCAACAACTGGCCAGCCCCTCTTCAGTGTCGAATCTCTAATTTCATATCGCTCAACGCTCGATAAGCATACAGAATGGTATCTGGGGTCTCTTCGCGGATTTATTAAAAAGTGGTCTGAACTGGGCTACAGCGGTGTTCCTGATGAGACCATCACACTTTTGAATAAATGGAAGATCAAAGGAAACGAGAAAGGCTTTGCCGTTCAATCTATGTGCCCCGACAGTGGCCCATTAACCGATATAGAAATGGAAGCTGTTATTGATGCAGTCATCACGGCATTTGGAGAAAAACGTTTAACACTTGTCGATACCAGCTATGTGTTGATTCTTGCGATGACAGGGCGCCGCCCGACACAAATTACAGGACTGAAACTAATGGATTTGATCCAGCAGTCCGATAAGTACTTCATCAGGTTCCCTCGTGCCAAGCAGCGCAGCCAGGCATGGCGCCAATCGTTTAATCAATTTGCAGTAGTCGAAGACCTGTGGGTGGTTTTGCAACAGCAAGCTGAGGCTGTTCGCCAACAGTTCAGCACGGCTTTAGGTGTTGATATCCCACCGAGCCTGATTCCTGAGCTACCGCTGTTTCCTGCCCTTGAGACAGCTAGCTCTGTATCAGATTTAAAAGAGCAACTCAGAGGAGATCACCTTCATGCTCCAAGTAAATCCATCAGGCTCGCAATGCTTCGGGTTGAAAAAACGATAAAGGTTATCAGTGAAAGAACGGGCGAACCGGTACGTCTTAACCCAACTCGTTTTCGATACACGTTGGGCACCAATCTCGCCCGTGAAGGAAAAGGCGAATACGTTATCGCCGAGGCACTCGACCACTCAGACACCCAAAACGCTGGCGTCTACGTACGAAACATTCCAGAAATCGTCGACCGCATCGATAAAGCCGTAGCTCTGCAATTAGCCCCGATAGCACAAGCGTTTCAGGGAGTACTCGTTGTATCCGAAAGTGATGCCAAGCGTGGCAGCGATCGGAGCAGCAGGATTTCTAACGGAACCTCAAACCTTGGCACTTGTGGCAGTTATGGCTTCTGCGGCGCATTAGCCCCTGTTGCTTGTTATACCTGTAATCACTTCCAGCCCTGGTTCGGCGGGCCACACGAAGAAGTTCTGGAGCGGTTGATCAGTGAGCGCAACAGCGTGTTAGAGCAAACCAGCGATAGCAAAATTGCTTCAGTAAATGACCGACTGATACTGGCCGTAAGCGATGTCGTTAACCGCTGTAATGCGATGAAAAACGAGGTGATAGATGGCTGATATTCTTCTATTCACTCCAAAGCATCAACTGAATGCCAAGGCCAACCTCAGCGACTTCGTAGCGATGTGCCGTCATCGCTTGACGGTGTTTGGAGCTGATCTGGATTGGGATAGTGATACCTGGGCTGGCGTTGGAAACTTTACCGTCATTGGAGCACCATCCAGAGGGTTTTCGGACGAACAACGACTCAACCCGGAAATTACTCCCTTCGCAAAATCCTATGTGCGTTACCAACAGGGCCACAAACCAACAAAGCTCAAGAGTGAGTTCAAGGCCATTCGCTGCATTGAAAAAGCGCTTCTGTTAGTGAAAGGCAAAGCAGATATCACTCAAACAGACGTTCAGGTGATGGATGTAGCTGCGCAGGTAGCAAGAGAATACAAAGCCTCTGCCTACCAAGCAGGTAGCAGCCTGGTGACTCTCGTTGAATTTCTCAACGAAAGCAAAATCATTTCAGCACCGTTCACTTGGAAAAACCCCATCTCAAAGCCCAAAGAGATTAACCGCACAGACGCCGAAGGAAAAAAGAAACGATCTGAAAAAATGCCCGATCAGCGTCATCTCGGATTTATGGCCGAGCTGTTTGCCAACGACCTGCAAGAGTCGCGGGATAGATTCACCACATCAATTTTTGCGCTACTGATGTGCGCACCGTCCAGAATCAGTGAAGTTCAGGATCTCCCCGTGAACTGTTTGCATAGAGAAACCGACAGCAAAGGTATCGAGCGCATCGGTCTACGTTTCTATGCCGGAAAGGGTTATGGGTCCGACATCAAGTGGATTCCAACCGCTCTCAAGGATATAGCTACCGAAGCGGTTCGTCGCCTGACCGAGCTATCAGTAGAAGGCCGCAAACTGGCAACTTGGTATCAGAATCATCCCGACAAATTCTATCGCCATCAGAACTGTCCGGATGTTGGAGAACATGATCCACTGACTAATCAGCAGGTATGCCAGGCACTTGGGTTGTCAGAAGAGCATCGGAATATCTCTCTGTATTTTCAAGGCTACGCCCCTTACAAGGCACTCAAGGCCAAAGGCGAATCCTTCACCTTGGCATTCCTGAATGATTTTGTTCGCAGTGAACTGCCTGCTGGATGGCCATGGAAAAACAAGGAACGACACATCACCTATTCACAGTCACTCTGTTGCTTTCGATTCCATGAACTTCACCTAAGCAGGAATCCAAGCCCTGTTCTGGTTTGGACGCCGGGGAAAACCACGTTCACCACCGACCTTAATTACATATCAGGTCAAGAACGCAATATTTGGCGACGTCATGGCTACAACAACGAGGATGGAACCGAGATATCCATGACCTCCCACCAACTAAGGCATTTTTTGAATACGATTGCGCAAAAGGGAGATCTCGGTCAGCTCGATATTGCGAGGTGGTCTGGCCGCGCCAATATTCACCAGAACGCCACCTACAACCATATGACTGACGACGATTACGTTGCCTTGGCTCGACAGGCTGGCGTTGGAGGTGTCCTTGAGAAAATCAAGGCTCATCCCCCTGTCACCTTCTCAGATCTTGAAGCCATAGGAGAAGGCATTGCTCACGTCACGGAATATGGCTTTTGCATACATGATTTTTCCATGCTGCCATGCCAGAAACATCGTGACTGCCTGAATTGCACGGAACAGGTCTGCATCAAAGGTGATGATGAAAAATTGGATCGCCTTAAAAAGCAACGCGATGGCATCCGCTTGCAGCTCAACAAGGCGCAGCAAGCGTCTGAAGACGGGGTCTACGGTGCGGACCGCTGGAGCCAACATCAGCTTCAAACACTGGAACGGGCTGAAAAGCTCATTCAGTTATTGGAGTCACCGGATCTTGAAGACGGAGCAATCATCAAACTGAGTAATGATCAGGAGTTCAGTCCTCTGAATCGGGCGCAGGCTTCACACACAACTCAGACCACACCATCCATTCTCTCGCCAGATCAATATATGGACGAGCTTCGCTCGTTGCTCGGAGATTAACCATGGCCAAACATCTGACCCCAAAAGACATTGATTCAATTATAAGCCTTATCGATGGCTGGGATGGCAAGTTATCATGGGAAGCTCTGTGTGATGCCTCTGAGCCGCTGATCGGAACCCGGCCGACACGCCAGACACTCAATGCGCATGAGCGAATCAAATCCGCCTTCAGCCATAAAAAAGAACAGCTGAAGAATGGTTTTGTCTCGACCAAAAAACCGCAAAGTCTGAGCATTGCCGAGCAACGAATCCGGCGCCTTGAGAGTGAAAACAGCCGCTTGAAAGCCGAGAATGCCAACCTTCTTGAGCAATTCCTGAAATGGCAGTACAACGTATACAAACATGGTTTATCCAAAGAAAAGCTCGATGCTGATTTACCGGCCATTGACCGCGATTCGTCAGGGCGAAAGTAACCATCAAATTTTGAACAGGGGTGAGGTCAGTTAACTGACACCGAGCCAAAGACAGGCCTCCCCCCTGAAAAAGGAAAATCCCAGAGGAACGGATGAATAACACCGAACAGCAATACCTTAACGATCTGGACAACAAGCTCTGGAAAGCCGCAGACAAACTGCGCTCCAATCTCGACGCCGCCAATTACAAACATGTGGTGTTAGGCCTGATCTTCCTCAAGTACGTCTCCGATGCGTTCGAAGAGCGTCAGGCAGCCTTGCTGGAGCTATTCCAGACCGATAACGACGAGAATATCTATTACCTGCCTCGTGACGATTTCGATAGCGATGACGACTACCAGCAGGCACTTCAGGACGAGCTGGAGATACTCGACTACTACCGTGAAGACAACGTGTTCTGGGTGCCCAAAGCCGCCCGTTGGAGCATGCTGAAAGAGAAATCCGTGCTGCCCATCGGCTCCGTGCTTTGGCAAGACGACTCCGGTAACGACGTGAAGCTACGTTCTGTGTCGTGGCTGGTCGACAACGCGCTGGAAGAGATCGAGAAGAGCAACGCCAAGCTCAAAGGCATCCTGAATCGCATCAGCCAGTACCAGCTCGACAACAGTAAACTGATGGAGCTGATCAACACCTTCTCCGACACCTCCTTCACCAAACCGCTGTACAACGGCGAACAACTCGACCTGCACAGCAAAGACATACTCGGTCACGTCTACGAGTACTTCCTCGGCCAATTCGCATTGGCAGAGGGCAAACAAGGCGGCCAGTATTACACCCCTAAAAGCATTGTAACCCTGATCGTCGAGATGCTGGAGCCATACTCCGGTCGCGTCTACGACCCGGCCATGGGCTCCGGTGGCTTCTTCGTTTCCAGTGACAAATTCATTGAAGGGCACGCCCGCGAGCAGCACTACAACGCTGCCGAGCAAAGGAAGCACATATCCGTCTATGGGCAGGAGTCCAACCCCACCACTTGGAAGCTGGCGGCGATGAATATGGCGATCCGGGGCATCGACTTTAACTTCGGCAAGAAAAACGCCGATACCTTCCTCGATGACCAACACCCGGATCTGCGCGCCGACTTTGTAATGGCCAACCCGCCATTCAATATGAAGGATTGGTGGAGCGAGACTCTGGCCGACGATGCTCGCTGGAAATACGGCACGCCACCCAACGGCAACGCCAACTTTGCCTGGATGCAGCATATGCTTCATCACTTGGCCCCGACAGGCAGCATGGCACTGCTGCTGGCCAACGGCTCCATGAGCTCCAACACCAATAACGAAGGTGAAATCCGCAAGCGTCTGATCGAAGAAGATCTGGTCGAGTGTATGGTGGCCCTGCCCGGCCAGCTGTTCACCAACACCCAGATTCCGGCCTGTATCTGGCTGCTGACCAAAGACAAAAGCGGCAAAGACGGCAAAAAACGAGACCGTCGCAATGAGGTGTTGTTTATCGACGCCCGCAACCTTGGCTATATGAAGGATCGCGTCTTGCGCGACTTCACCCTCAATGACATCCGCAAAGTGGCCGATACCTTCCATGCATGGCAACGAGGCGAAAATGACGCACAGGAAGCGGCCTATGAAGGCCTAGCCGGGTACTGCGCCGCCGTCGATTTCGAGCAGATCAAGAAACACGACTTTGTACTAACTCCGGGGCGCTATGTAGGCACACCAGATCAGGAAGATGACGGTGAACCCTTTGCTGAGAAGGTGGCCCGCCTAACCGGACAACTGCGTGAGCAGTTTGCCGAGAGTGATCGACTGGAAGCTGAGATCAAGCGGAATCTGGGGGGGCTGGGGTATGAGTGCTAAGGTACGAACAGTTCTCTTGGAGGAAATTGCAGCAGAGCAAAAAAACGCAATGGTTGGAGGGCCGTTCGGTTCTAATCTGGTATCGAAAGATTACGTTGATAAAGGGGTACCTGTTATTCGTGGACAAAACATGGGTGGCAGGTGGGTGTCTGGCGAATTTGCGTATGTGACGCCCCAAAAGGCTGACTCTTTGTCTGCGAATACGGCTCGCCCAGGAGACCTTGTATTTACTCAGAGGGGGACATTAGGTCAAGTATCTATCGTTCCAAACGGAGAATACGACAGATACATAGTTTCTCAGAGTCAAATGAAGATCACTGTAAATCCAGCCTTGGCAGACGTTAGCTTCCTTTACTATGTGTTCACTTCACCAGCGCAGCTTACTTATATAAAGATCAATGCAATACAGGTAGGTGTTCCTCATACAAACCTCGGTATTTTGAGGAAGACTCCAGTCCAGCTTCCAGACTTACTTACTCAACAGCGAATTGCAGCCGTTCTTCGTTCTCTTGACGACAAAATCCAACTCAACAACCAGATCAACCAAACCCTCGAACAGATGGCGCAGGCGATCTTCAAAAGCTGGTTCGTCGGCTTCGAGCCGGTCAAGGCCAAGATCGCCGTGCTGGAAGCAGGCGGCAGCGCCGCCGATGCCGAACTGGCCGCCATGCAGGCGATCAGCGGCAAAAAATCAGATCAGCTCGAACAAATGGCAAATGAGCAGCCTGAGAAATACGGCGAGCTGTGTGCCACAGCAGAGCTGTTTCCATCTGCCATGCAAGAGAGTGAACTGGGTGAAATACCCGAGGGGTGGGAAGTCAGCCAGATTGGAGATGAAGTAACCGTTGTAGGAGGTGGTACTCCGTCTACTAAAATCCCGGAATACTGGAGGGATGGTGACATCCATTGGACAACCCCAAGAGACCTTTCCAATCTGAATGACAAGATCCTTACAGACACTGAGCGGAAGATCACCTCTGCGGGTTTAGCCAAGATCAGTTCGGGACTACTGCCAATAGACACCGTACTAATGTCATCTCGTGCTCCTGTTGGCTATCTGGCTTTGGCAAAGGTTCCTGTTGCTGTCAACCAGGGTTATATCGCGATGAAATGCGAGAAACAGCTTTCCTCTGAGTACGTCTTGCAATGGTGCGAGTCTCGCATGGAAGAAATCAAGAACCGGGCCAGTGGTACAACCTTCGCAGAAATCAGCAAGAAAAACTTCAACGCCATTCCTGTGGTCGTTCCCCACCAAAGCCTGATTCTTGCCTACACGAAGCAAGCTAAAAGCATCTATAAAAAAATCGAAATGCTTGCGAAGGAATCCAGGGATCTGGCAGATCTGCGCGACACATTACTACCTCAATTGCTTTCTGGTTCCATCACAGTCAAGAATATGGAGGCATGAGTAATGGACTACCTGAAATCTGCCTTTGATAGCTATTTGAATGACGAAGGCATAGTTGAAATAGCAAGTTCTTCATTCAGCCGGCATGCCATCCTCCGAGATTTGGACCCCACGGGCTACGATGATGCTTTCCTCGACTGGTGTGAACACAGGAAGGCTGAAAACCTGTCTCTTGCTGAAGAGATTTTATGTCAGTTCGATAACGCATCCCGTTTTAGAAGGCTCAAAGAGATATACCGCCGCGGTGGGATCACACCATTCGTTGGTGCTGGTATGTCAATGCCAAGCGGATATCCTAGCTGGACGGCATTCCTCTATCGCGCACTTTCCGAGACCAGAGTTCCACATGATGAATTTAATGAGCTCATTAATAACGGCAAATACGAAGAAGCTGCAGAAGCATTGCATGGGGACCTACCTCCGGGCTTTTTTCTTGAACAGGTAGAGAATGAATTTGGAGCGGATCATGAGGTATCTGGGCCAATCCAAAAAATACCCTATCTATTCAACGGTGCAGTTATAACGACAAACTTTGATGACGTATTAACAAAGGTTTATCGCTCTGCAAACTCTGCATTTACTGAAGTACTGGAAGGCGCTGATGCCATCGAATTTCCACGGGCTCTTGGTGAAAACAGCAAGGTTTTATTAAAGCTCCACGGCAAAGCCAACTCCTCAAGGAAGCGCGTACTCACCAAGTCAGAGTACGACCGGCATTACCAGGATGATAAGACCTTGGAAAACATCATAGAGGCAATCAGTACAAACTCCCTTCTCTTCATCGGGTGCAGTCTGACAGTGGATCGAACCCTGCAATGTCTGAAGCGGATAGTTGACCGAAAAGGCGTGGAAAATACGCCAAGACACTACGCATTCCTCAAGCTCAATGATGGGGAAGACAGATTGGCCCGTCGTGATGAACTGGCCCAAGCCAATATCTACCCTATTTGGTACACCAACGATCATGACGGAAGCCTTGAGGCGTTACTGGAAATGCTAGCTCAGGAGCAGAGCGTATGAACGAAGATCAACTGGAGCAGCTCTGTCTGGAATGGTTCTCTGATAACGGCTGGGAGGTCGCCTATGGGCCAGATATATCCCATGAGGGTGCGTATCCAGAGCGAAAAGACTACCGCCAGATTCTTTTGTTGTCCGATCTGGAGGCTTCGATCCGCCGCATCAACCCGCACCTGCCAGAATCGGCGCTTGAACAAGCTATCGCGCAGGTCAGTAAGCCCGATAGCCTAGATTTGGTAGTCAATAACCGTGATTTTCACCGATTACTGCTGGAAGGCGTTCCGGTGGAGTACAAGCAGGACGACCGTTTTGTACATGACCACGCCCTGTTAATCGACTTCGAGTCACTACAGCAGAACCGCTTTCGCTGCATCAATCAGTTCACGATTCAGGGCAGTAAACAACTGCGCCGCCCGGATGTCATCTGCTTTATCAATGGCTTGCCAATTGCGGTGCTGGAGCTGAAAAGCCCCAGCAGTGAAAACGCCGACGTATGGGATGCTTTTAATCAAATCCAGACCTATAAGGATGAGGTCCCGGATCTGTTTATCTACAACGAGGCCTTGGTCATTAGCGATGGCTGGACAGCACGACTTGGCTCCCTTACGGCTGACCCAGAGCGCTTTATGCCGTGGCGAACCCTCAAGAACGAAGATGATAAGCCCCTACTGGAATTGCAGCTGGAAACTCTGGTTCGGGGTTTCTTCGACCGAGAGCTGCTTCTGGACTACATTCGTTTCTTCGTATTGTTCGAGACCGACTCAGAGCGCCTGATCAAGAAGATCGCCGGTTATCACCAGTTCCATGCCGTACGAGAAGCCGTCAAGGCAACTGTCATTGCTGCCGGGCGTGTGGATGGCATCGGCGAACGCCATGCAACCTATGCTGAGCGCGTTGTACCAGGCAGTAAAAAGGCCGGAGTCGTCTGGCATACGCAAGGGTCAGGTAAAAGCATTTCCATGTGCTGCTACGCTGGTAAGCTGCTGCAGCAACCGCAGATGAATAACCCGACTCTGATTGTCGTCACCGACCGTAATGATCTGGATGGCCAGCTATTCACCACCTTCAGTGTTGCGAAGGAACTGCTGAAACAAACCCCAGTGCAAGCGGAAGACCGCGATGCCTTGCGCCAGTTACTGGCAGAACGAGAGTCCGGCGGCATTATCTTCACCACAGTGCAAAAATTTGCGCTGCTCGATGACGAATCCAGTCACCCGATACTTAACGATCGCCATAATATCGTGGTGATTTCCGATGAAGCACATCGTAGCCAGTACGGCTTGAAGGCAACACTGAAACAGGACGGAAGCTACAAATTCGGCTATGCCAAGCACTTGCGCGATGCACTGCCGAACGCCTCTTTTATTGGATTCACCGGCACGCCAATCAGCAGTGAAGATAAGGACACTCGCGCCGTCTTTGGCGACTATGTATCGATCTACGACATTCAGGATGCGGTAGAAGATGGTTCGACAGTTCCGATTTACTACGAATCTCGGCTCGCCAAGCTCGATATCAATCGTGACTTGATTGAGGAGTTGTCAGATCAGGTCGAAGAAGTAGTCGAGGACGAAGAGGATGTCAGCGCCCGTGAACGTACCAAGGGGGAATGGAGCCGCCTGGAGAAACTGGTCGGCTCAGAGCCGCGGTTGGAACAGGTTGCAGCGGATCTAATCGCTCACTTCGAAGCACGCACCGCCACCATCGATGGTAAAGGAATGATCGTCGCGATGAGTCGCGACATCTGCGCTCAGTTGTATAACGATATTGTAAAACTCCGCCCAGAATGGCATGACCCCAATCCAGAGAAGGGAGCCATCAAAATCGTGATGACAGGTTCAGCATCAGACAAACCGCTGTTGCAGCCGCATATCTACAACAAACAAACCAAGAAACGGCTGGAAAAGCGTTTCAAGGATGTGAACGATCCGCTCAAACTGGTGATTGTGCGCGACATGTGGCTAACCGGCTTTGATGCCCCCTGCTGTCACACCATGTACGTCGACAAGCCCATGAAGGGCCACAACCTGATGCAGGCGATCGCCCGTGTGAATCGGGTATTCAAGGATAAGCCAGGCGGCCTGGTTGTGGACTATATCGGTATTGCCAATGAGCTCAAACAGGCTCTGAAGACCTATACCGACTCCAAAGGCAAAGGCGAACCAACCCACAGCGCCGAAGAGGCCTTCGCGATATTGCTGGAGAAGCTGGATATCATTCACGGCTTATTCGCCAGGAGTCCGCAGTCTGATGGATTTGATTACAGCGCATTTGAAACCAAACCTCAGCAGCTGCTGATTGGAGCCGCGAACCATATTCTCGGTCTGCCTGACGGCAAGAAACGATTCCTCGATACTGTGCTGGCGATGACCAAGGCCTACACCCTGTGCAGCACTTTGGACGAAGCAAGAGAGCTACAAAAAGAAATCGCGTTCTTTTCGGCAGTGAAAGCCGCAATTACCAAAAGCACCAGTGTCGATCGCAAGCTGACGCAGCAAGAAAAGAACTCAGCGTTAAAGCAGATTCTGGACAATGCCATCGTCGCCGAAGGCGTTGATGACGTGTTTGCGCTGTGCGGCCTCGACAAGCCCAACATTGGTCTGCTGTCTGATGAGTTTCTCGAAGATGTGCGGCAGATGCCCTATCGCAACCTTGCAGTCGAGTTACTGGAAAAACTGCTTAAAGACGATATTAAAGCAAAAACCCGCAACAACGTTGTACAAGAGAAAAAGTACTCTGATCGCTTGCAGGAGACCCTGCGCAAGTACAACAACCGGGCCATCGAGACCGCTCAGGTAATCGAAGAGCTGATCACTATAGCCAAGCAGTTTCAGGAAGAACTGGCCCGGGAAGCAGCACTAGGATTGAATCAGGATGAAGTCGCCTTCTACGATGCCCTCGCCAACAACGAGAGTGCAGTCAGAGAACTGGGCGATGAAATCCTGAAGAAAATCGCCGTCGAAATCACCGACAAGCTGCGCAAATCTACCACCATTGACTGGCAGGTACGCGAGAGCGTTCGTTCACGGCTAAGAATTCTGGTACGTCGTACCCTACAACGTTATCGATACCCGCCCGATCAGGCAGCCGAGGCCGTTGAGCTGGTGTTAAAACAGGCTGAAGCTTTGTCGAATAGCTGGACAGAATGAGAGGGCCTTATGACTGGAAAGGCTTTCCGGTCATAGCAACAAGAGCCTATTGTAACGATAAAGGTCTCTTAAAATGGGGCTCGATCTTGAGTCAGTTCAAAGCGCATTCTGTAAATTTTTTATCGCCCACAGCATGAAAACTTACAAAAATAATTTACATTTATAGCGGAACGTTTGAAAAGGTCACTACAAATAATTGTTTAATATATAGTTGTTATTGGAATGATCAGAAAAATACCATCAAGGTATCATTTTCCGTTCTGATTCCGTTGGCCAGAGAGTACAAAAAAAGCCCGCTTTGCGGGCTTTTTTTATGCGCGGCGTCTGGCGGCCAGCTACGACCATTCCGCCAGAATCGCCTCCGTGCTCAGCACACGTGGCACGTTGCCGGGGATCAGCAGTGAGGCCCACACATCATTGTGCTGGTTAATCAGTGCTTCGGCGCTGACCCAGCGGCGATCTGCCGTGGTGTGCGCATCGGCGGCAACGGTAATCGCATAGCCCGCACTGGCACCGACTTTTATCGTGGTATCCAGGCAGTAGTCAGTGGCACAACCGCACACCACAAATTCCTCTACCGCCAGCCTCTTTAACAGCGCGGCCAGGTCGGTGTGCCAGAAGCTGTCGCAGGCAGTTTTAGTCACATAGTGTGCGCCAGCAGGCTGAGCGATTTCCGGCAGCAGCCCGAAAGCCGCATTACCCTCGCACATCTCGCCTTCGCGGTGCTGGATAAATATTGTGATATCGGCGCGTTCGGTCAGCCGGTTAATCTGTGCAATCCTTCCCGCTGTGTCGAAGCGTGGCGTGCTGAAGACGCCATTCTGCATATCAATGACCACGACTACCCGCTGTGCCATGCTTAATCCCATCTGGTTTGAAAAAAGCAGTGTTACCTGAGGCATTGCGGAAAGCAATCTTTTGCATTTTCCCCCCTGTCACAGGCATGCTAAACCGACTGGTTAAATAAGGAGAGAGAAGTGGAAGGTGTTCCGGCGAGTTTTCCCTGTGAGAAAGACCGCGCCCGGTTTCAGCAACTCGCCGAGCTGCCCGGTGTGGAACTCTATCAGGCCCACATCTCCCGCTACGCATTTGAACCCCATACCCATGAAGCCTTTGGTATCGGCACCATTGAAGCGGGCGCGCAACGCTTTCGCTACCGCGGCACCGAATATACTGCGCCGGAGAACTCGCTGGTCATGATGAATCCGGATGAGCTGCATACCGGTGAGTCAGCGTGTGAAGAGGGCTGGCGCTACCAGATGATCTACATTCAGCCGCAGCTGATGGATGAACTGACCGGCGATCGCGGCTGGTGGTTCAACGAGGCGCTGTTGACCGATCCGCGGGTGGCGCGGCCGCTCTCCCGCACGCTGGCGACACTCTGGCAGGCGGAATCAACACTGGCACGTCAGAGCCTGCTCGCTGAACTGCTGTTGCAGATTCGTCCGCTGGCACGCATGTCCTCACAGGGCAGACCGGACGCACGGCATCGTTTTGATCAGGTAAGAGATTTTCTGCGCGCAAACCTCGCAGAACCGGTGCGGCTGGATGAGCTGGCGGCGCTGGCATCGCTTACGCCGTGGCACTTCTTACGCGCCTTTCGACAGCACTATCACGTTACGCCGCATCAGATGCTGATGGCTTTCCGGCTTTACGACGCCAAGCAAAGGCTGGCACAGGGTGAAGCGGCTGCCAGCGTTGCGGCGGCGGTGGGATTAACCGATCAGGCCCATCTGACCCGCGCCTTTGCAAACCGTTATGGCATCACGCCGGGCCGCTATCAAAAGCAGGTGCGCCAGCCCTGATACCACCGCAATCTGCTACAAGCATTCCCCGCCCGAACCCGCCACACTGAACGAAAAAGCTATATAAGGAAGAAATTATGTTTGCTGGTGTCATGTTTGCCGTCACCGCCGGACTGCTGTGGGGGCTGATCTTTGTCGGGCCGCTGCTGGTGCCTGACTATCCTGGCGCGCTGCAATCGGCGGGACGTTATGTGGCGTTTGGGCTGATTGCGCTGCCGCTGGCCTGGCACGGTCGTCATCGCCTGCGCAAGCTGGCCCGGGCTGACTGGCGTGAAGCGGTAAAGCTCTCGCTGGTGGGAAACCTCTTCTACTATGCGTTTCTGGCGAACGCCATTCAGCGCACTGGCGGGCCGGTCTCCACCATGATTATCGGCACGCTGCCGGTGGTGATCGCTGTGACGGCCAATCTCTGTTACGGCCATCTTGAAGGACGCCTGCCGTGGCGGCGGCTGTTTCCGGCACTGGTCATGATGGCGGCCGGATTACTCTGCGTGAATGCGGCGGAGCTACAGAGTCAGGGCCACACGCTTGATCTCAGCCGTTATCTGACCGGTATCGCGCTGGCGCTGCTGGCTGTTGTCTGCTGGACCTGGTATCCGCTGCGCAATGCCCGCTGGCTGCGTACACATCCCGAACTGCGGCCCTCGACCTGGGCAACAGCGCAGGGAGTCGTGACGCTGCCGATGGCGCTAATCATGTACGCGCTGGTCAGCGCGCAGCTTGCCTGGCAACAGCCGGCTTTTGCACTGCCGTTTGGGCCGCGTCCTGCAGTGTTTATCTCCCTGATGCTGGCGATTAGTCTGCTCTGTTCCTGGCTCGGGACCTTATGCTGGAACGCTGCCAGCCAGCGTCTTCCCACCGTACTGATGGGGCCACTGATTGTTTTTGAGATCCTTTTCGGCCTGTTGTGGACTTTTCTCTGGTATCAAAGCTGGCCACCCCTGCTCACCGTGACGGGGATTATTTGTCTGATGGCTGGTGTCCTGTGGGCAATGCGCATTAAACCGCAGCCTCTCGTCGTCGCGGTTAAAGAGTAAACCGCGAAGATTGCCAAAAGACCTCTGCCGCGCGGATAACACGCCGCGCGGCTTTTTAAGATTAAACCCTACCCCGATTTGCTCGCTCTCCGGCAGATTTGTGCCGCGAAATCGATTTCATGCCTCTGCGTAATCGTGCCTTTACCCCCGAAAGCCTCTTTCATCCCCTGTTTGTCAGTGAAAAAACGGGACTGATGGTCTCCTGAACATAGCCATGTTTAGCGTTGCCAGGGAGGAACTGTTCAGATATCGGTCATTAATCAGGAAAAATCGCGCAGCATTATGGACGTTATGCTTTTATCAGCGGCTTTTTATTGCGGTATGGTCCTGAGAAAGGGAGGCTGAAAACCACTATTAACTTCACTCAGTGATGAATGAGTAAGAAAACTCCGCCGCTGCGTTAATAATTAAAGATTAATCTCTGGCATCAATGATGCGCAATGAAGAGAGCGAAAAGATAGACACATAACGTTAGTGATAAGGAGCAATAAACTATTTATCCTGGATTAATCCTGGAGAAAGTATATGCCATTAACCCATTCCCCGGAATTAAACGCAGCCGCAAAAATTTGAGTCAGGTCCAGCATTAACTCAAATATATGGTGATTGTTTTTTGCGCGATGTTTAAATTGGCTTAATGATATTGAGACGATTTAGTTCCGACGATTAGCTGGGCTTACGTAAGAAAGGGAGGGCCCAATCCCGCGTAAACGAGATTGGGAAGGGAAGAGTAGCCGTAGAATGCGAGACGTTTGCTGTTGTGAATCAATTTTACCGCAAAAAAAGAAGCTTAGCCGTGAAGCCATTCATTAGTTATAAATGGAGCGGAAAAGGGTGCCGCAATTGTCCTGTTAAATGATCTTCATCTCTTCTGGTAAGAACAAATCTCAGCGTTAAGTCTAAAAAGCGCGGTAGCATTGGGTTTAGCGGTTCTCCGTGCCTGACGGATAATGGTATACGCTGCGACTGATATCTAATAAGCGGCAGCTGCGACGGGTGCCGATGTCAAAGGTGGCCTGCAGGAAATCCACAGCCTGACGTTTTTCATTAGTGGTAAAGAAGTGCTTCAGAACGCTCTGCAGCATCTCTTTGTCCGAGTTGAGCGTCTGCAGTTCACGCGTGATGTTCTGCAGTTTTTCTTCCAGCTCTTTGATTTTTCTGCCTTCTTCCGAAGACAACCCAGAAAACTTCTTCTTCCAGCTGTAGAACGTGGCTTCAGAGATGCCTAACTCTTCACAAATCTCTCTGACTTTCACGCCCGATTCAGAAGCTTTAATGGCATTTGTGATTTGATCTTCGCTGTATCGTGACTTTCTCATAAATGCTCTTACCTTTCTTATCGATTAATGGATGAGAATGACTTTAATAATTTCTGGCACTGTAAGATTCTATTAAGGCAGTATTAAAGTGCGCGAATTGAATTGCGAAGCCTAAATTAAGATATTTAGAATAAATATCATCATGGGATAAATCTTATTTTATTCTTATCCGGTGGGCGTGCCTTCCTGGAGGGGGATTTTTGTTATAAATTCATCGCATCCAAAATACGAAAAAATTCTACGTACATTGGATATTTAGCCTGACCGACTTGATTAATATGGCGGGAAGGGCTCTTAAAGGTTGTTTTATTTTCAGCCTGAAATCGTTTCCATCTGAAGTGATTCGCGCCATTTATAATAAGAATTATCCTGAATTAACACTCCGGATCATGATTTACATCTCAATTTTCGGACCAGCTTGGTCTGAAGTCTTACATTTTCGCCAGGCCCACTGAGCGCTTATTAATTCGTTACAGGGATGTTGTACCGAAGCGGTTGTAGTTGAGTAATACTAAGGAAGAGTCGATGAAATTGAGCGTAATGTCTAATGCCGCCTGGATGATGTCTGAGAAGATCATCTCCGTTTTTGGCGTCATTTTTGTGACGTCTTACGTGGCGAAATCCTTTGGCCCAACGGTGTTTGGCCAGATGGCGTTTTCTACTTCACTATTTGCGATGGTGCAAACCGTTGCAATCTTTGGCACCGAAACCATTCTGTTTAAACGCGTCAGCAAAAATGCGTCAAAAGGCCTGCGCCTGATGACCATCGCCCGTACGATGAGAATGGTGCTGTTGCTGGTCACTTCGGTGCCAGTCTTAATCTGGGTCTGGTACAACATGCAGGAAAATTTCCTGGCGTTTGCACTGGCCTCATTTGTTGCCTCGGTTTTTGTCACCCAGGACACCTTCAGCGTTTATAACAACGCGCGTCTTGCCTCGCGTCTTAACACCATCGCCAACGCCGTGGGCATGCTGCTGAGTTTCGGCATCAGCTTCACCGTCGCCTGGCTGCGTCTTAATCCGCTCTGGCTGACGCTGTCGATTGTCGCAGTGACTCTGGTGCCTTATCTGATTAAGCGTCACAACTTCTATCAGGACCATCAGGATCAGATGCCACCGCGCGAAAAGCGCACGGCCTATCTGCGTTATCTGATGTATGCCGGTCTGCCACTGGCGATCTCCAGCATCTTTATCTCTGTGCAGGTAAAAGCGGCGCAGATGTTCCTGGCAGGCACGGCACCCGCGCGTGACCTCGGGCTGTTTGCGGCGGCGAATACCATTTCCGCCTCATGGATTTTTATCCCGGTGGCGCTCATCACCTCCTGCTTCACTGAAATCTTCAGGGAGCGGGGCGAGGTCGCCATTAAGCTGGCTGCGCGGCTCAATGGCTATGTTATGGCTGTTTCATTGCTGATGCTGCTGGTCATTTCGCTTTATGGCGAGCGGATCATCATTGCGTTGTACGGCCCGGAATTCACACAGTCAGGAAGTCTCATTACGTTGCTGTCGATAGCGACCAGCTTTTCGGCAATGGGGACCGTAGCGTATCGCTACATGGTCAAAGAGGGAGGATTTAACTACTTGCTGAGGAAAATCATCTGCCTGATGGTCATCAGTTTGCCGCTCTCCTGGTGGTTGATCCAGGGTCACGGCATCATGGGGGCCGCGTGGAGCGTTTTCCTTTCAGAACTTTTGTCCCTGACCGTAATGAATTACTTCTTTAAAAACGGCGTCATTCAAAAGATTCAGGTTTCCTCACTCAACTACAAAACATACAAATGAGGTCAGATATGCTCAAGTTGAAAGAAGAACTCAGAAGAAGTGTGCAGTATTTTATTAAGAAGATGCCCTGGGCTTATCAGGACCGCATCTACTACTTCCATAAGTTCAGAAAGCTGCCCAATCTGCGTCAGCCAAAAGTGTTCAACGAGAAGGTGTTGTACCGTAAGTTTATCTTCGGCGATTACCAGAGCTATGGTCGTCTGTCAGATAAGTACTCGGTGCGCGAATTCATTGCTGAAAAAATCGGTAATGAATACCTGATCCCGCTGGTACACGAAACGACTGACCCGACCACGCTGAACAGCTTACCCTGCTGGAAGGGGACGGTGATCAAGCCGAACCACGCCTCCAACATGGTAGAGATTCTGCTGGAGGAGCCGGACGCACTGCGCAAGCAGCAGATCATTCATGACTGCTATCGCTGGCTGAAGACCGACTTCGCCAACGAAGCGCGTGAGATTCACTATCGCTACATCAAGCCACGTATCCTGGTTGAGAAGTACATTGGTGATGGCAAAAGCGCGCCGATTGATTACAAGTTTCATATGTTCAACAAGCGTGATGGCAAGTTCGAATATGTGCTGCAGGTGATCTACAACCGCTGCCAGCCGCTGCTGTCGATGAATTTCTACGTGAATAACCTCAATGAGGCCTATCACAAGATTCGCGATACCGGTCTGGATGTCTCACCGATTATGCCGTCACTGGAACATGCGCTCGAACTGAGCAAGAAGCTGGCCAGTGATTTCGACTACGTGCGTGTGGACTGGTATATCCATGACGAGCGGATCTACTTTGGCGAACTGACCTTCACCCCAGGTGCAGGACTGGTCACCGGATTAGATCGTGGTTTAAATCAGATGATGGGAGATATGTGGATTCAGGACCGCCGCGGAACGCAGAGCCCGGGCGTTACAGTGCAGGATGTTAATATCCCTGCCATGTTGAAGAAAATTTAAGCACACACAGCAATATAAAAAACCCCGCTAAGCGGGGTTTTTTATGCGCAAAAATCAGGGCATCGGCCAGTCAGCAGGCGCCTGGCTCATCACATCGATAAAGGCATGCTTTGAGATTTCCAGAAAGTTATGCACGTTATCCATGCTCAGGGTAATGCCCATCAGACCGGTAACAAACCAGCAGGTCATGCCTAAACCAATCCCGCCACACATAAATGCCATCACGTGACGGCTATCCTGACGAAGTTTGGTTTTCAGGGTGCTGGCAAAAAACATCATGATTGCGCTCAGCAATTCCCAACGCATAACAAGTAAACTGGCGGTTAACGTAGCCATCGGCCGGACCTCAATATCAGTAAGTATTCCTGACAATCTGCGGACATCACCGGCGGCGGAAAAGTGTGTCAGGGGGTGCTTTTTCGCCGTCAACCCAGGTTCAAAGTGTGACTTGGGTCACATTATATCACCCGATTTTAAATTTTGAACAAAATTTGACTCTGGTATGGTAGCGGCGTGAGGGAATAGTGAGCAGTAGAAGAAGAACGGCGGGGAAATCAGTCAGATGCGCCCGGGCGGGCGCATCTGAGGGGTCAACGAACCGGACAGCACTCGCCGGTCGTGCGCTGGGTGAAGCTACTGATACCGTCATTGCAGCCAAAACTCAGCAGGCGAGGGCGCTGAATCGCCTGGCGGCGCATGGTATGGCGGTAAGCGGTAGGCGTCTGTGAAAACTGACGACGAAACACGCGGGAGAAGGTCTGCTGCGAGTCATAGCCATACTGCATCGCAATATCAAAAACCGGCCGCTGTGTCTGTGACAGCGCTTCCGCTGCCAGCGTCAGACGGCGCTCGCGAATATAGCCACCCAGCGTCTGTTTCGTTACCGAACGGAACATACGCTGCAGATGCCATTTCGAATAGCCCGATTTTGCGGCAACCTCATCGATCGACAGGCTCTTATCCAGGTTCTGGTCAATCCAGTGCGTCAGGGAATGAATGATCTCTTCTTGCATCATGGTCTCATCCTTCTGGTGCTTAATAAGCGGTAATGGGAGTTTAGTGGTTTTGATGGAGAGCGAGTATAATTCCTCAAGTTAACTTGAGGTAAAGAGCCTGATGAAAAAAGAACGCAACTATCCGAAACCGGTCTTAACACCGGGTGAAGTGGCGCGCCGCAGCGGTGTGGCGGTTTCGGCGCTGCACTTTTATGAGACAAAAGGACTTATTTTCAGCACCCGCAACAGCGGCAATCAGCGGCGATACAGCCGTGACGTGCTGCGACGCGTCGCGATTATCAAGATTGCGCAGCGTATCGGCATTCCGCTGGCAACGGTCAGTGACAGCCTGGATCACATTCCGCCTGACAAGCGCATGTCGACACCGGAGTGGGATGCGCTGACGCAGCACTGGCGCGAAGAGCTGGATAAGCGCATTGAAACCCTGACCCGCCTGCGTAATGACCTGGATGGCTGTATCGGCTGCGGCTGTTTGTCGATGCGCGACTGCCCGCTGCGCAATCCCGGCGACCGGCTGGGTCAGCAGGGCTCGGGTGCGGTGCTGCTTGACCCGGAACAGGATGATAAACATCCGGATGTGGAGTGACGTCTATACTTGGGGAAGGTCAAAACACAGGGAATCATGATGATCACCGTTCACCATCTTGAGCAATCGCGCTCGCATCGGGTGCTGTGGCTGCTGGAAGAGCTGGAAGTGCCGTACCAGATTAAACGCTATCAACGCGAACCGACCATGCTGGCCCCGGAGGCGCTGAAAAAAGTGCATCCACTGGGAAAATCACCGGTCATTACCGACGGGAACCAGGTAGTGGCAGAGTCAGGTGCCATTCTCGAATACCTTGAAGAGAAATATGATCACGAGTTCCGGCTCAAAGTGAGTGATGAGGCGTCGCGGCTGCAGTGCCGCTACTGGCTGCACTATGCCGAAGGCTCGCTGATGCCCCTGCTGGTGATGAAGCTGATCTTCGGTCAGATGGGTAAAGCACCGGTGCCGTGGCTGCTGCGCCCGGTCGGGGCGGCATTCGGTAAAGGGGTGCAGAAGGCGTTCCTGGATAAACAGCTTAAGCCACACATGCAGATGATCGAACAGCATCTGGCTGCAAATCCCTGGTTCGCCGGTCAGCGCTTCAGTATCGCTGATATCCAGATGAGCTTTCCGCTGCTGGCGCTTGCGCGACGTGCCGGACTGGAGCAGATGCCCGCCAGCCAGAAATGGCTGCAGACTGTGCAACAGCGTGCCGCCTGGCAGCGCGCGATCGATCAGGGCGGCGAGCTTTCGCTGCCAGGTTAATTCCCCTCCTCCACTGGCGGGTCGTGTCTCATCACGGCTGCGCCGGTGCGCATCCCCCCTGAAAATCGCGTTAACTTCAGGGCGTCAGCGTTTGACGTCGGCTTGTGCCACGTGGCTGCTGGCGACTTAAGCCTGATCTTTATGCTGAAGAATCTCCCTCTGACAGTTGAAAATGTGCCGCTAAACGCCGGATAATCGCATGCCTTTTTATCTGGCCGCTTCTGGCGGCCAACTATCTGCGGCAAGGTAAACGTTTGCCTGCCGGGTAAAACCCGACAGTGACGCCGTCTACCCGCTTATTCCAGGGACAGCGATGGTCGCAGAGCGATCCACACAACAAAAATTTTTGAGGCTCAACTATGTCAACTGAATCACGCCCGGCCAGTGGAAAACTGGACGCCTGGTTCTCGATCTCGGCGCGCGGCAGCAGCGTGCGCCAGGAAATTCTGGCCGGACTTACCACCTTCCTGGCGATGGTCTACTCCGTTATCGTGGTGCCGGGAATGCTGGGCAAGGCCGGTTTTCCCCCTACTGCCGTGTTTGTCGCCACCTGCCTGGTTGCCAGCTTTGGTTCCATCATCATGGGACTGTGGGCCAATCTGCCGATGGCAATTGGCTGTGCAATCTCCTTAACCGCCTTTACCGCTTTCAGCCTCGTGCTGGGCCAGCACATCAGCGTGCCGGTCGCGCTGGGCGCGGTGTTCCTGATGGGCCTGTTGTTTACCCTGATCTCAGTGACCGGCATTCGAGCCTGGATCCTGCGTAACCTGCCGATGGGCGTGGCGCACGGCACCGGCGTCGGAATTGGCCTGTTTTTGCTGCTGATTGCGGCTGACGGTGTAGGCCTGGTAGTGAAAAACCCGGCACCGGGCCTGCCGGTGGCGCTGGGCCACTTCACCACTTTTCCGGTAATGATGACGCTGTTGGGACTGGCAGCAATTATTGGACTGGAGAAGCGCCGGATGCCCGGCGGTATACTCATGACAATTATCGCCATTTCGCTGCTGGGGCTGATTTTCGATCCGGCGGTGAGCTACAAAGGATTGTTTGCGCTGCCGAGCCTGCGTGATGCCAGCGGTGAGTCGCTGCTGTTCAGCCTCGACATTATGGGCGCGATGCAGCCGGTCGTGCTGCCAAGCGTGCTGGCACTGGTGATGACGGCGGTCTTTGACGCGACCGGCACCATTCGCGCGGTCGCGGGTCAGGCAAATCTGCTGGATAAACAGGGCCAGATTATCAATGGTGGCCGTGCGCTGACTAGCGACTCCGTCAGCAGCCTGTTCGCGGGTCTGGTGGGCGCGT
>Ga0308158_10001640_pt1 | contig 23247 bp, 19 predicted proteins | sample PhyBR2_FD_201038 | JGI IMG/M metagenome (GOLD analysis project Ga0308158, IMG submission 201038) | Phyllosphere microbial communities from UC Gill Tract Community Farm, Albany, California, United States - DLSLB.R2 | ecosystem: Host-associated > Plants > Phyllosphere > Unclassified | place: USA...
GGTCTAGCACGATGCGCGGTGCCGCTGCGATCGCGAGGGCGTCCTTCCTCATCGATTTGATGATTGGCGTAAGGGACTTGGCATCAGCGCTGTCGGGGTCACCGTTGAAGCCAGGGAGCGAGAACCATAGCGTACCGTCAGCAAACGTTCGAGCCGCGAACTCCGGACGCGCCCGAAGTGCAGTTGCGGCAAAACGTGTGTCGAAGTCTGCATCAGGCAGATCGCGCCAGCTGAGCGTTACGTCCTTTAGCTTGCCATCGACCTTGAAGCGGCAGCGGACTGGACGCTTGATGTAAGGGTTGGCGGCGTCGAGGAACAATCGACCACCATTGGTCGCTCGCTGGCTGATCAGTTCCCACCTGCCTCGAAAGGCGCCGACGTTGCGGGCAGCCAGGTGTTTGGCATCAATGCCATCGCAGCTTAGAAGCTCTGCACCGGACGGTAAGGGAGCGTCATCTGCTCGGGTCATCACGACCTGACGTCCGGTGCCGTCAAAGCCTGTCAGGAAGCCCGGCCAGCGGATCGGCAGGGCGGCTGGCTGGTCGAGGTCGAGCGCGACATGTCCATCGTTGAAGCTCGCCACATAACCGCGCATCGCCCACAGATACCCCGGGTAGTCGCGGACGGTCGCAGCGCGGCGCAAGGCTGAAGCCAGACCGGCATCATTGCGGCGCGCAAAGTCGGGGTCGAGTTTGTTATAGGGACCAGGATGATTGTCGGCGATCTGGTCGTGATAGGCCTGAGCGTCCGTTCGCAAAGTCGCTGCCCAGTCGCGAGGCACGTTAGTCGCACCGATCAGCAGAGTTGCCGTTGGTATGGCAAGGAGGGAAAGGTTCATTTCGGCGCCGCCAGTTTTACCGCTGCCTCCTCAAGATAAGGCCTGACATCAAGCGAACTGTAGCCCGGCGTTGCTGAGGCGAAGTGTCGCAGCCATCTAGGTTCAAGCACGCGCTATGGCCTCAATCCAAGCACTGAGCTGTGATTGCGCTAGGTCCGTTGTGTTAAAGATCACGATCGTTTCACTCCGATCGAGCCGATGCGTGATGAGCGCGCGATACCCTTGAACCTTACCTGTCTCCCAAGCCCACAGGTTGCCGTCAATCGGATGCACTCGCCCGCCCAGCGCATATTCCTCTTCCGGCCACCGAAGCGTCGTAAGGTCACGCCGAGAGGCGGCACTCAAAAGCGATCCGTGAAAGATACCATGCGCGGCACGCACTGCGTCACGCACGGTACTGGCTGTATTCCCGCTTGCGGCAATGAACGCCGGGTTCGGGGCCATCTTACGCACCGGTGGCATCGCACCGCTGTAAGCTGCGGCCAGGTTCGGCATCGAAGGTTGGTCCAATTGGGCGAAGCCAGTTGCCGACATGCCGAGTGGGCGAAGTACCAGCTTCGCGACCGATTGTGAGAAAGACTTTCCGGTGACCCGTTCGATGATCGCCGCCAAGATGGCCCAGTTTATCGCCCCATAATCCCATCCTTTTCCGGGCGCGAACGACAAGTCGCCACCTCCAAAGCGCGCCACCATCGACGCCGCGCTAGCATTCGTCGTTCGCAACTCCGGCTCTTTCGCAAGCTGGCGGCTCAGCAAATCAGGGATACCGCTCGTGTTCGACAGAACGTGCTTCAAAAGCACTAGCTCGCCGGTATCCCGTCGAAAATCCGGAAGATACTCGACGATCGGGGCATCGAGCGACAATCGTTTCTGTTCGACAAGGCGCAGCACGGCAACGCTCGCCAGCCATTTCGACGCAGAGCCCCATTTAAATTGAGTGTCGGGTGAGATGGCCTTACCTGCTTCGACATCAGCCATGCCGGCGTACCGGGCATGCGCGATGTTACCGCCTCTCGCGTAGGCGAACGTACCATTGAAGTTTGGTGGTAATTGAATAGCGTCAATGGCCGCGTGCTTGGCATCAGACGATGGCTTCGCCGCCAATGCGCTTGTTGCACCAAAGGCAAGACCGCTAGCCATTAGCATACGTCTATCGATCACGCTCTTCCCCTGTCTTTCAGCGGAATCATAGGAGAGCAAAAGCTATCCGGCTACCCATTGCCAAAACCCAATCCTTTTCGAAATCTGGCGCGTCGTCAGGCAGTGGGGAATGCGTGCGGCACCGCCCGCCTCTACATGAACGAAGGGCCGAAGTTGGGGAGCGGAATTCATCCCGTGAACGTCCACAACTGGGTCATGTGCTACCCAACCCGCCGGGAGCACATACCCCAACCACCTGCCGAGCAGGAAGCAGAGTACTACGCCGGCTCGTGGTAGATCCCCAATTCCGGAAGTGCCAGTCGCCAAGAGAGATCGTCAGTTCTCAGTGCAAACTGCCCTCGGGCAAGATTTGATCCGCACGATCTGGCACCGTTGATAGCAAGCCGGAATACCCCGTACGTTCGTCGCGTGCCGCGGCGACGGCTTCGCCGACCAGCAGCAGCGATGGATCGCTATCGCTTATCGTCTCGACCAGGAAGGCGAGCGCAGACAATCGGCCCCGGATGATGCGTTCGTCGGGTAGAGAGACGTTGACCGCGACCATCACCGCGGTGTCGGGCGCCCGACCGGCTGCGATCAGGTTGCGCGCGATCTCGCCGGCGGCCGCGCGGCCCATGTAGATGGCGAGCGTGGCATCGGGCGCCGCGAGGGCGGTCCAGTCGAGGTCGAGCGCTTCGCCGGCGCGGGCGTGGGCGGTAACGAAGGTGAGTTTGCGTGCGAGGCCGCGGAGCGTCAGCGAGGCGCCGCCTGATGCTGCGGCGGCGCTAGCGGCGGTGATGCCGGGGCATATCTTCACCGCTATGCCGTTGGCCGCGAGATGTTCCATTTCCTCGGTCGAGCGGCCGAAGATCGAAGGATCGCCGCCTTTCAGGCGGACGACTCGCTTGCCTGCTTTCGCGGCGGTGGCGAGCAGGGCGTTGATCGATGCCTGGTCCTTCGAATGGCGGCCCGACCGCTTGCCGACGCCGACCCGCTCGGTGCCGGGGGGTATGAGCGCCAGGATTCCAGGCCCGACCAGCGCGTCGTAGAACACGATATCGGCGTCGGCGAGCAGTCGCTCGGCTTTCCGCGTCAGAAGGTCGGGATCGCCGGGGCCGGCGCCGACCAGCCAGACCGAACCAAGCGGGAAATCATGCAACATGGGCTGATCCTTGCGTGACGAGGAGTTTGGCGAGGGCGGGGCGGCAGGATCCGCAATTGGTGCCGGCTTTCAGTGCAGCGCCGATTGCGGGGACGTCGGCGAGATGCTGGTCGGCGATCGCGGCGAGGATGGTCTTCAGCCCGACGTCGAAGCATGCGCAGACGATTGGCCCTCGATCGACCTGAGCCCCCGGCGCGCGCCCGGCGAGCAGGGTGGGCGCGGCGACCGCTTCGCTCAGTTGCGCGACGAGCCAGTCGCGGGGCGGGAGCATGCCGTCGCGGGTGACGAACAGGACGGCGGCGAGCCTGCCGCCCTCCAATATCGCGATCCGACGCGAGCCCCGAGCCGCATCGACCGCCTCGATCCGCTGACCCTTGGGCAGTAGCGCGTCGAGCGCAGCGGCGTCGCCGTTGCCGGCAATGTCCCATGCGGTCCCGCACGGCACCGCAACGCGCGTCGCCCACAGGCAGTCGGGGCGGCTCGCCAACTCGCCGCCGACGACGACAAAGCCGCGCCACTCGGTCGGTACCGGCTCGATCCGCACGGGGGTCGATTTGAACCCCGGCTGGCCCGATATCGGATCGACAAGCGGGCGAGGCAGCAGCCCGGCACGGCCGCCAGTTGCGGTGCGGTCGGTCCAGTGGATCGGCACGAACAGTTCGCCGACCCTCTGCGTCGCGACGACGGTTGCGCGGAAGAGGCTATCGCCCTGTGGCGTCGTTACGCGCGCCAAGCCGCCATCGACGATCCCCAGTCGCGCCGCGTCGCCGGGGTGGATCTCGACCAGCGGTTCCTCGCGGTGGCGCGCGAGCTTGGGCGACAGGCCGGTACGGGTCATCGTATGCCACTGGTCGCGGTAGCGCCCGGTGTTGAGCGTCATCGGCCATTTGGCGAGCGGTGCTGCAACCGGCTTTTGCGCCACTGGCACGAGGCGCGCACGGCCATCGGGTGTCGAGAACCGGCCGTCCGCGAAGGGCGCGCCACCCCAACGGAACGGCGTCATCGCGTCATACTCGGCATTGCCCTTAGCTGCATGGCCGGGCAGCGCGAACAGCCGCGTGCCGTTATTCTCATAGGCCGACAATCGGCAATGTTCGCGCCAGATCTCGGCCGGGCGGTCATAGGAAAACGCGGTTTTCCACCCCATCCGCCGCCCGACTTCGGAGATGATCCACCAGTCCGGTTTTGCGTCGCCGGGCGCGGCCATGAACGCGCGCTGGCGGCTGATCGTGCGGTCCGAGTTGGTCACGGTGCCGTCCTTCTCGCCCCAGGCGGCGGCAGGCAGGCGGACGTGTGCGTGGACCGAAGTATCGGTCGTCTCGACCACGTCGGAGACGACGACGAATGGGCAGGCCGCCAGCGCCTCGCGCACGCGGCCGGCGTCGGGCATCGACACCGCGGGGTTGGTCGCCATCACCCACAGCGCCTTGATCCGGCCGTTGCCGAGTTCCCGAAACAGGTCGACCGCCTTCAGCCCCGGCTTGGTCGCCATGTTCGGCGCGGCCCAGAACCGGCCGACACGGGCGATGTTCTCCGGCGCGAAATCCATGTGCGCGGCGAGGCTCGACGCGAGCCCGCCGACCTCGCGACCGCCCATCGCATTGGGCTGGCCGGTGATCGAGAAGGGGGCCGCACCCGGCTTGCCGATGCGGCCGGTGGCGAGGTGCAGGTTGGTGATCGCGTTGACCTGATCGGTGCCCGATAGTGACTGGTTCACGCCTTGGCTGAAGATCGTCACGGTCTTCGGCGTCGCGGCGAACAGTTCATAGAAGCGCCGGAGGTCCTGCGGCGGAACGTCGCATATGCGCGCCACCGACCACAGGTCGCTGCCCTCGTCGAACTGGTCCCAGAACGCATCGGGCGTCGCGACATGTGCGGCGAGATAGTCGTAGTCGACCACGCCAGTGTCGCGACACCACGCCAGCAAGCCATTCATCAGCGCGACGTCGGTACCGGGTCGGATCGCGAGATGAAGGTCGGCCTCGTCTGCGGTCTCGGTCCGGCGCGGGTCGATCACCACGAGCTTCGCGCCCGCATCACAGCGCGCGCGGATGCGTTGATAGACGATCGGATGGCACCAAGCCGTGTTCGATCCGACCAGCACGATCAGGTCGGCGGCGTCGAGATCGTCGTAGCTCGCGGGGACGATATCCTCGCCGAACGCGCGCATGTGCCCCGCGACCGCGCTCGCCATGCAGAGCCGCGAATTGGTGTCGATGTTGGCTGAGCCGATGAAGCCCTTCATCAGCTTGTTGGCGACGTAGTAATCCTCGGTGAGCAGTTGCCCGGAGACGTAGAACGCGACGCTGTTGGGACCGTGCTGCGCGATCGTGTCGCGGAAGCGCTTGGCGACGAGGTCGAGCGCCTTGTCCCACGATGCGCGGCGCTGGCCGATCATCGGGGTCAGCAGGCGGCGTTCGAGCCCGATCGTCTCGCCGAGGTGGGTGCCCTTCGAGCAGAGCTTGCCGGTGTTGGCGGGGTGGTCAGGGTCGCCCTTGATCGTGACGCTGCGCTCGCCGGTAGGAGTCGCGAGGATGCCGCAGCCGACACCGCAATACGCGCATGTCGTGCGAACGGAGACCATTAACCCTCTCCCCTTTGGGGAGAGGGTTGGGTGAGGGGGAGTTGGGACGGGCAGCACGCGCTCCAACCCCTCACCCCGTCCCTCTCCCCAGAGGGGAGAGGTAGCAGTGGCGCGCTCATGCGGCGGCTTTCATGGTCGAGGTGCGGCACAACAACACCCGGCCCCCCGACACCTTCACCGGGATCACCGGCGTACACCCCTTGTCCTCGCCCAGCGCCTCGCCGGTATCCAGCGCGATCCGCCAGTTGTGCAGCGGGCACGCCACCGCGCCGCCGTGGACGATTCCCTGCGACAGTCGCCCGCCCTTGTGCGGACAGCGATCGGCCAGCGCGAAGACCTTGCCGTCGCCGGTGCGGAACACCGCGATGTCGTCGCCGCCGGTGACCTGCACCGTGCGGCTGCCGCGGACCGGGATCTCGTCGACCCAGCCGATATCGAGCCATTCGCCGATCATGCCATTTCCCTCGATGCGTCCAGAGGTGTGAAGCGCGCCATCGGCGCATGCTGCTCGCGATGCTCCCCCGCCGCGCGTGCCGCCCACGGATCGTCCTGCGTGAACTGCTGCGAGAACAGGAACCGCGCCGCCAGCGCATCGCGGCCCTCCGGATCGTCGGCGATCCGTTCGCGGATATACGCGACGCCGATCCGCTCGATCCACGGCGCGGTGCGCTCCAGATAGCGCGCTTCCTCGCGGTACAACTGGATGAACGCGGCGCAGTAGTGCATCGCCTCTTCCTCGGTCGCGACCTTGCACAGGAAGTCGGTCGCGCGGACCTTGATTCCGCCATTGCCGCCGACCGACAGCTCGTAGCCGCTGTCGACGCAGACGACGCCGAAATCCTTGATCGTCGCCTCGGCGCAGTTGCGGGGGCAGCCGCTGACCGCGATCTTGAACTTGTGCGGCATCCACGAGCCCCAGGTCATCCGCTCGACCTTGACGCCGAGCCCGGTCGAATCCTGCGTCCCGAACCGGCACCAGTCGGAGCCGACGCAGGTTTTCACGGTGCGCAAGCTCTTGCCGTACGCATGCCCGCTGACCATCCCGGCGGCGTTGAGATCGGCCCAGACCGCGGGCAGGTCCTCCTTCTTGATCCCGAAGATGTCGAGCCGTTGGCCGCCCGTCACCTTGACCATCGGCGCGTCGTATTTCTCGACGACATCGGCGATCGCGCGCAACTCGCGCGGGTTGGTAAGCCCGCCCCACATCCGCGGCACGACCGAATAGGTGCCGTCCTTCTGGATGTTGGCATGCACGCGCTCGTTGACGTAGCGGCTCTGCTGGTCGTCCTTGTAGTCGCCGGGCAACGCGCAGAGCAGATAGTAATTGAGCGCAGGCCGGCACGACGAGCACCCGTCGGGGGTCGACCAGCTCATTTTCTGCATCACTTCGGGGATCGAGCGCATGCCCTGCGCGACGATCTCGCGGCGGACATCGTCGTGGCCGAAGCTGGTGCATTTGCACATCGTCTTCACCGAACGTTCGCCCGAATACTCGTCGCCCAGCGTGACCGCGAGCAGCGTCTCGACCAGTCCGGTGCACGATCCGCACGACGCCGACGCCTTGCAGGTCGCGCGGACCGCGTCGAGCGTCGCGTTGCCGGCGCCGATGCACGCCACGACCTTGCTTTTGGTGACGCCGTTGCAGCCGCAGATCTCCGCATCGTTGGAGAGCGCCGCAACGGCCGCCTTAGGGTCCGCTGTGCCTCCTCCCGAGGCGAACGACTGGCCGAAGATCAGCATGTCGCGGACGGCCGAGATGTTCTCGCCGCGCTTGAGCAGGTCGAAATACCAGCCGCCGTCGGTCGTGTCGCCGTACAGCACAGCGCCGACGATCCGGTCGTCCTTGACCACGACGCGCTTGTAGATGCCGCGCGACGCATCGCGCAGGACGATATCCTCCGCGCCCGCACCGCCCGAGAAATCGCCTGCCGAGAACACGTCGAGCCCGGCAACCTTCAGCTTGGTCGACGTCACCGATCCGCGATAACCGCTGTGACTGTCGGTCAATCCATCGGCGAGCGCGCGGCACATGTCCCACAGCGGCGCGACGAGGCCGTAGACGTTGCCGTCATGCTCGACGCATTCGCCTACCGCCAGGATCGACGGGTCGCTGGTGACCATGTGGTCGTCGACCTTGATCCCACGACCGATCTCAAGACCCGCGTCGCGCGCGAGCGCGACCGAGGGACGGATGCCGACCGCCATGACGACGAGGCTCGCGGGGATCAGCGTGCCGTCTTTCAGCAGCACGCCCTCGACGTGGGTATCGCCGACGATCTCGGCGGTGTTCGCTTCGGTGAGGATGACCTGGCCGCGCGATTCCAGCGCCGACTTGAGCAACCACCCTGCCGCCTCGTCGAGCTGCCGCTCCATCAGCGTCGGCATCAGGTGGATCACCGTGACCTTCATGCCGCGCAACGTGAGCCCGTGTGCGGCCTCCAGCCCGAGCAGCCCGCCGCCGATGACGACTGCGGCGCCGCCCTTGCCCGCAGCCTCCAGCATGTGGTCGACGTCCGCCATGTCGCGGAACGAGATCACGCCGGGGAGGTCCTTGCCGGGGACGGGGATGATGAACGGATCGGAGCCGGTCGCGATCAGCAGCCGGTCGTACGATACCGTCAGCCCCGACCGTGCGGTCACGGTCTTTGCGGCGCGGTCGATCGCCTGCACCGGGTCGCTCGTCACCAGCTCTATGGTGTTGGTCGCGTACCAGGCGTGGTCGTTGATGACGATCTGCTCGAACGTCTTCTCGCCCGCCAGCACCGGCGACAGCATGATGCGGTTGTAGTTCACGTGCGGCTCGGCACCGAAGATCGTCACGCGGTAGCGTGTCGGATCGCGCGCGATCAGTTCCTCGACCGCGCGACAGCCGGCCATGCCGTTGCCGATCACGACGAGGTGCTCGCGCCGCTTGGAAAAGGGGGTGTCGGGGGAGGGGGTTTGGTGTTCCATCAGATCGTCCAGTCGGGTTGGAGCCGGGGAAGGGAGGTTTATGCGGGGAGCGCGCCGTTGACCGAGCGGTCGCTGGTGCGGCGTGCGTCGAGCGCCGCGTCGAGCAGCGCGCGCTCGTCCGATTTGTGCGTGGCGGAGAAGCGGACGGCTAGCGCGCAGACCGCGGTGCCTGCGACGACGTAGCCGAGTATGATCAGGCATTGCTGCGGGGTGGCCGACGCCTTGTTGAGGAACCCCGCCGCGACCGCGCCGATGTTGCCGCCCGCGCCGATCAGCCCGGCGACACCCCCCAGCGCCTTGCGGTCGATGAACGGCACCAGCGCATAGGTCGCGCCGCACGCCATGTGCGTGAACAGCCCGAACATCGTCATCGCCAGGATCGCGAGCGTGACGCTGCCGGCGTGACCGAACAGCACCAGCCCGACGCCTTCGCCGAGCATCAGCGCGAACAACAGCAGCGCGCGGCCATCAAGGCCCTTCACGAGCGCGATCCGGTCGCTAGCGATCCCGCCGAGCGCACGCGCGAACAGCGCGAGACCACCGAAGATCCCAGCGGCGAGGCCCGCATTGGTCAGCGAAAGCCCGAACCGGTCGACGTAATAGCTGGCGGCGATGTTGTGAATGAAGATCTCGACCCCGAAGCATGCGCCGTACGTCGCAGCCAGCATCCAGGTCCGGTAATTGGCGGCGGCGCGGCGGAAGATCGCCATGCCTGTCGCCTTGCCGCCGTCGAGTTCGATCCCCGCTGCGCGGAGGTCGACGATGTCGCCCTGCGGCGTGTCCTGCGTGTAGCGCGCGTAAACGAACGCCATCGCGACCATCGCCACACCCGGTACGAACATCGCCGCGCGCCAGCCGAACGCGTGCTCGACGCCGAGCCCGACCAGCGCCGCGACGACCAGCGGCATCAGGCTTTGCGCTGCGCCGCCGCCGGCATTGCCCCAGCCGCCGACGGTCGCGTTGGCGGTGCCGACGACGTTGGGCGCAAACATCACGCTGGTATGATATTGCGTGATGACGAACGACGCGCCGATCGCACCGATCGCAAGGCGGAAGAACAGGAACGTCTCGTAGGTCTGCGCGAACGCCAGCCCGAACACCGGAATCGCACCGATCAGCAGCAGCCACGTATAGGTGCGCCGGGGGCCGAACCGATCGCAGAGCGGTCCGACCACCAGCCGCACCAGGATCGTCACCGCGACCGCGGCAATGTTGATGTTGGCGATCTGATCCTTGCTCAAGGCGAACTCGGCCTTGATCAGCGGCATCAACGGCGCGGCGGCGAACCACGCGAAGAAGCACACGAAGAACGCCAGCCACGTGACATGGAACGCGCGCATTTGCGGCGTGGCGGCGCTGAACAGGTCGATCCTGGTGGCTTTGGGCGCGGCGGTGTCGATACCTGGTGATGCGAACAACATGGTCGGTTCCCCATCTGCGATGGACAAAGAAAAAGCCGCCCCGACGGCGACCTTGCGGACGCATCGGAGCGGCTTCGTTGCCTATGGACGATCGGTGGATCGTCCTACGCGGTCAGGTCCCGTCGTTGGAACCAGTCTCGCGATGATTTCGTGTCCGACTCCCTCGCCGGACAATGCGAAGATGACCGAAGTGGCCGTATCGCGCAAGCATCATTTCGCGGGTGCAGCAGATTTGGGTTTGGCGGGGCGATTGACCGCTAAAACACCCCTCCCTGAAAGGGAGGGGCAGGGGGTAGGTCGGCTTCCGCATGTCCGAACCGAAGCGGCTCAAGCCGTCCGACCCACCCCCAACCCCTCCCCAGGGAGGGGAGAAGAGAGTTTCAGGGCAATCCAGCCAGATACCCCTCGATATCATCCGGGTCGAACGCGCGACGATCGAAGAACGCATCGCGCCCCAGGATCAGCCGTCCTTGCGTAGAGCCCGCGCCAATGCTGTCAGCGCCGATCGCACCCTCCAGCTTCGAGCTCGCATTGGGCAGTGGCGCGCCTGAGCCCGCCAGCGCGGCGCGATACACGTCAGGACGAAAAACCCCTTGCGCGGCGTCCGCCTCCTCGGCTGAGAACGGCGTGCCATCCCAGCGTACCATCTGCGAATACAGCCACGCCGCCTGACTGCGCCATGGGAAGTTCGCCGCCTCGCGGTACTGGAACATGAAGTCGGGAACGTGGATGGGCACGGCATCCTTAACCAGCCGCACCCGGTCGCCGACCGCCCGCACCACCGCATCGACCGGGGCATCGAGATACTCCGCGCGAGCAAGAATCGCCGCATTCTCCTCAAGCGTGTCCGGATCGACGAACTGCGCGGCGGCAGCGTGCAGTGCACGGATCAGCCGGTGGACGACGTCGCCACGCTCGGCCAGCGTCGCGGCGCGCATCGCCAGCACCTTCTCGACGCCACGCTGCCAGACCTGCGCCGTTACCAGCGCGATCCGCCCGACGCCGCGATCGACCGCGACGCCATTCCACGGCTCGCCGACGCAGATGCCATCGACTTCGCCCGCCGCCAACGCATCGGCAGCGAAGGTCGGGCTGGTCGTGACGATCTCGACGTCGGTATCCGGGCGGATGCCGACCGCCGCGAGCCAGTAGCGCAGCATGTAGTTATGGCTAGAATAGCGATGCACCACGCCGAACCGCAACCGCCGCCCCGTCGCGGCACACTCGGTCGCGACTGCCTTCAGTCGCGCACCCAGCACCACCGGATCGCCGAGCGCGTCGCCGTCCATCACCTGCGCCGCGAGCGGCAGCGATAGCGTGATCGCGTTGCCGTTGAGCCCCAGCACGAACGGTACCGCCATCGCCACCGCCGGCCGCCCACGGCCCAAAGCCGTCGCGATCGCCAGCGGCGCGACCATGTGCGCGGCGTCGGTATGCCCGTACAACAGCCGATCGCGCACCGTCGCCCAGGTCATGTCGCGGACGAGTTCGATCTCCAGTCCTTCAGCCTCCGCGAACCCCCGTTCGCGCGCAAGGATCGGCAGCGCCGCATCGACCAGCGGGAGGAAACCGATGCGGACCCGGTCGAGCGCCATCACAAATCTCCCATGAGCGCATCGCTGGTGACGATCGCGTCGGCGATCTCGGCGATCCGGCGGTTGGATCGCATCGCCTGCGCGCGAAGCAGGCCGTACGCGGTCGGCTCGTCGATCCCGCGGCGTTTCATCAGGATCGCCTTGGCGCGGTCGATCGTGGTGCGATCGGCGAGCGCGCTGCGGGCTTCGTGCAGTTCGGCCTGCAACCTCGCGAACGCCTGGAACCGGCGGATCGCGAGGTCAATGACCGGCTTGATCCGCTGCTTGGCGAGCCCGTCGACGATATAGGCCGACACGCCTGCATCGACCGCGGCGTTCGTCGACTCCGCATCGCTCTGGTCGACGAACATCGCGATCGGGCGGGCGAGGGCGCGCGACACCGCGAAGAACTCCTCGAGCACGTCGCGACTGGGATTTTCGAGGTTGATCAGCACTACTTCGGGCGCTGCCTTCTCCAACGCCGCGACCATCCCGAGCATGCCGTCGATAACGACGATATCGTCGAGTCCGGCCTCACGCAGGCCTTCCGAAATGATCGCAGCACGCGTGGTGCTCGTGTCTATGATCGCGATCCGCATCACTCGGTCTTATGCTGCACCGATCCTCATGGCGAGGGCACACCCGCACAGAGATTAATGAGTGTCTGAAGTTGGGGAGCGGCGAACGGAGCCCGAATGGCCAGTTATGGGTCACACACCCGGTCGCCAAGCCTAGATTATCAGTATAACACTCAGCCGTGAACACGGTTCAAGGATACCATTGACATAATTGAGCACTTCGTACCTGACGCCTATGGTCTACTCATTTTGAGTCCAGAGATCGCACTTGCCAGTGGCTGGCTTGGCGGCGACAGGGTTGTCGGTCGCGCAGCCATCCAAGACCTGTTAGTTAAGGCTGATCGGTTTAACGAAGATGAACGGCAGAGACTAACCATCCATTTGCCCGGGAGAGAACTCACAATAAGGTTGAGTGAGATCGAACGGTCTCACGAAGCCAAACACCGACTCGAGGCATCCACCTTTGGCTAGAAGTTTATTAAGCTGAGGCATCGAAATAAGGTCAAATACATGCCCCGTGGCTTCCAGGGGGCGATGGCAACGTCAATGTAATTATAACGCATCGGTGCATGAGACTACGCCGGAGCGGTTTCAGGCGGCAATCAGTTCTTTGATGCGCGAGGCTAGTGTCTCCATCGCGAACGGCTTTGTGATGACGTGCATGCCCGGTTCAAGGTGTCCGTGATTCAACACCGCGCTTTCTGCATAGCCGGTGATGAATAGCACCTTGAGATCAGATCGGCTGGAGCGAAGCGCGTCCGCGAGTTGACGGCCGTTCATGCCTGGCAAGCCCACATCTGTGACGAGCAGGTCGATGTGCCGCTCAGGTGTCATCATGCTCAGCGCGGAGGGACCATCAGAAGCTTCGAGCGCGGCGTAGCCAAGGTCAACGAGCGTTTCTGTGACGAGCATTCGTACTGTTGCTTCATCGTCCACCACGAGTACCGTCTCGCCACCTACCGCCCGGGGCGCGTCGGAAAGCGAAGCAGGCAATCCTTCCTCTGTAGGTGTCTGCTCGCTGCGCGGCAGGTAGATTACGACTGTTGTGCCGGCCCCCACGCTGGAATGAATGCGGACCTGTCCACCTGACTGACGAGCAAAGCCGTAGATCATCGAAAGGCCAAGGCCTGTGCCACTACCGATCGGCTTGGTAGTAAAAAACGGCTCGAATGCCTTGGCGATCGTGTCGGGCATCATCCCAGTGCCGGTGTCACTGACTGAAAGGCATACATACGGGCCGGGTTCGATATCCCGCTCACGCCCGGCGCGTGCGTCTACATTGCGGTCCCGCGTCTCGATCATGATCCGTCCGCCATCAGGCATGGCGTCTCGGGCATTGATGCACAGATTGAGCAACGCGTTTTCGAGCTGGCTTGGATCAACCAGTGTGGAGCCGAGATTTGGCGCCAGTGACGTTTCTACGACAACTGACGGCCCGACGGTGCGTTGTATAAGCTCCTCCATGCCGGTTACGAGGGTGTTCGTGTCCGTTGGACGAGGATCGAGTGTCTGGCGGCGACTGAAGGCAAGTAGCCGGTGCGTGAGCGCGGCAGCCCGACGGGCGGCGCCCTGGGCTGCATCTACGTAGCGATCGACATCCGCTTCTCGCCCTTGCGCGAGGCGAAGCTGGATCATCTCCAGGCTGCCGCTGATGCCGGTCAGGAGGTTGTTGAAGTCATGCGCTATGCCGCCAGTCAGCTGGCCGACCGCTTCCATCTTTTGCGACTGGCGCAAGGCATCCTCGGCGGACATCAACTCAGCCGTTCGCTGGACGACCTGCTGCTCGAGCGAAGCCGCTAGATCGGCCAGTTCACGTTCAGCGCGACGACGCTCAGTCGCATCTCGGGTTCGCACCGCCACTTCGCGCACGAAGTCGAGGTCCTCGGTCGACCAATGCCGGGCTCCTTTGTGGTTCAGGTAAAGCAAAGCGACCAGCCCGCCCTGCTCGGTCAGCGGCATGTTGATGAACGAGCGGGCGCTAATTGCTTCCAGCACAGCGGAAGTTGAAGCTGTGCGCGGATCGAGGCGGGAATCTTCTACGATTACGGTATCGCCGCGTTTAAGATCCTCGATGTAAGATCCATAATCGCGAAAAAGGAGCGTTCCGGCGAGCGTGGTAACGCCAGGGGCATTCCAATCCCGTTCGATGATGATCGTCTCATCGGTGCGGTTGACCAAGCCATAGCCGGCACGGCTGACGCCCAACGTTTCACCCAAAATTGCGGCCGCAAGATACGAGATGTCGGCGGCATCATTGAGGTCGCGAAGGTGGTCGTTGAGGCGGACCAACGCCTCTCGCTTCATCTCCGCCCGTTTCGCGTTGGTAACGTCCATCGATACGCCAGCTACCCTCACCAAACGCCCTTCCGCGTCATAGAAAGGCTGCCCCCGCGTCGATATCCAGCGCATGCTGCCGTCCGGGCAGAAAATCCGATAATCCTCGCGGCGATCACGGCCACGGTCACCGCCTCTTTCCATGCCTTCGATCGCGCGCTCGCGATCGTCCGGATGGATGGCGGCGATCCGGTCCTCATACGTGAACGGCCTGTCGGGGCGACGACCGAACAACGCCTTGCATTCTTCCGATGCGGTCAGCGTTCGGCTGGCAAGCTCGAAACTCCAGGTGCCGAACCCGCCAGCTCGCAGCGCCAAAGCCAACTCGCGCTCACGTTCCTGTTGAGTACGCAGCCGGCTGGTGACCTCCGCCATCAACGCGGCGTTGTCACGCTCGAGGCCCGTCAACCGCTCGCGTTCGATCGTCACGTCAACTTGGCTAGCAAAGAAATAGGCTAGCTTCTGATCGGCATCGAATACCGGAGCCATCAGCAACCGGTTCCAGAACGGCTCGCCCTCCTTTCGGTAATTCCGGATGTCGACCTCAATGGGCTTCATCTGCTCAACGGCGTCGTGCAAGGCCTTGCGTGTTACCGGATCGGTGTCCGCCCCTTGTAGGAACCGGCAATTGTGTCCGACAATTTCCTCGCGCTCATAACCAGTCAAACGGCAGAACGCGTCATTGGCGAAGACCACGGGATTGTCTGGAAGCCGCGGATTGGTGATGATCATCGGCATGCGTGTCGCGTGAACTGCCGCTACAAATGGGTCGGTATGACGGTCGACGCCGGCTACCTGGCTTGCGATCCGCTCGTCGTCCGCCACGCTCTGACCAGAACGATCTCCAGTGTCATATAGGTCAGGCACAGCCACCCCTTAGTCGGGCGCTCCGCCCTCTTGGAAAATATGGTCTAGACCAACCAGTTCAGCGGGTAAGCCCCTTTTCGACCTGATCCTGAACAACAATCGTTGAGCTGGGAGTATCGGTAAGTGACGCTGCTGGACCATGACGTAACGCCCGGGGTCGCCCTGACAAACCACGGCGATATGGGGCGGTGAGGCTTGCCCGTGGTGGGCCAGGACAAATAGGGTTATTCGAATGGACGCTCTCCGGCGAAAAGCGGAGAGGTTGATACGAGCGACGGCTTATTGATTGCGCCTAGAAGAGTAACCGCGATACTTTGAACGGAGGCAAAGTGTCGATGAGCAGTCGCCGTTGCGATCTCATTGGGTTTCGCTCTACAATGAATAGCGAAAAGGGCACCCAAGTTGCCTCGGATGCCCTCCCAGTTCGAGCTGTGCTTGGGAGCGGCCCGTTCTGTCTTGTGAAATTAAATACCGTTCGACAGGTTAGTGTCGGGATCGTTCGTCCGCATGTCCTCGGCCTGGTTCTGTCCAGTTGCCCGGACTGCGTCAGCCTTGTTCTCGAGACTGGCTTCCGCGGCGTCGTTACCGACATTATCTGCGGCGTCTTCGAGATTGTCCGCAACGGCCTCCGTGTTGGACTCTATATTATCGGCTGCCTGCTCGGTTGGGCTGGAGTTGCATGCGGACAGTGAGACGAGCCCCGCCGCCATCGCGATAACGAATGCCTTCTTCATGTAAAGCCCTCTGTCTACTGAGTAACGAATGAATTAAAGTGGTTGTTGGTGCTATTAGTTCCAATTCAACTACCGTAGCCAACGTTACAAGTCTGAGATTTCGGCCTTTCAAGTCTGGTCATCCATTACGTTGCCCTATGGAAAACCATTGTGAATACACGAAAGATGCTCACCCCCTAGTACTAATCGCACTGCAAAGGGCGCCGATCGACGCGACAAAATCTCTTTCCGCCTGTTGTATGACCTGACCTTCGACCCGCACAACGCCTACCATAATGGTCGCACCGGTGGTCTCGGTTTCCAGCTTGGCAATCACCGGCTGCATTCGTCGGAAGCTCCGATCATCAAACAGGCCAAGGATGCAGATGAAGTTTGCCTTGGCCGCTGAAGGGGTGACTGTGCCATCCCGCCCGTTCATGCGCTGCTGTTCCTGCACTTGGTATCCACAGCGGCGCAGTAATTGTGCCGCCATTCGTGCCACCGCCGCGTCCAGTGGGCCGCGTCCCGGCACGCACAACACGACGCTACCATTTCCGCCGTTGGCGATCTCGGATCCGCGCCATACGGGAGCGTCGATCCCATCAGAAAGGCTAGAGGTGGCCACCGGGTCAGGGTGGTGCTCTAACGCCTCCAGCACTTCGAGTGTGGTCTCGCATATAGCCCGAAGCGCGGTGCGTTCCACGGCACCACGGTCGACATCGGCAACTGCAAGCCGCAGGCCGCCAAGTATGACCTCGTCATAATAGGCAGCGAGCGACAGCGTATCGAGATGAGTTTCGGCTTGCTCGATGGCCTCTTCGGGATGACCTGCGAGCACGCGTTGGTAGAACGTCTCGGCCGGCGAAAGCGGCGGGCGGTCGCCGAACACGACGTCGAAGATTTCGAAAGCCGGAATGTACCGACCGAGCACGACGAGCATCAGCGTTAGCGGCATCGATAGCACCAGACCGAGCGGTCCCCAGATCCACGTCCAGAACAGTGCCGCGACGACGACTGACACCGGTGAGAGGCCAGTTGAGTGGCCGTAGAGCAATGGCTCGACGACATAGCCGACGAGGGGCTCCACGATCAGGAACAGCAAGGCGACATAGCCGACCATAAGCCAGCCTGGGTCGACGGCAGCCGCCAATGCCAGGGGGCCGACCCCTGCAACCAGCACGCCTACATAGGGGATAAAACGAAGCAGTCCGGCCAACACGCCCCAAAGACCGGGCGATGGTACGCCAATTAGGAACAGACCGCCCCAGATCACAGCGCCGAACCCGACATTGACGACGAACTGCGACAGGAAATAGCGACTGAGCCGCTTTGCGCCCTCATCAAGCGCGACAGTCGTCCGGTGGAGATCGGCGGTACCCATAAGGCGGATCAGACGGTCGCGCAGATCCTCCTTCTGGAAGAGGATAAAGATAGCAACGATGAAAACGATCAGCGTCGTTTCGACTGGTGCCAGCGCAGGCAAGACATAGCTGCGGATCTCGTCCATCGCGCTTGCTGGCGGTGCCCGGATCTCCACGGGGATCGCGGCGTCGTCTCGCGGGCGGGCCATGGACGCTGTGCCTGCTCGGCGCGCATTTTGAGCGTTCTGGCGGCTACCGCCCCCATTCGTCTGCAGTATCGAGCCAAAGCGGTCGTGGAGTGCGACGCGGACGACGGCCGCTTTCGCAGTGATACGCTCCGCGTACGCAGGCGCGTCCTTCGTCAGCGTCGCCGCCTGGCTAACGAGGATGGCGCTAGTCACGCCGATCGTGCCCAGTGCCATCAGTATTGCAAGGAGTACGGCCGGGGCTCGCGGCACGCGCAATCGGCGGAAGCCGGCGACGATTGGCGCCAGCAGGAAGGACAGCAAGATAGCGAGGATGATAGGCAGCAGGACCGATCGACCCGCGTAAAGCGCAAACGTGACGATCGAGGCGATGATCCAGGGCGCGGTCGCGTCAATCGCGCGATGCGACTTCCATGTCCCATGGGCTCGTCGAATAGTAGTTGGCGTATTGCCTATGGTCACCGGTGCGCTTTCATCAGAGGCTTCAGCAAGCTCCCCTCGCGGCTACCCCTTTTGGATTAAGAATGTCGCCTCAGGCCATTGTCTTACGACTGCTCGGTCGGGAGGAGTCGACATGCGGCGGTTCACGCGTGGGCGTTCATCGGACTGGAGATCGCGTGACGTGTTTGGCGCGTTAGAGAAGGGGCGGCCCCTCCAAGGGATGGGCCGCCCACTCAATCAGATCCGCGGCGTGGTGCCGTACCGGTTGCGCTCGGTCACGACCTCGTCGTCGGTATAGGCAGGAGCCTTGTCGTCGAAGCCGTTCCAGCCGGACTGGCGGTACGCCGAACCGCGCTCGGCAGCGTCCACCGACTTGTTGCGCTGCAAGACGGCTTCTGCTTCCATCGCGAGGGTATCGTCGACACGCGCGCTGACAAGAGTACCGCCGCGGCGTACCCCTTCCGAATAGACGTTTGCTTCATCATCCGTGTGGCCGGCTTCCTTCAAGGCGCCAACGATCCCACCCGTTGCGGCGCCACCTGCTGCGCCGATGCCGGCGCCGACTGCCGTGGAAGCGAGCCAGCCAGCCGCAACGATCGGACCCAGGCCCGGGATTGCGAGAAGGCCAAGGCCGGCGAGCAGACCGCCGACGCCGCCTAGAACCGCACCCGTCGAGGCACCGCGCGACACGTCGCCATCGTCGTTGACGTCGTCAATGCCAGTGGTGCCGTCATGATCTCCGTGATCACGCTTGTTGGCCATGATGCTGAGATCGTCGCGCGGTACGCCAAGGCGTTCGAGCTCGCTAACCGCATTGTTTGCGTCGGAATAGTTGTCGAACAGTCGCGTGATGGTCTTCGTCATATCGTCTCTCCTAGTGCCGTGATTTAGCGGGTCGTGACGTTGCCCTTGTAGTCCAGGCCAACACGCACCTTCTTGCCGCGGTGCATTGCAGTCCCCTGCCAGACGCCGTTGTCGTCCTTCGCCAGCTTCGACACGCCCGAGTATCCGGCCTTGGCCATCCGACCACGCGCCTGCGCCTCGGTGAACGAATTGCGGCCGTCCGCCGGCGCGGCGACGTGACCGACCGAGTTGTCCTTGACCGCCGGGTTGTGGGATCCGGCATGACCCGTTTGCGCCAGTGCGCCGGTCGTAAGCAGGGCTGCGGCGCCCATGCCGATGATGAAGTGCTTCATGATGTCTCTCCTGGAAGATGATGCCGGCTTCGCGGCGTGTCACCGAATGATGCGGCGGGTCGAACAGGGCCCGCCGCATAGTCAGTCAGCGGACAGAACCGCGACGAACAAGGTTCACGATCGCGAGCAGAACGATGGCGCCGACCAGTGAGATCAGGATCGACTGGATGTTGATCGCGCCGTCCATGATCGAGGCACCGCCGATGAGCGGGGTGATGATGAAACCGGCAAGCAGTGCGCCGACGATGCCAACAACAACGTTGAGGATAACGCCCTGCTGTCCATCGGTCCGCATGATCATGCTGGCTACCCAGCCAATGATGCCGCCGACGACAAGAAGAATGATAAGGTTCATGGTGCAGCCTCCCTTTTGACCAGTGTGCGGCGATTAACCGTATCCCCAAAGCAATGTTCCGGTTTTTCCATTTTCACCCCGCCAAGACATAGTACTCCTGCATCAACCCTGCTGGTGCATGACTGATACATCAGGTGGAACTTGCAAGCCCTCGCCGCGCTTCACCCAGATGAGATCGACCACCCACAGCACTATCCCGAACCCATCAATCCATCACCTCGAGCAGTTGATGGAGAGCCTGCTCGAGGGCGTCATCCTGATGGACCCGACAGGGATCATTCTTGGCGCGAACGCTGCTGCGCTGACGATGCACGGCATCGCCAAGGTGGAGGAACTGGGCGAGACCGCGGACCAGTATGTCCAGCGCTTCTGCCTGCGCTACCGCGACCATCGTCGCCTTACCCACCGGGAATATCCGCTTATGCGGCTATTGGCGGGTGAGGCCTTCCCTGATCTCATCGTCGAAGTCGCGCCGCTGGGGACAAATACACCGCGTTGGGTCCACCAGGTTCGCGACGTCGCAATGGACGACGACGGAGGCGAGCCCGACTGCCTGGCGCTCGTCATTAACGACGTATCCGAACGCTTCGATGCCGAAGATCGGTTCGAGGCCATGTTTCAGGCGAACCCTGCACCAGCCCTTATCGTGCGTGTATCTGATCAACGCTACGTCCGGATAAACCGAGGCTTCATCGACCTGAGCGGGTACGGGCGGGGTGATCTGGTCGGACGCACTTTGTTCGAGGTCGATCTGTTTTCCCAGGTCGATCGCCGCGACTTTGTTCGGGAATGTGTCGCAGCTGGTGCCGTGGTGCCGCAGGTAGAGGCCGAACTTCCTCTAGCGGGCGGTGACACGAAGCTTGTCATTCTCGCCGGTCAGCCAATCGAGGTCGGGAACGATCCGTGTCTGCTATTCACGTTCGCTGATCTCGAACCCCGGCGTCGCGCGGAACGCGCGCTCGAGACGAACGAACGCCACTTCGCCACCGTGTTCGACATGGCGCCTATCGCGATGGTGATCACCACCGGTGAGGATCACCGGATCATAAACGTCAACGACGCCTTCCGACGTCTCACGGGGTATTCAGGGCACGACGCGATAGGCCGGGTGGCAGACGATCTGCAGCTTTGGAACGACGGCGAGCAACGCCAGGGTCTCGAAGATGAGATACGTCGGCGTGGCGGGTTTCGCGGTCACGATGTTCGAGTCATTGGAAAGGACGGCAACCCAGTCGACTGCATCGCCTCCGCCGAACGCATCAGCGTTCGCCGCGATGAATGCGTCCTCTGGCTCTATCAGGACATCTCCGCAAGGAGGCGCGGGGAGTTGGAATTGGTCGAGGCCATCGAGGCGGTGATGAAGGATGCTAACTGGCTTAGCCGCTCTATCATGGACAAGCTGGCCACCCTTCGGAATCCGCGTGGCGAAAATCCGGCCAACTTATCGACGTCTGAGATCAGCCCCCGCGAACGCGAGGTGCTCGAGCTCATATGCCAAGGGCTCGAGGACAACGCTATCGCCGAAACACTAGGGCTTTCTCGAAACACGGTCCGCAACCATGTGGCGCGGTTATACGGCAAAATCGGCGTGAACCGCCGCAGCGCGGCAGTGGTCTGGGCACGCGAGCGCGGAGTCGGCGGATGATGCATTAACTGGTCAATCAGCTCGCGGTTATCTCATCATCGTCATCGGCGCGCTTGTTCTCCTCTGAAGCCGTGAAAGGGCGCTTATTAGGGTAGAGCTGCCCGCTATCGGGGGAGGGCATCGCGTCCGGCCTTGTCGGCTATCACGTAATTTCCGCTGAAGGCGAACAAATCACTTGATTCAAAGCTGTTCAAGCAACTGATCTCGGTCGCCGAAAGCGGCTTCGAAGCGTGATGAACGAACGGCCGAAGTTGGGAAGCGGGTAGGGTGGGCTGAACGTCTGAAAGTGGGTCATTTGGCTATCGGTCTCTGAAGGTACACCACGATCAGATTCACCAGGAACGGTAACGCGGAGGCTCGCCGGCAGGTGTCAGGTATCGTCCGCTGGTTCGCAACCGAGCAATTTCTCGGATCGTTCAGTGTGATGAAGGAGAGCAAGCATGATGACCACCCCGAAATCGGAAGACCCTGGTTTTGAAACCGACGTCAATGAACTTCCGGACGACAAACGGCTGGAAGATACTTTAGAGGATAAACCAGTCGCCGACGAACAAAAGTCAAGCGATCTTGAGGAAGTGCAGAAGGAAGGCGCGGAAGATCGAGAAGAAGGCGGCTTATACTAAATAAGCATGGAGACGACGTGGGTCCGGAACGTAACCCGCTCCGGACCAGTGAACCACGTAAATTGGAAACGTGCCTCGACGCTAAAGCGCCACATCCGAAGTCGTCAGCAAGATCGGTGACTCGCCACCTAGGCGTTTCACAAACTCACGCTGAGCGATGCGGTGAATGTCGCTTTCGAACTCGATGAAGACCTCAACCGCAGTTTCCGGATCAATTCCGTCCAGCTCCGGGTTCAGCATCTCGGCCAACGCTTCGCTCGTGATCAGAAACTCCACGGGACCAAAGTCGGTCGTGCCGGTGAAGCCGATACTATCACGCTCCGCCACCCAATATCCGTCACCTCGCTCGAAACGGACGCTGGATTTCACCATAGTAATTACTCCTCTACGGTTGGAGCGGACGGCAAATGCTCGGTTAGGGCCGCGATAGCTTCGCCAGTGAACGTCGTACTGGAAACCCCTTCGATCTGAACGGCATGATCCGTGGTCAAGGTCGCCGCTTCCCTATGTTCAGGGTCCAGCCTGACCCAATCCCGCACGGCCCGCTCTAGGTTCGTCACTTCGGCGATATCGGTGTCACCGCGAGGCACGTTTTCCAATGACGCGCTCATTCGCCAGTTGATGTCCGGGGTCTTGGCGCTTTCGCCCCATGTCGCTTCTGTCATTGTCAGTCACCTTTCGGAGTTCAACGGCTAGAATAGCACAGACGATCGGACATCCTCCGCGTCCGCCAATGCCATGCCCTCAACGCGCATCAACTGCGATGGGTAGGGCGCGACAACGTCCTTCAGTTCGTCCCAGGGCGCTGTCAGCCAACGATCGTAATCATCGTCGTGCAGGATGACCGGCATGGCCTTGGGGTGGATCGGCGCCACGATCGCATTCGGCTCGGTCGTCAGAAAACCATAGGCGTTGCCGCGCTCGGTCGGACGCCAGATGCCTGCGAAAGCGAAGACTGGACGACTGGGCACGTCAAACCAGTGCAGCGGCTTCTTCCCGTTTTCGCCCGGCGCTAACCCGTATTCCGAAAAGGCGGTGACCGGGACGAGACAGCGCCGCGACGGTGTCGTCAGCATCGATCGCCAGAAGCTGGAATTCAGGTTTCGCACGTTCGTCACGTACTTCGTAAACTTAACCGAAGGGTCGCGGGCACTGGGCACCTGCGTCGGCACGCCCCATTCCATCCGCTCGAGCTTCCGCTCCACGCCGTCCTGCACGATCACCTTGCCGTAGAATGGGGTCTTCTTGCCCGTCGGG
>Ga0308158_10001641_pt1 | contig 23221 bp, 27 predicted proteins | sample PhyBR2_FD_201038 | JGI IMG/M metagenome (GOLD analysis project Ga0308158, IMG submission 201038) | Phyllosphere microbial communities from UC Gill Tract Community Farm, Albany, California, United States - DLSLB.R2 | ecosystem: Host-associated > Plants > Phyllosphere > Unclassified | place: USA...
CGGTGCGCAAGCAGCTGCTCGCCCTGATCAAGAAGAGTGAGCTGAAACAGACGTCGACGGAGGTTGAACTACCGACGGACAATGCGCGCGCGTTGATCAAGAACTTCAAGAAGTCGAATCTGGCTGATGCCGCCTGCCTGAGGACAACGATGGCCACACTGAAGCAGGATCTCGACGGCGCAACAGCGCGCGCCAATGCCTGGGCCAAGGGCGATGTGGATGAGATGCGCAAGCTGAACTACGCCGAACGCGAGGAGGCGTGTTTCGGCGCGCTGATGAACAGCGCCGCGCTTGATACGGAGCCTGAATGGAAGAACGTGAAGGCGCGTGCGAATGCCAAGTGGATTGCATCGGCCGAGAAGGCGCTGGATACCAATGCATCGACCTTTGCGCTGTTGTCGATGGACGATATTTTTGATCCGAAAGGTGTGATTGCGGCGATGGTGGCGAAGGGGTATGAAGTCGAGTCGCCCGAGTGATGTGATGCTGCGCGCATGGCTAGCGAGCAGCATGCACGCACTTCGCTTGGGAATTTGTCAAACCTTCGCAAACGCGCGTAGAATGCTGGCAACGCGGGTGTAGCTCAATGGTAGAGCAGAAGCTTCCCAAGCTTACGACGAGGGTTCGATTCCCTTCACCCGCTCCAGTGAGAAGTAGCAGAATTTTCGCTCTCGATCGCTCCACAAAATCTCATCCGCTCCACAAAACCAAGGTAGTCAACCGCCGAAAGTGTCCCGGCTGCCCATACGTGTTGACTGCAAGCTCGGGTGCCAAAGCTCGGTCCAAGGCTTAGTGTTCCTCATCTGTATAGGTTGCAACGTCAGCTTGCATATTTTCAACATGATGGGGAGGACTAACAAAGACATGGCATAATGCGGTTGCTGTGACGTCTACAAATGGAAACATCGATCACTTCCAGCTCTGTTCAACAGGACCGACTTCTACGATGACTTCAACGACTCACTTGACTCTGCCGCATGCTGAGCCGACACGGTTTGCCAAAAATTTCTTGCGCCAAGCTGTCTGCGAACTTCGCTTTCCTACGCTCTTCGAACTAGAAGGCGAGCGTCCTCCGTCTTCCTTTGCGAAGGCGCTGAGGAAGGACTATCCGCTCTACCAAGCGAACGATGACTTGAGCGTTGGCGTCAATGGGGTGGATAAGGCGCATCTTCACGTGTTTGCTTCACTGAGGCCTGGCTGGAATGTAACCCTACGTGCTGCGTCTGTTACGCTAGAGACTACTAAGTACGACTCGTTCGAGAATTTCCAGAAGCGACTTGCATTGGTGGTTCGAGCTGCGGCCGAAGTGATCGACAGCGAATATTTCACACGCATCGGACTGCGTTACATCAACGTCATTCCTGTTGGTTCGGATAGAGTAAGCGAGTGGTTGAACCCTGAACTAGTAGGGCTGCACTCAAGCGAAATTTTCGGGGGTGCGGTAGAATTTTCCGGACGAATTGCTGGCCCAGCCGAGTTAGGCGGCTATCTGCTTAATCACGGACTTGCAGGCGAAGTGTCCGCTCGGCGCAAGGAATACGTCATCGACATGGATTTTTTTGCGCAGGATGTCGAGGTCGGCGACGCAGCATCAGTCATCGATACTCTTCACAAGCAAGAGTTTGAGCTATTCAGTTGGACACTTGGTGCCAAAGCTCGCGAGTACTTGGCAGCACCCCAAAATACAAATAGGAGGTAGGCATGGACTTTCAGCTTGATGTAACGCCGGTCACTGAACCTACTTATTTTCACTCCTATTCTGACAAAGGGCGTCCTCCAGACGCCCAGCATTACACGGGTATCGCGTCCTTACCAGAGCGCCGCAAGCAAGTTGCAGTGAGCCCAACCGACGCGGTCATCTTGAAGCCGCGTGAGATTGCTCGTCATGACGGTTCAACGCAAACCGGCTCACAAAGATTGCAGCCAGTAGCCTCCGGAGCAAAGCCTCAACACCAAACCGGGGCATCCCAACTGGTTGCAGCGCGCGAAACAAGATTAGCTTTGCTTGCCAAAAAATACGAAGGCGAACCTACGCGTGAGGATTCCGCTAGGTTAGCTTTGGTAACGGAGCGGATTCGTCGTCTGCAGCCGCGTGTAACGAAGCGCGACGTTGAAATTCTTACGCAGGTAGTTGAGCAAGTTGAGCACGTTACGGACAGCCTCGCACAAATGAGGCAGCGTCTCGGGATAGCATGAACCCGTTTTCATACCCGAAAACAAAGTTAGCGCGATCTCAAACACCCCCAGCCTACGCTACTTACAAACGATATAAACCGTTTCTTCGAATCGAATTCGATCGACAATGTGTCTACTGTCGCATGCCAGACACGACGAGGGAAAACTATTTCGGGGCCGATCACTACAGGCCTAAGTCACTTTTTCCAAGCCTAAGTGCTGAATATTCGAACCTGTACTATTGTTGCAATCAATGCAATGCTAGGAAGGGCGACTATTGGGAGCCCCACAGTCGATCCAATCGGTTCGTCCCCAACCCCTGTGACCATGTGATGTGGAACCACCTTAGGTTCCGAGGTGGTACTGTCGAAGCCCGCACCGACACTGGCCGATTCGCAGCTGAGCTTTTGGATTTGAACGACCCATCAGTAGTTCAGCAGCGGGAAGGAACAATTCACTTAATTGACCTCTGTCTAAACTCGATCAGGGAAAGTGAGCTGATGCTTGCCGAGATTGAGAAGCTTTTTCAGCAAGGTACAATCCCGCAAAAAGTTCGCGATGCGGAAACGGCTAACGCAAACGAGTTGATCAGAAAGAGCCGCGCATCTTTGGGCCAGCTTATTCCCTGAACAATTTGCAAGTCTGTGGGCCTGTTGCTATTTCGTCGGCGTTACTATCTTCCCTCTTCGCAAATAGTGACGCTGCGTCGTTTTAACACTGTCATGGCCCAACAGGTCGCGTGCAGCTTCCTCGCCCCGTCCATCCGCAGTGTCGTCCGCAGCCTTTGCGCGAAGGTCATAGAAACGAAATTCTTTAATCGCCTTGGCCAACCCTGGAGTCTTCGCCGTAGCGGCCGTCCTGGCCTTGTCGAACTGTGACCGCAGCGTTGGGGCCGTAAGCCGCTTCCCATGTTCGTTAACCAGAAGGGCAGCAGTCACAACCTTGTGGCCAGCCTTCCGCGCCTCAATGCGCTTGAGTAACGTGGCCAATTCGCCGACCAGCTGAATGCGCAGCGGCTGCTTGGTCTTTTCCTGTGTAACGATCAGATGGCCGTCGACCATGTCGTGCACGGTCATTTTCAGTGCATCTGCTGGTCGCTGGCCAGTCAGGTACGCCAGATCCATTGCATCCTGCAACGGTGCACTCGCGCTGGCCCAAACAGCCTTGTACACCACATCGCTGATGTACACAGTCCGCTTCTTCAACGAGTAGCCTTGGATACCTCCACAAGGGTTTGGCAGATCTGTGTAGCCCCAGCCGCGCGCGTGGTTCCACATTGTCGAGAACACGCGCTTGCATCGGTTAGCAGTGGTCGGCTTGTCCGCGTGGTCTTCCAAAAAATTCTTGATGTGCATTGGTTTGATCTGACTAAGCGGCGCGTTTGAGAACGATTCCAGCAGATGCTTGATGTCTGACCTGTACATTCGTGCCGAGCTGGCCGCCAGCTTCGGAACGACATCGACCAGGTAGCGCTTTTCGAGATCTGCAAACGTCGCGCCTGCGGTCGGTGCCACGACAATGTTTAGCTCCGCGTACTTCTTCAAGGCCAGAATATAGTCATCACCGAGCGCGACTTCCTTTCGCTTCCCGTCGGGTCCCTTCTGGTACATGTAGAAGTAAACCTTGCCACTGCGCTGCACACGGGGATGCATGTGCGGTGGCATGTTTAAATTACGCGTGTTTTTTCTGCCCATCATTCCGCCTTGGCATTACCCATTTATTCTCGAGAGGTGCTTCCCTACGGCCTTCTACAGCAGCGATAGTGACAACCGGCTCCCCAATTGCATTCACCCAAAACGGCAGGCCCATTGTTCGCAAAGCATCGATCTGCTTTGTCTTCCGCCGACGGCCCGTTAGTCTAACGACTGCGTCAGTTGTCAGGAACGTATCCATTTTTCGTGTCCTTATTTGCGGTCGCAGGATTGTCCCATCGCTTGATGGACATCGATCGCGACGTTTCTTCCGAGTGGCTTACCACATTCGCATTTGACTGCAGCACTCGCGTGCATCTCCTCATTGGTCACGACGCTGGCGGAGGTAGGGGGCATGTAGTTGTGTCGGAGCAGTGCAGCCCGATACTGCGCCACCGTCTGGAACCCTGCGACGTACGCGTCATCTGCGATCAGCGCGCGCAGCGACTGCTGCGGCGTGTTGGTTGATTGTTTCGTCATGCTGTCTTCCCTTCTTGGGCTGCGTGTTGAATTTGAATCTGGCTGCTGTCGATGGCGCCCGGCTTGCCGGCCAGGTAGACCGTCATCGAGATGCGCCCGCCGTCGCGATTCGCGGTGAGGCACGTGATGAACTGGTTCAAACCTTGGTAGACCACTGGTCGGCAGCAGTGCATCGACTTGAGCAGGAGCAGGTGATGCCGGTACGCCTCGACATCGTTCGGCTCATCTTGGTTATTCGGTACCGGGCCAGTCACGCTGCCTCCTTTACTTGCACAGCGGCGGCTCGCACGCACGTGGCGCACGCGCCGTACTGCGTCAGCTGCTTTGCCGTGACGACCTTGCCGCACGCGCACCGGCGGCGGCGCAGCGAGACAGGTGGTGTCGCTGCCGTGCGCTCGCGGTATAGGTCGGAGCTGATCCGGCTCGGGGTTCCCCAGCTGCTCATACGTTTATTTCTCATTCGTTGGTTGGGCCTCGGCTACGCTGAAGAACGTCTCCACCTCTGCCACTGCCTTGTTGAACCGCTGCACCGCCAGGCGATGCAGCGCCGCGTCGATATCGGCGATGTTCTGGCGTAGCGACTTGGCCTCCTCGGACTCCACGGTGAGGTGGCGCGATTGCTCATAGCGATCACAGATCGCGTTCATGACATTGGTGCCGCGATCGAGCAGTGCAGGGGCCATGCCGGCGCGATTGAGCGAGGCCAGCATCTTTGACAGCGTGTTGTAGGCGTCGATGCTCGGGTGCTCGATCAGCGACTCGCCCGCCATGCGGATCTGCAGGGCCAGCCGGTCGCGCGTCTCGGTGACCATCGGCACGTTGGCTTTGGGTTGGAAAACGACAGGACGGTGGTAGCGGGGCATGGCGGGCTCGCGCTTACGGTTTGCCGATGAGGACGGTGAAGCCGTTCTCGCGAGCGTGGTTGACGTATGCCTGGAAGGCATCCTCGATCGCGTTCTCGGCGCGTTCCAGCTCGTACCAGAACTTGAGCTTGCCGCCGCCCAGGCGATACTTGAGGCGCGCACGGACCTTGTAGCCGTCACCGTTCTTGAACAAGCGCAGGCCGATGGTGAACTCACGCGGAATCTCGATCATCCCGGTGCCGGCCCGGGCGTCGACGGTCTCGCTGTAGGCGAACTGGATCTGGCCGTTGTCGAGGCGCTTGTGGCTGCTGAAGTTCACTTCCGTCTTGGCCTGGAGCGTGAGCGCGATCTGCAGCAGCTGTTCGCCGGATGGCTCGACTACGTCGGCGATGTTGTCTTCGAGGAAAATGGCGAAGTCTTCCTGCTCCATCGGCTTCTTGTTGAACTGCATCCAGGTGGTGAACTCGCGGCTGAGTTCGGCCTTGTAGACCGCACGGTGATCGCGCCAGCCACTGGCCCGTTGCGACTTCACGTGCTCATTGAGTACGGCAGTAAGCGTGCGGCTGTCCGGGTCCGCGTAGATGTACGTGTCGACGGGCGAACCCTGATCGGCGACGTAGACATTGAAGCTGGCCAGATCGCCCAAGTGCACCGCGCCTTTTTTGCGTATAGGTGCTGCCCCGGCCTGTTCGATGGCTGCGGTCAGGTCGATGTGTCTGTAGCCATCCGGGACGATCAAGTGCGTCGTACCATTGATCTCCTGGATGGCGGTTGCTGCGTCCTGCATCGCGCCGATCTTGGCGATCGCAGCGGCGAGGCCGTCGTTGTTAATTTCGGTATTCACGTTGAGGCTTCCTTAAAGGTCAGTGGGGTAGGGGTGGCGGCATCGCGCAGCTCCAGTGCGTGCTGGCGAGGGTGGTTGCGCGACAGGTCGTTGTCGTCGGTCAGCCAGAAGAAGTCCCCGCCGCGCTCTGGTTTTGGCAGGTTGACGGTGATGGCGTCGGTGACGGTCACCTTGTCCACGTCCTGACCACGGCCCGCCGGCTTGATCTTGATCTTCAAGGTCATGTCGCCGCCCTTGCCGGTGTCCTTGACCTTGGCCAGCAGCTCGGCCAGCTGCGCCGTCAGCTCGGTGTGGGCGCGGCCATCGCGCAGGTCTTGAAGGAAGATGGCGAATGCCTTCGTGCTCATGCCGCCTCCACGTGCTGCAGGTCATTGAGCGGGACGCGCCATGGCGTGCCGTCGAGGGTGCCAGTGACGCGCACGAAGGCGATGCGTGCGCCGTTGCCGATGTCCGTGAGAATCTCGGCGACGGTGCCTTGCTGCGGGCCGACTTCGCTGTCGAACTTGACAGGCGAGCCGGGGCCAATGGTCTTGCGATTCATGGTGGTCCTTTAAGTGGTGGTGGAATGGGTTGCGGCGGCTGCGAGCACCGACAGAAGATCGTTGTTGTGTTCTGCCGTCGCGGGCACTTCGAAAATGATGGCGAAGCCTTGTGCTACGCCTGGCGGCTGGGCCCCTGGATAGGCCGTCATCGCGCTGTTGGCAACAAGCCAGGCCAGCATCTGTTTGTCAGTCACCTTGGCAGTGCCGGCCAGCGCCTTCGGCGTGACCTTGTCCTTGCCTTCAGCCTTAGCGCGCTCGACCCGGTCGCGAATGACAGCTCCGGCGCGGGCGCCGTGCTTCTTGACCATCTTGAGAGCAGCCGTGCCCGAAAGCTGGCCAGCATTCACCGCCTGGTGCACGTCGCTGTCTGCCTCGGCCAACTGGATCATGTCCTTGACGTGCTGAACGGACTTGCCGCGACGGTTCGCGATCTGCGGTTCGGTCCAGCCGAACCCAAGCAGCTTGCGGTACTGGACGCCGAGCTGTAGCGGCGTGAGCGCCAGGCCGGATGCGCTATTGAGCATGTGCGCGACGCGGTCGGCGTCGTTGCCACGGAAGTGGCGACAGTCGAGCGCCTTAATCTCGAAGCCCTCGGCGATCGCCTTGAGCGCAGCAGCGTGGCGGTGGTGGCCGTCAACGATCAGGATGTGCCCGTCGTCGACGCGCACCTCAAGCGGCGGGAACGTGGCGCCGTTGCGCATGGCCAGCGACATCTCCGCTACGTGGTCCGGGTTCAGCGGGCGGGCATTGAAGCCTTCCTCGATCTCCAGGAGGTGTGGGGCGACGGCAAACGAGGTCACCTTGGACACGTCGTCGCCGTGAATCTTCTTCTCGGCGGCGACCTTGAGCGAAACGAAGGCGTTGTTCGGGAGCTGGCTGTTCGGTGTTGTCATCTGGTGGTCAATCGTGGTCGTTGGCCTGCAGCTTCTTCACATCGATCCGCGCGCGGCGCTGCATGTGCCGGCGGGCGAGAGCCTCCAAGATGATCTTGAGGGCCGGGTGTTCCAGCATCTGGTCCAGTCGCGCGTCCGTATGAAGCGCGCGGTGCGCAATTTCAAGAGACGCTCGGTCGGGCGAGATGCGTTGCATGGTCAGCTCCGAGGCATGCGATGGTGGCGTGCCAGACGCGCAGCCAGGACGCGTGGCTTCCCGAGGAAGCGGTAGTAACGGTAGAGGCACAGGAAGCCCATGGCTACCCCCAAAACCGCGCTGGAGCGGGCATCGGAATCGGATTGAGTACGGGTGCAGCGCACTGCTGCGGCTGAGGCGGCATGTCGAGCAAGCCCCAGATCATCGCGTCGAGCTCGTGGTCACCGAGCGACTCCATGCTGCCCGACAGGCGTGCAACGAACGACGCGGCGCGCATATCGGCGTCAGTAGGCGCGTCTTCACTGGCCCGCGCAACGCAGGTAGCAATGGCCGTGCGAAGGCTGGCGACGGTAATCATCAGCCTGCCTTGGTCATGACGGTGATGCCGCAAGGGACGTCCGCAAACTTAGTTGCAGCGTCTTCGAAGGCGTCAGCTGACGATGCGGCAATCGCACTGAACACATGCGCGGTGCCGGCGGTACGGACGGTGACTTGGTAGGTGTTCATGTGCGCTCCCTGTAGAAGAGAACGCATTATTACATACGTATTTTAATAGCTCAATACATTAGTAATAAAATTGGGCGAAAAAAAAGCCGCATCAGTGCGGCTTGTTTTGGTCAGGTCAGAGAGTTGTCTCGTTTTACTTTGGCTTCAGTGCAAACATCATCGATCAGTGCGCGGATGTGTTGTTTCTTCGGAAGCTGCCGAGCGAACACGACGCCCTGACGGTCCCTCATTTCAAGGTAGCGGACCTTGCAATTTACGACTGCTGTGTACGGTGTTCGATCTGCACCTTTCGGGCCCCCTGTGAAGAGCGGGAATGACCGCAAGTCGGCATTCGCACGCACTTCAGAGGGAAGATAGCAAAAGTGCTTCCGGGTGTTGGGCTCTTCGCGGCACGATAACGTTGCTGCGATGGCGGGAACCGTGACCGAGACAGCTATAAGAGATAGCGACTTGAGAAATAGTTTCATCAAATTTGGTCAGTCTCTCTGCGAACTACTTTCCCTACGACAATGCATTCCTTGCCACGGCAGAGGCGACGGGTATATTTCGGCAACGGATTGTCAGAGCTGAGATACCACTGCCCACCTTCACGAATCAGCCTCTTTATTACTGGCTCTCCCTCGTAGTTGACCGCGTAGACCTCACCATTTACCAGTGAAGTGTCGGCTGTATTCACGATCACCAAGTCGCCGGCAACTAGGTTGGGTTCCATGCTCTCACCCTTGATTTCAATCGCCAAGAGGTTCCTCGGGTTAAGGTTCTTTTTTTCCAGCCAACGGGTGGGCACATCCCACATCCCTCCGTCCTGGTCGTCCAGCTCAACTTGGAACCCGGTAACTCCAGCGGACAACTTGATATTCGCTACCTTTGGAATCCTTGTGCGAGATGGATGATCCGGACCATTCGCTGGGATGGGCAGTGCTCCAGGCAAAAAGACGGCTGACGCTGTGTCTGGCTGTTCATCGTTGAACGGCGCGCCCCTCCCATCTGCAAGCCAATCTGGCGCCACCCCTAACGCCATGGCGAGCTTAGTGAGACTTCTTGAAGTCTTTGTCCGTCCCGACTCAAGGTGCGCAATGCTCCCTTGGGTTACACCCGTCTTGGTGGCCAGATCTTGTTGAGTGAAATCAGACCCGTCACGTGCGGATTTTTGAGCACGAGCCCAGATTAGACGTTCTTGCAAAGTTTTCATATAACGATTGTAATGAACAACATCATTACAAAGGTATTGAAGATGCTCAATACGTATGTAATAATGAGGCATGGACATCCAAAAAATCACTGCCGATCTCATAGCGACTGGGTTGACTCAAGAGGCGCTGGCCGCGCTAGTCAAGTGCAGCCAGCCCACCATCAGCCACTTTCTAAAAGGAAGCCGAGGATCACGTCCTTCGCTTCTGATCGGAAATCGCTTGCTTGAACTTCATCAAGAGCGAGTGGTGACGGTAGGCGGTACGGATCGCATCCGACGTAAGGATGACCAACTTTCTTCGCCCAGCGTGACGTAAGGGAAGTACCACAATCACCGATGAGCTAGTTTTCGCGCGCCTTCGATGGGTCCGAGTTGGCTTTTTTGTGTTCAAAAGATTGCACATAGGAAATAGTATTTTGGAAATGATTCTGAATACTAAGCCGCTTGCTCGAAAAGCAATACCCAAGAATCGGAAGGAAACACTATGGAACTCTTGCCGTCTTATCAAGAAATGATCAAGGTGCACGGCTGGACCGGAACTGCAGCGACTCTTGGCATGACTAGGTCGCAGCTAGAGGCGCGTGTCTATGAGGTCAAAGGCTCAGGCATGCGCGTCGACACCGCGTTGCTCATCCAGGCACATGCTGGCACTACACACTTTGCCCAAGCGATCGCAGCCGCAAGCGGCGGCGTATTTGTCGAGCTTCCGACTGGAGACGGTGCGACTAGCGAGGGCCTGCATGACAAGTTCCACGAGTTGTATACCGAGCTGGGTCGCTTGTCTGGCACCTATACCCATGCGATCAAAGACGGTGAGATCGACCGACGCGAGCGGTCTGAGCTCGAGGACATTTCGCAGCAGATGCACAAGACCATGAAAGAGCTGATGGGCTTGATGTTCCAAGTTTATTGCCGCCCGACCGTGGCTGGCGTTTCACCGAATCAATCCAATGACAGCTGATCAGCAACCGCCTGGGCCAGTCGCCCCGGTTCAGTGGGATGCATGCGACGACCAGCCGGTCGAGCGCACCCCGGAAGAAAAGGCGCGCATCCTCGCGCGCCTGCAATGCATGCTCGCCCAGCTTCGCGCATCGAACGGAGGCGACCATGGCAACACTTGACCAGGTCATCGCCCAGATGAAAAACGAGGGTCTGCCTGCGCTCCCTGATGGCCACCCTGTGCTCAACGGGAAGATCACGCGCTTCGGTCCGAAGAAGAAGGCTTGGTATGTTCTGCGCGAACTTGATCTGCGCTCGGGCCGCCGTGTCGTCACTGGTGCTTTTGGCGTATGGCAGGGCGAAAGTCAGAACTCGATTGCAGTTACGATGGACTGGGAGGGTGTCAGTCCCGAAGAGCGTGCCGAAGCCGAGCGCAAGCAGGCTGACGTCGAGCGCGCAGAGGCTGAGCGCAAGCAGCGTAAATCCGAGATGGCTGCCAGCCGGGGGCGCATGGCCTGGGCCGCAGCTGCGGACAGCGATCAGCCTTCGGCCTACCTGGCGCGCAAACGTGTCGGCAGCGAGAAGACCCGCGTCGATGCCGAAGGCGTGCTGCTCGTGCCTGTCTACAAATACAGCGAGGCGGGCGCAACGCTGGCCGGCCTGCAGCGCATCCAGCCGGATGGCGAGAAGCGTTTCAGCGCCGGCATCGATATGGCTGCTGGCTGCTGCCTGCTGGGCAAGACCACGGAAGCGCCTGCGCTGATCGCGATCGGCGAGGGCTATGCCACCTGCGAAACCGTCCGCATGGCCACCGAGTTCGACATGCCCGTCATGGTGGCGTTCAACGCGGGCAACCTGCTGCCGGTCGCCAAGCGTCTGCGCGCCGACTTCCCCGCCGCCCATCTGCTGTTCCTGGCCGATGATGACATGCGGGTCGTCGCGCGTCTGGCTGAGTTCCTGCGCGATGACTTCGGTGTCGAGTGGGTGCCCGTCATTGACGGAGCGGACCACGAGCTCGCGTCCGCCAAGGGCGATATCGTGAGCGTGCGCGCGACGTGGCGTGAAGACGCTACCGGCACGCCCTACGTCGAGGCCGACCTGCGCGCGGGCCGCATGGTGCGCCTGCTCAAGTTCGCGAACGCTGGCGTGTCGCGGTCGCGCGCCGCTGCCCGCATCGTCGGCAATGCCTCGGTGGTCGTGCCGTCGTTCGCAGCGCGTGCAGCCGACAGCAAGGATTCTGACTTCAATGACCTGTACCTGGCCGAATCTCTCGATGTCGTGCGCGACCAGGTGCGGGCCGCGCGCTCACTCGCCTTCACGATGACCCCGGCCCCGGCCCCGACGCCGGGCCCCACAGACGATGAGCCGCCGGCATACCTGGACGACGTACCGATGCCCGACGCGCCCGCTGCTGAGGCGCCCGTCGATGTGGAAAGCGCTGTTCGAGTGCCGACGATTGAGGTGCTGCGTGCACACTGCAGTTTGATTTACGGCAGCACGGACGTATGGGACAGCCTCAGGGAACAACGCCTTAAAAAATCGGCCTTTATCGCATGGGTAGGAAAAGAACTGGCAGCGGAGTGGGCCGGCCCTGGTCGACGCACCATAACCCGCGAATCCCTGCCCACCCTCGTTGGTGGCAAGGCAGTTGGTGGCGCAGGCGGCGGCAAGCTGGGCGAGATGCTCGACAACCTCACGCTCCTGCGCGGCACCGAAACAGTGTGGGATGGTATCGGCCAACAGGTCATGTCGCTGGGGGCTGTGCGCGCCGACTATACCGCCGAGCTCACCGGCAAATGGCAGGAGCATGCCCTGCGCAAAACGATCGAGGCGCGCAACCTGGTGTTCGATCCGACGCAGCAGGCCGACCCGGTTAGCCACGTCAACATCTTCCTCGGCTGGCCGCTCAGGCCAAAGCAAAACGATGCGCTCGTCGGCCCGATCCTCGCGCTCCTGGCCTCGCTGTGCGATGCAGAGGACAGGGCCGACGAGGCCATGGAATGGATTCTGCGCTGGCTTGCGTACCCGCTGCAGCACCCGGGCGCCAAGATGCAGACCGCGTTGCTGATGTTCGGCGAGAAGCAAGGCACCGGCAAGTCGCTGTTCTTCCAAGACGTGATGCAGCCGATCTATGGCGACTACGGCACGGTGGCCAGTCAGCACCAGTTGGAGTCGAGCTTCACTGCCTGGCGCAGCCGAAAGCTGTTCGTGCTGTTCGAGGAGGTGCTGTCGCGCGACGACAAGTACTCCCACAACGGCACGCTCAAGTACATGATCACCGGCAAGACCACCTCGATCAACGAGAAGAACCTGCCGCTGCGCGACGAGCGCAACCACATGAATGCGACGTTCCTCTCGAACGAGCCGCAGCCGATCCCGATCGAGCTGGAAGACCGGCGCTTCATGGTCATCGAGGCGCGGCGTAAGCAGGACCCAGCGTTCTATGCCGACGTGCAGCGTTCCATCGCAGCCGGTGGCATCCAGGCGTTCTATCACTTCCTGCTGAACCTGCCGCTCGACGGCTTCAACGAGCACACCAAGCCGCCGATGACGCTGGCCAAGGAGCGCGTGATCGAGTTCGGCTTGGCCGGATGGATGTCGTTCCACCGTGCTTGGAAGGACGGCCACTTGGACGCGCCGTACACGTCATGCCTCTCCGAGGACCTGTACATCATCTACAAGCGGTGGTGTGACAAGAGCGGGGAGAAGCCGCTGACGCTATGCAAATTCGCCGGCCTGATCGGTAGTCGCGAGACCAAGTCGAAGAAAAGCGTCGCGGTCGACAGCAAGCACAAGAAGACCCGAATGGTGTTCGTGGTGGACAACCCCGATTTCCCGGACCCATTGGACGAGCAGATCGCCAAGTTTAGAAAGCTCGGCGACGTTCGTGCGGACCGGACATTGCAGGGTTGAGCAGGGTAGGGAACAAACCCTGCAAGCCGGAGAGCCAGTCTCCATGCGGGTTTCAGCAGGGTATGCAGGGTTTTCCGGGTTTAGCGCACGTAGGTGCGAAACGATCGTTGATATGCCGATGTGTTTTTTTTGATGCTCACATCTAAAACGACCCTGCAACCCTACATACCCTGCCAAGAGTCAGTATCCATGCGGGTTCCAGACTTGCAGGGTTTGAATAACAGGCTGCAAAGCCGGAAAAAGGAGTGAAACGATGCGAATGAATCTGCGAACCGACTTCCCGGCTGTGGCCGCACGGATCGAGGAGCTGGGCCGACGCGGTCCGATCGTGGCTGCCATCGCGCTGACCCGCACGGCCAAGGACGTGCAGGCCGCGATCAAGGCAGAGATGAGCTCGGTATTCGATCGTCCAACACCGTACGCGCTCAACGGTACGTTCCTCAAGCCTGCCACCAAGACCAGCCTCGAGGCCCGCGTCTGGGTCAAGGACAACCCGTTCGGCAAAGGCACGCCGGCTGACCGCTTCCTCGGTCCGCAAATCTTCGGCGGCAACCGTGGCCTCAAGGGCATGGAACGCCTGCTGCAGGCCAACGGCATGATGCCGCAGGGCTGGTTCGCCATGCCTGGTGACGGTGCCACGCTCGATGCGAACGGCAACGTGCGCCGCGCTCAGATCACCCAGATGCTGTCGCAGCTGAAGGTGCAGCGCGGATCTGGTCACGAGTCGCGGGCTTCGGGCAGCACGCGGTCGAACCGCACCATCGCGCGCCAGGGCGTGACGTACTTCGTCCTGCCGAACGGTAACCGTGGCCTGCCACCAGGCGTGTACATCAAGCGCCGCTTCGCGCATGGCACGGCGATCAAGCCGATGTTCGTGTTCGTGCAGCAGGCGCAATACAAGACGCGCCTCCGCTTTCACGAGATCGGCCAGGCCACCGTCGAAGCCAAGTTTGCTACGCACTTTGATGCTGAATTTAATCGCCCGCGTCCGGGCTCAACCTGACACCCCCGGGGTTAGGTTCTTCCTGGAGCAGGGCTAGTAAGGGTAATTCAGGCCACGTCATCGCACTAGCAGAACCCAAAAACATTTCCTGACAATTGACCTTACAACGAAAAAATATGACGCAAAACCTGACAACCGTCGCCGAGTGGGCAAAGCTGCAAGGCATCTCGCGCCAGTCCGCATACGACGCGGTGACCAGGTGCAGCATCCCGGTGGCCGATGGGAAGGTCGACCCGGAGTACGCAACGCACCTCTACAAAAAACACACCCGCCCGCGCGCGAACGGCCAACGCCCTGACTCCATGGCAAGTGGGGCGCAGCCCAACACCTCGGCGGGTACGGGAGGTCCGGAGTCTGTGGCCAAGGTCCCGGGGTACGACAGCAGCCGTGCGCGCCGGGAGGCAGCGGAGGCAGCAGCTGCCGAGATCAAGCTGGCCGAGATGTCGGGTCGGTTTTTGCTCAAGGACGACGTGGATTCGGCTGTGTTCGAAGCGGCTCGCTCGCTGCGCGACGGTCTTCTGAACTGCGCCCGTCGCATCGCTGCTGACGTGGCGCCGTTGCGTACCGCCGAGGAGTGCGAGGAAGTGATCGAGCGCGAGCACCGCATCCTGCTCGAAAGCTTGGCGCACGCATTTAACGAGCGTCTCGACGTCCAGCTCGAGGAGCACGCCGGATGATTGGCCTCGCATCAGCTGCCATCATCGTGCGCCCGGCGATCGCGCGCGGGCTGCAGCCTGACCCGAACATGACGGTTGACGAATGGTCGGACCTGCACATGGTGATCCCGAAAGAGTCGGGCGCCAACGAGGCGGGTAAGTACCGGACCGACCGCACGCCGCATGCGCGCGAGGTGATGCGCGCGCTGTCTGACAAGCATTGGTGCAAGACCGTCGCCCTGATGGGCGCATCGCAGATGCTCAAAACTCAGGTCGGCCTGAACTGGTTCTGCTCCACGGTGCACCAGTCGCCGGCCAACTTCCTGTGGATTCTGCCAACCGGCAAGCTGGCTAAGCGTACCAGCGCGCGCGTGAGCAAGACCATCGCCGCCGTGCCCGAGGTGCGCGATCGCGTTGCTACGCCGCGCTCGCGCGATGCCGTCAATACACTCGACACGAAGGAATACATTGGCGGCTCGCTGCACATTGTTACTGCCGGCGCTGCCGCCAACCTGTCCGAGATCCCGGCCCGCCGCGTACTGTTCGATGAGGTCGACCGCGCCAACGCCAACGTGAACGGTGAGGGTGACCCGGTCCAGCTGGCGAAGGCGCGCCAGACGTCGTTCGAGCGCAATCGCAAGAGCTACTTTCCCAGCTCGCCGACGATCACCGGTCAGTCCATCATCGAGAATCTGTACCTGCAGGGCACGCGCCAGGAGGCGCTGGCCGACTGCGTGCACTGTGGCCACGAGCAGCCACTGGTGTTCGAGCGCCTGGATGAGGACGACGCCGGCCAAGCGATATACCCGTGCAGCGCGTGTGGAACGGTCATGTACGAAACCGACAAGAACCGCATGTTCGCTCGCGGCGCTTGGTCTGCCGGTGTACCCGGTGATGGGGAGACGGTCAGTTTCACGATCAGCGCGATGTTCGCGCCGTACGGCTGGCTCACCTGGATTGCCCTGCTGCGCGAGTACCGCGCTGCCCGGGCCAAGCTGGATGAGGGCAGCGAAGAGCTGATGATCGTGTTCTACAACACGCGCTTGGCGCGGTGCTGGGAGCGCAAAAAGGAACAAACCAAGGCTACGGAACTCAAGGCCCGGGCTGGCGGCTACAAGCTGGGCACGGTGCCGATGAAGGGTCTGATCCTGACCGCCTCTGTCGACACGCAGCCCGACCGCCTTGAGCTCAAGGTCGTGGCCTGGGGCGAAGGCATGGAGGATTGGATCGTTGATTACCAGGTGGTGTCGGGGTCGCCGACAGAGCAGGCAACGTGGGACTCGCTCGATGCGTTGCTGCTGGGCCGGTACCAGCACGCCAGCGGGCGCATGCTTGGCATCTCAGCCACCTTCATTGACTCTGGCGGCGCCAATACACAGGACGTCTACAACTTCACGCGCACGCGCCAGCACCGCCACATCTATGCGATCAAGGGCGCTTCGACCTACAACAAGCCGATCCTGTCGGCCAAGCCGACGCTGGTCGACGTGAACTGGATGGGCAAGGTAATGCCGCACGGCGCCAAGCTGTGGCTGATCGGTACCGACACGGCCAAGGATTACCTGGCCAGCCGCTACCACCTGGCCGACGGCCCTGGCGCAACCCACTTCCCGGACGGCCTGCCAGATGATTACTACGACCAGCTGACCGCCGAGTACAGCATCACCGTCTACAAGCGCGGCCGCAAAGTCACCGTGTGGGAGAAGAAGAAGAGCGCCCGCAACGAGGCTGGTGACTTGATGGTCTACAACCTGGCCGTTGCACAGTACCTCGGCCTGCACAAAAAGACTCCCCACCAGTGGCAGCTGGTGCGCGAGAAGGTCAACCCTGTCACGTCCGACCTGTTCCACGATGCTGACCCGGTCGATCAGCTCGCCCCGGATGGGGACCAGCCCGCTATCGCAATCACGCCACTACCCACTACAACAGCGCAACCAGCAAACGCACCATGGAAACCGAAACCGCCCTCGACCCCATTACCCCACCAGCGCCGGCCAGTCGGGAGGCAGTGGTGACCGCTGCTCTGCTTGACAACGCAGACCTGATCGACACGATCTTCGATTTCATCGAGCGAGAATTCCCAGAGATGCGCAACCGTGCGCCTGCGCTGAAGCAGCTCGCGCGTCGTGAGTTTGCTGGCATCCTGACCTACATCCCCCGGCGATCACAGTCCGAACGGGACCGCATCGCTTCCGAGGTCGCTGTCCTATTCACCGGGCGTAATGTGGCTGAGGTTGCGCGGAAACTCGGCATCAGCACGGCGTCGGTGTACCGAATCATCAAGAAGCCCGGCAGAAAAAAATAATTCTCAAGTTTTAAAGAATCAAAACAGCTATGTCGCTACCGTGGGCGGCATGGCTATCTCCCAATCAGACATTGACGCACTCGACGCCGCGATCGTATCCGGCGCGCTCTCGGTTGAATTCGACGGGCGGCGCATTACCTACCAGAACACGGCGCAGCTAATCGCTGCCCGGGGACATGCGGTGCAGGTCCTTAGCGGTAGTCTCCGGCGCACCGTTCCTTATATCTTTGGCTACCGCTTCACAACGAGTCGGGGCGACTGATGGCGAACTTTATCGATCGCGTCATCGGCTTCGTCAGCCCGCAAGCCGGCATCGCGCGCCACTTTGCGCGCCGCCAACTGCAGCGCGCGTACGAAGCTGCCAGCCCACGCGATACCTGGCGCCCACGCCGGGCTGGCGCGAGCGCGAACGCCGATCACCAGGCCGATGCCAAAGCGCTGCGCAGCAAAGCGCGCGCTTTGGTGCAAAACGTTCCGTACATTTGGGCTGGCATGGATGGCCTGGCAGTGGCGACAGTCGGCGCGGGCATCATCCCGCGTGCGACTGGACTCGAGAAAGAAAAGATCAACGAGCTGCTCACTGCCTGGTTCAAGGTGTGCGATGCCGATGGGCGCTTTGACTTCTTTGGATTCGTGAAAGCCGCCTACGTGGCCATGGAGCAGGATGGTGAAGTGCTGGTGCGCATGCGCACGCGCAGCGCTAGTTCGCGCATGGCTGTGCCGCTCCAACTACAGCTGCTTGAAATCGACTGGCTCGACAGTGCCCGGGCGGGCACACTCAACGGCAATTCGATTATCAACGGCATCGAGTACGACTTGCTCGGGGCAGTGGCCGCGTACTACCTGTGGGACCAGCATCCCGGCGATGTCGCCGCTGTACGTGGTCGGTCGCAGAGTCAGCGCGTTCCGGCGAACCAGATCATCCACCTTTTCAATCCGGACCGCCCGGGGCAGGGTAGGGGCTTCACGAGGCTGGCACCAGTGATCGCACGCGTGCGCGACCTGCAGCTGTATGAAGACGCCGAGATGTCGCGTAAGAATCTGGAATCTCGGTTGTCGGTGCTGGCCAGTGGCGATATCAGCGGCGCGGAGAACCCGGCCAGCATGGGCAACGCAGGTGAGGGCCAGTCAAGCAACCATCACGACCTAGGCGAGCTGGGCGGCGGCAACATCGTCGGCATGCCGCCAGGGATGAACTTCACGGTCATTGAACCGAAGGCCGCGCCAGGCTACGTCGAGTACGTCAAGTTTCAGCTACACCTGATCGCCGCCGGCATCGGTGTGCCGTATCACTTGCTTACCGGTGATATGAACGAGGTTAACTTCAGCAGCGCCCGGGTGCGGCTGTTGGACTTCCGGCGCGCTGTCACCCAGATGCAGTGGCTGACCCTGATTCCAAAGCTGCTGGTGCCCATCCATGATGCATTCGTTGAGCATGCGTACTTGGCTGGCCAGATCAAGTCGCGCGACAAGGCGGTCGACTTTAGCCCACCGAAGTGGGATTACGTGAACCCTGAGGCGGATGTGAAAGCCGACCTTGCCGAGATCAGTGGTGGCCTGTCGAGCTTCAGCGAAAAGCTGCGGCAGCGCGGCTACGACCCGGAGGTCGTATACACCGAGCTCGCGAAGGACATCGCCAGGCTGAAGGAATTGGGCATTCTCGAAACGATGCTGTTCATGCAGCGTGGGAATATGCCGACGCCGCCCGCCGAAAGTACTGCCAAATGACTCACCTGCATATGACCACGGCCGTCTCTAACATTCGCGTCTATGACGCGCCGGGCGGCTACGAGGCGCGTCGAGCGTACCTAGGAATCATCACGGTGAGCCACCTAACCGACACCACCGTGTACGTGCACGGTGCCGTCGGACAGATCGATCGTGTGACATACGAGTGCGCACTGAACATGCTCAGCGACCTCGGCGTCACCAAGGTGATGTACGAACGCCGCGGGCAAATAAAAACCATCAAGCTATAAGGCACGGAATGATTTTTGCAGGCCGTTTGAAATTAACCGCTGCCGGTACGGGCGCCGCAATTTATAGTCAGGTGTCGTGATGAGTACCGACGTAGTTAACCCCACAATTACAATCGCGCCATCCAAGATGGCAGTCAGCACCGGTTCGCCATATACCGCCAACGACGTCGATGGGGTGGCCACCTACGCCTTCCCGAACGCGCAGGGGCAAATCCATTTCACCGCAGATGCTGCGGTTGTGGGGCAGAAGTATGACGTCTATGTGCTGTGGTCGATGGCCGGCACGCCGGGCCAACCATCGCCTGCATCGGTTAGATTCTACGGTGCCTATGAGCCGTGGACTGAGTCTTCAAAACCTGTCTATGCGAACAAGGTGATTAACCTGGTTCCGCCGCAAGGGTCTGGCATTGTTGAGCGGTCGCAGCTACCATTTTCTTTTACTCGCGAAGATGCGGGCCGGATTTCGCACTTCAAGATTGGCCGCCAGCAGGACTCCGTGGGCGGCACGATGCGCATCCGAGGATTCGAGCTTGTCCCGACGCCTGCGCTGGTTGAAGCGAGCGTCTCGCCTGCCGGCAGCCTGTCGCCGACGAGCTTCAACACGCCGTACTCAGGCACCAAGGTGATCTCGCTGTTGTCGCTGTACACGCCGATCTGGACTACGGCCAACGCGGTCTATGTCGTTGCCCCTGTGACCGTTGGCGGCGTGCAGCAATCGCGTCTGGCGAAGCTGAACAAGAATACGTACGAGATGATTCAGGACGTTCAGCTGACCACCGGCACGCACGACACGACTATCGGGCACCGAGACGGCAGCGTGTGCGTGACGGATGACGGCAAGGTCATCGCTTACGGCGAGGCACACCACACATCCTGGAGGGGCGTGGCATCGTCCAATGAAGACATTTCGGCGCTCGCTGCAACAACCGCGCCTACCGGGCTCGACACGAATTGTTCGTACCGCCGCTTCTTCCGCAACCAGTTCGACGGCAGTATGTGGATGGGCGCGCGCGGCAATGGCTACCTGGCCGGCATCTACAAATGGAACGGCGCCACGTTCGACCGCAAAGGTGCTGATTTCCTCGCTGGTAACGCGGCCTCGTATCTTGGCTCGTATGGTATGGAGATCGCCTTTACGAGCGTCGACACGCTGTACGTCACGACGGAGTTCCTGCAGGGCGACGGACCATTCACGATGTCGGGCTACCCGCGCCAGAACATCAATCTGATCAAGTCGACGGATGGCGGGGCTACGTTCACGACCATGCGCGGCAAGGCGCTGAATTTGCCCCTGGTCAGTGGCACCGACGACAGCGACATCGCGTTCCCGAATAACAACTACAACCACAATTCGAGTGTAGCGCGCATCGGCATTGGCGCTGATGGCCAGCCGCTGCTGGTCGCAAGCTGGCAGCACCCGGACGAAGCTTTCCGCAGCCTGTGGGTAGCCAAGTACAACACCACAACCAACAAGTGGGTGCGCACACGTCTGATGGCGCACAACGGCCTGCAGGACGCGGGCACGCCGCATGTTGCGTATCACAACGGGAAGATCATCGTCACCGCTGCGACAACTGACGACAACGTACCGGCCACGCTGGGCACTGCAAACCAGCTGTACCTTTTTACCACCACCGACTCTGGTGCGACGTGGAAGAAGTACGTGATCACGCACCCGGCGGGCGCGTACAGCGGCGCGTACATAGACCAGGCCGCGCTCCGGCTGGATAATAAACTGCGCTTGTTGCCTGATTTTGAGGCGCAGCCCAATTCGGTTATTTGGGAGATGCCGGTTCCAGGGGGCGACACCACGGCGCCAGCGATGGTCGGCAAGATTACGGTGTCCGCTGTTACCACGTCGGGCGCTACGCTGTCGTGCCCAGCGGCTACAGATGCAGTTGGCGTCGCGGGCTATGAATACAGCATCGACGGCGGCAAAAGCTACAGCCTGATCGCCAATGCCGCCCGGTCGGTGGTGGTTTCTGAACGGCCTGCAAACACCGCGCACTCGGTGCGGATGCGCGCCTTCGACGCCGCTGGCAACCGCGCCACGCCGCTGGAGGAGAGCTTCACCACGTTGGCCGAGCAGCCTGCGCAGAATGCGGTCGTCGCGGCGACCGTTGCTGAGTCCCGCCGGGTCGCGTTCCCGGGCGGAACCCGCGTGGTAGCGTTTGGCACTGTGCCGGGTGCGGCCACGCCGAATGCCCCGTACTTGGAAGCGGGGCGGTGGTGGAGCGAAAAACACCCGCTTGATGAGCGCTATTGGGTGGCCGACATCACGATAGACCTGGACGAGCGCGCCACCACCGCTACGTCGGTGGAACGGATCGTGGCCGGCGTCACAGTGCTCGAGGAGCCCATTATCCAGGGCAAGCTAATCGCGGTGAAACTGGGCGGGTTTAATGCCGCGACCGGTGCAATTAACTACTGTACCTTCCGCGTTACGTGCGCGAACGGCGAGCGGTTCGACCGCACGATCTGGTTCAAGCAACCGGTTGGGGCATGGTGGATCAATAAAGATGCCGACGACCAAAGCTACTACGTGGCCGACATCGGTAATGACCTGATCGACAGCGATACAACTGCTACAACCGTGAAGGCATTTCCGGTCGGTGTAGTTGAACTTGTGCCGGCCGAAATTCAGGGCTCTTTGATACTGGTGAAATTGGGTGGGATGGACTCGCTGCCGGCTGGGGTCAACTACTGTGACTTCCGCATCGACTGCGCCAACGGCGAACGCTTCTACCGGAGCATGCAATTTAATAGGGTTGATAACTGATGATCGATGCTTCCAAATTTCCGAGGATGCCGGTAGTACCCGTCGCCGATGTTGGCCAACCACCACCCGACCGGATCGAGGTCATAGCGGTTGAGCGGGAGAAAACTAAGTTGGGCTCCCTGGGCAGTGCGCAGAATGGTGGTCTGGCACCGAAGACAATGGCTCTCCAGGACGGTCGCTATTACGTTGTCACCGCTGGCAAGTAGCTGGTTAGAAATTCTTCTCAGCTTTTAAAGAGTTGAGAATCGGAAATCCGCATCATGCGGATATGACGACGCCAACCACTCAGCCGAACGCTACCCGCTCCGCTACCGATCCCCGGAACATGCCGCCGCTCTCGCGCGGTGCGGAGCTCGTCCCATCCACGTTTAACGAAGCCGACAACACGATTGACGTTGTCTGGACGACTGGCGCAATGGGCCGTCGCTGGGATTGGTACAACGATACTCAATACGACGAAGAACTGGTCGTTACGCCTGAAGCCGTCGATATGACGCGCTTCGACAAGGGCGTCGTACAGGTTATCGACAACCACGATATCCACGGGGGTCTCAAGTCGATCATTGGTATCGCCATCCGTGGCAGCATCCAGAACGGCGAGGGCAGTGCAACGCTGCGCCTCTCGACCCGCCCCGAGCTGGCCGGCATCATCGGCGACATCCGCGCCGGCATCATTCGCGGGATCAGCTTCACCTACCGCGTTTCCAAGTACGAGATTACCCGCGCCATCGACCGTACCGATGGCATCAACGTGCCGCTGTACCGCGCCGTCGCGTGGGAGCCGTACGAGATCAGTTTCGTGACCGTCCCGTTCGACGCTGGCGCAAGTTCGCGCAGCGCGCCGCAGGACGGTCACCCATGCGAATTCATTACCCGGGCGCCGGCCCTTTCCGCTCCATCCAACCAGGAATACAACATGACCATTGCTACCCAGCCGGGCGCCCAGACTCCAGCGCCTGTCGATCCAACCCGTGCCGCTCCTGCGCCAGCCCCGGCACCAGTGTCGGCACCAGCACCAGCACCAGCACCCGCTGCGCCGGCCGTCACCGACGATGTCGCTTCGCGCGCTGCGCAGGATGCCGCAACTCGCTCGGCTGACATCATCGAGCTGTGCGCCCGCCACGGCGTCACCGGCCTGGCCGCCGGCCTGATCCGTGGTGGCAACTCGGTCGACCAGGCACGCACTGCCGTGCTGGACGAAATGGCCCGCAACTCGACCGCGAGCGGTGGCCACCAGAACACCCGCATCCAGCTGGTGGGCGAC
>Ga0308158_10001648_pt1 | contig 23092 bp, 16 predicted proteins | sample PhyBR2_FD_201038 | JGI IMG/M metagenome (GOLD analysis project Ga0308158, IMG submission 201038) | Phyllosphere microbial communities from UC Gill Tract Community Farm, Albany, California, United States - DLSLB.R2 | ecosystem: Host-associated > Plants > Phyllosphere > Unclassified | place: USA...
AGGCGGCCTGTGCTGCAGTGGCGGCAATCGCGGCAGCATTGGCGGCATTGGCTGCCGCCACATCGTCAGCCAGCGCAGCATTGAGTGCGGCCAGCGCCGTAGCGGCGTTGGCCGCAGCGGCCGCAGCGGCGGCATCGTCGTTCTGCGCTGCCGTGGCGGCGGCCTGGGCGATGGCGGCGGCGGCCAGCGCGGCACTGGCATTGGCGTCGGCCGTCAGTGCAGCCTGCAGCGATGCCTGCGCCACAGCGTTGGCGGCTGCTGCGGCTGCTGCGGCAGCGTCATCGGCGAGCGCATTGTTATAGGCGGTCAATGCAGCGGCAGCGTTGGCGGCAGCGGTGGCAGCCGATGTATCGTCGGCCTGTGCAGATGCTGCTGCGGCGGCGGCAAGAGCAGCAGCGGTGGCTGCCGCAGCTGCTGCAGCATCGTCGTTTTGCGCAGCGTTGGCAAGCGCCTGGGCATTGCTTGCGGCTGTTTGCGCAGCAGCAGCGGCGGCATCATCGGCCAGCGCAGCATTGAGCGCTGACAGAGCGCTAGCGGCAGCAGTGGCGGCGTTGGCAGCGGCGAGATCGTCGTTTTGCGCAGCGGCAGCGGCAGCGGCGGACAGCGCCGCCGTGCTTGCTGCTGCAGCTGCGGCCAGGTCGTCTGCCGTGGCGGCATTGGCGGCGGCCAGTGCGTTCGCTGCTGCAGTTGCGGCTGCGGCTGCGGCTGCGTCATCGGCCAGCGCCGCATTGAGCGCGGCCAGCGCGGCGGCGGCGTCGGCGTTGGCCTGGTCGGCGGCAGCGACGGCCGAGCGCGAATTGAGCACTAACAGCGCATCGGCATCGGCCAGATTTTGTTTGCTCAGGGCGTCGGCGTCGGCGGCAATAGCCACGTTCAGGTCGCCCAAGGCCAGATTGGCCGCGAGGTTGGCGGCAACCGCAGCCGCATCGGCATTTTGCGCGGCCACTGTAGCTGCCAGCGATGCGCCGGCAATGTGCGCTGCGTCGGCCGCTGCGTTGTCGGCTGCTACTGCGGCATTGGCCGCTGCCAGCGCTGCCGAAACAGCAGCATTGGCAACGTTGCCGGCATTCAGGATCACTGTGTCTGCAAGGCCTTGGGCCGTGGCTGCGGCCGTCGCTGCGGCAGCGGCAGCGGCGTCATCGGCCTGGGCCGCAGTCGTTGCAGCCAGCGAAGCGGCAGCGGTGAGCGCAGCGTTGGCCGCGCTGGTGTCGGCGGCAATGGCGGCGTTGAGCGCTGCCAGCGCATTGTTGGCCGCGGTGACTGCTGCAGCGGCAGCGGCGTCATCGGCCAGCGCACCGTTCAAGGCTGCCAGGGCGCCGTTGGCGGCTGCCACGGCTGCTGCGGCTGTGCTGTCAAGCGCCTGCGCGGCCTGGGTTGCCGCCAGCGAAGCGGCTGCAACGGTGGCGGCCGCAGCGGCAGCCAGGTCGTCGTTGATTGCCGCCTGTGTGGCGGCAGCCGACAAGGCTGCCACGTTGGCGGCGGCAGCAGCGGCAGTGTCGGCGGCAATGGCGGCGTTGGTGGCGGCAAGCGTGGTGGCGGCATTGGCCGCTGCCGTGACGGCGGCGGCGTCATCGGCTAGTGCGCTGTTCAGTGCTGCCAACGCATTGTTGGCGATGGTAGTGGCGCTGGCGGCGGCCGTATCGGCAGCCCTGGCAGCATTGTAGGCAGCGAGCGACGCAGCTGCCGTGGTGGCGGCGACAGCTGCGGCTGCATCGTCGGCAATGGCGGCCGCAGTCGCGGCGCTGGCCACCACCGCCTGCGCGGCAGTTGTGGCGGCAGCAGCGTCGGCAGCCAGTGCTGCATTGAGCGACGACAGCGCATTGGTAGCGGTAGTGGCGGCGGCAGCGGCAGCAGTATCGGCGGCGAGGGCGGCCTGGTAGGCGGCCTGCGAGGTCGAGGCGACGATGGCGGCAGCGGCAGCTGCGGCATCGTCGGCCAGCGCAGTCTGCGCTGCCAGTTGCGAGACGGTAGCGAGCGTGGCGGCAGCCGTGGCGGCATTGTCGGCTGCCAGCGCGTTATTGAGCGCGGTCAGCGAGGCCGCTGCCGTGGCGGCAGTACTGGCTGCCGCAGCATCGTCGGCGATGGCAGAGTTGGCTGCTGCACGCGACAGCGACGCCGTGGTGGCAGTGGTCGTTGCCGCCAGCTGCGCCACGACATTCAATGGCTGGGCGGCGGCAGTGGCGGCGGCCGCAGCGGCAGCAGCGGCGTCGTTGTTGGCTGTGGTGGTCAGCGCCACCGCATCGGTCAGGGCCGCCTTGGTGGCAGCGAGGGTGGCGGCAGTGACATTGACGGTATGAGCGGTGCCCAGCGCGACAGCGTCGGTCAGGCCTGCCAGCGTGGCCGCTGTCGTGGCAGCGGCTGCATTGGCGGTGGCTGTCAGGCCAAGTGCAACAGCGTCAGTCAGGTTGGCCGTATTTTGCAAGGTGGCAGCAGCGGCTGCATCGACCGTGGCCGTCAGCCCCAGCGCGACTGCATCGGTCAGGTTGGCGGTTGCCTGCGCCGTATTGGCAGCCTGTACTGCAGCGGTGTAGGCCGTGTTGAGCGCCACCGCATCGGTCAGGTTGGCCGTTGCCGCGGCGGCAGCAGCAGCTGTGTTGGCGGCCGTCGAAATGAGGTTCAGCGCGACGGCGTCGGTCAGGTTGGCCGTAGCTTGCGCAGTAGCGGCCAGCGTTGCATCGGCGGTGGCGACCAGGCCCAGCGCAGTTGCGTCGGTCAGGTTGGCGGTTGCCTGCGCGGCGTTGGCCGCCGCAGCAGCAGCGGTTGACGCCGTGCCGAGCGCCACCGCGTCAGTCAGGTCGGCCAGGTGGCTGGCAGCAGTCGATGCCGTGGCAGCGGCAGTGGAAATGACGCCCAGTGCGACCGCGTCGGTCAGGTTGGCTGTTGTCTGTAGGGCAGTGGCAGTGGCAGCATCGGCCGTCGAGGTCAGCCCCAGTGCCGTCGCATCGGTCAGGCTGGCAATATTGGCCAGCGCCGAGGCGGTAGCAGCATCGGCATTCGAGATCAGTGCCTTTCCGGCCGAGTTGGCGGCGGCAGCGGCGCTTTGTGCGGCAGCGGCCGCAGCCGTAGCAGCGTTGTAGGCAGTTCCAAGCACAACGGCGTCGGTCAGGTTCGCCGTTGCCTGTGCTGCGGTCGCAGCGGCAGCCGCCGTGCTGGACACAACGCCCAGTGCAACGGCGTCGGTTTGTGCCGCCAGCGCGGCGGCGGCACTGGCGGCGATGGCGTCGGCCGTGGAAATGGCGGCCAGCACATCGGCGTTGGTCAGGGCTGCGGTGGCGGCGGCCGCTGCTGCCGCTCCAGCAGCGGCGATGGCATCATTGACAATGACCAGATCCCCGGAAGACAACACGGCACTGCTCAGTGCCGCGTTAGCGGCTGCAGTCAGTGCAGCCGCGTCGGTCAGGTCGGCCGCTGCCTGCAGAGTTGCAGCAGCCTGCGCATCGGCATCCGAAACCAGGCGCAGGACGTTGACGTCGTCGGCGGCGGCAAGCAGGTTGGCCGCGACGGCAGCATTTTGCAGGTTGTCGACGATCACTTGCAGGTCGAGCACATTGCTCTGGCTGGCCGTCAGGTTGGCCGCTATGGCTGCCAGGCGGCTGGTGTCTGCTGCACTCACCAGCGCGTTCAGATTGATGCCGCTGGCCTGCGCGTTGGCCTGGTCAGCCCTGGCGGCGGCTGCATCGTAGTCTGCCTTCAGCTGTACGGCGTCGGTCATATCGGCAATCGTGGCGGCATTCGCTGCCGCCTGTGCGGCCGTATTCGACGCTGCCGTGAGGGCGCTGGCGTCGGTGGCGTCGGCCAGTGTCTGCGCGTTCTGTGCTGTGATGGCGTCGGCACTGGCAATGCCGGCCAGGGCGGCAGCGTCGGTCAGGTCGGCCTGTGCCGCTGCCGCCTGCGCCACGGCGCTGGCATTGTCGGAGACGATTTGCAGCGCTGCAGCATCGCTGGCGTTGGCCTGCAGCTGGGCAGCAGCAGCGACATTGCCGGCGGTAACGGCAGCGGTGGCCAGGGCACTGGCATCGGTCGCGTCGGCCAGCACCTGCGCGTTGACGGCGGCGCTGGTGGCCGCGTTGGCTGCCGCTGTCAGGGCCACGGTATCGGTCAGGGCGGCCTGGCTGGCGGCGGCGTCTGCCGCAGCCTGTGCTGCGTCATAGGCTTGGCCCAGCGCCGTGGCGTCGGTGGCGCCAGCAATCGTGGCGGCATCGGCTGCGCTTTGCGCCGCGGTGGCGGCGGCCGCTGCCAGTGCAGCGGCATCGGAGGCGTTGGCCAGCGCCACGGCGTTGGCGGCCTGCGTATTGGCGCTGTCGGCAGCCCGGGCCAGCGCGATGGCGTCGGTATTGGCAGCCAGCGTAGCGGCCGCTGTGGCATTGGCCTGGGCGGCGTCATAAGCGGCTTGCAGGGCAACTGCATCATTGGTATTGGCCTGCGCTGCAGCCGCTGCCGCGAGTTGGGCGGCAGCATTCGACACGCCCAGCAGCACGGCAGCATCGGTGGCATTGGCCAGCGTGGCGGCCACCTGGGCGGCGGCGTTCGCGGCGCTCGCTACCTGGCCCAGAGCGTTCGCATCGGAGGTGTCGGCCTGCGCCTGTGCAGCCGCCTGGGCCGCCACGGCAGCGTCGTAGGCTACCTGCAATACAGCTGCATCGGTTTGCGCGGCGAGTGCGGCGGCATTGCTGGCGGCACTGTTGGCGGCGTCCGACGCAGTTTGCAAGGCGGCGGCGTCGGTCAGGTCGGCCAGGCCTTGCGCGGCGACAGCGGCATTGCTGGCGGTGCTGGCAGCCTGGCCCAGCGTGCCGGCATTGGTGGCGGCAGCTTGCGCGATGGCGGCATTGGCGGCGGCCTGCGCGTTGTCATACGCTGTTTGCAGGGCCGCTGCATCGGATTGCGTGGCGATGGCGGCACTGGCGCTGGCCGTCACTGTTGCGTTGGCGGCGATGGTTTGCAGTGCGGCGGCATCGGTCTGGTTGGCCAGGGTCGCGGCTGCTTGCGCAGCAGCAGTTGCGGCGTTGGATGCCTGTACCAGTGCGCCGGCGTCGGTGGCTGCCGCCTGCGCAGCGGCAGCCTGTGCAGCGGCTTGCGCCGCGTCGCTGGCCGTTTGCAAGGCAGTGGCGTCGGACTGGCTGGCCAGGTTGGCGGCATTCAAAGCGGCCTGACTGGCCAATGCCGCAGCGTTGCCCAGTGCATCGGCGTCGGTCTGGTTAGCCAGGTTGGCAGCGGCCAATGCAGCAGCGTTGGCGGCATTCAGATCCTGCAGCAGCGGCGAGGCGCCGTTGGCAAGCGCTTGTGCGGCGGCATCATAAGCCGTTTGCAGTACGGCGGCATCGGTTTGCGCGGCAACGGTGGCGGCATCGATGGCAGCCTGGGCGGCAAGCTGGGCTGCCGCATCGAGTGCGGCGGCATCGGTCTGGCTGGCCAGCGTGGCGGCCGCCTGCGCAGCGGCATTGGCCGCATCGGCAGCCTGTTGCAGGATGGTGGCGTCGGTGGCGCCGGCCTGCGCGGCAGCCGCGTCTGCTGCCGCCTGGGCGTTGTTGTAGGCCGCTTGCAGTGCAGCCGCATCGGTCTGGCCGGCCAGCGCGTTGGCGGCAGCTGCAGCGTTGGCGGCGGCCGTGGCGGCAGCGGTCAGGGCGACAGCGTCGGTCTGGTTGGCGATGCCGGTGGCAATGGCGGCGTTGATATTGGCGTTGATGGATACCTGCAGCAGCGGATCGACATCGCTGGCGTCCGCCTGCGCCTGGGCAGCGGCTGCTTGCGCAGCAGCGGCATCGGCGGCAGCCTTCAATGCATCGGCATCTGTTTGGTTGGCAACAGCAGTGGCATTGGCGGCATTTTGTGCTGCCTGGGCTGCGGCGGCGCCGAGCGCGGCAGCGTCAGTGGCGTCGGCTTTGGTGGCGGCGGACTGGGCAGCGGCCTGTGCAGCCGTGGCGGCTTGCGCCAGTGCGCTCGCATCGGTAGCATCGGCGGTGGCCTGGGCCTGGCCGGCTTGAACGGCGGCGTTGTTGTAGACCTGGCCCAGGGCGGCGGCATCGGTCTGGTTGGCAATATTGGCTGCCGTGGCGGCCTGCGCAGCGGCGGTATTGGCCGCGGCCAGCAGGACGCCAGCATCGGTGCTGTTTGCCAGCGCTGCCGCCTGGGCGGCATTGAGTGCGGCGTTGCTGGCGGCGGCGCCCAGCGCCTGCGCATCGGTCAGGCTGGCCTGGGCATTGGCGGCTGCTGCAGCAGCTGCGGTGCTGTCGGCAACCGCGCTCAGTGCTGGTGCGTCAGTCAGGGCAGCCTGGGCATTGGCAGCAGCGAGCGCCGTGGCGCTGTCCTGCGCCGCCTGCATCGCGACAGGCACGGCAGCGTCGGCCGCTTGTGCAGCGCTGGCAGCGGCGCCCGAGGCGGCGGCAACAGCATTGGCCGCTGCGGCGGCGTTGTCGTCATTGACTGCCGCTGCCGCGGCGGCCTGCGAGGCGGCAGCCGTAGCGGCGGTGGAAGGAACGTTGGCGTCGGCCTGGGCCGCCACCAGCGCATCGACGCGCGCCTGGCCGGCAGCCGCCTGTGCCTGCGCTGCCTGCTGGTCGGCCAGGCTGGCGGCATTGGCCGCTGCAAGGGCGGCAGCCGCATTGGCGGCGGCAGCCGCAGCAGCAGCGTCATCGGCGGCAGCCGCATTGGCGGCAGCCAGCGCAGCTGCAGCAGCGCTCACGCCTGTAGCGGGCACGACCGTGGTAATGATCTGGCGCGAGCCACCGGTGCCACCGTCGCCCTGGCCGCCGGTCGAGCCGCCGGTACCGCCGTTGCCCGTGCCACCTGTGCCGCCTGTACCGCCGTTGCCTGTACCACCGGTCGCTGCAGTCGACCCACCGCCACCACCGGCAGCGGCGGCCACCAGGCCCAGTCCGCCCAGCGCACCGATGGCGCCCAGGCCGGAGATGCCGCCACTGGCGCCCATGCCGGCACCGGCACCAGCGCCGCTGCCGGCCACGCCGACACTGCTGCCGCTTGGAAATGCCGCGCCGCCACCTGCCGCGCCCACACCGGCTGCGCCGCTCTGGCCGCTGGCGTCAGCGTCGCCTTGCGTCCCGGCCGTATTGGCTGCAGTGGCGCTACCGCTGCCACCAGCCAGTGCTGCTGCCGCTGCGGCGGCCGCTGCCAATGCCGCTGCCGTACCGGCCATGCCTGGCTCGGCAACGCCGCTCACTTCCACGACATGCTCGGCAGGCATCACCTGGCTGGCTTCACGCTGTTCAAGTTCTTCTTCGTCAAGCACTTTGCGTTGATCGCCTTTTTGCTGCAGAGCTTTGCCCTGGCGCGGCATGCCGGACTGGCCGGCTTGGGTTGCCGCAGCGGCAGGAACGCCTTGTGCATTGGTGTTATTGGCTGGCGTTTGAGCTGGGGTAGGGGTGGTGGCCATTTTATTATCTCCGGATAAGTGTTGAGTGCTTTATTCTCAAAAATTTAGTAATGAAATGACTGGTTCATTCCACTGTATTGATCCGGCATTGCTTGGGCCGTGTTGTTGTATGCGTGCTTGCTGATGGTTAGTAAAACATATTTGCCAGAGCATTGCTGCTCAAAAAGTTTTCTTGTGTGTTCGGAATGGATATAACTTTTTTATTTGTTTCACTTCTTGCCAGTAAATCTCTCGGAAAATCACTTTAATATCATGTTTTATTTATTCGGCTATCAGCATGATATTCTGCTGGAATGCTGATTTTCTCTATGAGATTTCATGTTTCAGGATAATTCTGATTCAATGCTCTCCCAGTTTTGTGACACTCTTCTGGTGGCATTTTTTAAAAGAAATAATCACGCATTCTCACCATTTTGTATTTAATGTGAAGAGCCATTCCTGGTTTGAACGTATTCCCGATATTTTTCGCACGAATCGGCAGACTATCGAAAATGTAGTTGTGGCTTTTTTGCCTGAGGGTACGGGGTGGGGTAGATACCGATTTTTTGAAAAGTTATTATTATTTTCCATGCTCTTTTTCAGATGGCAGTGAATAGCCAGAGACTGCCAGCCGGTGCAGGCATTGCCGAGTAAATGGTAATAACTGGTCTCAATAGAGACAGGCGCGAGCATAAAAAACGCCCCGGCTGGCGGGGCGTTAATGGTGCTTGCTGGGTAGCGCTGCTGTCAGCTTTCCTCGCGCCAGCGGCGCAGGCGGATGGCGCCGGCGATCATGGCGACCCCCGCCAGAGCGCCGACCCACGCAGCAGGCATGGCTAGGCTGGACCAGGAATTGGCAAACAGGTTGAACTGCAGCATCTGCGGCCCGGCGCCAGCCTGCGCCTGCATTGCCGGCAGCAGCGCAGGCTCAAACAGATACCAGCTGCCTGGCAGGACGCCGAGCAGCGCGCGCGCAATCACATTGACCTGTAACCAGTGCACCGGCAGGTCGGCCTGCGCCATATTGCTGGCCCAGGCCAGCAGCACCAGCAGCAGCAGTGGCACGCCGACGGCCCACAGGAACACCTTGCTGCGCGCCCAGGCCGATACCAGCAGCAGCCAGCCCACCGTCGGCAGCGCCCACAGCATATAGACCGGCAGCAGGCCGAACAGGCGCAGCGGTCCCAGATACAGGCCGGGCGCACTGGCCAGCTCGGCAATGACATGGATGCTGTTTGCTGCCAGCACGCCGCACAGGATCAGGATCAGCGCGAGCGAACTGAGGCTGGCTGCAGCCAGTACGATCACGGGCGTGACCAGCAGTGCAACGGCTGCCTTCGACAGCACCGTCTGCGCATCCGATACCGGCAGCGACTTCCAGAACAGAATGCTGCGGTCGCGGCGGTCGTCATACAGCGCCGACAGGCAGTAGAAAAACACCAGAAAGCCCAGCGCCAGGAACAGCGGTGCGCCGGTATAGGTGTAGTTGTTGGCCACGGCCTGGATAATTTCGCTCTTGCGGTGTGCAAACGACTGCGCATTGAGGACGGCGCCCCACGAGATTTCCTCGCCGTTGACAATCAGGGCGGTGCGCACCTTGGTCCTGGCAACGGCGCCAAAGGCCAGCAGGCCGCCCAGCAGCGTCATCAGTATGCCGATCACGGCTGGCGTCCACAGCAGCATGCCCTTGTGTTCCCACAATTCGCGCCGGATCAGCCAGACGATGTTGTTATTGGCGGCGCGTTTCATTGCTGGGCTCCTTTCATGGTGGCGACAAACAGGTCGGCCAGGCTGGGCGTGCGTACCTCGCCAAGCACGGCCAGTTGTTCCCGCGATACGCCGTCGAACAGCAGCACCGATTTGCCAAACACGCTGCGCTCGCTGATCGGCTGCAAGGCGCGCGCCGGATTGATATGTTGCGGACCGACCATCACCTCGGCATAGCGTTCGCCGATGTCTTCCATCGACGCCGACAGCACGATCTTGCCTTCGCGAATGAACATCAGGTCGCTGAGGATATGTTCGACCTCCTCGATCTGGTGGGTGGTGATGACGATGGTCTTGTTTTCATCGAAATAGTCTTCCAGCAGATTCTGGTAGAACTGCTTGCGGTACAAAATGTCGAGGCCCAGCGTCGGCTCGTCGAGCACCAGCAGCCTGGCGTCAATCGCCATCACCAGCGCCAGGTGCAGCTGCACCACCATGCCCTTGGACATGGACCTGACCTTCATGTCCGGCTTGAGCTTGGTCAGGGCCAGGTAGCGCTCGGCCTTGCTGCGGTCAAAGCGCGGATGCACGCCGGCCACGAAATCGACGGCGTCGCGAACGCGCAGCCAGCCTGGCAGGATGGCCACGTCGGCAATAAAGCAGACCTCTTCCATCAGCGCATCGCGCTCCAGGCGCGGATCGCGCCCCAGCACGGCCAGTTCGCCCTCGAAGCCGGTCAGTCCCAGGATGGCCTTGAGCGTGGTGGTCTTGCCCGAGCCGTTCGGGCCGATCAGACCAACGATGCGTCCCGGCGCGATATCAAAGCTCAGGCCGTCGATGGCGGCTTGCCTGCCATACACTTTGCGCAGATTGCGCGCGCTGATGACGCTGGCGCTGTCAGAGGCGGTTGTCATGCGTGCTCTCCCTTGCTCGTTTCAAGCAATTGGCCCAGGTCCAGTCCCAGACTGGTAATGCGTTCAAGCATGGCCGGCCACTCTTCGCGCATAAAGCGTTCGCGTTCGCTGGCCAGCAGTTTTTCATGGGCGCCTTGCAAGACATACATACCGAGTCCTCTGCGTTTTTCCACCAGCGCCTCGTCCACCAGTTCCTGGTAGGCGCGCGACACGGTGATGGGGTTGAGTTGATAGTCGGCCGCCACCTGGCGTACCGAGGGCAGGGCATCGCCAGACTGCAGCGTGCCATCGAGCATCATGCCGACCACGCGCGCCTTGAGCTGGCGGTAGATCGGGCTATTGTCGTTCCAGCCGGCGCTCATGGGATGCGCTCCGACAGGAAGAAGATGGGATGGCGCCGGGAAAGAACTGCATGCATCAGTGTCTCCTGGTGAGTTGATGATATGGTGTTGTAGTGAACTATAACACTAAAATTCAAATACGCCAGTTATTACTTTTTAATTGATAACCATTTTCCGATGCACGATCTCAGGCCACCGCACTGGCCAATGTGCGGCCGCGTCCCTGTGCCTTGGCCTGATAGAGCGCCACGTCGGCGCGCTGCAGCATGGTGTCGATGCTGTCGCTGGTATGCAGGCACATCGCCAGACCTGCGCTGTACGACAGAACGCAGTCAATGTCCGCGAGCGGATGCTGCGCCAGCCACCGGCGCAGGCGTTCGTCGTAGGCCATCGCTGATGTAACGTCTGCGTTGTTGAGCAGTACGCAAAACTCCTCGCCGCCATAGCGGCAGAAGGCGTCGCCGCTGCGGCCCACGGCGCGCATGCCTTCGACAAACAGCTGCAGCGCGCGGTCGCCTGCAGCATGGCCGTGGGTGTCGTTGATCAGCTTGAAATAATCGAGGTCCAGCATCAGCACACCCGTGGATTGCCGATAGCGCACGCTGCCAGCCAGGTCCAGTGCGCACTGCTGCAGCCAGGCGCGGCGGTTCAGGGCGCCGGTCAGGCCGTCGAGCGTGGCCAGGCGTTCCAGTTCGCGCGCCGCTTCGTCGCGGTGTGCCAGCAGGATTGCTACCACCGACAGCACCATGGTGGCGTTTGACGACAGCGCAAAGATCTGGTTGACCAGGTAGGGGCCGAAAAAGTTCGGAAAGTCGGCGGTAAAGAAGACGCCGAGCACGGCGCGGCAGGCCAGCACCAGCATCTGCAGCACCAGGCAGATCACCAGCAGCCAGCGCCAGCGTCCGACCGGCAGCTGCGGTTTGCGGCAAAGTGAATACACGATGGTGGCCATCTGCAGCGCCAGCAGGCTGTTGGCCCAGCCGACCCGGAACACATAGCTGGAAAAGCCGATACCGTAGCCGGCCGTCATCAGGACGGCAATCAGCGCCGGCGCGCGCACGCTGGGCTTGCGGCCGCACCACAGTTCAAAGGCCATGGCGTTAAACACCATGCCGCTTGAAACACAGGCCATGGCTAATGTCGAGAACAGCTGGTCGCCGTGTCCGCCGCGCTCGAATGTGCTCGACGACAGCAGGAAAACCCAGCCCGCCGTCTGCAGTGCGATCCCGGTTTGCGCGCGGCGTGCCGCACGGTTGACGCGGCCCATGAAATACGGCAGCGCCACGGCCATGATCAGCAGATTAAGCGTCATGGCTATGAAGAGGGAAGGGACGTCGATTCTATGCACTGCTGGACTCTCAAAAAAAACGCCGCGCATGGCTGGAGCATGACGGCATTCCTGCAAGCCGGGAGCGATGGCTTGCTGCGCAAGCGCGTATCTTAACGCTTTGAGAGCAATTCGGGGAGTCGCAGTCAGGCTTTTCCTTCCGGTCTGCTTGCGCCGCGCAACGCCGGCAGCATGGCAGCGAGGGCCGCCAGTGCAACCGCGCCATGTGCCAGGTAGGTCACGGAATAGCCGAAGCGCGTCGTCAGATAGCCGGCAACGACATTGCTGGAGGCGGCGCCGATACCTTGCACGGTCATGACGGCCGCCAGCGCGAGGTTGAAGTGGCCGCTGCCACGCGTCAGCCTTTCCACCAGGAATGGCGTCAGTATGCCGAGCAGGCCCACGCCGATGCCGTCCAACAGCTGCACCGGGTAGATCATGGAAAAATCGGCAAAGCGCCAGGCCAGCAGGCCGCGCAATGGCAGGCTCATCAACGCCACGATGGTAGCCATCCTGATGCGCCCGGGGCGCAGCAGCCACGGCGCTGCCAGCGCTGCGGCCAGTGCGGACAGCTGCGAGACCATGGTAATGACGGCCGTCGTTTCAAACGGACGCTGCATCTGCACGGCAAACTGCTGGGCAATCAGGCGCGCCAGCGGGGCGTTGCCAAAGTGAAAAAGTGCCAGCGCCAGGGCCAGCCACAGCAGCGGACGGTTGCCGGCCAGCGTACGCAGCGACGAGGGCATGGCACCGGCGGGCTGGTCTGCGCTACCCATGCCGCGCGCGGCGGCGTGATCGATGCTGCCGGCCCTGATCGACAGGGTAGCGCCCACCGTCGCAGCGGTGGTCAGCAGCATCAGGCCGGCAACGCCCGGCAGGCCCAGCCAGACGCTGGCAGCCCATGTGCCGCCCATCAGCACCAGGTTGCCGGCATGATTCCACGATTCATTCCTGCCCAGCTGGCGGCCGAACTGGCCGGCGCCAACCAGGCCCAGTGTGATGGCAGCCACGGCAGGACCGATCAGCACGCCTGCCACCGCCGCCAGCGCCTGGGTAGCGAACACCATCGCACGCCCGGGCCAGGCCAGGCACAGAAAACTCATCAGTGTGATCAGGATGACCGGTGCGATCACCATCAGCCGCTTGTGGTGGCTGCGGTCGATCAGGGCACCGGCCGGCACCCCGGCCAACAGTCCCAGCACGCCGCCGATGGTGGCCAGCAGCCCCAGGTCAATCGCCGCCCAGCCCTTGGTGCTCAGGTAGGCGTCCAGAAAGGGACCGAGGCCGTCGCGCGCATCGGCCAGGAAAAAATTGAGCAGCCCCAGGCCCAGCAGGCTGGCCGCCGCCGGGCGCTGCAGCGCGAACGTCATGACTGCACCTGCAACAGCAGCAGCGCCGCCAGCAGGCCGGCCGGCATCACCAGCGCGCCGAGCTTCAGGAATTGCCAGGCACCTACTTGCACGCCTTCGCGGCGCAGCATGGTCAGCCACAAGATGGTGGCCAGCGAGCCGGTGACCGACAGATTGGGGCCGAGGTCGATGCCGATCAAGGAGGCCGCGCGCAGCGGCATGGCGGCGTCGAGATGGTCGAGCGTGGCCGCGCCAAGCAGCCCGGTTGGCAAGTTGTTGAACAGGTTAGAGGCCAGCGCCAGGATGGTGCCGGTCAGGCTGTTGGCAAGCTGTGGCGTGCTGCCCTTGAGCTGCTGCTGCCATTGTGCCAGCGCAGCGACTACGCCATGCGCCTGCAGCGCTTCGATCAGCACGAACAGGCTGGCCACCATCAGCAGCACGTCCCATGACAGCGCGCGCAGCACGCCTGTCGGCGAGGTGCGCGCGCGCACGCAGGTGGCCAGCAGTGCCAGCACGGCGGCGCCCAGCGTGACCGGACCCAGTTCCAGGTGCAGCGCCGAGGCCACGCACAGCACCAGTGCGGTTGCGGCCAGCGCGGCCAGGGTCAGCCGTCCGGACGGCGTCAGCTGCACCATCTCGACCGTGCTGCGTATCGTTGGCTGTATGGCATCGCGCAGCAGCCAGCGCAGCGCCAGGTAGGTGGCAACGATGGCGCCCAGCGACGGCAGCAGGAACAGCGCCAGCCAGTCGGCCAGGCCGGGCATGTGCGCACCGAATACCACCAGGTTGGCAGGGTTCGATACCGGCAGCACAAAACTGGCGGCGTTGGCGACAAAGGCGCACAGGAACAGATACGGCAGGGGCGGTGCGCCGACCGCGCGCGCCACCGCGTATACGGCTGGCGTCAGCACCACTGCCGTGGCGTCGTTCGACAGCAGCACCGTGACCAGCGTGCCGGCCAGGTACACTAGCAGGAACAGCTTGCTGCCCGAGCCGCCCGCCGCGCGCGCCGCGTGGGACGCCAGCCAGTCGAATACGCCATGCTGGCGGCCCAGCTCGGCCAATATCATCATGCCGGCCAGGAAAAGATAGACGTCATTGCCGCGCGCAATGCCATGCCACACATCGCCGGGCGTCATCAGCTTGAACAGCAGCAGTGCGGCAACGGCCAGGCCGCCCCACACCGCTTCGGGCAGGCGCCAGGGGCGCAGGGTAATGCCTGCCATGGTGATGACGGTGATGCTGCCCAAAATGATTTCAGTCGACATGTCTTGAAGATTCTCGTGGTGGGAGGGGAGGGCGTTGCGCCTGGTTGTTCGAGGCGGCCTGGCGTACGCTGGCCAGGTCGGCGCCGGCCGCGAACGCTTCCATGGCCAGGCCCGAGGGGGCTTGCGTGCCGATGCCGATGGCGGCAAACGGCTGACCCGACTGCAGCGTGCCCGCCATCAGGCCGGGCCGGAAATAGATCATCGCGCCAGTGTCGAGCAGCACGCCGTTCGCTTCGCCGCGCGGCCCGTGCAGGATCAGCTCGACCAGGCCGGCCGCCTCGCAGCGTTGCAGTGTCAGCGCCGCCGCGCCAGCTTGCCGTGGCGGCGGTGGTGGTCCTGGCGGCGCCTCCTCCACGCTTTTGCCGCTGTCTAGATTGATCAGCGCGCTGGCACGCATGGTGCCGTCAGGCGCGCTCTGGCCGATGATGCGCAGGCGCGCGCCCACTGGCAGCAGCTGCTCCACCGACGGCCCCATCATGGGACCGAACATCACCAGCCTGCCATCGGCCAGGCGCAGGCCATTGAGTTCGCCGTAGGGCGTGGTGAGATAGCGCTGCAGCACGCCTTCGCTGATGCCGGAAATGCCGCGCTGCGCTGCCGACACGGGTGGCCCTGGTGGTGGTGGTGCGGCGCGCACCGTGCCGGGTGCGGCCAGCACGGCCGCCAGCAGCGGTGCGGCAAATCTGGCTGTCAGCATGGCGCGCTCCCGGCGGTGGTTACGGACGGGCCGGTGCGGCGCCAGGCAGCGGTGCAGGAGGTGCATCCGGCGTGGCCGGCGGCATCATGCGGCCATCGGCAGGCGGCGGTGCCATTGGTGGTGCTGGTGGTGCTGGCGGAGCTTCAGCGCCACCGCGCGCAGGTATCGGCGCTGGCGCTGGCACTGCTGCGCCGCGTCGTGGCGCCGGACGGCCTGCTGCACCCGGTGGCGGTGGTACGGGCGCGCCTGCGCGTGGTGGCGGTGGCACTGCACCGGGTGGCGGTGGCGGCGGGGCATCCAGGCCCGCCTGGCCAGCCGATGGCGGCGGTGGCGGGGGCGGTGCATCGGCGGGGCCAACCTGCGCCGCGATGGCGGCAGTGCTCAGGGACGAGACGGCCAGTGCCAGCAGGATAGGTTTAAGCAAATTCATGATCAACTCCTTCAGTGTGGGTGTACCCATACCTATGCATATCGCGTGCCAGCTTTATTGCGGGCCAGACTGACGGGAAACGGACATTTTTCGGTGGTTTTTGCGGGTGGCGCGCAACAGGTGTCCGCTTTGTTGACACCTTGCTGTCACAACCGCGGACAGCTGTCACGAATCGAGCCCGTATTGCGCCAGCTTGCGGTACAGCTGCTGGCGCGACAGCCCGAGCCGGCGCGCCGCTTCGCTGCGGTTGCCTTGCGCCGCGTCCAGCGCGCGTTCAAGCATGAACGATTCGAGCCGCGCCACGGCCTGCTCGAGCGGTCCGTCCCAGTCGATATTGCCTGGCCCGTTTGCCGCGCTGTCGGCATCAAGCTGCGCGGACGCGACGCGCGCGCTTGCCAGTCCCAGGTGTTCGGGTTCGATCAGCTCGCTTTCGCTCAGTGCGATGGCGCGCTGCATGGTATTGCGCAGCTGGCGCACATTGCCCGGCCAGTCAAACTGCTGCAGAGCTTCGAGTGCGGCATTGCTGAGCCGCTTGCGCACGCCCCGGGCCTGCTGCTGCAGGAAGTGGCTGGCCAGCAGCGCCACGTCGCCAGTGCGTTCGCGCAGTGGCGGCAGCTTGATGGTAATGACCTGCAGCCGGTACCACAGGTCGGCCCGAAAGCGTCCTGCCTCGACGTCCGCTTCAAGGTCGCGGTGGGTGGCCGCCACCACGCGCAGGTCGATCGGCAGCGCATGGCGCGCACCGACCGGCATCACTTCGCGTTCCTGCAGCACGCGCAGGATCTTGGCCTGCGTGGGCAGCGCCATGTCGCCGATCTCGTCGAGAAACAGGGTGCCGCCATCGGCCTCGCGAAAGCGTCCGAGCCGGTCCGTGGCCGCGCCCGAAAACGCGCCCTTGACGTGGCCGAACAATTCGCTTTCCAGCAGCTCCGATGGAATCGCCGCGCAGTTGACGGCCACGAAAGGACCGGCCGACCTGGCGCTGTTGCGATGCAGCGCCTGCGCCACTAGTTCCTTGCCGGTGCCCGTTTCGCCTTGCACCAGCACCGAATTGCCGCTGTCGGCCACCAGTCCGATGCGCTTGAAGATGGCGCGCATGGCTTCGCTGTTGCTGATCATCTGCTCACCGGCGTGCTCATCTGCCTGCTCATGGCCTTGTCCTGCAGCCGGTGCCAGTGCCGTGCTGGCAGCGCCTTGCGCCGGTTCGCTGGCGCGCAGCGCGCGCACCAGCGTTTGTGCCAGCACATCGCGTCCGAGCGGCTTGGTCAGGTGGTCAAACGCGCCCAGGCGCATCGCCTCGATGGTATTGGAGCCGCTGGCATAAGCGGTCAGCACGATGCACGGCAGGCCGGGCGCGGTGCTGGCGGCCTGGCGCAGGAAGGCCAGGCCGTCGTCGCCGGGCAGGCGCAGGTCGACGATGGCCAGGTCGATGCCACCGTCGGCCAGGCAGCGCACGCCCGCTTCGCAGCTGCCGGCCTGGCGCACGCTATAGCCCAGGTCTTCCAGGGTTTCTGCCAGCGTGCTGCGAAAGGCGTTGTCGTCGTCGATAATCAGTATCAGGGCCATGGCAGCTCCATGTTGATGCGCGTGCCGATGGCGCAGGTGTCATCGAGCAGTGCGCGTCCGCCGTGCGCCTGCAGCACCTCGCGCACCACAGCCAGGCCCAGGCCGGTACCGCCTTCACGCCCGGTGACCAAGGGATCAAACAGGGTGGCGCGAAGCGGCGCGGCAACCCCGCTGCCATTGTCGGCTACCCACAGTTGCAGCAGCTTGCCCCGGCGCGCCGCGCCCAGCGTGACCTGGCCGCCGGCGCTGGTATGGGCCAGCGCATTGGACAGCAGATTGTCGATCACGCGCGCCAGTTGCCCGGGGTCGAACAGCGCCACGTTGCGCGTTGCTGCGTCAAGGCCGGGCTCAATATCGAGCGCCAGCGTCACGCCCAGTTCGCTGGCCGCGTCGGCATGGTCGAGCCGGAGCTTGTCGAGCCAGTCGGCCAGCTCGACGGGAGCGCGCTTCGGATGAAACGGCTGCGTCAGTGCCAGCAGGCTGGCCACCAGGGTTTCAAGCCGCTGCACCTGCAGCAGCGTGGTGCGCAGGGCAGCGCTGCTGCGCACCGCGCGCAGCGCCTCTGGGGCTGCCAGCGCATTGTCGACCTTCATGCGGATGGTGCCGAGCGGATTGCGGATTTCATGGGCCAGGCCGGCTGCCAGGCTGCCCAGCGTGGCCATGCGTTCGTTGTTGGCCAGCAGTGCAGACAGGCGCTGCGCCTCGCGGCCCCAGCGCATCAGCAAAAAGGCGAACCAGGCGCCAGCCAGCACCAGCGAACCGAGCAGCAGGCTGACTGCCAGTGTCAGGTGATTCAGTGCGCCATCGGCCATGCCGGCCACGCGCGTCAGGGTCCAGCCGGCCACGCTGTTGGACACCTGGCAGGCGCCATACACGACCGCTTCGCGCAGGCCAGGGCGCACTTCCTGCAAGGACTTGCCGGTCGTGAGCGTCTGCTGGGCCAGCCCGGCTATGCGCTGCAGTTCGGCGGCTGGCGCATCGTCCTTGGTGCCGCTGCCGTCGTAGGTGGGGAAGGCATAGGCGTAAGCGCCGCGCTGCGGCGTCCACAGTCCGCCTTCAAAGCCGATGTCTTCGCGCAGCGCCATGTCGACGATGGCGCGCTCCATCGCCTCGCCCGCGCCATGCTGCAGGCCGGCGCGCTCGACGCCGGCGCGCATGATCTGGCAGATCACGGCAGCGCGTGCGCGTGCCGAAGCCGCCTGTGCAGTTGTGCCCTGCATGCCCAACTGCAGCAGCAGCCAGATCAGCAGCGCCACCATGGCGGCGATGGCTGCCCATAGCCAGCCCAGATCGCGTTTCAACATCCCGCTCAGCGCCATCTGCATCTTTCAATAATTGTTTTCGGTGAAACAATTATAGGCTGATGTCATGGCGCTTCTGTATCCTGGCGCACCAAGCGCTGTGTTCTTCAGAAACGCTTCAGGAATGCAAAAGCTGCTGCAAGGTCAGGGTATTGAACAGCGCCGCACCCGACGCGGTATTGTCGAAGATGCACCAGCTGCCTGCGGCGTTCTTCTGGCGCAGGCTGGCAGCGAGTTCTTCGAGAAACGCGTCCGTATAGCTTGAATAGTAAATTTTCGGGCTGCCGTGCAGGCGGATATAGGCCAGTTCAGTGGTGGCTTCGTGCGCACCGGGCTGGCCGGCCGGCGGGTCGGCCCGTACGCGCGTGATATGGCGTTCGCGCAGCAGCGCCGTGGCGTCCTCGCCAAACCAGCTGGCGTGGCGCGCTTCGAGCGCCAGCATGACGCCGAACTGCTGGCGCAGGCGCGTCAGGAACGCTTGCGCCACTGCTGCATCAAAGCGCAGGCTGGGCGGCAGTTGTACCAGCACGCAGCCCAGCTTGTCGCCCAGATGCGCTACCTCGCCGGCAAAGCGCGCCAGTTCTGCGTCACACTGCGCCAAGCGCAGTTCGTGCGTAATCTGGCGCGGCAGCTTGACGCTGAAACGGAAGTCGTCCGGCACGCTGCCGGCCCAGCGTGCATAGGTAGCGGGCTGGTGCGGGCGGTAGAACGAGGTATTGATTTCCACGCTGTTGAGCACGCTGCCGTAGCGCTCCAAATGGCTGCCTTCGGGCGGAAACGGGGCGGCGGCCGCGCTGGAAATGCTCCAGCCGGCTGTGCCGAGATAAAGAGGATGGGTGCGCTTGTTCATGCGCTTATTACAGCAAAGCGCGGCGGGCGCGACTGTCGGACGGCGCCTTGTGGCGTTGTCAGCGCGGCACTAGTCGATCACGCTGCCATCGAGCGCATGGCGGGTAATGGTGCCGGCCGTATCGATGGCAATCCAGCCGCCGCGCGCCTGTTCCGGCGCTTCCACATCGCATTCCCAGTCGGGCAGCACGTAGCGCAAGGTGTCGTCGACCCTATGCAGGGCAGGGCGATGGGTGTGGCCATGGATCATTACCGTGCTGGCGTGCTCGGCAAACACGTGCGCCACCGCTGCGGGCGTCACATCCATGATCTCCATCGATTTTTCGCCATTCTGTGCGCGGCTGTTCTGGCGCAGGCCGGCGATGATGGCCTTGCGCTGCGCCAGCGGCATGGCCAGGAACTGTTGCTGCCAGGCGCTCTGGCGCACCATGGCGCGAAACTCCATGTACTTGAGATCGTTGGTGCATTCGGCGTCGCCGTGCAGCAGCACCACGCGCTGGCCGGCGATGGTTGCCAGATGCGGTTCGCTCAGCAGCGTGGCGCCGGCGGCAGCGGCAAAGCCGGCGCCGACCAGGAAATCGCGGTTGCCGGCGATCCAGTACACGTGCACGCCAGCATCGCTGACGGCGCGGATGGCGGCGGTCATGCGGGCATTGAACGGGTCGGCCAGGTCGTCGTCGCCAGCCCAGTATTCAAACAGGTCGCCCAGCAGATACAGCGCCTGCGCCGATCGCGCGTGCTGCTCCAGGAACGACAGAAACGCCGCGCTGGTGCGCGGGTGCGAACTCTGCAGATGCAGGTCGGAAATGAATAGTGCGGCAGGCATTGTCATGCTGTAACGCTCCGGGGTAGAGAAACTGCGTGGGAACGCGTCAGGATGGCAATGCCGTGCATGGGTGATTCAGCTTACGCTGCTTCGACTTTCTCGATGATCACGTCGCTCGCTGGTACGTCGGCAAACATGCCCGAACGCGTGGTCTTCACGGCGCGGATCGCATCAACGACTTCCTTGCCATCGACCACTTTACCGAACACGGCGTAGCCCCAGCCGTCCTGGCCTGGGTAGTCCAGGAAACTGTTGTTCTTGACGTTGATAAAGAACTGCGCCGAAGCCGAGTGCGGGTCCGAGGTGCGGGCCATGGCCAGTGTGTACGGATCGTTTTTCAGGCCGTTCTTGGCTTCGTTTTCCACCGTGGTGTTGGCAGGCTTTTGTTTCATGCCTGGCTCGAAACCGCCGCCCTGGATCATGAAGCCGTCGATCACACGGTGGAAAATGGTGTTGTTGTAGTGGCCGGCGTTCATGTAATCGAGGAAGTTGGCAACCGTTTTCGGTGCTTTCTCGGCGTCCAGCTCGGCGGTGATGACACCGTGGTTGGTGGTGATGATAACTTTGGTCATGATAATTCCTTATAAGTGGAAGGGTCAGATTCTGCTGCGCCGGGCAGCAAAAACGCTATTTTACAGTTTTGCCGGCGCTTGTTTGAGCAAGGTTGCCGATTCAATCACTACCGGCGTGACCGGCACGTTCTGGTGAGGTCCCTTGTCGGCCACGGCGACTGCCTTGATCTTGTCGACCACGTCCATTCCCGAGACCACTTTGCCGAACACGGTATAGCCGAATCCATCGCGGCCCGGATAGTCGAGCGCGCCGTTATTGCTGACGTTGATGAAAAACTGCGACGTGGCCGAGTGCGGATCACCCGTGCGCGCCATGGCAATACTGTAGGTCACATTCTGCAGGCCGTTCTGCGCTTCGTTCTTGATCGGCGCCTTGGTGGCTTTTTGCTTCATGTTCTTGTCAAAGCCACCGCCCTGTATCATGAAGCCGTCGATCACGCGGTGAAAAATGGTGCCTTTGTAATAGCCGCTTTTCACATACTGTAAAAAGTTGGCCACGCTCGCTGGCGCCTTTTCCTGATTCAGTTCGAGCACGATTTCGCCCATATTGGTTTTCAGGCTGACGTGCGGCGTCGGGTCGACGGCGGCCGGTGCGGCCACCACCGCGCTGCCCAGCGTCAGGCCGGCAAAGACGGTAAGCAGGCGGCCCAGAAAAGAAGGGCGGCGGGATAGTGTTTGTTGCATGTCAGTGTCCTTGATGTTATTTTTTTCTGCAGTTCGATCGGCTTGTTGCTCAATGGAAATCAATGCGTATAAGAATGCGTTCGAGCATGAGTTCGCAAAAACCTCATCTATATCGGGCCAGTCCGGTTTTTATCAATGATATACTTGAACGCTAACGCAACATTTTAGCAAACAAGAACAACAATATAGCGGCTGGCCAGTATGGCGCACACGGCAGTTCAGTGGCGCGGCACCTTAGGTGTCCGTGCCTGTCTGTCGTTTTGCCCGGCTGGCGGTCGCTTTACCACTAAAGCACCATTACCGTACGATGAGCAATCTGAAGATTTACAACACGCTGGCGCGCGAAAAGCAGGTTTTTGTCCCGATGGAAGCTGGCAAGGTACGCATGTACGTGTGCGGCATGACCATCTATGACTATTGCCATATCGGCCATGCGCGCATGATGATGGCCTTCGACGTGGTCTACCGCTGGCTCAAGGCGTCCGGTTTTGACGTAACCTATGTGCGCAATATTACCGATATCGACGACAAGATCATCCGCCGCGCCGTGGAAAATGGCGAGACCATCTCGCAGCTGACGGGCCGCTTCACGCGCTACATGGAAGAAGATACGGCGGCGCTGGGCATCCTGCCGCCCGACCACCAGCCGCGCGCCACCGACTACGTGCCGCAGATGCTGAACCTGATCGAACGCCTGGAGCAAAACGAGCTGGCCTACCAGGGCGATGATGGCGACGTCAATTATGCCGTGCGCAATTTCCCCAGCTACGGCAAGCTGTCGGGCAAGTCGCTCGACGACCTGCGCGCGGGTGAACGCGTCGACGTCAATACCGGCAAACGCGACCCGCTCGACTTCGTGCTGTGGAAGTCGTCCAAGGAGTCCGAGCCGGAAGAGGTCAAGTGGGACTCGAAATGGGGCCGCGGACGTCCGGGCTGGCATATCGAGTGCTCGGCCATGTCGTGCGCCTTGCTGGGCGAGCAGTTCGACATCCATGGCGGCGGCGCCGACCTGCAGTTCCCGCACCATGAAAACGAGATTGCCCAGTCCGAAGGAGCGTTTGGCCACACCAGCGTGAACTACTGGATCCATAACGGCTTCGTGCGCCTGGATAATGAAAAAATGTCCAAGTCGCTGGGCAACTTCTTCACCATCCGCGAAGTGCTGCAAAAGTTCGACGCCGAAGTGATCCGTTTCTTTATCCTGCGCGCGCACTACCGCAGCCCGCTCAACTATTCCGATGTGCATCTGGACGACGCGCGCCTGGCCCTGACGCGCCTCTATACGGCTTTGTCGGACGTGGTGGTGGAAGACGGCGGCATCGACTGGAGCGAAGCGCACGCCGTGCGGGTGGCCGAAGCGATGGATGACGACTTCAATACGCCGCTGGCCGTCGCTGCGCTGTTCGACCTGGCCACGGAAGTGAACAAAGGCAAGTCGCCAGCGCTGGCACGCCAGCTCAAGGGCCTGGCCAATATGCTCGGTTTGCTTGAACGCACGCCGCAGCAATTCCTGCAGGCCACCGTGGGCGACTGCGCTGGCGCCGAGGATGAAACTGCCGGTATCGAGCAGGCCATCGCCGCGCGCGCCGCTGCCAAGAAGGCGCGCGACTTTGCGCAGGCCGACCAGATCCGCGCCGACCTGCTTGCCGCCGGCATCATTCTGGAAGACAAGCCGGACGGCTCGACCAACTGGCGCCGCGCATGATGTCCGACACCAGGGAACAAGCGGACGCACCGGTGGCGGCGCTGGTGCAGGTGCCAGCCTATTGGGAAGAAGCGAAGATCGAGCTGATGAAGCGCGACCGCATCATGAAAAAGCTGATCCCCCAGTTTGGCGATCTGCACCTGATCGGCCACAGCGACCCGTTTACCACCCTGGCCCGTTCCCTGGTGGG
>Ga0308158_10001649_pt1 | contig 23081 bp, 20 predicted proteins | sample PhyBR2_FD_201038 | JGI IMG/M metagenome (GOLD analysis project Ga0308158, IMG submission 201038) | Phyllosphere microbial communities from UC Gill Tract Community Farm, Albany, California, United States - DLSLB.R2 | ecosystem: Host-associated > Plants > Phyllosphere > Unclassified | place: USA...
TGAAGTCGATGACCTTGGTGACGATTACGACTATGACGATCTCATCAAGCCCGTCCGTGCAGGCCTGACGGTTGAGGATAAGCTTTATGCCGTCCCATTCTATGCAGAAAGCTCATTCACACTTTACCGCAAGGATTTGTTTGATGCCGCCGGCCTTAAAATGCCGGATGAGCCGACCTATGAGCAGATCAAGGAATTCGCCACCAAGCTCACTGATAAGTCCAAAGAGCAGTACGGGCTCTGCCTCCGGGGTAAGCCAGGCTGGGGCGAAAACATGGCTTATCTGGGCACACTCGTAAACACTTTTGGTGGTCGTTGGTTCGATGAGCAATGGAAGCCGCAGATCAACTCAGACGAATGGAAGAAGGCAATTAACTTCTACGTCGATCTGATGAAAGAAGCAGGCCCTCCCGGAATTACGTCGAATGGCTTTAATGAAAATCAGGCACTGTTCTCGACCGGTCATTGCGCGATGTGGATTGATGCGACATCTGCAGCCGGACGCATCTACGACAAGACACAGAGCCAGGTAGCCGACAAGGTAGCTTTCACCAAAGCGCCTGTGGAAGTGACGCCGAATGGCTCGGCGTGGGCCTGGTCGTGGAACCTTGCAATTCCGGCCTCGACGAGCAAGTCAGAAGCTGCAAAATCATTCCTCAAATGGGCAACGTCGAAGAAGTATGTGGAGTTGGTTGGTGAGAAAGAGGGATGGGTTGCTGTTCCTCCGGGCACGCGTCAATCCACCTATTCCAATGAGAATTACCAGAAGGCAGCCCCCTTCGCTGAAACTGTTCTCAAGGCGATCGAGTCAGCTGATCCGACAAAGCCTACCAAGGACCCGGTTCCCTACACAGGCATCCAGTTCGTAGCTATCCCGGAATTTCAGGCAATCGGGACGATTGTAGGTCAGGCGATTTCTTCCGCTGTTGCTGGTCAGCAAAGTGTTGATGCGGCACTTGACAGCGCACAGCGACAGGCTGAACAAATGATGACGCAGGCTGGCTATATCAAGTAGTCAGCCCTTGCCGATATCTGCTGCCGATTTAAAAATGGGCAGCAGGTTTGGAGCATTTCCAGCAAAAGTGTAGACCATTTTTTGTGGGGAATAATGCGACGAACCAATCAGTTAGAGCAGTTCCGACGTTTTGACTTTAATCGGAACTGCTCCAATTTTCGCAGGCTCTTAGTGGAGTGAGGGTATCAGCGGAAAGGGAGGGGCATTAAATGCCATCTAGCAATGTTGCCGTCACCGGCACCAAACCTCGTTTTGCATCCAAATCGCGCCGCAGTATCCGTACCGGCCCTCTGCTTGCGCCAGCAGTGATTGTGCTGCTGTTATGGATGATTGTGCCACTGGCGATGACGCTGTGGTTTTCATTTCAGTATTACAATCTGATAAATCCCTTCGTGACGGGCTTCGCCGGTGTTTCAAACTATTCGTTTCTTCTTTCTGATCCGGGACTTTGGTCTGCAATTGCTAACACATTGATCCTGCTTGGGTCTGTCTTAGCCATATCCATTGTGCTGGGTGTCTTGTTTGCAGTTATTTTCGATCAGGATTTCTTCGGCAAGAACGTAGCGCGGCTTTTGGTCATTGCGCCATTTTTCGTCATGCCGACAGTGTCAGCACTGATCTGGAAGAACTTACTGATGCATCCGGTGAATGGCTTCTTCGCGTTTATTTCGCGTAGCTTTGGTCTGCCGGTGATCGACTGGTTCTCGCAGTTCCCAATGGCTTCAATCATCATGATTGTTTCATGGCAATGGGTGCCTTTTGCAACGCTTATTCTGATGACCGCGATGCAGTCGCTGAATCGCGAGCAAATGGAAGCTGCCCGCCTTGATGGGGCCAAAGGCCCGGTAATGTTCTACTACATCATCCTGCCGCATCTTTTACGACCAATCTCGGTTGTCATCATGATCGAGACGATCTTCCTTCTGTCGATTTTTGCAGAAATTCTTGTCACCACTTCAGGTGGTCCAGGTATTGCTACCACCACACTCACCTATTTCATCTATCTCAAAGCGCTCTTGCAGTGGGATATCGGCGGGGCATCGGCGGCTGGTGTAATTGCCATCGTTCTTGCCAATATCGTCGCCTTTTTCCTCATCCGCACCGTCGCGCGCAATCTGGATAACTAGGGGGCTGAGATGGCTGCAAAACGTAAATTCAACAAGGCCACTATCTCTGCCGGAATCATCGGCTGGATTGTAGCGCTCCTTATGTTCTTTCCAATACTCTGGATGTTGCTCGCGGCGTTCAAAACGGAAATTGACGCCGTGGCCCCGCCGAAGCTGCTTTTTTCGCCAACGCTTGAGAACTTCGCAGTGGTCAATCAGCGAGCGGATTATTTTCGTTATGCGATGAATAGTGTCGTTGAAAGCTTAGGCGCAACAATCCTCTCGCTTATCATCGCCGTGCCTGCGGCCTATGCGGCAGCATTTTTTCCCGGCAAGCGTACCAAGGACCTTCTGCTTTGGATGCTTTCAACGAAAATGCTTCCAGCAGTGGGCGTTTTGGTACCGATCTATCTGCTGGCTCGCGACAGTGGAATGCTCGATACGCGCACAGGCCTTATTATCATCTTCACATTGTCCAATCTGCCGATTGTCATCTGGATGCTCTATTCCTTCTTCAAGGAAGTTCCGCATGAAATTCTGGAGGCCAGTCGCATGGATGGCGCGAAGGTCGGTCAACAGATACGCTATTTGCTGCTGCCACTTAGCTTGCCTGGAATTGCGTCAACGGCACTTCTTTCGATTATTCTTTGCTGGAACGAAGCGTTCTGGAGCCTCAATCTGACCGCGTCCAAGGCCGGCCCATTAACAGCATTCATCGCGTCCTTCTCGTCGCCAGAAGGACTTTTCTGGGCAAAACTCTCAGCGGCTTCCACGCTCGCCATCGCGCCAATTCTTGTCTTTGGTTGGATCACCCAGCGTCAGCTGGTGCGCGGTCTTACCTTCGGCGCCGTAAAATAAGGGAACCCTATGGCTACACTTTCTTTCCATAATGCGACCAAATCCTACGGCAATGTCGATGTCATCAAAGGTGTTGATCTCAATATCGAAGACCGTGAGTTTGTGGTGTTTGTCGGCCCGTCAGGATCGGGCAAGTCCACACTCCTGCGCATGATCGCTGGGCTTGAGGAGATCACCGGAGGTGATCTTACCATCGATGGTCAGCAGTGTAATGATGTGCCGCCCGATGAACGCGGTTTGGCGATGGTATTCCAGACTTATGCGCTTTATCCGCATATGAATGTACGCGATAATATGGGTTTTGCACTTAAACTGGCAGGCGTTCCCAGGTCAGAGCGCGATCGCAAGGTCGACGAGGTTGCAAAGACCCTCCAGCTTGATAAGCTTTTGGATCGTAAGCCGCGCCAGCTCTCTGGTGGACAACGCCAACGCGTTGCCATAGGTCGTGCCATGGTACGTGAGCCGAAGATTTTCCTCTTTGATGAGCCGCTATCGAACCTTGATGCTGCATTGCGCGTGCAGATGCGTATCGAGCTTGCACGTCTCCATGATCGCCTGAATGCAACCATGATTTATGTAACACATGATCAGGTAGAAGCGATGACGCTTGCTGACAAGATTGTTGTCTTGCGCGATGGCAAGGTTGAGCAACTTGGCTCACCGCTTGAACTCTACCATCATCCTGTCAATCAGTTCGTCGCGGGGTTCATAGGCTCTCCGACAATGAACTTCATTGATGTTAAGGTGAAAACAGTCGATGCAGGCGGCGTCACGGTCGTGCTTACGAACGGCAATAGTGTGACGGTGCCAGTCAAGAACATGGGTTTGGATATCGGAACGCCCCTCGTTCTCGGTATACGTCCTGAACACCTTCATCCAGCCCCCGATGGGACGTTGGATGGTGAGATCATGGTCGTGGAACGTCTGGGTGGTGAAACGTATCTTTATGTCCAGAATTCTGCAGCAATGGATCTGATCGTTGCCGAAGCAGGCGGCGGCAGTACGGCGCGCACGCATGAGATCGCCAATCTTGGTTTTAACCCGGCTGACGCCCATCTCTTCAAATCAGACGGATTGGCGCTAGAGCGACGTGAACGTCATCCGCTTTTGCTTTCCGAAAAGAAAACGCACCGTTGAACGCAGCGAATAACCCTCCCGGAGACTTCCTATGAGCATGCCTACGAGACTCAAAGACAAAGTGGCCCTTATCACGGGTGCCGCCCGCGGTATTGGACTTGGTTTTGCAGAAGCATATGCACGTGAGGGTGCGAAAGTCATTATCGCCGATATCAACATTGAGCGCGCAGAAGAGGCGGCGCGAAGCCTGGGCAGTTCTGTAAAGGCAGTTAAGCTCGATGTAACCAATCTCGCAGATATCGAGAAAGTCGTGGCTGATATCGATAAGAACTATGGCGGCATCGACATTCTGGTTAATAACGCTGCAATCTTTGATATGGCACCTATCAATGCGATAACCGAAGATAGTTATGAACGTGTTCTCGGCATCAATCTCAAAGGTCCGCTTTTCATGATGAAAGCGGTATCGAATGTAATGATCAAGCGCGGGCGCGGTGGTAAAATCATTAATATGGCGAGCCAGGCTGGCCGTCGTGGCGAAGCATTGGTGACGCTCTATTGCCTCTCCAAAGCTGCGATTATTTCAGCAACCCAATCGGCAGCGCTTGCTCTGGTAAAGCACAATATTCAGGTCAATGCGATTGCGCCGGGCGTTGTTGATGGCGAGCATTGGGAAGTGGTCGATGCCAATTTTGCCAAATGGCAAGGACTTAAGCCCGGAGAGAAAAAAGCTGCGGTGGCGAAGTCGGTTCCGATTGGTCGCTTTGCGACGCCTGAAGATATTACAGGCATGGCCGTATTCCTTGCGTCGTCTGACAGCGATTATATCCTCGCCCAGACTTTTGGCGTCGACGGTGGCAACTGGATGGCTTGAGCCATCCATCAGAACACCGATCTGATAATTTTCTAACGCGCATCTTTTCCGAACGCTCGTTCATAGCTTTCGAGATGCGCTCTAAGGTGTAGAAATGAAAGCCATATATTTTACCGGACATGGCATTGCGGAACTTGCTCAACTGCCCGACCCGGAACTAAAGCCCGGCCATGCCTTGATTGAGGTAAAGGCGTCGGGTCTCTGCCACACTGATATAGACGTGCTGCATGGACGCTATGGTTCAAGCGCATTTCCACTCGTGCCGGGGCACGAATATGTGGGTGTGGTGCTTGCGGTTGCTGAAGATGTGACCAACGTAAAACCGGGAGATCGAGTGGCGGTTGATCCGAACATACCATGCGGACACTGCCGCGCTTGCCGGAAAGGTCTTACCAACCTCTGCGTTGACCTTAAAGCCTATGGTGTTACCCATAATGGCGGCTTTGCGGACAAAAGTCTCGTCAACGCACAGCACTTGCATCTTATTGGCGACCTGCCTTTCGATGTTGCCGCTCTGGCGGAGCCGCTGGCTTGTGTGCTTAACGGCCTTGGGGCAGCCGAACTGAAAACCGGCCCGCAAGAAGCTGAGACAGCACTGGTATTTGGCGCCGGGCCGATAGGCTTGCTGCTTGCGCTTTCGCTCAAAGCGCGAGGTGTGGCGAAAGTCGCCGTTGCAGATATCAACGAGCATCGTCTCGCGTTTACCGAGAGCCTTGGGCTTGAACCATTGGTTTCGGGCTCCGACGCGCTTGAAGCGCATAGAAAAAGCTTTGATTTCGTTGCAGATGCAACCGGCATTGCCACGGTCGCGGAAGGCATGGTCGGCTTTACAGCAGATGGCGGAACTGTGCTGGTTTTTGGTGTTTGCGCACCAGACGCGCATATTTCGGTAGCGCCGTTTGAGATATTCCGGCGCCAAATACGCATTGCTGGCTCGCATTCGCTCAATCGTAATATTCCGCAAGCGTTGGAAATTCTACAAAAGGATAAGGGCCATATGGCCCGTTTGGTATCACATCGGCTGCCGATCGAAGAAATGCTGTCATTCTTCACAAAACAAGGTGGCGATCCCGCCACGATGAAGGTGCAATTCGTTCGGGCCTAAGCCCCAAGTACGTTTTTGCAGTCGGTCAGGTGTTTAGGCCTGACCGACAAAACATTTTAAGGTTTATCTTTGAGCAACAGGGCGTACTAAGGGAGTTACACGCCTGATCGTTACGCGGCGGTTCTCCTGTTCAGCTGATTGCGTGCGGATTTTTAAGAACCGTTCGCCATAGCCTTGCGTTACGAGGTTTTCTGCAGGGATATCGTGGACTTCTGTTAGCAGGCTTGCCACGGATTCCGCACGCCGGTCTGAAAGTACAAGATTTGACCGATCCGAGCCGACGGCATCTGTATGACCTTCAATGAAGAACGTTTCACCTGGATCCTTAGCTAGCACTTTTTGCATCGCATTTGCTACTTTGCGCAAGGTTTTGGCCTGGGACAACGAAACCTCCGCGCTGCCGGTCGCAAAATGGATAGTGTCGAGATCAATACGGCGCACTTTATCGCGCAAGCGAGCGGAATGGCGAACCTCATCAATTGTGTAGACACGCTCAACACGTTCGACGGGAGGCAAGGCGAGGAAATCGTAAAAGTCACGCTCGGGGTCTGCTGCAACGTCTATGATATAGTCATCGACAGGAATAGTCAGTCGCATGGGAGGCAAGTCATATCCAACGTCGAAGATCGCAGCGCGCGGATTGTCATCATATTCTGGCGCATAGATCATCAGATATTCATTTCCATCGCGGTCGATACGTGAGCGCTGTAAAATATCGCCATAACGGTCATAAACAGTCACGATCTCATAGCCGCCGGGGCGAACGATGGTTTCGCGCAGGCGGCCACGCGGCAACTCATCATAGTAAGTGCGTTCTGCGTCACGACGTAGGCGAGGGCGATCATCGCCACGAACAAAAATGCGGTCGCCTGTCTCTAGGATGACGCGGTTATCAACCTGTTCGACCACCTTCACATTTGTCACATTGTTGACCGTGTTGTTGTTAATGACGGTATTATTTATAACTGTATTGTTGACGATATTGGTGGTGTCCGGAACCACGAAAGCTGGCGCATCCTTGATACGCGTGCCTTCTTCTTTGAGATTAGCCTCGATTTTTTGTGGCAGGGCGGCTTTCACCTCGGCTGGAATTTCAACCTGAGCCGCGGCATCATCCGTGGGCGGTGGTGCTTTTTGTTCGTCGGCAGCGCGTTGTTGTTCACGTTGTTTACGGCGCTCTTCTCGAGACTGATTGCCCCCGGAGTTGTCAGCATCCTTGTCACTATCAAGAACGGCAGCTCCGTTTTCGACGGGCAGAACGACAGTTTCATCTGTGCTGGCAGGGTCTTTCGCGATTTCCTGCTTCTGCTCAGTTGTTCGTTCGTCGACAATCTCAGCCTTGGACTCTGGCGCGAGATTATTTTCAGGCTGCTGCGCTTCTTGCTCGGGCTGCTGCTGATCCGGCTGTTCTGCTGGAACGGGTTCAACATCCTGAGGCTTTTCATCGGGGGCGGGTGATTGTGGTTCAGGCTGCTCGGGCTGAACCTGAGGGAGAGCTGGCTCTTCCGGCTGCTTTATCGGTTCCTGATCAACCGGGGCCGCAGGGGCCTCTTCAGGCTGAGCGGGCTCTGATTGCTGATCCGGATTTTCCTTTGGTCTGGACTGCTCCGCAGCCTCATTGGCTTGCCTTTTGGCTTCGTCCTCGATTGCCTTTTGTTGCTCGGCACTTCTCTGTTGTTCGGCGGCATCTCGCTGCGCCTGTTCGGATGCGCGCTTTTGTTCTTCTGCCTGCCGATCAGCCTCTTCCTGAGCCGCTTTTTGCTGCTGTTCTGCTACGCGCCTAGCCTCTTCTTCTGCTGCTTTTTGTTGTTCAGCTGCTTGCCGTGCAGCGTCTTCAGCTTCTTTTCGGCGTGCTTCCTCTTCAATTGCATTCTGTTGCTCCGCTTTGCGTTGTTGTTCAGCCGCCTCACGCTGCGCCTCTTGGGCCGCCCGTTGCTGCTCTGCTGCCTGTCGATCGGCCTCATCCTGCGCCGCACGCTGTTGCTCTTCAGCTATACGACGGTTTTCCTCTTCGGTTGCGCGTTGTTGTTCCGCGGCCTCACGGCGGGCTTCTTCGGCCGCCCGTTCCAACTCTTCTGCTTGTTGCTGACGCAGCAATTGGTCGTCAGCGGGCTGCTCACCGCTATCCTGCGCGAGGATGATTGGTGCTACCGATGGTTCTGCTTGGGCAGGCTGCAGCATGATAGTTGCTGACAATGCCGGTAAAACTACGGTTGTCAAAAGCTTGGAACGAATACTCATATCCCTCTCCTTAGGAAGGCAGAAATTGCACGCCCTATTTCATCACGTCTGATTAAAAACGACGTTTGGTACCGTCGTCATTATTCGCAGATTTAGAGCAAAGTTCGGCGACTTCACGAAATCGTTAGCTGAAAGTTTATGAACCGTTGCTGAATATCAGTGCGCTGATATATTGATCATCAAATTATGAAACCCCATGGGTTTCGAAACAACAAATTCCGCTTGATGGTTCGAATGCCAATCAGTGAAGCTACGCGGAAAAGTACATTCTCCATGATCGACATTATTTTGCGTAAGGTCGATATGACGCTCTATGAAGCAAAAACGAGGGTAAAATTCGCATTCAAACGGCTCATTCTTCGTTTATTCTAAGAACTTCACGTCAGAATTTGCGTAACAGAACGCGTCGCTGAAATCATCATCGGAACAAATTGTCTGATGAGCGTATCCTCATTGTAGCGTAGGTTAGAAGCTGCAAGGACGGCAGCTGCTGTTGTGTGGCCATCGGGCAAATAAATTGGAGCAGCTAGGGCAATATCGTTGGTGTAAACCTGCTCCTCAGCGATCGCAAATCCGCGCTGGCGCGTTTCGTAAATGCGCCGCCAGATTTTTTCCGGATCAAAAATCGTTTTGGGCGTATAGGCTCTTAGGTCGCTGCGTGCCAGAATGTCGTGGATTTGGGTATCATCAAGACCGGCCAGAAAAACCAGTCCGGCTGCAGAGCAATATGCCGGCAGTCTGCTACCAACAATGACATCATTATCGAGTGTATTTGATGACAGGTAACGCGCGAGATAAATGATATCCGTATCGTCAAGCAAGGTGAGAGAAATCGTTTCCCCGGTGCTGCGATTGAGATGAAGCAAATATGGGTGCGCTCTTTGCACGAGCAGGCTGGAGCGCGTGTAGCGGTAAGCCATGTTAAGAGATTTGGCGGCTAGTTCATATGTTTTGCTGCCCGGCACCTTCTGCAAGTAACCAAGATTCAGCAATGTATGTGCGAAACGCTGCGCTGCCGAACGATCAATTCCCGCGCGTTGGGCCAGTTGCGTCAGTGTTTGGCGAGAATGAAGAGGGTCGAAAGTCTCGAGAACACGAAAAGCTTTTTCAACCGCTCTGACCATCATAGGGTCATCATGTTCTTCATCGCTTCTTGCCATTACAAGCCTATCCTCTGCCTCTGACATGGCATTCCCCATACCAATCATCTAGTCAATAATTATTATTTGTTCTCAGATATCTAGAAGAATTTTCCATTCACCAAAAAACCGAAGTTGACCATCACATAACAGGAAGGAAAAGGTGCCGAGGTCCGGCACCTTCCTTGATTTCTTAGAAGCGAATGCCTTCAGGCAGAGCCGATGTATCCATGCCTGCGTCCTTGAAACCTTCCAGGAGCAGCGGGACAATGCTCTGATTCGAACGATTTTCGTCCGCCCATTTCTGGAGGAATTCCTGAACGCGACCATCTTCATCCTTGCGTGTCGCAGCGGAAACAGGGATGCCGTGGACGGGTTCTGGGACGATATAGCTTGAGAAGGCACCGCGTGCGCTTTCAAAAGTTTTGATGCAGATTGGCAGTTCCTGCAGCATGTAGTCAGCGCGACCAGATTGCACGGCCATAATCGCTTCGCTCATTTCCTTGAGACTCATGATTTTAGCATCAGGCATATCCTGCTTGATGAAGGCAGTCTGTGCCGCACCTGTCACCATAGAGAAGGTAACGTCGGGGGAATTATACTCTGCCCATGTCGCCTTGGGGGCTTTGCCCTTGGCGCCAATCACACAATCCGACATCTGCCACACGGGGCCTGCCATGGCCAAAGCCTTTTTGCGCTCTTCCGTTGCGGTCATTCCTGGGAAAATATCCAGTCGACCAGATTGCAGGTCGAGAACAATGCTTTGCCATGTCACTTCACGCCATTTGAGCTTAAGTTCTTTACCCATAGCCTTTCCCAAATCTGCCGCCATCTTGCGGCAGACTCGAGGTCCATAGCCAGCATATTCAAATTCACCTCCAACGTGAAATGATGTGGGTGGGTAATTTCTTACACCGCCGCATATAACTTCACCGGTACGTTCGATCTTGTCCCATACCGATTCCGCCATTGCTGGCGCACTCATCGTGATGCTCGCACAAGCCAAAAGCGTAGCTGAAACTGTCTTCATCATATCTTATTCCCTTTAAGTACCCTTCTCTGGAGGGCTTTCGATTGCCCGGCTGCACCTTGTCTCGTTCTAATAACCTACGACAAGAGAAAAATCGTTTTTAGGCATTCTGTAATGAATTAATATCGCTAATATCCATTTTATAAACATATCTCCTCGTATTTCAATTAAAATTAATCGTATGGCGATTAAATATACATTATTTGGGCGAAATAACTTTTCTTCAACTTCGAATCAAGTTAGCTGGAAAAAAAGCCCGCTGATCCGGATTCAGTGCGGTCGCAAAAATGGGAGTGCATTCGGATGTACCAATTTGACTGGTCCGTAATTTTGGACGGACAATTGTGGCTCAATGCTATTGGTGTGACGGTGGCCTATGCCTTTGTTACATCCGTGGCTGGTCTTCTCATTGGTGTCGTATTGGGTCTTGCCCTGGTATCGCGCATCCCGGTTCTGACGTGGATCATTAACGTCTACATTCATCTTTTCCGCTGCACCCCCCTGCTCGTGCAGATTGTATGGTTCTTCTATGCACTGCCGATGCTCACTGGATACACGTTGCCAGATTGGTTCGCGGCTGGACTGGGGCTGACGCTCTACATGGGTGCTTTTGCAGCTGAAATTTTCCGTGCTGGCGTAATCTCTATCGATCGCGGCCAATGGGAAGCATCAACCGTATTGGGTTTCTCCTATTATACAAAGATGCGCCACATCATTCTGCCCCAGGCAACGCGACGCATGATCCCGCCAATTGTCAGTCAGACAATCCTCCAGCTGAAGAACACATCACTTCTTTCGGTAGTCGCAGTGCCTGATCTCATGTATGCGGCCGGCAGTCTGACCATGGAGACTTACAGGCCGCTTGAGGTCTACACCTTTGCAGCATTGCTTTATCTGGCGATCCTCACTCCCGTGACGCTGATTGCGAACCGTTTCGAAATCAAACATTGAGGACTGTGCGATGATCAAAGTCAAAAGCCTGCGTAAAACCTTTGGTACGCATGAAGTCCTCAAAGGGATTGATCTGTCAGTCGATCGTGGGGACGTGGCAGTTCTTATCGGACCTTCGGGCTGCGGGAAATCTACATTGCTTCGTTGTCTCGATTTACTCGAGCAGCCAACAGAAGGTCTCATTGAGATTGCGGGCAAGAGTCTGGACTTTCACCCAAAGAGCAAGTTCTCAGAGCGGGTAAAAGCAGATTTCCGCGCTAAAACCGGCATGGTTTTTCAGGGATTTCATCTTTTCCCCCATATGACTGTTCTGCAAAATGTCATGTCGGGACCGCTACTCAATAAGCTGAAGACGAAGCCTCAGGCGCACGACCTGGCCATGAAACTGCTTAAGCGGGTTGGCTTGACCGATAAGATCAACCTCTTCCCACATCAGATTTCCGGCGGACAGGCACAGCGCGTGGCTATTGCACGTGCACTGGCTCTGCAACCTGAGGTGATGTTGTTTGACGAACCTACATCAGCACTCGATCCAGAACTTGTTGGTGAGGTGCTTGATGTGATGCAGGGGCTGGCTGCGGACGGAACGACAATGATCGTCGTCACACATGAAATGAGCTTTGCGCGCAACGTGGCTTCAAAAGTCATCTTCATGGAAGCGGGGCATGTGGTGGAGACCGGGGCACCGCAGGAGGTGCTGCGTCAGCCAAAAACTGAACGTCTGAAGAGCTTCCTTTCCAAGGTTGAGCATTAATCGAAATACCAGACAGAAGCGGATGATCAACAATGAAGCATTATGATCTGCAGGGCATGTATCCCGCAATTCCATCGCCATTGACGGAAGATGGACAGCTCGATATTGCAAAGCTGGAGGCCCTTATTGAGGCTAATCTGGCTGGTGGCGCAAAGGGGCTTGCGCCTGTGGGAGGCACAGGTGAATTTACTGCCCTTTCCGCCGATGTAAGGCTCGAAGTTGTTCGGGAAACCATACGCATTGTGAATAGCCGTGTTCCGGTTGTTGCTGGTGTTGTTTCGCCTGGCTGGGCGGAAGCTGTAGATCATGGCAAAGCGTTTAAAGACGCAGGTGCAGATGCTCTGCTACTCGTAACCCCATTTTACGTCATTCCCAGCCAACAGGGCGTCATTGACTATTTCCGTGCTTATCGGGAGACCGTTGATTTGCCGTTGGTCTATTATGATGTGCCAGCACGAACCAGTTTTGTAACAGCAGTTGATACGCTGAAGACGCTCGGAGAAGATGGCACGATCATCGGGGCAAAAATTTGCAATACCGATGCGTATTACTTCAATCGTTTGTCTGCGGCCGTTGGCGATCGCATTGCATTGTTGTCCGGCGATGACATGATGTACACCATTCACATCATGCATGGCGCTAAAGGCGGCATTCTTGCCAGCGCACCGATGCTGCCTGCTTATTGGAAACAGATCCACGATACGCTCGTGGATGGAAATTATGCGGAAGGGATTGCTCTACATCGCAAGCTTCTCCCAACCTTTGCAGCACTGTTCAACGAAGTTAATCCTGGTCCGTTAAAAGCCATGATGGCTCAGTTGGGGCTGCCGGTGGGACCTGTTTCTTTGCCATTGAAAGCACCAAATGATACAACGCAGGCGCTGATACTCAAGGCTATTGACGGCCTGCGCGCCGAAGGGATCGCATAGGCTATGGCAGGCGGGGCGGAATTTCTGGACTTTGCAGAAGCGCGGGAACAAGCAAAAGCCTTTCTGCCCCGCGCTTTGTTTGAGTATATTGATCGAGGAACGGAAGCTGAAACAGCGCTCGCGGCACTTCATGACGGCTTCACCACGCGCCGCGTTGTTCCAAACGTCTTGCGTCCAGTCTCCGCTCCGGATCTGTCGGCACAATATCTTGGGAGCACGCACAGCTGTCCATTTGTGATTGCTCCTACAGCGCTAGCCGGCATGGTCCGCTACGATGGTGAAGTACTCATGGCGCGCGCGGCTAAAATAGCCGGGCTGCCATTTGTCGTGGCAACACAGTCATCGACAAGTATCGAACAGATTGCTGCAGGTGCGCCCAACAGCGATTTATGGTTCCAGCTCTATGTTTGGCGCGATCACTCCGAAACCTGGAAGCTGCTTGAGCGTGCAAAAGCGTGTGGTGTTGATACTCTTGTGCTGACGGTTGATACACCAGCATCACCCAAAAAAATCCATAACCGGCGCAACGGTTTTGGAGTGCCATTACAGTTTTCAGCGACGCTGGCAGTGGACCTGATGCTTCATCCGCATTGGACACTTGGCGTCATGGGGCGATATCTGTTGCGCCGGGGTTTCCCTTCTTACGCGCACTATCCGGGTGATGTTGCCAAAGCTGTGACAAATTCCATCCGCGATCCGCGTTTCGCTCTCGACACAGTGCTTGATCGAGACTTCGTCAAGGAGCTTCGCCAACGATGGCCGCACAAACTTCTGGTTAAAGGGGTTTTGTCTGCAGATGACGCAATCGAGATATTCGATATGGGTTGTGATGGCGTTGTGGTGTCGGCGCATGGCGGTCGCAATCTCGATAGTGCCGTTTTGCCAATAGATGTGCTGCCAAGGATACGGGATGCTGTTGGCCCCCACAAAACGCTTCTGGCAGATAGTGGCGTAAGGCGCGGTTCAGACGCAGCAAAGCTGCTGGCCGCGGGGGCTGACGGCGTGTTTCTTGGGCGCGCGCCACTCTACGGCCTTGGAGCGGGTGGAGCCGATGGCGTCGTACATATGGTTGAGCAGTTAAGGGACGAACTACGCTTGTTTCTCGGCTTTGCAGGTGCCCACAGTATCGCCGCACTTCGCCAATCCGAATGGGTCGGCTGATCGCCACTTTCCCTAAATATGCTATTAAATTTACAGGTAATAATATGTTGCGTGAGCCCAGCTCTAATGAAGCTTTCCTGAACGACCTTCGTCAGGCAGTTGGTAGCCAATACGTGCTGACGGATGGTCATGATAAAGAACCTTTCCTGACAGACTGGCGTGGTTATGAAACCGGACAGGCAATTGCTGTTGTTTTACCCGCAACGACTGAACAAGTTTCGTCCGTTATGCGGATAGCCAAAGCGCATGGTAGTGTGATCGTTCCCCAAGGAGGGAACACTGGATTGTGCCAAGGTGGAGTGCCACTGGGGCAGGGGCGTACAATTGTTTTGGGCCTGCGCCGTTTGGATGCCGTGAGAGAAATTGACAAAGCTTCGAATGTCATTGTGGCTGAAGCCGGATTAACGCTGACTGCGGCTCATGATGCAGCAGCGACTGTTGATCGTCGTATTCCGTTGCATCTTGGCAGCGAGGGTAGCGCACAGATCGGTGGGCTTGCATCAACCAATGCAGGTGGAACCAGTGCTCTTCGTTACGGCCCCATTCGGGATTTGATCTGTGGCATCGAGGTTGTATTGCCGGATGGTCGCATATTGAGCGACTTGAAAGCATTACGCAAAAACAACACAGGTTATGATTTAAAGAACCTTTTTATTGGTGCCGAAGGCACGTTGGGGATCATCACAGCGGTGGCCTTACGATTGCAGCCCCTGCTTAAATCGTCAGGACATGCATGGATTGCTTTACCAAATCTGGGTGCTGCGGTGGACATCCTGATGGGTTTGCAGGATCGCTTTGACGCTGCAGTGCAAGCAGCTGAGTTATTATCCGGTAATCAGATCGATCTGGTTATGCAACATATTCCACGTTCGCGGCACCCGCTTGAAAGTCGCCCGGAATGGTCACTGCTGGTCGAACTTGGTAGTACAGATGCTTCGGCAGAACTTCATCTCGCTCTTGAAGAATGGTTGGCAGAACAATTTGAGGCCGGATTTGTTGAAGACGCCTTTGTGGCTCAAAGCGAAGCGCACGCCGCTGATATCTGGCACTTGAGGCATTCAGTTTCAGAAGCCAACAAACTTCACGGACACAGTTTATCCCACGATATTGCCGTGCGTCCAACGCTCGTAACCCAGATGATCGAGCGGGCTACCGCTGCTGTTCATGCAATTTTTCCCCAAGCAACGATACTGATCGTATCTCATATTGGCGATGGAAATATCCACTTCATCGCGCATTTCTCCCATGAAGAATGGGCCGGATTTGCTGAGCCCACAGCGGTGACATCCGATGTTATGAAGCACGTTCATGACGTCGTTGACGAACTCGGCGGCACGTTTTCTGCGGAGCATGGCATTGGACGTAAGTTGGTCACAGAACTTGCTACGCGGTCGGACCCGGTTCGTATGGAGTTGATGCAATCATTGCGACGTATGTTGGATCCGAACGGGCTGATGAACCCGGGAAGTATGTTCGCAGATTAAAGTATTTCCAAAAAAGCACAAAGCGATTTTATGTAGGATAATGCGCAAAAACAGATAGTTACTGCGATTCCAACGTTCCGATCTTAAATGGAACGCTGTAATGCGTATGCCGGGAAAAGTATGAAATGGTCTTCAGCGGCTTTGTCAGGAGAGCCTGTGTTCATCATCAATCAAGGTGAGGCGGGAAGGGGAGGATGAACTCCACCGCCATAGAACGAGATTGAGATCATCCTGACTCGCGCCTTTTGCAAAACTGCGGACCAGCAAGCCGCTGTAACCATCTGCGATCAAACGTCTTGCAAAAATCTGTGTCTCGGCTTCGCCCTTTAATCGCATTTGCTCCCGCCAGCCATCATGTCCAAGTCTCACTGCATCCGACCCCATTGCCTTTAATGCAAGTTCATCCCTGCAGTCGAATATCATCTCGATCTGAGCATCATAAGATACGATTGTCGTTGGTTGCAGGTTTCCGACCTGATTGGCCTCACGAAGTGCCGTCATTATGCTTAGAGACGCGTAAAGTGCGGGAACCCCTTTGGGGTTGAAGCATCCGCCATAAATCTCGGCACCCCGCCCGGAAAGAGGTTCCCGGGCAAAGACGGGATTCAAAGCCCGATAAAGTTTATCTCGATAGCTGATTGACACGGTTAGGCATAAACCCCGGCGTCGATCGCATCAATATAATCGAGAACAGCGCTGGCCCGGCCATTGAGCACAAGTTGCATTGCCGTTTGACCGGAAAAGCCAGCCAGTGGTTCCGAACGATACCACGCATAAGCCATAAGAGCTGAACCAAAACGCGGCTCGACCTTGTTTAAAATCTCGACCATTTCGCGTAGCCGTTTTTGCGTCTTGTCAGATTGCACGCGATCTTTGCGCTGAACGGCATCGCGTCCCAATCCTGCGGAACGGGCGACTTCATCGCTCGTCGTACGCAGTGCATCAGCGATTTTCCGCGGTGCAAACAGCCCGTTATCTGAATATTGCGCGAGACCCATGATATCACTTCCATCCAAGAGCCATAAATTATGACGTAATATAGCGTCATTATAAGTGGCATTCAAGGTGGCTTGCTGATCTTAATTTAACTCGCGATCAATGTCGCGCCTCAGAACGATTGCAGTTGTAAGATCTTCGACAATGTCATGCCCTGCGATCAAATCGCGCACTCGGTTAAGGCCGTCGATTGAACCAGTCTCCAGTTCGACGATCAGATCGAGTTGACCGCTCACTGATGATACACGCCGCACCTCAGGATGACGCGCGAGTATATCTAGCAGATCATGTGCAGGGGTCCGCCGCAAATTGATCAAGAACGCCGCACGAATGACATTTGCGTCGATTTCGCCGATATCGGCACGGTATCCCCTTATCACCCCGCTGCGTTCAAGATTTGTAACGCGCTCACTCGTTGCACTACGCGACAATCCAATACGCCCCGCCAGCGTTTTCAGCGCAATACGCGCCTCTTTCGACAGGATTGCCAGTATTTCACGATCTTTCGCATCAAGTTCGCGCATCTTTACCCTATTCACATGGCCGGACATATGTCGGTCTATTCCGACAAAGTGCCGGTTATCCCGACAGGATACTTGATGCCCGAAAATCCTTTGCATGCCAAGCTGCGGGTAAGAAATGTAACCTGGAAAAATACTGACTATGACCGATCTCTCCCATCCCGCTCCCCAGTTTTCAGCCATTGATGCCGAAAGGCTTGCCAAGGAAGTTTTTGGCGTAAGCGCAAGCGCATCTGAGCTTGATAGTGAGCGCGATTGTAATTTCCGCCTGAAAACTGGAACGGAATCCGACTGGATTCTAAAGATCGTCAACGCCAGCGAACCGAAAGTCGAGAGCGAATTCCAGACGGCTCTGCTGCATCACCTGTCCAATGCGAAATCCAAATTGGCAGTGCCGCATCTCAAACCCAGTCTTGCCGGTGATGTACTTGCTTCAACCATTGCTGGCGGTGGGGAAAAACATGCACTGCGCCTGGTTGGCTGGCTACCGGGAACACCGCTTGCGCAGGTAACCAGAACATTTGACTTGATGCGTAATCTGGGCCGCTCATTGGGCGAGCTTGATCATGCTTTGCAAGGCTTCATTCATCCGGGCGCGCTCCGCGATCTGGATTGGGACCTCCGTCATGCTGGCCGCGCGCGTACACGCCTGCATTTCATAGACGATGCCGACAAAAGAGCATTACTTGATCGTTTCATCACTCGCTTTGAAACCCTTGTTGAGCCCAAACTTGCGGGTTTGCGCGCGCAGGTCATTCATAATGATGCGAATGACTGGAATGTTCTGGTCGACAACACAGACCATGAAAAGATTGCAGGCCTTATCGACTTTGGTGATGCCGTTCACACTGTACTGATCGCGGAAGTGGCTATAGCCTGTGCTTATTCGGCGCTGGACACGGACGATCCAATTGGTGCGGCAGCGGCACTCACATCGGGCTTTCACGAAACGTACCCGCTCAAGTCAGAAGAAATCGACCTGCTGTTTGATCTTATTGCCATGCGGCTTGTGACAAGTGTCACGGTTTCTGCCTCACGTCGCGAAAAGACAGACGACAATCCATATCTTGCCATCAGCGAAGCGCCAGCATGGCGTCTTCTGGAGAAGATGGACGCCATGAACCCGCGCTTTGCGACAGCCATTATGCGCAAAGCTTGCGGCTTTGACGCAATAGATGGAGCAGGGGCTATCCGCAAATGGGTCTCCGCTAACGCTAAGACATTTGCGCCAATCGTACGTCCCGCGCCAGCGACCATGACCAAAGCGATTGTCCCTTATGGTGATGCATCGCATTTCATGACAGTTGCATCTGCGGAACAACGTGCAACAGAGGCCACGCGATGGTGGGACGACTTCTGTGCCCAGAATAATATCGAACTGGGCATTGGTTCGTGGGGCGAGAAGCGAACCGTCTATACCGATAAGGCATTTGAATCGCGTTTCATTGAGGGTCAACGTCGCATCCACCATCTCGGTGTGGATTTGTTTATGTCAGCTGGTACTCCGCTTTACACACCACTGGCGGCAACCGTCATAAGCGTTGAAATCGAGCAGGATCCGCTCGGATATGGCGGTCTGGTCAAGTTGGAGCACCACCCCGAAGGCTGTCCGCCATTCGTAACGCTTTGGGGACATATGTCGCATGAGGCACTGGATCGTCTGAAGCCTGGCGAGAAGCTGCAAGCTGGCGATCTTGTTGGTCATATGGGCGATATCCATGAGAATGGCGGATGGACACCGCATCTGCATTTTGAGATGACGACAGACGTGAATCTCACAGCAACCGAGATTTTGGGGGTGGGCGAGGCTGCATATCTCGAAGTGTGGGCGGATTTATTCCCGGATGTGGCCCAATTGGCCGGCATTCCACCAGAAACCTTCCATCAGGATGGTCGCACACGTACAGAGATTGTCGAAAAACGCAAGGAAATCCTGCTGCCAAACCTGTCGATTTCCTATTCTGAACCGATAAAATTTGTGCGCGGAGAAGGCGCATGGCTCATCGATAATCACGGGCGGGCCTATCTGGATTGCTTTAACAATGTTTGTCACATCGGCCATGCCCATCCCGAGGTGGTTGAAGCCATCGCACGGCAAGCGGCATTGTTGAACACGAACACACGTTATCTGCATGACAACATCGTCGAATATGCCGAGCGGCTCACAGCAACCTTGCCGGAAGGTCTAACCATTGCATCATTTGCTTGCTCAGGCAGCGAGGCGAATAGCCTGGCCTTGCGAATGGCGCGCAATCATACCGGTCGCGACGATGCGATTGTGCTAGATTGGGCTTATCACGGCACAACACAGGAACTCATCGATCTCAGCCCTTATAAGTATAAGCGCAAAGGTGGAAAGGGTCGTCCTGCACATGTCTTTGAAGGTGTCATTCCTGACAGCTATCATGCCCCGGAAGATTGGCCCTTTGAAGAGCACGCCAAACGTTTTGCCAGCAATATTGCCGAGCATATCGACACGATGCGCAATCAGGGTCGGGCACCCGCATATTTCCTGGCTGAATCCATTCCAAGTGTTGCCGGCCAGGTGTTTTTACCGGAAGGCTACCTCAAAGAAGTCTACGCCATGGTTCGTGCTGCGGGCGGCGTATGTATCGCCGATGAAGTACAGGTCGGCTTTGGTCGCGTGGGCAGCCATTGGTGGGCGTTCGAATTGCAAGATGTTGTCCCTGACATCGTCACTATGGGAAAACCCATCGGTAATGGTCATCCAATGTCTGCGGTTGTCACAACGCGGGAAGTGGCAGACAGCTTTAACAATGGCATGGAATATTTCAACACGTTTGGTGGCAATCCGGTTTCCTGTGCCGCAGGCCTCGCAGTGCTCAATGTGATCGAAAGAGATGGCCTGCGTAAGAATGCGCTTGATGTCGGTAACTACCTTATTGCTGGCTTTCGCGAAATGCAGACGCGTTTTGACATCATCGGCGATGTTCGTGGTGAAGGTCTATTCCTGGGGATTGAACTGGTTACGGATCGTAAGACGAAAGCCCCTGCAACTGCTCTGGCAAAACGCATCAATGATGGCGCAAGACAACGCGGTATTCTGATGGGGACAGAAGGGCCGCACGATAATGTGCTGAAGATGCGCCCATCCATGGTTTTCAGTCGCGATAATGCCGATCATCTGCTCAGCGTCCTGAATGATAGCTTTATGGCTGCTCTGCGGTAAGAGCAGCCGAAAGGCTTGAACTAAAGGCCGTATTCTCGCCGGGCAATCCGGACGAGGATACGGCCTTTTTGTTTCGCTTACTCACACTCATCGTTCACTCAGGACGTGACTTAGGCTCCGATAATCATCATCAAAGCGTCCATGCGAGACGCCGACAATATGCCGGTAGATTCCGGCAATGTGTCGGGCGCGCAGACATATTGCAGGATGCTTGCGAAGCGAGCCTGTGCCAAGCTCTTAAATGAAGGTTAGTGGCAAACCATAACCCTTAAAACAAAAAGACAAATCCAGAGGAAACGGAAAGTCATGAGTTTCAAGTTTAAGAGCCTCATTGCAATCGCAGCTGTTGCAATTGCTGCAAGTTTTTCGAGCGTACCAGCGCAGGCTGACGAGCTGGAAAAACTCAAAGAATCCGGTGAGATGCGCATAGCAATGAGCGGTCAGTACCCTCCGTTCAGTTTCACGAATGAAAAAAACGAAGTGGTTGGTTTTGACGCATCGATCGGTTCTGCAATTGCGGAAAAAATGGGCCTGAAAGCAAAGATCGTGACCACGCCTTTCGACGGCATTATTGCCGGCCTTCTTGCTAGGAAATACGATGCAGTTGTTGCGTCCATGACGATCACACCAGAGCGTGAAAAGGCCGTAGACTTTGTCGGCCCTTACTACCACGCAGGCCGCACAATCGTTGTAAAAGACAGCTCACCCATTCAGAAACTAGAAGAACTGAACGGCAAGACCGTTGGTGTCACAATGGGTGACGCGCATGAAAAATGGGCAAAAGCGCAGGGCGATTTGACGGTTCGCACGTATAAGGGCTTGCCAGAAATGCTGATTGATCTGGAAGCAGGTCGTATCGATGCGCTTGTCATGGATAGTATCCCGGTCATGATTGCTGTGAAGGAAACAGGCCAGAAGGTTCGTATTCTGGATACACCAAATATCGAAGGTGGACGCGTTGCCCTCGGTATTGCAATCCGTAAAAATAACCCGGAACTGAAAGCTGCAATGCAGAAGACCCTCGACGATATGCTCGCTGATGGTGGTTACGAAAAGATCTCGATGCAGTGGATCGGTAGCGACATTCGCTAATCGAGTTTAAATCCGGCCCGGTTTTTCCGGGCCGGTTCACATGACGTTTCGGAGTATCTTTATGGATCTTGCGTTAATGCAGCGCGTCCTCCCATTTTTTCTGGAGGCTGCATGGGTCACTGTGCAGATTTCTGTGCTTGCTCTTTTGCTGGGATTCGTCATCGCAGGCCTGCTGGTGATCACGCGCTTGTCGAACATATCATTGTTGCGCTTTTTGTCCGGGGCATATGTCAGCGTCTTTCGTGGTACACCTTGTCTGGTGCAATTGTTTGTTCTGTACTTCGGTGGCCCACAGATAGGTCTGGAACTGGAGCCTTATTCGGCAGGCATCATCGGATTGGGGCTCAACATCGGCGCTTACATGGCAGAATCCATTCGCGGCGCTATTGCCAGTGTGGACCGCGGACAAATGGAGGCTGCACGCTCAATAGGTTTCGATCGTGAAAGAACGTTGCGTTTGATCATTCTGCCGCAGGCCGCGCGCCTCATGATCCGGCCATTGGGCGTCAACGCCGTCGCACTCGTTAAAGGGTCAGCGCTTGTTTCAACAATTTCGGTCGTGGAACTCACATATACCGCGCAGCGATTTATCAGCTCGACATATAAACCCTTCGAGATTTTTGCCGTGGCCGCTGTTCTTTACATGATCATTGTTTATGTCGTCGTCATGATTGTCGATCTGCTCGACAAGCGCTTTGCGCCGCGTTGAGGGAGGACAGATTATGCCCACACTCGATTTTAGTATCGTAGTTCCTTATTTCGACCTCTTGCTGGTCGGCCTTTGGTGGACGTTTGTTTTAGCCGTTGCATCCAGTGTTCTCAGTTTTGTTTTCGGCATTCTGTTTGCATTGATTGTCCTTTACGCACCAACCATCGTCGCATATCCCGTACGCTTCTTCATGTGGCTTTTCATGGGAACACCTTTGCTGCTGCAACTCTACCTCATCTATTATGGGCTCGTGCAGATTGGTATCGATATACCGGCACTTTTCGCGGGTATTATCGGGCTGAGCCTGCATTTTGCAGTCTATAATGCCGACGTCATTCGTGCAGGCATTGTTTCGGTTGATCCTGGACAAACAGAAGGTGCACGATCCATCGGTTTGAGCCGCGGGCAAGCGCTCCGTTATGTGATCGTTCCGCAGGCTATCCGGAACACTATTCCCCCCATCGGAAACAACATGATTGTTCTGCTCAAGGACACATCCCTTGTTTCAATTATCGGAATTGCTGAACTGGTCAACAGCGCGCAAATCGCTATCAGCGAAACCTATAGCCCTTTTGAATTTTATCTAACTGCAGCTGCACTCTACTATCTGGTGAACCTCGTGATGGAAGCAGGGCTGCGACATATTGAAAGTAAAGTGGAGGTCACGCGATGAGCGCGCTGAAGCCAATGGTTGAAGTTAAGGGTGCCCGCAAAGCCTATGGCGCGCTGGAGGTTCTAAAGGGCATTGATCTTTCTGTATCACGTGGACAGATCATTGCCATTATAGGTCCCAGTGGCTCAGGAAAAAGCACGCTTTTGCGTTCGATCAACCATCTTGAAACCCTAAAT
>Ga0308158_10001650_pt1 | contig 23073 bp, 17 predicted proteins | sample PhyBR2_FD_201038 | JGI IMG/M metagenome (GOLD analysis project Ga0308158, IMG submission 201038) | Phyllosphere microbial communities from UC Gill Tract Community Farm, Albany, California, United States - DLSLB.R2 | ecosystem: Host-associated > Plants > Phyllosphere > Unclassified | place: USA...
GCGCCGCCCGTAGCGGTAACACCGTTCCGCGCATGCATGCAGTGGAATCACTATCAGACGATGGATCCAGCGCATCGCTGGCTGCGGGAGCAGCTGCTCGTGGTGGCGCAGGCTGGGGCGCCAAACGCATAACGGCTCATGCGCCGTATGTCTATTCGAAGAATTGCTTTTGGCCGAAAGCGGAAGTTCCTGAGGGTTTCCGCCTCGGCCTTGTGTCAAACATGACTGTTTGTTCACAACAGTGAATGAGTCGGATTAAGTTTGTCAAATCCACAGTAGGAAAATCAACGACTTACACATCTTGCTGACGAAGCAATGTTTGTCAACTCCTGCTCTGCAGGAGACCGAGTACTCGACGGTCCAACGAATAAAGTCTGTCAAAACACGGCTTGTCCGTTGGGCAGCGAAGGACAAGGCAAATTGCTGACGCCAGCCTCCTATCGCTTGATGCAGACTGCCAACTTGGCAGTCCCGCGGGTCTCGACTGTCTCCTGGCGCTACGCCACGCGCCAGGTTAAGTCTGGACCTGCACAATTGATGAGCTGTAAGTGCAGCGATCTCGCGTTTTTCGTTCTGTCAGAAACCGCACAATAGGTGTTCTCTTATAGGCGGCTGCTATCCAAAGCGCATCGTATTGCGCCAGTGGCTGCGGCGGCGTCAAAGTGAGCTGCGGATCACCGCCGCTTGCAACCAGCATTTCAAAGACATCGAGATTGCCCAACTGCGCGGCAAACAAGGTCGGCGTCCAACGTTCCAGCTGTGTTGGCTCGACCTGATAACGCCGGTTTGGGTTTGCGCCATTCCTCAGAAGAACTGCGATGACTTCCTTGTATTCTGCTGGTGGCCTGATCCTGTAGTTTGCGACCTCTTCGAACATTTTCCTGTTCCTTTCCGACGCATCTCTTAACGCAAGCAGCCGCCGGCGGCGCGCAACGAGGTCGGCATCCAACACCGCTCCCTCCTTGGCGTCATAGACGTCCCCTGGAATCTTTCCGTTGAAATAAGCATCGGCAAGCTGCCCAGTTCTAAGGCTCAGGCTCTCATGGAGCGAAGACATTGCATAGCACAGGGCGGAGGTCAATTGGCCACAAGTAGCCTCGATATCAGCGCACAGCGCGATTAATCTTTCCACTGCCTCTCCATCAGCCATCTCGATAGCCAGCTTCAGGGGCGTTTCACGCAACGTTGACGCAGCACGGTTGACCGTGTCGGGCGACAGATTCAGCTGCAACAAGTACCGCATAATCGCTGGATCTTTGCGATCACACGCGCGCCGCATGGCGTATGTGAGCGGTCCTTCCCCGGATTCGCTGACGTAATCGTTTGGATCGCCGCCGGCGTCAACTAGTCGCTTCACATCGTCCAGCCCAGCCTCGTTAATCGCATCCATCAGCGGCGTCCGTCTCGTCCTTCCCCCAGCATGCTTCACCTTCCTGTTCGGGTTTTCAATTTGGTCACGGGCCAGCGAAAAAGGCGCTGTCTGTAACACAACCTCCACCGCCGGGGGGATGCGGGCTTTTGCCTTGGCAGGAGCAAACATCTTTTCGAAGGCAAACGCCAACCTTCTCAACTCCTGCTCGTCGAGCGGCCGCTTAGGCCAACGGTTCAGCCCTACAAGGCATACTTTGTCCCAGTAACGCTCAGCGGCGACTTTCTTGCCTATACCTACTGCGTACAGCAGGGCTTCGTTTAGGATCGGGTGCTGATTTTGTCCACCAAACCACCAGACCCCTTCAACGGCGTCGGCGTAGAGCCGAAGTGCGGTTTCCTCGTTCCCAGAAATAGCTTCAAGGCGCGCGGAAAACCAGTCGTGGATGTACTGATAGGAAGCCTGCCATTGAGGCGTTTCGCTTGCAATCAGCCCACCGAACTCATCCAATAAGGCACGGATAGCAGATGTACCAGCAAGCTTCTCGATAAAGGCGGTCTCTATGTTTTGCAGCACAGGAATGACCTGGGCCCGGATGGGTCGATCGCCAGACACGGCGGCGAGCCGGGCAAACGCTTGGCACGCTTCGAGGAAAGACCAAGGCTGATAGCGACGCAGGCGAAAATCGACACCGACCTCGTGTCGCAACTGCGTAGGCTGAGCCTGGGTCGCGACCGCACACATAAGCCAGCCACTTAGCCGATCAATATCGCTGGGCGCAATACGCTCAGTGGCGTCCTTGCCGAGTGCCGCCAAAACGGTCGGCCGGTAGGCTGCGGAGACTGCGCCAATGCAATCCCCTGCAATCCAGCGCTCAATCGACCGAGGGTCAACCTCCAGCTGGTTGCCGAGGTTCTCCAGCAGTACGTCTCGCGCAACACCCGAGACCTCTGCTGCAAATTGCACCCATGCGGCAAATGGGCTCTTCCACCAAGCATCAATGTCCGGGCCTGATATGTGGTCCGCCACGAAGCGGAAGGCGCTTGACAGTACCGGTACAGTAAAGAGCGATTGGATTTGGTGTTGTTGCCCGATCAGCGCGCTGCCATCCACATTCAAAGCTAACTGCTGCATCAAATGCAAAGCTTTATGCCATCCAGCTTGCATCAGTTGCGCCCATTCTGCACCGCAATCACTCTCGATCGCAGCAAACCAAGCTTTTTCTGCTTTCCACAGCAGGTCGCAGACCGAGCCCGGCCTACTCTCGTTCGCAAGGTCATCAAGATCTTTGTCTAAGTTGCGTTGGGCCAGATAGCGCCGGTAACTGGAACTGGTGACCAAAGTCCTAAATACTTCGCCCGGACGTGGGAAAACACTGTTCATTATTTCTCTCCGGAGGGCGGAGCAACAGCCCCGCCCAAGTGCATCACGGCTTGCGCCCTTTGGCGACCGTCCGTGCTGCCCGTGCGGCAAAACCGCCTTTCGCGACACGCCCGCCACTGCTCCTTGCCTCCGCGCTTTGGATGCGCGCAGCGTCAGCCGCTGTCATCGGTTTGCTTGGTTTAGGTTGCCCACTCGTTTTGGTTGCCATAGTCGATCCTTTCCTCGTTAAACGCGAAGAGCCGCGCATGCGTATCTTCGCGCTCTCAAACGATCCGGTCACGACACCGCTCCGAAAATATTTTTGGATTTTTTGGGCCTTGCTGTTGCCACCAGTCTTGCATATTTCCAAGCAAGCCGAGTCGATTGCTTAACCCCGGCAATTGTGGATTCGCACCTGAGGCCGGCCTCTACAGTCAAAATTAGTGTCTACTGAGGCTACCAAATTCTTAGCGTATGGCAAAATTTTAGGAATGCCAAAACCCGTTGGGCTGACTGGAACGCCGAGCACTACAATTTCTACGCCGGCTTTAACAGCCTCATCAAAAGCTGTTGCGAAGGTTGGATCAAATGCACTGCTTACAACAAAACACTGCGCATCAGATCTTTGAACAAGAAAAAAAAGAACTATACGTTTGCCAGCAATAGCGTGGCGCGTCAACTCTTTCAATTGCTTTACTCCTTTTGGTGTCCGGCAATCTGGATAACGAGCAAAACCATGCTCTACAACAACACTTTTTACTTCTAGGAGGCACTCGACGCTCTCTCCCGCATGAATAAAGTCTACACGGCAGCCCTCGCTTAACACGCGTTCGCGGGCAAAACTGGTATAGATACTCATTCCCCGAATCAATTGTTGTTTTAGCGCTTTTTCAACAATCCGGTTAGAAAGGTGAGTATCCGTGCCGACCCAAATACCGCCAGATTTAATAGCCCGTAAAGTGTATCGGCGCTTACGTTTTATATCACCGCTATCCCAAAGAAGAGCCTTACTGCCTGGCGTTAAGCAGCCAGCCATAGAGCCCGGATTAGAACAATAAGCAACCACATTATTTCCATCATGAAATTTTATCTCCGCTAAAAACCTTTGCGGCCTTCGCAGAAAGTTTGCCGTATGCTGTGGCTGTGGCTGTGGCTGTGGCTGTGGCTGTGGCTGTGGCTGTGGCTGTGGCTGTGGCTGTGGCTGTGGCTGTGGCTGTGGAAAAGGCATAAGAATCTTAATGGCAACCATTTAATTATAAAACCACAAAGCTCGTGCAGGTCACTTGTTAACTGGTTAGCCTAAGAAGACCGCGGCCGAGGCGGCACGAATGGATTTAGTTAACCGGAAAACGGGATTTAAGGTATTAGAGACTGTTTGAAAACTTGACACGGCCGAGTTGCCTTTTTTCGCACTCTTACTCGTACGCAATCTTCCTTCGCCTTAATTACGACAGCGGCATAGGGATGGCGTCAAAGTGTGCTGCTCTGGGGTTATCAAATTTCTCTCAGCATGTGATCAACTTCCCTGCCATGAAGAGTGAGGCAGATGCCGATCGCAATGAGTGACATTGATACGGCCAAACCTAACCAAGACTCTGGCACCCACCATAGCGGTAATGTTGGGTAAATATCGGCGAGAGCCTTTGACGTTTGAGGCTGATTTGCGAGCGCTGGCAGAACGTTAATTGTGATAGTAGAAAGGCGACCAATAGCTCCAGCTAAAATTAAAAAGGCCCCAAGACGGGCCAGTAGTCTCCCGGGTTTAGTGAGCCGCTCCGGCTCAGAATATAAATATTCATGCAAAAACCCCAACATTCGGGTTTCCTTTTTGACCAAACCGATCAATGGTTGTTGACAGCCTAGAGTTCCGACGTGCAATATCCTAGACAATCTGCCCGGCGGGAGGAAGTTTCTTGGTGCCGGGTCATCGAATTAACATCTCGCCATTGGTGATCCATTGCAACATCTATATACGTTCGAAACGAAAGAAGAGGCCGAAGAGGCTCTAGTAAAGTTATTGGGGCCGAGGCGATTGGCTAGTGATCGAGACGGTACCGAAGTCATATACAACTTGTTTGGTGAGTTGACGTGGAGAAATCTCTACGCTTTGGGACTGTATAATCTTCCTGAGTTGAAAAGCATTCTATCGCAGCGGGACTCTGGGGGTGCCTATAATATGAACCGGCACCGCGAAATTATTGCCGCACTCGAAAATACTTCGCGAGTGCTCGGACTGACGATTCCTGCGCATTGGCGATGACGGCTGACGTACGAGTGTAAGTAAATGCCCAAATTCCAAGTGGCGGGCACCGGCCGCAATTCGGGCCGGGCGCGCAAGAAGGCCTATTAAGAGCGGCTGACAAAACCCGGAGGGTAAGGCACATCGTCGAAGACAGTACGCTAGACGGCGAGACGATGCAACGCCGCCATGGGGCGTTGTTAGGCGCCCTTAGTGGATACGACGACATGCTTGGCAGGACTGCTATGGCAGACTCGCTTACACGCACATCTACTCAAGCGACAGCTGGGAATGATCGGATCAGACTGATAATCTTCTCAATCACTGCCTTTGCCTGGTCTCGCGGAACATGCCGTTCCAACGATTCCGACGCCGCTGCAGCAAACCCGGCATCTCGCATCAGTGTTTCAACAAGCGGTGCATGATCGGCAGAACCGCTCAACGTAAATTGGAAGGTGAACCCGCCACGAGCGGCTCGGATGCTTAGGAGCAAGGCGAGATCACTAAGCTTGCGAGTCATAACAATGCGAGGTTCTTCTCTGTCACCGTTCACACTTTGGTAATCGAGCCTTTCGAACGGAGCGAGAGCGCCTTGTGCGGCCATCGGCGGCAAGACGTTCTGATGCAGGTAATAGGTGTAAGGCTCAGCATGATCAGCACTCATCCGTTTTCTGCCCAACAGGTAAATGTAGTCCTCCGAGTAGAAGCGAATCATTTTCTGTTGGCAGTATTGAATTAGTGCAGGACATCGAATAAAGGGTTCGCGCCAGTCTCCCGTATCCGGGGCTGCGGCAATGATACTGTCGAGTGTTGCGGCGACCTCGTGGTCACCAGCCGGAATTTTGTCCAGCAGGGTCTTGAAAAACATGCGCCTCGTTGCGTCGTCCCCGCTATCAGACGCATTGCCTCGCAACAGCCTTTTCCAACTCGTATCGCGACCAAAAGACTCGCCGAAATGCCAGTTGCTTCCGAATGGCAGCAGATACCCACCAGCCGTGAGCAAGGCTCGCTCCCAACGGGCAGCACCGAACGACAACAGGCCCGCTGGGCCGAACACGGTCGTTGCGCGAGCATAGTAGTCATCGAAGCTTTGCAGGAAGACTACATTAGTCTCCTCCGCCCAGTTTACGGTCCCGGCTGATTTCCAGTTGTCGAGCACGCCCGAGAATTTGAAGAGGAACTCGATCTGGCCCTTGAAATAACCATGCTGTTCTGCCCGTAGGATGCGCTGCCGCCATTCGTCGTCGCGAAGTATCAGTTGGGCTTTCAACTGTTCCTCGCGCACCTGCTGGCCGGTGAAGCCAGGCACTATGATAGTGCCTGATGCGAGGTAGTCCAGGATGTCGGGCGCGTATTTCAGCAGGGCATTGACACCGGCAATGCCAAGACGTAGGTCACCCACGTTATTGAAGGGCGTGTTCTCCGACAGGTTGACGATGACACGCATCCATTCCCCGAGTCGGTCGGTCTTGAGGTGGTCCGGATACCTGCGGACATATGCGCAATACGCATGGAACTGAACCAGCTGGGTATAGGTAAGGTCCCTGCAGCTCTGAACCGCCTTCGTGAAAGTCGCGAGTTCATCGTAATACGGGTTCGGTCCAAGAAGAGGGCGCATCCCATCCGTCGTCCCGCTCCAGGCGTCGAGCACCGCAACTAGCGTTTCGATGAGTGCCGGGTCAAGGCAACCAGTTTCTTGGAAACGCCTGAAAGAGAATGGCCGCGACTCGTTGCGCAAGGCCGTTAATAGTTTTTCGATTCCTGGCGAATCAGGATCGCGCGTCGTGATGGCCAGAGCCTGCACGAGCTGCATGAAACGCTCATCGAACACGTTGCTTGCTCGGTCACGGTAATGCCAAAACAGATCAGCCCAGACAGTATCGATCCGATGGCTGAAATAGTGCTTGAGCGTGGTCGGCTGGTCATGCAAGCGGTACTCGTTGCCAGTGGAAACCGACGCCAGATGCTGCTCGAGCCGCGCTTTAAACGTTTCAAATGGCGTAAGCGGCTTGCCGCGGGCGTTCATCTTGATATAGAGGTCATCGGACAAACCGAAGCTCTTCAGGTCCAGTAAGTGCAGCGTGATGTAGGGCTGCTCCCGCCGAACCAGACGGGCGTACAGACCGCGGGTAGTCCCGAAGCGGCGATGGATGGCATTCAACATCGTGAGTGCCGATTGAATCGTCGGGTCAAGCTGCCACGAGTGGAAAAACCAAGGCTGCTCCAACAACAGGGTCGAAAGGCGCGTGTCCGCATCAGGAATCGAGTCCGGGGTCCAGCCAACTAGCGCGTCAAAAAATTCTTTGCTGCTGGGTCTGATCGCATAGGTGAAACGTGAGCGGTCGTTGCTACGGATGAAGGCGGTGAAGGCTTCGGTCTCCCCATCGTGCCAAGCCAGATACCAGTGCAGCAAAAACAGCGTCGTCAATCGCTGCTGACCATCCAGCGGCGCGAATGCAGCACGTCCTTCCGACCCTGCGCTGCCATAGACAAAATCAAGATTCAAGGGCAGTGTAGGATCGCCGGGCTCCTTCAGGAGCGCACCGAGCAGCGCTTCGAGGAACTCGTCACGCACCTCCCTCTCACTTCCACGCCCCTGGGCATAGTCGCGCTGCACCAAAGGAATCTCAACCAGCCCGTGGCGCTCAAACAAATCCTGGAACGTGACCTGTTGTCCGCCCAACGCGAAATCGTTGCTCATTGTTGTTCTCCCTGCTGCTCGAGAAAGAGTTGGGCCAGGCTTCCTACGATCACGCGTAAATAATCCTCGCGGTCGCCCGTGGTCCACAAGGTCATGCTATCGATCTTCGTGCTGAAATACTTCATGAATACGTTTTTGGTGCACAAAGGTACGAAGACGCCGTGCCTGTCCCGGTCAATAATCTTTTTGCGTTTTACTGGGAACACGGCATTCCGGTATCCCCGGTTGGTGGCTGAATCGAGCAAGGTCAGATTTCCGATTGCATTGTCTTCGGCCATCTCGCCACGGCCATCGAAGGTGTCGAGTGCCTTGTCATACAGTTGCTGGAAACGTTCCGAGAAATCCTGGCCTGGTGGCACTGGGCTATCCTTCAGAATTTGCAGCAATGCTGCTGCCTCGACCTGCAATTCGCCGGCATCTCCGTTGGTCCCAAGATAGTCAAGCAGGTCCGTCAGCCAGTCCTGACGCTCCTTCGCGGTACTCGGCGCGAGCGTAGCTATGGCTCGGATGTGCTCGATGTCCCACATCTCTTTTTTGAAATGGCTGAATGGAAAACGAAAAGTTGTCTTCTCGCTCTCCAGTAGCGCTGCGATGTTGAACAACAGGAGTACCGATTTGATAGCCGGACGGTTAGACGTAGTCTCGTAGTCCAGTCCCTGTAGATGCTCACTGATAGCTAGGCGCAGTTCCTCAAGGGTGATTGCGCCTGGCATCGCGCTCCCCATCAGGCGCTGAAAGATCCTTCTTTTTAACGCCAGCCGAAATGCCCTCTTGGTCGCCGCAGACGCCATCGCTTTCAGGCTGAGCAGATCATCGCCCTCGTGGACGAGGTAACCGATCAAGTGATACAGCGTGCGGTCTGCAAACCACTCATGCAGGCGCATGAAATACTGCTTTACCTTGAGCCATTCACGTGACGCATCAGCGTCAGTTCCCCCAAGTTTCTTATTGTAGAAATGAAAAGTGCCATGAGGATCGTGCAATAACGGGGCGTTTCCGAGGGTTTCACGGGCAATGAGATTGAAAAGGTAGTCGATCCGACTGCTCGGAATATTGATGCCGTTGTGCAGGAAGTACCAGACGTCGTCATTTTGCAAAACTTTCTCGATTTCGTCCCATTCTTGGGCGATCGCGGTACGCTCCAGGTGCCCAGTGCTGCTTGCAAAATTCCCTTCACGCAGGAACAGTGCCCGGATCAGTTCAGCATTCGTCAACGGAATCTTGCCAACATTGAGGCGCGCGAACGCTTGCACAGGGTCTTCCGCATCGGAGAGCTCGTACCAGATGACCTTAACGTTTTTTCCGACATCATCCCCGTTGAGCAGGCATTGCACAAACTTGAGTTTGTGGCTGCCGTCGCGTCCCTTGAACCACTCCTGAATGGCCTCGTATGCTTGGCAGATGTGGAAGAAATCGATGTTCTCCTCCGCTCGACTTAACTGAATATCTTGCAGGAACGAAGCACTTGTCGGACGGGTCTCAAAGGAGAGCGCGAATGGTCGCTTGCCAAGCAGTTCAAGGATCTGTTTCAGGCTGCTGAGTATCAGGAAGATCGTTGTCAGGCGTTGCTGGCCATCAACCAGTTCCCACTCGCCGCTGTCGCGTCTGAGGACGACGATCGGCTGCAGGCAATAAAATGCAGACTTGTCCTTATCCTCGGCTTGCGCCTGGAAGTCCCAGATATCGTCCAGCAGATCGCCCACCTGACTTTTTGTCCAACGGTAGCCGCGCTGGTACGACGGCACATGGAAGCGTTCGTTAAGTAAGCTGTTAATTGATCGCGTACGTATTGGGGATGAACTCATGGGTGCGCCTCTAATGTCTGGAATTGCATTTTAGACACAGTGAGGCCACAGTGACAATCAGAAGTAGTCACAACCTCCGTCGCAGAGGGGCTTCAGCGGTGCCACGAGCGATGGACCGTTAGCTCGTCATCGAGCCGAAGTGCCCATTGATCGATATTCCGCGATGTCGCAACAACGCAACGTATTGACTATAGAAGAGCGCCCGTATGTGGCACGGTCACCCAACGTCACAAGCTCGTCCTGCTACATAGGTCCAGCGGGCGCTTGTGCTAGGCGCACCAGCTGAAACGTTCCGCGACGATGTATCGCGTGGGGCGTGCCCGTTGCCGTCCCGAACACACCGGCCGGAACGGCAAAGGTCACTGCCGGCAGCAGGCTGCCCTGGGCGAACCAGCGCGTTCCGTCCAGTGCGTTAGATTCCCGGCAATGCTACCAACCGCTTGCAAGGGCATGGATTCCCCCATAAAAGTCGATAAAGCTAGACCTTCGTTGGGAGGCCGGCAAGACGGTCAATTTTCCACTGCGCCGGGTAGACACCACTCTGCTCCAAATGGCATCGCCAATAGTTTGCGCGTCTTTGCCGATAAAGATCGATACTTTCTGACAACTCAGCTAAAGCTTCGATCGAGCGTGGTATCTTAACGTAGTGCTTCGACACTAACGCGGCAAGGCCTGCACGCTGAGCAATATGCGTGGCCAAAAGCCTTACGGGTGGCCCGGGCTCCTCTAAAATTTCGGCCGCTGCACGCGTTAATTTTTCTATAGCCTCCACATCTCGTGCCTCCCAATTAACTCGCTGGTTGCGCTGCTGTACTGACTAAGGCACACATCTCAAGTTCTCCTTTTTTGCCACTCTCGGTCATTGCGAAAAAGCCAAGCGTAGGCGCCCGGATCAACCATCCGTGCTGACTTAATGCTCTTGTCTATTGATATCTCCAAAGCCAACATCCACCGAGCCCTATACATTTCTCTTGCTCGGTCCTTAAGGAAAGCTTCCCGCTTCTCCTTCAAATGTGGATTTACGGTCAGCAGGCGCCATATGGACGAACTTGAGATCCCAACTTCTTCAGCAATCGTCGCAAAATCCTGGCCCTCTGCAAGACGAAAACAAACTTCGTCTTCGATTGCCAAAGTAAGGTACTTGCGGCGTCTTACGACATTGCCTCCTGCTGCTTGAACGTAAACGCGTACCGTCGTGACATCAATGCCTAACTGTCAAGACCCGCTTGGTTATATACGCGCTTAGTGAATAATTCAGGACGCTCTGCATGCCATTGTTTGAGGGCCTGAATGGGAGTCTGATGCTTTAAGGCGCGCTGTGGAATGTTGTTATTATAGATCTTAACGTAGTTGCGTAGCGTCGATTCAAGCTCTGCAGCAGATCCGAACCGGGTCTGATTGACGATGTCGCTGATACGCCCATTGAAGCGCTCGACCATGCCATTGGTCTGTGGATGGCGCGTCGGGATCAGGCGATGCTCGATATCGAATTGTTTGCACAGACGGTCAAATAAGTGGCGCCCACTCGGCTCCCTGTTCTCGCCTTTGGCAGTAAATCGGTCGGTGAACTGGCTGCCGTTGTCGGTGAGTAGTTTAACGATCTTCACAGGGCAGGCAGCACGCGTCTTGGCCAGAAAATCGACACTACTGTTCTCACTCTGGTCGGCGTAGATGTTGATGAAGACCCAGCGCGTGGCGCGGTCGATGGCCACGAACAGGTAACGCCGTGAGAATTCGTCCGGCATTTGCGGCAGGTACTTGATATCGATGTGGATGAAGCCGGGCTCGTAGTCCTTGAAAGTTTTCTTCGTCGCCGGCGCGCCATCGTCCTGCTTGACCAAGTCGCGCAAGTCAGACACACCATGGCGGCGAAGGCAGCGTCCCAGGCCAGCGTGAGAGACGGCTGGATTGATGAACTCGCGTGTGACTGACAGCAGGTCGTCAGTAGGCAACAGCAATGTTGTGCGCAGCTCCACCACGATCAACTCTTGCTCGGACGTGAGGGTCGTGTTGAGCACCTTAGGGCAGTGAAAGCCGTCGGCCGGGCTGTCGCGATCCTGCCATTTCCGGATCGTCTGACGAGTGACGTTGTAGATCCGAGCCAACTCTGCCTAGGGCAACGTCGAATTCTTGATCTCTTCCCGGATCAGGTGTGTAGTACGGGCTAGGCTGTGCAGCGCTTGAGTCATCGGGATATCGGTGAAAAGTCAGGTTGGTGCAGTGTACGCAAAACGTGTCTGGCCTTGAAGAGTGGCCAGCTACGGATGGGTACATGATCCCACGAGTCTAGACAGCTAGGCAGTTGCGGGGGCCTAATGCATGATGTCCGATTCTCCAATCTACCCTAGTCGCTCGACACCTTCACATCAGTACAGTTCCAGTGTAGCAACCATGAGACGCAGGTTGTTCAGTACGCGTTTATGTCTACACCGTGAAGCCTTGGAACGCCGCAATCAATAACGTTCAGGGTTACACTGTCCACCATTCGAAAGATACGCCGCTGCGATCTCGAAGACGGAATCAAGCATCGTCCAGGATCGCCTCGGCGCCTCGCCACCCGATCTACTCAAGCCTCTCAAGACGTGTGACGCGTTTCTCAACGGCAGACACTCGGTCAGCCACTTCCTGTGTACAGGTTCTGTAGCCGCGCATCTCGTAGTCAGAAGAAATTCGATCCATACCGCCCCGAGCAGCGATCCTCGCTTCTCTTGCAGAGCCCCCGGAAATCACCCTACCGTCCGGTAGCTCAAGCTGGCTACACCAGCTATCTCTGTCTCTAGTCTTCACGGCACACCTCTCTTTGCAAATACCCGACCTTCGCAGCGCATCGGTGCGCAGCCCGGACCGTAACGTTCCGCAGACGTAAACACTTCAGCAAACGAAAGACTTGCGAGTTCACGTGCTACTTCCTATCTCCATTTTAGGTCGCAAGATCAGGATCGCTAGATGCCCGAAGTCGTGCCGGCACATGCATATGCGTTCACGGTCGGCCATAGTAACCTTGTTGACTTCGTCTACCCCGCTAAGTACTGCGGACCCTACTCTTCCTTTCATCTTTACAAGATCGGCTGTCCGTACACGACCTCTAGCCGTGCTGGGTACCGCTCCTCATCGGCATCCGTAAGGTAGACTAACCGTCTAGTTACGAAAATCACTGACGTCGCGGCGACGCCGACTGCTGAGGAGAGCTTAAGTGGAATACACACCAGAAGAAGTTCAAAGGTTAGGACTTGTCGAAAAGCCAGCGAGTCAGGCGGGAATGTTGACTGGTCCTGCAATCATTCGGCGACTTCCTCTTACTGACCGGCGCGTCATAAACGGCGAGCTACAGATGACGACAAGCGCTTTGCCGGCGCCTATGTGTTTGGCTGCAGATCATCCAATGCAATTCGGAGCAGGGACCATCGAAGCACGTGAGTACTTCAAGCGTGTAATCGAAAAAGGGGATCTTGTAGATGCAGCAATCTATCCCCAGGAAAATGGTGGGTTTCCGACCATATCGTACTGGATCCACATTGACTACATTGGTACGCCGTCAGCAGCTGGTTGGTACTCGAAAAAGGACGATGGCCTGTTCGCGATGCGTGCTAAGGCTGGTGAAAAGGCTGAGAGGAGAGTGACAAATCTACTGCGCGATGAGTTCGGACACCAGTTTCCATCTGCGCTACATTTTTCTCCTGGCGTCTTCCAGATTTACTATGAAGGAAAAAGACAGAGGAAACCGGACAGAATATGCCTAACTTGTGGTCTTACCGTTGAGGTAAAAAAGCGGAACAAGGACTACCACTACCGTGTTTCTCACAGTAGCCTCCGCCCGTTCGCATCTGAAAACGACATAGGACCGCTGGATTGGCACGCCTTTGTTTTCCCAGACATGAGCATGGACTTCGTTCCGAACGCTCTGATTGCGCAAGCGATCGCCAACAATCAGTTCACACCTGGAAGCGACAACTTCGATAGCTGGGCCGACGTTGACGGGGCTGTCTCGCACCAGGAACCACCGTCCTGTCGACCCAACAATAATTATTAAACTCACCACCTACTATAAACGGATACATAGGTTGCCAGCTCGGCTTGGTCACAAGTTTCCGACACTGGGCCCAGTCGAGCTATCAAGAGCGTTGGCCTTGACCCGCAAAGTCTAGAACCGACCTCATGAACAACATATCCACATCTGTGGGTCACAAAACTTCCCTCTCCTCGCCCCCAAGCTGAGATAATTCTTGTGATAAACATACAACGCGTGCGGGTAGGGACAGATGGCATTAACAGTTAGCAACATCAAACAGATGATGACTGGTTTCGCTCAGGCGGGCTACGTCTGCACTGAACAACCCGGGTCGACGGCCAACCCGATCAGGCTGAAATGGACAGACCGTGACGGACAAGTCCTGAAGTTCAGAATTTGGGCGTTCGACGTAACGCATGGAGGCGGAGGCTCCGAGGTGCGAGCGGCGGACGAATACCGAATTCAAATAACGGCCGCACCGGATAAAGCCATCGGCCTCGATTACGATGGCGCGACAGACATTTTGGTAGGATTTTCGCCTTCAGCAAATGTAATTGTCGGATATGACCGCAGATGGTTAGAGAAGCGTTCACAGAAGGGCATCGGCTCGCCGTCAGTTCAAGTTAAGACACACCACATTAACGCAGCCAAGGCTGAAGGCATGCACCACCTGACCAAACAAGCAGAGTTTGGCACCGCTGGCATCGTGACGTTAATACCTGAATATTTCCCCACTTATCTCACAGACCACACCGTCTATCTCGCGAGCGGAATCGGAAACATACCTATGCTAGCAACGGAAATCAAGGAACCTGAATCCTTATGGCACTACTGCATGGAACGTGGGTTTTATTTTGACCCCGACATCCTTGCACGATACGTCGCGTCGATCTCGACCAAACCGTTTGCTATCTTGGCTGGTGTTAGCGGTACAGGAAAGTCAAAAATTGCAGAATTAGTCGCTGAGTACTACTCACGTGGCGCCGGCGCAGTAACCGTTGAGGAAGATGATGCTGAACCAAAAACTGGTTCAAAATTTACATTTGTTCCTGGTGCAGCAAGCGCAAAACACACTCTTTCTAGATTTGCTCTCGTTCCAGTTCGACCAGATTGGATAGATAACCAGTCGATTTTGGGCTTTGTGAACCCCCTTACGGGTCGATACGAGTCAACACAAGCGCTCGATCTGATACTTCGTGCCGATATCGCGTTAGCTGAAGCTGAGGAGCCTCTGTCTGCACCGCGATATTTCATGCTGCTCGATGAAATGAACCTTGCGCGTGTTGAGCACTATTTTAGCGATTGGCTTGCATGCACTGAAAGCAGAAGATATCTGCCAGACAATACCATTCAACAACAACCAGTCCCGCTGCATCGTCACGAGTCTGCTACGACGACGCTTGTGGACGAGTCAGGTAATGATGTTGAACTTGATGTTCCAAAAACACTAGAGCTACCTACCAACTTGATTGTGACGGGTACGGTGAACGTCGATGAAACCACGTTCACTTTCAGCCCCAAAGTCCTTGATCGTTCAATGGTCATCGAATTCAATGACGTCGACCTGGAGCGGTTACGCAATGGCGATGAGAACAAGTCTGAAATGGGTTATCGCTTCCCGAAAGAGCTACCCGCTTTTGTCTTACCTACCACTAATGCGTTTGTCGAGTTGCCGGACGCAACTCATGATCATTTGGTCGCAATAAATAAGATATTGGCTGATGCTCAGCTTCATTTCGGCTATCGCGCGGTATCAGAAATTTCATTATTTATTCGCCATTATGACGAGATCCTGCCAGTCGATCCTGATGATGCCGATTTAATCCGAGCGCTCGATGGAGCGATTCTCCAAAAGATTCTCCCAAGAATCCAAGGTAACCGTGCACGTATCGAAAATACCTTGTGTCATTTGCTCTATTATCTTCGCGAACTTACGCCTGCACCCTCTGAGAAGGATCTTGAGTCACTCGGACCTGACGACAAGGCCAAAATGTCACGATCGTACAAAAGGGCGTTTAGCATGCTTGAAAGTCTTCGTGACTTCGGCTTCACGAGCTTCTTCAAGTGATCACTACTGCATTTACTTATAGCGAACGGAAGGCTGGCACGCGAACGACAGCACAGCCAGGTGTTCCGTTATTTCTTCAAGAAAATATTGAGTATGTTTTGGAGTTTTCGGAACCGCTGTCAGAGGTTGATCGTAATCGGATCAGCGAGTGTGGCTTCGAAGGTGTTACCGCAAGCTCGGGAATACTCCGCTTTACCAATTTCGTCGGGACTACCAACATCGCGGGAGTTCCCATCACCGTCGTGTCCACTAAGCTTGGCGATGGCGGTGTATCGCGTCTATTAGAAGAAGTATCTTCTCTTTCGTCGAACTTAGTTTACGGTTGGCGGTCAAAAACAAAATATCATGCCGTTGAATCAGGCGCAACAACTGCAGTAATCCCTTATCATCAGTTACAGTTCTTGCGCACAGTAATGCTTCAACGACCTGTAGGGCAGCGGCTTCAAGATTATGTCCAGATCGTCGAAGAGAACCCCACACGCCGATTTGTGCAAGACAGGCCGCTCGTTCCCATCGAACGATCAAGAAAGCTGGATGGAAAGGCGGTCCTGGAGATATTTAAACAACCAGGAAGACTTGCTGCGTTGGAAGTTGGCTCCGCGCTATTCGACCATCCGCTTGCAAAGCGTCTGGAGTTCGGTTCACCGCCAACACGGCACTTTCCTCTAGTGGTGTCTCAGGCCGTACGCAAGTTATCTTACGACACCGCTGAGAATCAGTTTATCAAATATCTGCTTGAGGCATCACTGGCTCTCGCCTATAAATTTCTTGATAATAAGCTGTTACATGTTCAGGTAAGAAATGACTGCAGAATGATTGTGTCAGTTTTGGAAAACTTGATAGAGGCTCCATTTCTATCTGAGGTGCAATCGAACTTCACAATCCAAACGCCTTCTCAAACCTTAACTAAGAGCTCGGGATACAAAGAGCTTTGGGAATTGTGGACGCTTTTCCGTTCGCATATGTCACTCCCATCCTCATCTCAGGTCGTCCAGCAATTTCTTGAGGGGAGAAATGTAGCTGATCTCTATGAGTATTGGGTTTTTCTAAAAGTTCTTGATGCATCAGTAAAAGTGCTTGGCATCGATAGTAGCTCTGTCGGAGTGACTGTCCGGAGGACTGATCTAGGTGAGGTAATGGAGCGTGGCTTAAGCATTGCACTCACAGAAAAAGTAAGCGTAAGTTTTAATCGTCAGTTTTCGAGAACAAAAGGTGATGCCTACTCGACGCCACTTCGTCCAGATGTGGTGTTGAAGATTGGGGATGACATGTATGTTTTCGATGCAAAATATCGTCTGAGATGGCGGGAAATTATCGACGACACAACCGAAGAACAGGATGAGAACGAGGAAAGCGCCACGTATCTACGTGCCGACCTTTATAAGATGCACGCTTACCGAGACGCATTATTACAGGTGCGGGCAGCGTTTGTGGTATACCCAGGAACACAATATACGTTCTTTGAACTGGGCGATGGCCTCCGTAAAAATGTGGATGAAGTGGAGAACTGGGACGGCGTAGGCGCCATCCCAGCCCGACCTGGCGGTGCAAGTGAAGTAGAGCTTCTCGAGAAGGTCATACTAAAACTGCTTTGCCCCTTGCACAGCACATGACTTAATTAAATGCTCTCGAGTACCCGACGCACATCCGCATAATCGAAAAATACGTCTTCCCCCTTCGAGGCGAGGCGACGGACGAGCTCGGCATGCACACCTTGAGTTCCTCGTTGTTTGACTTGTGGGTCAATAGTTGCCTCTCGAATCAAATCTTCAAGAGTCCGGCTAGCTCTTCGGTCTAGACTCTTAATCGCAGAAATGCTACGAACGACGTTCGGTTTCCGAAGATTCATCACAACGTCAAAATGTGCTACGTCCTCTTCACCACTTCGTCCTTTGTATCCCTTATGGCTTTGCTGCTTTCGATCAAGAGATGCAGCATCATGGAATTCGAACCCAGCCTCACGGGCCGCGTTGTGTAAGGCATTCCACACGTCGCCGTCAGTGCTGTGAAAAACTACAGTTGCCCACCCTCCCGGTTTGAGGACACGAGCAATCTCACGCATGGACTGTGTCATTAGGCCTTCGTAAACTTCCAACGTCTTTCCGCCCGAAGCTACGTCCAACGAACAATTTACAACAGCTTCATTAGACGCATCGGTTACTCGTCCTAGCCATGATTCCCATATCAAGTTGCAGTCGGCATAGAAAAGGTTTGAGCCGAAAGGTGGGTCGGTAAAAACGTAATCAATACTACAGTCCTCAATGCCCTTGAGGTCAGTGGCACTTCCGTTGATTACAAAAGATGTATTTTCGGTAGCCGGCTTATATGCAGTGTAGTAACGCTTAAGCTGCGCGATTTTGTTTCGCATTACTTCGAGCACATTTACCTCTGACGATAGCTGCGGAATATACAGCGTACCTGTCAATGGGCGCTGTCCACCCCGGGCATTAAAGCGCCGCATTTTGGTGCCATGCCAAGCCGTGTTCGTGAATGCAAAAGTAAGCGCGGCACGCGATCTCTTATCTATAATTTTATGAATTTCTGCCCAAATAATTGCTAATGCTGCCAAATTTCTGGGCGTATAGAAATCCGCTACCTCTTTTATGCCGCGGAGATGCAGCGCGCAGCGAATGTACATCTCACGCTCCGGGCCAAGGGGTACCGATGGGAACCAATCCTTGATTTCTTCTCTTGAAAACGAACGGGCCTTTTTGATATCTGATGCGCTTGGCGCCTTTTGTATACGAGCGCCATCGTTTGACTTATAAGAAATCCAGGCAGGTACCGAGTCTAATGCCTCCAGTTTCCGTCGCTTTAATGTAACTCCACACTTCGGACAGGCAATTGTTGTGCCTAATCTTCCAGTTGCCGTATCTACTGCATCCCAAAGCAAGAACTTCTTTTTGCAATCCGGGCACTTATGCTGAGCGCTCCACATAGTCCAATGGATCATCGCTTCTTGTCCATTAGCGTCAGTAGTTGAATACAGTGCTGCCAGCTTTTCCTCTACATTGCGTTCAAGTTCATTAAATGCCACCTGCAGGGCTTTCGGATCGCAGGGGGTGGTGTGATTCCAGGCTAAGTGGGCCGCTGCTGGCGAAAGGTCGTTAAGTATGGCCTTTCGGCCGCTCATGGCCGCTGCTACGCCTGTCATACCTGATCCACAAAACAGATCGAGAACTACATCGCCTTCTTTCGTGAAATGTTCAATAAAGGGTGTGATTGCTTCAGGAGGGACCTTAGTGTGATAGCTATGGGCTGTGTAAAACGCGCTATTTCGGCTTGCCGGCACCAGCACAGCATTTGGGGGGGTTTTCGGAGCTGGCTTTCCATCCGATTTCGGCAGGAACGCCAAATCAGCCAAGTAATCAGCTACAACATCATGACCATTTATCATTCCAGTACCCCTTGTTCTTCTTCCTCAAAAGTTTTTTTTTCTTCGTAAGCCGTATCGTTACTTATATTTGTAAAAGATTTTGAGCCCACAGTAATCACTGATTCCAGCATCCATTTCCCATCAATCTGCGTTGCGCCAATCTCGTCGCACCGCTTTGCCACTGATGGCATAGTGATTCCAACCAAGCTTCGATTCCGGTGCAGTAAACACTGGATTACTGAAGAATATATTTCGTCAGTCCTGGCTGGTGCCTTCCTTATCGCAGCAATGATTGCTTCATCGATTTCCTCTGCCGGAGCACTTTTCTCCCAGTCCGGGTTATTGGCGTCACCATTTCGGTGAGCCATAGTCACCAAAAGATCAAAAGTCGTCACAACTTCCTTCCCAGTTACACCTTTTACTCCCTTGATCGACGGCTGACCTTTATCAAGAATATGTACGCTGACAGTTTCTAGCCCTGCAATGGCGATGGCTTTTTGAATCTCAAGCCAAACACGGTCATCAGAATTGGAGAAGGCCAGCACAGCAAAGCCTCCGGGTGCCAGCACCCGAGATGCTTCGCTAAAAGCCTTTGCCATTAGTTGACCATAATCATCAAGAGTCTTCCCACCGCCAATACGTGCACGGCTTTTGTTAACGACGATTTCTTCGGTTCCATCGGTCATTGTTCCGAGCCATGCTTCCCAGAGTATCGAGCTATCGGCGTAGAAAATATTCGAACCAAATGGAGGGTCCATGAATACCATAGAGACAGTTCCATCTGGAATACAAGATAAGTCCGTAGCAGAGCGGTTCATGACTTGGACTTGCGCCGTAGTTGACGGGAACGTTTCGTAGTACCGTCGAACGTCAGCAGCTTTACGTTTGAAAAGGCTCCAGACGTTCCACTCGTACCGCAACGACGAAATATAAAGAGTACCAGTCATTACATTGGTCGGGCGTTTGGCATTCCACTGGTAGCGGCGAGAAGCGCGATTAACACAAGCAGTGAATGCGAACATTAGAGCCTCTCGTGCTCTCCCGTCGGTGCACGAGAGGATTGCGTGGCGAAGCGCGGCAAGGGCGTGAAGGTTTCTTTTGGTAAAGAAATGGCTCACGTCTGTTATCCCCATAGCAGTATGGGAGGCGCGCCACATCTCTCGGTCGGAGCCAAATGGTACGTTGGGGATCCAGTATGGAATTGGTGTCGAGTCAACTTCGGCGATAAGGCTAATTTCAGCTTCGTTAGGGGTATGGGAAGCGACGCGGTTTGAGCCTGAAGACACATGGGTCTGCACGGGAGTCTCCCCTGCCCATTTCAAGTCTCCCTTACGAACGTAAGAATCACAATGCGGACACGTTACTCCTCTACTGTCAGTAGCGCCTGGCGTATGAACTAAATCCCAGTAGAGAATGCGGCCGGTGCATGCAGGGCACTCAAAAATGTCGCTCCAAGTCGTGTACTCAATGGTCTGCTCCTGTTGACTAATCGGTCTATACAGCCAATTCATCGTCGGTTCAAACGTGTCCGCAACTCGAGCCAAGGCTGCAGCGAAATCGGCAAGATCGCAGGGGGTCGTATAGTTCCGCGAAATATGGACGGCGGCAGGGGAAAGATCAGACAGCACGGCATTGCGACCCTCAGCCAAGGCGGCTACTCCCGTCATGCCGGAGCCTGAGAACATATCGAGGACAACGTCGCCAGGATTGGTGAAGGCCCTGATGAATGGGGTGATTGCCTCTGGTGGAACTTTGGTGTGATAACTATGAGCGCGGTAGGCCGATTTTGTTTTAGTGACGGAGATACGTTCAGGAAGGCCAGCAGGGGAGCGGGCTGCGCTTAGACTGGCGACGGCAGGTAATGCAACTGTGAGTTCGCTGGGATAGCGTACTGCGTATTGCTCCCTTTTCTGGCGGACCGTTGCTGTAAGTGCGGCAGCGTCGGACGACACGATTTCTCGAATGTCACTTGGCAAACGCCCTGAACTGAGCAACAGCAGATCTGAGGGAATTCCCACAATCCCCGCTAACTTTTCGGCTTGAGCCTCAGTTAGCGACCTCTCGTCGGACTCGACATAGCTCATGTACGCTTTGCTTACGCCCAAGGCTACCCCAACCTCTTCTAATGAGAGTCCTAAGGCCTTGCGTCGAGCCCTGATGACCTTCCCAGCAGCCCAATTTTTGTCGTTCATTAGATTTCCTGTTTGTTGCAATGTTGATGTCTAGCATGTTAACAAAGTATGTTAACTTCTGTCACGCCGTTTCGAGCCTTCTACTGTAAAAATATACAGTATTTTTCATTCTGTCTGCATACTGTTGTCCAGCCGGGCCTTCGGTGAACGGAAGGGTGGAAGGAAGCGGGAGAAGTTGACCTGTCTCTGGCCGGTATGAAAAAGTGGCGGGGGAAAATCCGATTCGCTCACGGAGGTGCGAGGTTGCACATCTGCAATCGGCGCGCTTGTTAAGCCCACGCTTACTCGGAGCACGACCCAGCCAAATACCCGAATCGTGTACCCAGGCACCGTTAGCATTGAGATACCGTGTGATCTAACGGGTCTTCCAGCCGCCGAGATAGGGGCAGTGTTCAGGCAGCATCTGTTTCAAGCACGAGCTCAGCAGCCGCGGCATCCGTGCGTTACACCTGCTACACAGGCGCTGAACCTTAGAGCTGGCACCACTGTGCCAACGGACATTAACCGTCGAGACTATTCCAGGACCACGGGAGCCAGTCGGGAGGTCAGACAGGTCCGTTGTGCTATCGCTTTTGGTCATCACCAAGGATTACCGCCCCGTGTAGATAAGGAACTTATCTGGAGACGTCCCAAAACGAACAAGTCGTGACGGATCCGACCAGCCGGCTCCGGCTTCCTCACTGTGCCGTGGTTACTGATATCATCATCCTGAGTGCGTCCAGTGTCGGCCGCTTACTTTAACCGTCGGCTGCAAAAGGAAAAAATGTCTGATTACCACCTCGAAGAAGCAGAGGATGATTTCAAGAGCCAAAAGGCCGCGTCAATGCGCCTTGAAATGGCGGCCCTCATGTTAGGGCCGTCAAAACTAAACGAGCGTGAGGCGCTGGCCAAGGTCCACCAGATCAACGCCAACCAGGCAGATGCCCGTGGACAACCTGCTTTACACGTCGATGACGAAAACGGCGAGCGGTTTTTTGCGCCCGGCTGCGACGACCCTGAGATGCCGAAAGGCGAGAAATTGCGCAAGCAGATACACGAGCTTGCTAAGAAGCTAACCGATAAGTTTGATGACGATCAGGTTGTACTGAGGTAACTACTGCCCATGTGATCGAGTGAGGACAGTAACAAGAACTTTTAGGACTGCACGAACTACTACAGCCACGCCATCTTTGCTGTCCTTTTAGTCCTACCGCAGCGCCTTCCTATAACGCAGGATTGTTCAGCCGCCGGTCTCGTGGTCTCGGGGACCGCCGGCTGGACAACCACTGGAGTAAGTCAGAAGCACTCCAGTGAACTCTACTTAGAATGACCACTCAAAACAATTAGGATCAAAGCCAGCCGCATTTGTATTCGGCAACATCGAATTGTCCTTAACAAATGTGTACCGCATTGTCCGGAACATTTGCGCGTTGTCCGAAACTTTTGTACCCCGACAACAGCTGTGCCTCAACCAGCAAACCTTTATTCCACCGTCACCGACTTCGCCAAATTACGCGGCTTGTCCACATCGGTCCCACGCGCCAGCGCCGTGTGATACGCCAGCAACTGCAGCGCCGCCACGTGCAGGATCGGTGACAGCAAACCATAGTGCTCAGGCAAACGAATCACGTGCAGGCCATCGCCCGACGTGATGCGCGAATCGACGTCGGCGAACACGTACAGCTGACCGCCACGCGCGCGCACTTCCTGCATGTTCGACTTCAGCTTTTCCAGCAGTGCATCGTTCGGGGCGATCGTGACGACGGGCATCTCTTCGGTCACCAGCGCCAGCGGGCCGTGCTTGAGTTCGCCGGCCGGATACGCTTCGGCGTGGATGTACGAAATCTCCTTGAGCTTCAGCGCGCCTTCCAGTGCGATCGGGTAGTGGATGCCGCGGCCCAGGAAGAGGGCGTTTTCCTTGCGGGCGAAGTCGTCGGCCCAGGCGATGATCTGCGGCTCGAGCGCCAGCACGG
>Ga0308158_10001651_pt1 | contig 23059 bp, 16 predicted proteins | sample PhyBR2_FD_201038 | JGI IMG/M metagenome (GOLD analysis project Ga0308158, IMG submission 201038) | Phyllosphere microbial communities from UC Gill Tract Community Farm, Albany, California, United States - DLSLB.R2 | ecosystem: Host-associated > Plants > Phyllosphere > Unclassified | place: USA...
GCCTCTCGCGTACGGAATCTCAGACCATTCGAGTAACAGCCCAATCCCCTGCCCGACGCCGATGCACATGAACGCCATCGCATAGCGGCCGCTAGTGCGATGAAGTTCCTCGACTGCGCTCATCGTGATCCGCGCGCCTGACATGCGGAGAGGGTGGCCAAGCGCAATTGCACCACCGTTGCGGTTGACCCGCGGGTCATCGAACGGATCAATGTCGAGGTCGCGCAACGTCGCGATAGTCTGGCTGGCGAACGCCTCGTTCAGTTCGATCACGTCGAGTTGCTCGATCGAGATTCCACCCCGCGTCATCAGCTTGCGTGCCGCCTCTATCGGCCCCACGCCTATGATCCGAAGGTAACGCCCGCCTCTGCCATGGCGACGATCCGCGCGCGCGGGTCAGCCCGTGTCGCACCGCTGCATCTTCCGACGCGATGAGCGTCGCGGCCGCGCCGTCATTGAGGCCGGACGCGTTGCCGGCTGTCACGGGGCCATCCGCCTGCACGACCGGCTTCAGCTTTGCGAGCGCCTCAAGGCTGGTTGCCCGCAGGTGTTCGTCGGCGGAGAAGACGATCGGATCGCCCTTCTTCTGCGGTATTGTGACGGGCACGATCTCGGCGGCGAACCGTCCGCTCGCCTGCGCAGCGGTTGCCTTTTCTTGGCTGGCAAAGCCGAAGCAATCCTCATCCTCTCGGCTGATATGCCATTGATCAGCGACGTTCTCGCCCGTCTCCGGCATCGAATCGACGTCGTACGCATGCCGCATAGCCGGGTTGACGAAGCGCCAGCCAAGTGTGGTGTCCTCCAGCTTCTGCGCGCGATCGATGGGGCTGTGCGCCTTGCCCATGACATAGGGTGCGCGCGTCATGCTCTCCACGCCGCCCGCAATCATGAACTCGGCATCGGCGCTGCGGATTGCGCGCGCTGCCGAGCCGATCGCGTCAAGGCCCGCCCCGCACAGGCGGTTAATCGTCGATCCCGACATGGCTTCGGGCAATCCGGCGAGCAGCACGGCCATGCGCGCGACGTTGCGATTGTCCTTGCCGGCTTGGTTCGCGCAGCCCAAAATCGTGTCGTCGACAGCGCCCCATCCAACGTCGGAGTTGCGATCCATCAACGCCTTGATCGGGATGGCGCCTAGGTCGTCGGCGCGGGTGCTGGCGAGCGACCCGTTCAATCGGCCGATGGGCGTGCGGATCGGGTCGCAGAGGAAAGCGTCAGCCATGGTTCGTCACCGAGTTACGAAGAATGGCCTTCGGCTTTTCTAAACGGACATTGGCTCGCAGCTAGAAATTCAGGCGAACTCGCCTTTCCTCAGTGGGACGACTTTGCGCGCACCCTGACAGCTTAAGATTATGCCGAGCAGCGCCATAGGCACGCCGAGCATTATCAGCGCCGCCCCGATGCGGTTATGATCAGCCAGCACGATTTCAGTGACGAAGGCGACGAGGCTAGGCCCGACGCCATAGCCCACCAGCAAGGCGGCAAATTGCAGCATCGCTAGTGCTTGGCCGCGCAGTGGGGAGGGCGTCACGTCCTGGATAGCCGCGTAACTGAGCGCGCTGACGGCAGCGAGCGCGAAATTGACCGCAAGATAGCCAGCAGCGACAAAAACCGGACTGGACGCCGCGCCCGCAAGCAGCACGCCGCCGAGCATTAGGGGGAACATCAGCGCATAGCCGCGAAGCCGTCCACCGGGCGCGCCCTTACGGATCCAACGGTCGGACAATTCGGCGCTGACTGGCGCGCCAATTACGCCGCCAATAACTGCCATCAGCCCCAACAGATATCCGGCATCAGCCGCAGCCATCCCGTGGCTGCGTACCAACATTGTCGGCCCCCATGCCATGGCCCCGGTGCCTAGTGCAACGTTGAGGACAGTGCAGCCAATTATCGCAGCGAAGATGCGCCGATGTCGAGCGAGATAAGCTAACAGTGGGAAGTCGTCCGCCCCGTCTGTCGATCTCCCGGCCTTGCGCGGATCGCGCACCGTTGCCAACAACAGCGCTACTGGCAGCCCAGTGAGCCCGAGCAGCAAAAAGCCGAACTGCCAGTTGTGCATCGTGCCCGCCAGCGGGACGTGCAGGTCGTCGGGGCCGATAGCGTCGAGCAGCCCACCGCCCGCCATCAGCGCAATACCCGAACCTACGCTGACCGCCGCTGCCACCAGACCTACCGCGCGCCCACGCCGTTCGGGCGGAAACAGATCGCCAATGATCGCATAGCCTGCTGGCCCGACCGTCGCCTCGCCCGCGCCCACGCCGCCCCGCGTCAGTAGCAGGAGCGGGTAAGAGCCAGCAAAAGCACATAATGCTGTCATAACGCTCCACAGTAACAGCCCCGTCATCATGATCGCCACCCGGCTGCACCGATCGATTGCATAGCCTACGATCAATGTGACGGCTGCAAGTAGCGCAATGAAGCCTAGCCCGTAGAGCAAACCCATCTGGTTGTCGGAAAGCAGGAGGTCGCGCTGCACCAGCGGCCCAAACAGTGAGAGCACAGCACGGTCGATATAAGCCAGTACGACCATCGCGACGATAACGAATACGGTGAACCATGCGCGCGCAGGCGATACATGCCCATCTCCGGCTGCGTCACTGCCTTCGTTAGAACCCTGCATCGATCTCTCCATGGTCGCTACGCAGTGCCTGGCATCCCAGGCGGCCGTCGAACGCCATTCACAGCTGTTGCCTAGAAGTTACACGTCTAACTAAGTTAGCGATCTCTGACAAATTCGATTTAAGACGTTGAACCGCTTCGCTAATGGTTGCGCAATAATAAATATTTAGGAGGGGTTATGCGGACTTCACGTCTGTTCACCACAGCGGCGGTTATTCCGATCGCGTCGTTTCTGGCCGTTGCGACCGCCCATGCCCAGGACGCCACTGCGACGCTACAACAACCTCTAGCCGAGGGACCGGAAGCCACCGCAGCTGATAGCGACATTGTTGTCACGGCCCGTCGGCGCGCGGAAAGCATGCAGAAAGTCCCGGTAGCCGTTACCGTCATCGGTGGCGAAACGCTGAAAAATGTCGGGGCGCTCACCAGTCAGGACGTCGCGCGTCTAGTACCTAGCCTTTATGTAGGCGGAGGCGGCTTTGGCTCCACTTCGTCCACCATCGCACTACGCGGTATCACCAATCCCGCGTCGAACATCTCATTCGACCCTAGCGTTGGAACCTATGTTGATGAAGTTGCGTTGGCGCGCAATTACGGCACCCTGTTCGACTATTTCGACATTTCTAATGTACAGGTACTGCGCGGAGTGCAGGGCACGCTGTTCGGTCGCAACAACGTGGGCGGCGCGATCCTTATATCGACGACCAAGCCAAAGCCAATTAATGAGATGATCGTCACTGGCGAATATGGCAACTACAATAGTTGGCGCTCTAGTGCCGTCGTCAACGTCTCGCCGGCACCGGGACTACTTGCGTTGCGGTTCGGACTTTTGACGCACACCCGAGACGGCTACGGCAAGAACGTCGCCACGGGTGAGCGGCTGTTTGACAAAAATTCGCAAGTCGCCCGCTTTTCCGCCTTGCTGACGCCCAGCGCAAACACCGAATTCCAGTTAACTGGTGAATACAGCATCCACGACGAGACCGGCCCCGCCTTCACTCCGCGCTCGCCGACCGGCCGTTCGGTCACGCCAGGCCTGGGCTTCTACCAGGGGAATTATGACGGTCGCTTTGCCGACAAGGGCGACGATTACTATGTCACTGGTCATGCCCGGATCGACTTCGGCGCGGTCGAGTTAAAGGCGATCGGCAATTACCTTGAAGGTCAGAACGTTGTCTATCAGGATGTCGATGCCACGCGGGTTGCGCCCAATCTGGCCAATCGTCGCCTCACCAAACATGACCAATATTCTGGCGAACTTCAGCTTTCGGGCAAGCTGCTCGACGGTAGAGTCGATTGGATCCTAGGAGGCTATCACCTCAAGGAAACCGGTAGCCAGCCTACGGTAACCCTGGCTTTTAACAGCGAGACGTTGTTGTTCATCGAGAACAAGACGACCGCGGGCTTTGGCCATATCGACTTCAAGCCGATCGACGGCCTACAGATCGGGGGCGGCGTACGCTACACGAAGGATGAGAAAGGCATTCGTTCCGGATCGCGCCTGACCACATCGGGCGAGTGCACGACCGCAGCTGCCGTGCGTGCGCCGGGCGCCTATGATGCCCAGTCCTGCCTAGTCGCGTTGCAAAAGAATGACGGCTACTGGTCCTACGACGCCAATGTTAACTATCAGGCTACTCGGGACGTACTGGTATATGCCCGCACCGGGCGCGGCCAAAAGTCGGGTGGCTTTAACTCTGCACTTTCCAACGTCGGTGATCTGCAAGGCTATGAACCCGAAATCGGCACCGACTATGAACTTGGCGTAAAAAGCGAGCTGTTCGACAGGCGTCTACGCGTGAACGTGGCGGCGTTCCAGACCGACTACAAGGACATTCAGCGACTGGGCTTTGTGGTCATCGATGTTGCGGGCGTTCCGACCACCGCTGTGACAATCAGCAACGCAGCCAAGGCGCGCATTCGTGGGATTGAACTCGAAGTAAGCGCGCACTTAACCGATAGTTTGACGATCGACGGCAATTATAGTCATCTCGGTCCGAAATACCTCTCCTTCACCGGACTTTCTGGCGGCGTCATCGTCGATCAGCGTAACTATCCGTTTCAGCAGGTTTCGCGCAACCAGGGCTCGGCCAGCGTGACTTATACGAGGAATTATGAAGGCGTCGCGCGGCTCAATGCCAACGTCAACTATGCCTATCGTTCGCGCTACGAACTCGCGCCGGTCCCAGACGAATTGCTCAGTCAGAAGGGTTATGGCATGTGGAACGCCCAGTTGCGCATCGCACCGCAGGCGATAGACGGGCTGGAAATCTCCGCCTTCGTACGTAACCTCACCAGCGAAAAGTACTGGACCGCCGGCGCGAGTGCAGGCACCGTCCGCTTCGTGGTGGCCGGTCAACCGCGCATGTATGGCCTCGGCGCGACTTATCGTTTCGGTGACTGACCGGTCTGGCACCTGTGCGGCCTCCTAGATCTGGCCCCCGGCAGGATTCGTGCTGGTACCCAGACCAGCCGGGCCCGAAGAATCGGCCGGTGGGTCCGTCGAGAAGGCCGATGAAGCGACTTGCGTCATGGTGAGTCAAGTGTTGCGGCGGGCCGATGATCGTCCGCCGGCACTGCGAAGCGCTCGCGGAACGAGCCGTCTCTTCACTGAGCAAGAAACCTGTCCGCATCTCGAGTTTCGCTCGTCCAACGACGAGCACGTGCTACAGATCGTCGCGGCGGGGTGCGTGACCGTTATATCTGCATCGTATCGCCACGTAGCCGTGGCTGGACCAAGGCTGGCCGGGCTTTACCTGTGCTGAACACTCGGCTGGTTGGCAGCGTACGACTAGGAATATCTGCTCGCCGATCCGGTGCGGCTCATAATCACAGGCAAGGGGGCGCCACGCTGAACATGACGATGAGTCCCCGTGGCGCCCGCAAAATGGCGCGTGCGAGGTTCAGGACGGCACCCTCACACTTCGGCCGCGAACACCATATCCTTCAATGCGGTGCCGGAAACGGCCAGGGCCGCCGCCGCGATCCGGGCACCGCTCGAAACGAGAGGGCGTCCCTGAACATAGTCACGAACCGCGTTGACGCAGTCGAGCGCGATCACCCGCCCCTCGCGCAGATACACGATCGAGAACGCGCGAGTGGCCGGATCCCCGCGCAGCACCGTCTGGTCGTGGCCTGTCGAAAGGCCAACCGTCTGGAGCTTGAGGTCATACTGGTTCGACCAGAACCAGGGCACCGCATCATAGGCGACGACGTCGCCGAGAATCGTTCGAGCCGCAATCGCTGCCTGGTCGTTGGCGTTCTGCACTGACTCGAGTCGAACCACCGCACCCTCGGCAAAACGGTTTGGATGCGCCGCACAGTCCCCTACCGCGAAGACATCAGGTAGAGTGGTCCGGCATTGCGCGTCCACCGTCACTCCATTGCCGCCGGCCGCGCCGGCCGCAAGCAGCGGTCCGACCGCCGGCACGATACCGATACCGACGATGACGATCTGAGCGGGCAGAAGTCGCCCGCCGACAAGCCGGACACCGACGGCCATACCGTCGCTCTCCTCAATGCACGCGACACCCTCGCCTAGCAAAAGCGTCACGCCGTGCGCGCGGTGCTCTGCCTCGTAGAAGCGCGACAATGCTTCGCCCGCCACGCGCGCCAAAACCCGTTCCTGGGCCTCTACGACGGTTACGTGCTTGCCGAACTTGGCGAGCACGGCCGCCGCCTCCAGGCCGATATACCCGCCACCGATCACCACCACCTCGTGCGCGGCTTCGATCTCGGTCAGCAGACGGTCGACATCGGCGCGCGTGCGAACCGCATGAACACCCTTTAGGTCGTGCCCCGAACAGGTCAGCCGCCTTGGATGCCCGCCCGCCGCCCAAATCAATCGGCCATAACCGATTGCGAGACCCGTCTCGGTTTTTGCCACATGGCCGTCCGGATCGACCGCCACCACGCGTTCGCCAGTCAAAAAACGAATCTCGCGCTCATCCCAAAACGACGGCGGGCGTATCAGGATGCGTTCAAACGCCTTGTCACCCGAAAGGTACTCCTTGCTGAGCGGTGGCCGCTCATAGGGTAGTTCAGGCTCCTCGCCGACGATCGCGATCGTGCCGGCGAACTTGGCCTGCCGCAGCACCACCGCCGCTTGAGCGCCGGCATGGCCTGCGCCGACGATGACGACGTCATACATATCCTCACCCACCCGACGCGCCCCTCTTCGATCCGGACTTTTCATCTAGTTATATAGGTTATAGAGGTTGCACAAGGGTGCATAGGCTGCTTGCCCGTGACAGCCGGCCAAAGATCAACATAACAGGAGGATGCCATCACTATCCCGGACTCAACAGCGGTTTACCCGAATAGCGAAAAGAGTTTCACCGAGGTCAAGCACAGCATAACCCGGCGCACCATAGCTCGCCGTCTCACGGAATCGAAGGTGACCGTTCCCCACTTCTACATCGCGGCCTCCTGTCGGCTGGAGGCACTGCTGGAACTACGTCGGACGCTGAACGCAACCGGCGAAGGCAAAGTGTCGGTCAACGATCTGGTGATCCGCGCGGTAGCACTGGCGCTCGCGGATGTTCCCGACGCAAACGTCCAGTTCGACGAGACGGTGATGCGTCGCTATACAAAAGTGGATGTCGCGGTGGCAGTAGCAACGCCGCGCGGGCTGGTCACCCCCATCGTAAGCCAAGCGCATGCCAAAAGCGTATACGCGGTTGCTGCCGAAGTGAAGGAACTCGCTGCCCGCGCCCATCAGGGCAAGCTCAAACCCGAGGAGTATGCCGGTGGTCAGACCACCGTTTCCAATCTCGGAATGTTCGGCGTGGAAGCATTCAGCGCAATCCTCAACCCGCCGCAATCCTCGATCTTCGCGGTCGGCGCCGGTGAGCCGCGGGTCGTGCCGGTCGACGGCAAGGCGACGATCGCGACGATGATGACGGTCACGGCGTCGTTCGATCATCGCGCGATCGATGGCGCAGTCGGCGCGCAGGCGATGGCGGCCTTCAAGGCGCTCATCGAAGATCCGGCGCGGCTCGCCGGCTGAGCTATCGGCTGGACTGATTAGATGCGGGACGGGTGGCGGGCTGCTCCCGCGCCTGCAGCGAAAAGACGATCATCCGGTGCGGGCTCGTCACATCAAGCGGCGATGGCATCGAACAGCTTGCGCGCCTCCGGCCGGCTGATTTTGTCGGACACGGTACGCGGCAGCCGATCGACGATGACAAAGCGTACCGGCACTTCGTAAGGGCTCAGCCGCTCTTTGCAAAATGCCTTCAGTGCCGCTTCGTCGAGCGCATTGTCCGGGTATGGCTCGAGGGCAGCGACTGGAACTTCGCCCAGCCGCTCGTCGGGCAAACCCAGCACGATGGCGTCGTAGACCCCCGGTGCCTGTTTCAGCACGTCGGAGACCTTGCCCGCCATCACCTTGAAGCCGCCACGGATGATGGCATCATCGGCCCGTCCCTCGATGAAGAGGAAGCCGTCTTCGTCCAGGCGCGCTAGGTCGGTGGTCCGGATCCAGGCTCCACCACCGTCGATCCGGTCGAGCCTCGCCTCCAGGATGCCCTGCTCGCCCGTGGGCAGTGGGGTGCCGGACACCGGATCGATCACGCGCAGTTCGCAGCCCGTGTTGGCGCGGCCGACGCTGCCGCGCTTGGCCTGTGCGTAGCGGCGATGGTCTTCCAGCGACCAGCTTGCCACCGCACCCATGAACTCGGTGGCCCCATAGGTGATAAGTACCGGAATGCCGAACTTGTCCTCGAACACTGTCTGCAAATCGACCGAGAGCGGCGCAGTGCCCGCACGCACAGCGATGATGCTGGACAACTCCTCGCGCGTCGCATCGCTGTCGACCAGCATCTTGAGCGCGGTCGGCGGCAGCGGCGCGAATTTTGGACGATAGCGCACCACTGCGTCGCGATATTGCGCAGCGTCGAACTTCTCGAACAAGACAACCGGGCGGACCTCGAAGATCGCCATCAGCGTGTTGAACGTGCCGCTGGTATGAACCAGCGGTGAGAACATCAGCGTCGGCGACCGCTTCAGTTCCAGCGCCTGCTGATCGACGGTCCCACCGGCCCGGCGCACTCCATCCTTCAACGACGCTGCCATGGTTCGCTCCAGCACCGGGATGCGCTTCGGCTTGCCCGTCGTGCCGCTCGTCTGGATCTCAATTAGCACGCCCGGGGCGCGGGCCCGAAACGGTCCGGCACCGATCGTGGTCAGCGGCTGGAAACGCAGGATGCCGTCCGCCACCACGGCGGCAAGCGCCAGCGTGCCGATGCCACGCAACGTCGATAGGATCGCCGCAGAAAAATCGTCGGGTGCACCAATGACGCAACCTAGCCGCAACTCGCTCAGTTCCTCCGCGACAAGCCCCGCCGGACGGATCGCATTGATCAGCACCAGTCCGCGATCCCCCGCGAGCGCCGCGATGAAGGCGGCTACTGGCTCCAGCCGGTTTCGCCCGAGAAGGCCGATTGCCACGTCGTCGCCAACGCCGCCGTCATCCAAGACGCCTCGCAAGGCCGTCGAGCTGTGTACGAGTGCGTCCCAACTCATCGCCTGGCCCTCGAACTCAATGGCAGCATGACCCCCACCCGCGGCAAGGACACGCGACAGATGTTCCGCGATCACGCCCATCTCACCGCACCTCGTAGGATTTGCGCTTGCCGCTCTTCAGCAACGCGGCGGTCTGTTGATAGGCATCGGCGCCGCCGACCTGTGTTTGCGCCTCCAACTGGGTCTGCGCGACCGGATTGCCGAGCTGGGTATAGTGGATGCCGCGCGCCATCGCCACCGTACGGCCAGTATCGAGCGATTCCCATATCGCGCGCACCGTTCCCTGCACAGCGGCAGGCGGCTTGCCCGCGATGATCGCCGCCGCGCGATGCGCGCGCTCCCACAGCAGGTCGCGCGTGGTCACTTCGGACACCAGCCCGATCTCGTAAGCGCGTCGTGCGCTCAACCGCTCCTCGTTGCCCATCAGCGATACTCGCAGGATCTCGCCAAGTGGCATCCGTCGCACCATACTGATCGGCTCAAGCGCCGCGACAAGCCCGAAATCAACATGCGGGTCAAAGAAGGTCGCATCGTCCGATGCGATCACTAGGTCTGCTCCGCCGACGATATAGAAGGCTCCGCCTGCACACATGCCGCTGACGGCGCAGACGACTGGCTTCCAGCAGCCATGCGCCTTGGGGTCCAGGCTTTCGCCTGGATCGGGCTTGATCCAGACGTTGTCGGGATAATCGAAGCCTTTGACCCGGTCGAGCCCGGTCGAGAACGCCCGCTCGCCCGCCGCGCGGAACACCACGGCATGTACCGCGTCATCGGCTCGCACGACCTGCCACAGCCGCTTGATCTCGGCGAGCATGTCGCGGTCGATGCCGTTCAGCTTGTCTGCACGGTTCAACGTGATCGTCGCCACATGATCGTCGCCCAGATGGTATTGGACGAGATCGCCTGCCAGCGTGCCTTCCATAATCAACTCCTTATTTATCGAGCCGGGCTGGCCAGCCAGTCGCCGCTCGCATCGCCCAGCTTCATGCCGCCGTCGCAGTCGAGGATCGTTCCGGTGATGTAGCTGCCCGCGTCCGAGCTGAGAAACAGCGCGGCATTGGCGATGTCGGCGGGCGTCCCGAACCTGCGTAGTGCCGTGCGCTCGCTCCACATCGCCTTGGACGCGTCGGTCGGGGCCATCCGCTCCACCCCTTCGGTGCCTAGGATGGGGCCCGGCGAAATGGCGTTGACGCGAATGCCTGCCTGCCCCCATTCCATCGCGAGCACTTTGACCACCATGTTGACTCCCGCCTTGGCCGCACAGACATGGACCTGCTGCGGCAGCGGCTGTTCCGCTTGCGGCGCGGTGATCGCGATGAACGAGGCTGGTCGCTCGCAGATATCGAATGCCGACCGAAAGACATTGTAGGTGCCGAGCAGGTCGATATCGACTACCGTCTTGAACCCGTTGGGAGAGATGCCGACCGCTGGCGCCATGAAGTTCCCCGCCGCGCCAGCGATGACCACGGAGGGCGCGCCGATCTTCGCGCTTGCATCGGCGAACAGCGCCGCGATCGCTGCAGGATCGCGAACGTCTGCTACACCGGGGATCGCGCCGTGGCTGATCTCTGCTGCCGCGGCCTCAGCCTTTGCCGGGTCGCGCCCGAACACCAGCACGCGGTCGCCGGCTTCCGCAAACCCTTTGGCAATTCCCAGGTTGATGCCGCTCGTTCCGCCCGAGATGAATATGCTGCGTGCCATCACCACCCCGCGAGTTCGGCGACCCGCAGCCGGTGCTGGCGCGGGCTACCGAGATAATTCTGGTCGAACAGCGCCCGCTTCAGCCAGACATGGTCGCCATATTCCCAGGTGTAGCCGATGCCGCCATGCGCCTCGATCATACGGCGAGCGATCGGCGGGTACAACTCGCCGAGATGCGACTTGGCCAGCGACGCCGCCTCTGACGCCGCAATGAAGTCGCGGGTGTCGAACGCATGCGCCGCATACCAGTACAGCCCGACTGTTGGCACTACCGCCAATGCCATGTCGGCCAGCTGGTGCTTTATCGCCTGAAAAGCACCAATGGGTTGGCCAAACTGTTCGCGCTCCTTGGCATAGGACACCGCGCGATCAACGCATGCCGATGCGCCACCGAATGCATCGGCAGCTAGCAGGATTGCACCGGCATCAACAAGGCGCGCACCCGCCACCACTGGCAGTACCTCGACTGCGACATCGACAAAGGTGAGCGTCGATAGTCGCTTGCCCGCATCGGTCGATGGAACCGCCGAAATCGACAAGCCCTTGGCATCGCCGCACACCAGCCCCAAAGCCCCGCCGGCCAGGCCGACAACGATCAGGTCGGCCCCCTCCGCATGCAGGACGTAGTGCTTGGTTCCGGTCAGCGTCGCGCCGTCCAGCGTCCAGCGGTCGGCCGACCAGTCGCCCTTGTCCTCGGCCAGCGCGACCGTAGCGCGCTTCTCGCCACTCGCCAATGCTGGCAGCCACATCGCACGTTGTTCGTCGTTGCCGGCGATCACCAGCGCCAATGTCGCCAACGCGTGTTCGACGAAGGGCCCGGGAGCGGCGTAGCGCCCGATCGGCTCGGCCACTACCGCCATATCAAGCAGCCCGAGGCCCAGCCCCCCATGCTCTTCCGGCACGATCATCCCGCCGATGCCCAGTTGCATCAAACCCTGCCAGATGCCGAGATCGGCCGGAACGCCCCCATCCGCATTGCCGTCCACCTCCTCGTGCGCGGCGAGTGCTCGCTCCATCGGGCACTCAGCCTCGAGGTATTCCGCCACCGCGGTCTGGAAGGCGCGCTGCTGCTCGTCGAGATCGAACCTCATGCAGCCCTCTCCCGCGGCAGGCCAAGGCCGCGCTCGGCGATGATGTTGCGCTGGATGTTGGAGGTGCCGCCCGCAATCGCGGCGGCGAGCGAGTTCATATACTGGTTCACCCAACGCTCATTGCCCGGGTGCGGGTTGCCGATCGGGGACACCAGCGCCTCGTCCTCCAGGATGGCATTCGCCACCTCGGCGACCTGCGCAGCATAGTTGGACTGCGCCAGTTTGTTCATCATCTGGAGCAGGCCCCCGCCCTCGCCGGTCAGATCGCGGGTCATCTGGATATGGCTCGAATGGCGTTGCGCTTCCAACCCGCCCTTGAGTGCGGCGAGCCGGTCGCGCACCCACATGTCCTCAATCGCACAGCGACCGTCGCGGGTGGCACGGCGAGCGAGGCCGACGAGCGAATTGAACATTCCCTCCGACCGATCGATCCCGCCAAGCATGTTGCGTTCATGCTTCAGCAGCGACTTGGAAACGCTCCACCCCTCGCCGCGCGTACCGACGATCCAATCCTCGGGGGTCGTGGCGTCCGCAAAGAACACCTCGTTGAAATCGTTACCCCCGTTGATCTGCTTCATCGGGCGGATGTCGATGCCGGGCTGGTGCAAGTCGATCAGCAGATAGCTGATGCCCTCGTGCTTGGGGGCATCGGGTTCGGTCCGCACCAGCGCGAACATGTAGCGGCACTCCTTGGCATAGGAGGTCCAGACTTTTTGCCCGTTGATCACCCACCGTCCGTTGCGCAGTTCGCCCCGCGTGCGGAGCGAGGCGAGGTCGCTGCCGGAACCAGGCTCGCTGAACCCCTGCGCCCATTTCAGCTCGCCCGACAACGTATCGGAGACGAACTTTTCCTTTTGCCATTCCGCCCCGCGCTCCAGCAACGTCGGGACTAGCATCTGCACGCCGTTGCCCTTGATCTCCGCCGGCGCCCGCGCGCGCGCGAACTCCTCGGCGATCACGCGCGCCCTGAGAATATCCGGCGCCTGCTCGGAGCCGCCATACCGGCGCGGTATGCCGCGATACAGATAGCCCGCGTCGATCGCCAGCCTGCGAAAGGCGGCGACATCGGTGCCCTTTCGCCACTCGCTTGCCAGGAATTCGCGCACCTCGGTGCGGAACGCCTCGTGTTCGGGTCCATAGGTCAAATCCATCAGTCGAAGCCCAGGTCTTCCCAAACTTTGTTGAGGTTCTGCATGGCCTGCTTCCCGCCGACCGTATCACGCTCCTTAAGGAAATTCATCTCGCCCTCGCGCCACACGACGTTAGAGAACAGCGGATGCGCGACGGATGCAAAGTTCAAGAACGCACCCACGCCCAGTCCGTGTAGGAATTGCTGATAAGCGCGCTTGCCGAGCATCAGATTGTCGGTCGAATGCGCCGCCACCGCCCGAGCATAGCGCAATGCCTCTCCCTCCAGCCGGTCGGCGGGCACTACGGAATTGGCGACCCCCCAATCCTTCAGCTCCTGCGCACTCATCTTCCGGCCCGTCAGCAGGATCTCCATGCCGCGATTGAGGCCAAGCCGAAGCAGTGTCATCGGCAACTGCGTCTCAAAGCCGGCGAAACCGATCCGGCTTTGCCGCCGCGCCAAATAGGCGTCGTCCGACAGGATCAGCAGGTCGGCGGTCATAGCAAAGGAGAAGCCCTGTCCCAGCACCGCCCCCTGCGCTGCGACGATGACATACTTGTCGCCCCAGATCGTACCTTCCAGCGTCGAGTCGAGCAGCTTACGAATACCGCGCATCCGCTTCGACTGCCCCAGCTTGCCCTTCTTCTTGAGGCCGAACGCCTCGACAGGCATCTTCTTCGTATCCTCGCCCGAGCAGAAATCGGTTCCCGTGCCCGCCAGGATCACGACCTTTATGTCGTCATCGTCCTGCGCACGCGCGAAGGCTTCGGCGAGCATGTCGTTCATGTCCGGCGTGAGGATCGCATTCTTGCGATGTGGACGGTTCAGCGTGATACGGGCAATATTCCCGTCGATCACCTCGTACAGGATGCTGATCGACAGATCCTCTTCGGTCGGCTGCGCCTGTTCTCCCATGTTCCCGTTCAATCCCGTGCTGCGTTGATGAAATCGTCGATCCGGCGATGATAGTGACGGATACGCGCTTCTTGGTAGCGACCCAGCATCACGCCAGATTTCTCCGTGGAATACAGGCCCTTCTGAATGCCGACGATGTTCTCGTAATCCTGGTCGAAGATCGTACCCAGTCGCCCCATGCCAGCATGTTCGGCGAATGGCCGATCATCCGGCAACCATTCTATCTTCGCCGCCGGCGGACACGGCTCGTCCAGCTTGCGCGGCGCCAACAGATAGATTTCCATGATCGATCTGTCGTGCCGGTCGCCGTCCGGGCGGAAGCGATAGACGATGGGCAGGCCAAAGCCGTGCCACGGCAGGAAATTGGGAAACAGGAAATATTCCACCGCGTCGAGCATCTCGACATCGGTCAGGTGGTCGACCGGCTCACCCTGCGCCGCAGCGACGTCGCGACGCCGCTGGTCGGCCAGCGCGTTGCGATAGGTCTCCCCCTCGGCCAGCTGGACCGCCTCGCGCCCCGTCCCTTTGGCCGCAAAATCGGCGAACGCCTGCGGACTCATCGCCTTGGTTGCGGCGGCGGCGGGGGCGATCGACACAGTGGCGAGCCGGCTCAGGTTGGGCCCGTAGATGTCGTACTGAGTCTCGGCATATTCGGACACCGTTACTGATTGCGGATGCGTCGGGGAGACGTGGTAGGACTCGATGAACGCCTCCATGGCGACCTTCCAGTTCGCAGGCAGCCGCCGGGCGACATGCAATGCTATGCGGCGGTTCTCCAGTGGGGCGGAAGCGAAATGCTCCGGCAACTCACCGATCCAATCCGCGAACGGCGCGGCGTGGCGGTCCGGGTTGATGAACACGAACCCGCCCCATTGGCCGACCCGCGCCTGCGGCAGGCACATGTCGCGACCCTGCGTCTGCGGAAAGTCCCAGCTCTCGGTGATCTTGCGCAGCGTCCCGTCGAGATTCCACGTCCAGCCGTGAAAGCGGCACGCGAAAGCGGACGTCTTGCCTTGATCGTCGACCAACTGCATCCCGCGGTGAAGGCAGGCGTTGGGATAAGCGCGGATTTCGTCGGCGGTTGCGCGCACGACCACGAAAGAACGTTGCCCGATCTCATAGGTGATATAATCGCCGACTTCGGGGATATCGGTTTCGTGACACGCCATCTGCCAGACGTGGGGCCACATCGCCGCGATCTCGCGTTCATGGAACGCGCGCGATGTGTAACGCTCGACAGCGATGTCGTCGGTGCCGCAATCGGCCTCGGTCCGTCGCGTATAGACTTCGGAAGCGCAGCGGCTGTCTTGCGCCAGCCAGGCGGCGATCGTCGGTTCCTTTGCGGTCAGCGGTTCGGTCACGTCCACAACTCTCCTAGCCGATCCCCAGATCCTAGACGGGCCGGCAAACCAACCATACATCGGAAACGTCGCTATACAAGTTATTTTAGTAACGGCGCGTCTCTGATGTCAGACATGTTTAGGCACAGCCGAGTCCTGTTGCTCGACTTGATAGACAGGTTACCGAGGTTCCAGACCAAAATAGCTTAGATATGGGGAGGATGATATGCGGGGCGCAGCAGGCTTGCTGACGACAGCGGCGCTCGCCGCATGGTCGGGTAGGTAGCATCGACGTCGGCGCCGCCGACGTGCACCACGATGCCTTGACAGGCAACTTCTACGTTTTCCTTGAACTTGCCTCCAGCAAAAACCGGCTGCACCGCTACCGATCAAACGGTGGACGTCATCATCGTGACGGCAGAACGGTCGCCCACCTCGGCTCAGCGCGTGTCGAGATCGCTGTCCGCCTTTCCGCAGGACGATCTCACCGAGCGTTCGGTCGCGACGGTGCCCGATCTCCAGACTACGACGCCACGGCTGACGTTCCGCCCTTCCACCAGTGGCGTCGCACTTCGCTCACCTCCATGCACGGGCAGTCGCAGACGCGCTAAGGCCTTGGCAAGCGACCTAACGTCGCGATCTATTACGACGGCGTGTACCGCCCGAATGGCACTGGAGCGGCCATCCCCGCGGCCCTGTGTGGCGTCGAGCGGGTGGAAGTGCTCCGCGGGCCGCAGGGCACGCTGTGCAGCCGCATCACGACCGGCGGCGCGATCAGCATCGTCTCGCGACTGCCGACTGGAAAGCCGCAAGCCCAAGTTCAGGCCGGCATCGCCGATTAACATAGCTACACACTGAACGGTCTAGTCAACGTGCCACTTTCCGGTAGCGCACTGGCGCTGCGTGTCGCCGCCAGCTTTGTTGATACGGACGGCTTCGGTCGCAACCAGACGTCTGGGCAGCTTACCGGGGGTGACACGGTTGGTCTGCGGGACACTCTCCTCGCTCGACCGTCGGACCGGTTCAGCGCGGTGTTACCCGGCAATTTCCTGAGAAGCTACACCGGCGTGCAGGTCAATCGCATCGTGGGTCTGCGACCGGAATCACCAGCGCCGACTAGCTCGATCGCAGGCTGCGGACTAACGTGTCGGTTTATCAGGTCGAGTAACGCGACATCCCACGCTCCGTCATCGTGTCTTTCCCGCTTGGCGTCACCAAATTGGCAGCATGATGTCTGGCGCAGTCGCCTGAGAGCAGCAGCATTCTTGCTATCACGCCAGCCATCTGCGACGATCATGGGTACGCCGCAGAGCGTTGGTCGTCATCTTTATCGGCTTTTACCTCTATGGCTGGTCCGCGGCCGCGGGCTGTTCAAAATCCAGCTAATCGTCTCTGGTACACAGGTAGTTAGGTTGACATAGTTACCTATGTGCCGTAGGCTTCAGTGATCGTGCGAGATCGGAAACAATATGATACCGGTCAGAAAAGCGTTGAGGGATAGTCGTAGCGGCGTTGCCATGAAGCAGGTGTTCCAAGCGACAAACCGGTTTGAGAAAAGACCGAACCTCCGGCGCACATGACCTTGACAAGCACCACACGAGGCGGCGAGCTCGGAACCTTCGCCCCCCTCTCCGTTCCTACCTTCCGGACCATCTGGCTCGCCAGCCTTGTGACAAACATCGGCGCGCTGATCCAGGCAGTGGGCTCCGCCTGGATAATGGCGGAAATCGCCACACCGGACATGGTGGCGATGGTGCAGGCCGCTACCTTCCTGCCGCTGGCACTGCTTGCCATTCCGGCCGGCGCGTTCGCCGACATGTACGATCGTCGCAAGACACAGATGGCCGCTATATGCGTCGCGATGATCGGCGCGACCGCGCTGACCGGGTTGTCCTTGGCACATGCCATTACCCCGTGGGGGCTGCTGGGCATGTGCTTCTTTATTGGGTGCGGCATGGCGCTGTTCGGCCCGGCGTGGCAATCTTCGCCTGGAGAACAAGTGCCCCCAGCTCTTCTGCCGCAGGCGGTGGCGCTGAACGGCATCAGCTACAATGTTGCGCGCAGTTTCGGCCCCGCCATTGGAGGTATCATCGTGGCGACCGCGGGCGTCTCCGCGGCTTTCGCGGCCAACGTCGTCTGCTATGTCCCGATCCTTCTGGCGCTAGCCATGTGGCGACGCCCGCGGATACCGACCCGCCTGCCGCCAGAACAGCTGGCGCGCGCGATGATGTCGGGGATGCGCTACATTGTCCACATGCAGCCGGTGCGCACCGCGATCAGCCGCTCGCTCGTCATTGGTGTCCTCGGAGCGGCATTGCTCAGTTTGATGCCCCTGATCGCGCGGGCCATGCCCGGTGCCACCGCTCGTACCTTCGGGATCATGCTGGGCTGCTTTGGCGCGGGCGCGGTTGGCGCCATCTTCATCCTTCAGCGGCTGCGCCGAATGGGGAACGAACGGCTGGTCAGAATATGCAGCATGGCGCTGGGCGCCTGCGTGGGGCTGCTCGCGATCAGCCAAAACCTGCCACTTTCCGCTGCCCTCCTGTTTGTCGCGGGCGGCGTCTGGATGGTGCAAGTCTCGACCGTCAGCATCGCCGTGCAACTGTTCGTGCCTCGTTGGGTCACCGGCCGGGTCGTCGCCTCGCTGAACGCCACCATCGCTGGCGGCATTGCGATCGGCGCGATCTTCTGGGGCCAGTTGGCACAGCAGCATGGCACGCCCTTTGCGCTGCTCGTCGCGGCGGGGCTACTCGCCATGGCACCCTTGCTTGGCAGATTTCTTCCCCTCGCAGATCGCGCCCTGGCCGCAACGTCGCTGGAAGAACCGCTGGAGGATCCGGAGGTGACGCTGGACGTCAACGGGCGAAGTGGACCGATCGTGATCGAGGTCGATTATCTCATTCCCGCGGACAGCGCGCGGGAGTTCTACGACCGTATGCGGACAATCCGGCGCATTCGCGTGCGAACCGGGGCTTTCAGTTGGTCGCTCAGCCGCGATCTTAACGACGCCGAGCACTGGCGCGAGCGGTATAACCTGCCGACGTGGAACGACTACCTCCGCCAAAGGAATCGCTGCACGGAGGAGGAGATGGTCATGCAGCGGAGCCTTCACGATCTGCTGATCGAGGGGGCGGACATTTTCGTTCACCGCCGCTTGGAGCGGCCGTTCGGATCAGTGCGGTGGCGCACCGATTCGCCGGATGCGTGAACAGTGGCCGTGTCGCCTCCGCCAACGTTCTCACGTACTCGACAGGGCGTCGTGACCATATTTGCCGCCGCGTCCCTACGATCTTTCGTGCGTGATGATGGGCCATGCAAACAGGCGCGCCTTCAATCAGGGGCGAGGGAACGACGCTGCACTCTGGCCTAATCCCCAGCTTCCCGTTGCATTCTGGCTGGCTTGTTGAAGCTTTCGTGAGGATATTGAAATGAGATGGTTGATCGGTGACGTAGAAATCGTGCGCATAATCGAGGTGGCAAGGGCAGCTCTTCCAACCGAGTACGTGACGGGCGGCATCACCGCTGAACAGGTCCTCGCTCTGGAATGGATGAAACCGCATTTTTGCGACCCCAGCGGGAAGGTCATACTTTCTTTCCACGCCTTTCTTGTCCGGGCCGAAAGCAAGATGATCCTGGTCGATACCTGTTTCGGGGCTGGTCGTGATCTTCCATCGGCGATGTTCTGCAATCTGGGTCGAGGCTTTCTCGACAATCTCGCGAGTGCCGGGGCGAAACCGGAAGACGTGGATATCGTCCTATGCACGCATATGCACTACGACCATGTCGGTTGGAACACGCAGAATGAAGATGGGCAGTGGGTACCGACGTTCCGCAACGCGCGCTACCTCTACTCGGCCAAGGATTACGAGATCATGCAGGAGCGGGCCGGCGCCGGCGACTCGCACGCTTTCCATTTCGTGGACACTATCCTGCCGCCGGTCTCCGCGGGGCTGGTAGATTTCATTGATGTGGTGGACGGATACCAGCTTTGCGACGCGATTAGTTTGCTTTCGACACCAGGCCATTCGCCTGATCACTTCAGTGTGCTAATTTCGTCAAAGGGCGAGAATGCGGTGATCACGGGGGACATCATGCACAGCCCTGCGCAATGCGCTTATCCTGACAAACACCCAAATGCGGACGAGGACAAGGCCATAGCAGCGGATACGCGACGGAAGTTTCTCGAGCGGTTCGGCGACAGCGGTGTGCTGATCCTTGGTACGCATTTCCCGACGCCGACAGCCGGTTTTATTGAAAGGTCGGAAGAAGCATGGCGGTTTACCGGCCCAACTTAGGAGGCTTACCATTCCGAGGTCGACAAGGGCCAAGGCGGCCATTGCCTCGAACGGGTTGTGCGCCACATCGAAGCGCCCAAACCGATCTAGTTGCAGACGACGCGTCGGCCCGACGTCCCGACATCTTCACGGGCATCGCCGGCCTTGGCACGCCCTTCGCCAACCAAATCATCGCCACCACCGTAAACGCGGATCGCTCGACAAGGTAGACGGTTTCCCCCCGATGCCCTTGCGCCTCTGGTGCGCTGGACCCGCCAAGGAAGTAACAGGAGCTTCATCCTCGGCGGCAGGGCCGACATTCGTCAGACCGTCTACATGCCCGCTCTCGTCGCAGCCCGCATCAACCGGACCTGAATGCGGACTACCGGCAATCCGTCGCTGTTAAGAAATGCCCGCGATCGCCATGGCTGCGGTCACACAGAAATCACTAACGCCTCGCGCAAGGCTGTCTGCCTTTGGGCTCCACCGCCCACTGGCTCATGACGGACTATCTGACGGCAAATGGGCCGCAGGCGACACCTAGACGGCGCACGCACGACGAGCAGTCCTGAACCGTCACGCACTCGTTACGGCGCTTCCGTTCCATGTGACGGACCCGGGTCGTATCAGTAGAGATAGTGGCCCGCGTTGACGTGAATCGATTGCCCGGTCATCGCATCGGATAGAGGCGAAGCAAGGAACAGCACGACGCGGGCGTACTCCTCAGTGGGTGCCAGGTAGCGAAGCGCGGTCTCGTCGCTTACCTTGCGCCGCTCTTCCTCGATCGACGTGTGGTTCTGCTCCGCCCGCTGCTGCATCACCTTGACGTTCTGCGGGCCCACCATGAAGCCTGGGTGCATCGAATTGACGCGAATGTTGTATTCGCCAAGTTCCATGGCGAGGATGCGGGTCATACGCTGCAAGGCGATCTTGGAGCCGGCATAGGCATAGGCTCCCGGCTGAACCTTGTCCGCTGTCATCGTGTTGATCATGACAATCCGGCCCGAACGCTGCTTGATCATGTGCAGCGCGACCTGTCGCGTCATCTGCATTGTCCCAAAGGTGTTCACCTCGAACACCGGGCGCCAGTTCGACAGGTCCGGCTCACACTCGATCAGCTTCAGCCGCTTCGGCCAGTCCGGCGCGTAGGCGATATTCACGAGGATATCGATGCGGCCGAAATGCTCGATTGCGGTGTTCGTGATCCGCTCGCAGTCAGCGACGTTGGTGATGTCGCCCGTCACGGTCTTGCAGCGACGACCCAGGGCACGCACTTCGTTCGCGATCTCGTCGATGTTATCCGGCTTGCGGGCGCTGAGCACGAGGTCAGCGCCTTCACGGGCGAGGTGCAGCGCAACGTCCCGGCCCAAGCCTATGCCGCAGCCGGAGAGAAGCGCGACCTGATTCTTCGCGAGTTCCATGGTTGAAATCGACTTTCTGATGACACGCAAGGCTAATTGACGATAGCGATGCACCAAACGGACCTGCCCATGTCCGGCGCGAGCGACGATTGGTGCACCTACCGTACTGCCGGTGCTGTCCGGCGGGTCGCTCGCCTTACTTCTTAGGGCGAACCACGAACAGGGTGCCGTCCGGGTTCTTGAAGTTGCCCGACGAATAGCTGTGCCCCATGTTGCTGACGATCATGCGATCACCGGCAAATGCGATGAGGTTCTGACCGGCCTGAACGTCGGACACGAACAGGTGCTCGTTTCCATCGGCATCGCGGCGCATGATCGAGGTCGTGTAGGGAAGCGCCTGTGCGTCACCTTCTGTCCAGTGCACCGATGAGATGAAGCCGGCATTCTCAGGTCGGAACGAATCGCCGCCGAACGCCCCAAAGGCCTCAGGCGCACGAAGACCGGCGCCACCCGCCAGGGTTTCGATCACTTCGGGATAGATGGTGCCGTCGGCGACACGGTAGTGGCGGGGTTCAAAGACGTGGGAAGCTTCGTCATCGAAGCTCGAGTTCCACTTGCCTTCGACCACCAGCATGTTCTCTTCGCCGACGATTTCGGGATCGGCATAAAACAGGCGGTAGGCCATAACGGGTCCGGGCGCCGAGACGCCGTCCATGAGGAGCCAAGGCCTGATCGCACCGTCGGGCGTGATTGCGTAGATGGTGCAATTGTGCATCGAGAAGATGAGCAAAAGCCCTTCTTCCGGCGTCCCCTTGCGCCCGAACACCCCGGTCAGCAGCGCACCCGACACGCCGCCGCCCACCGTGCCGTTCTTCGGCGCGACGCAGAAGCCCTGTGGGTGCTTGTCGCCCGGACCGATGCGATACACCATGTGCTCGACAACGGCACCGCCGCGATGCGGGATGACCTGGCTGCCGAAAAAGATGTGACCGCCCCATTCGCCCCATCCCTCGGGCGCGATAATCGGACGGAACACACCAGCCTGGCGCCCCACGCCCGGGGCCATGATCGTGTCTAGGCTATTATTGGAGTTCAGACGGTAGATGGCACCATGGCCCATCGCCCAGTCGGTTTCGCGCTGCGGCTGGCCGCCGATGTCCGAGACGAGAAGCGAGCCCTTGCCGTCGCCCCAGGCAGAATCATCCTTCCAGTCCCAGAACACCTGCAGATCATAGTAATTGCCTGCCGGCACGATCTGCTCGATCTCATATCGAGGATCGTGCACCACCGCCCGAAACTCGGTCATCTTTTGCAGTTCTTCCACCGAATAAAGTCGGGCCGACATATAGATTCCTCTCCGAAGATAACTTTTGATGTGCGCCAACTACGACCGTCGTAAGACATGGCAAATGATGAATATTCGTCCATCTCATCGATCCATTTGATCGGCGACGGGGTGAAGTCGAACAATAGTTGCGCCGGCTGGCCAGCGGCACGATTCGGCACTTCATTGATGCTAGTTGCGATACGCGACCAGTCGCAAAGTGAACTGTGCCTATTCGCCCGCATCAAGATTCCAGTCGCACCCTAGTAACTGATTGCGCCCAACCTCGTTCATAGCTCTTTCCAACGCGAGACAGGCTCACGCGTGATAATGCCTTTCATATAGCCCTATATAACGAGGTTAGCTAGGTCATTTTAACTGCTACTGTGATTATCGACACCTGGCTGCCGAAAGAACGTTTGCGTCGCAGTGGACATGGGCGAGTGCGCCGCTGCATCTCGCCTTGTTAAAAACGCCTTTGCCCGAAGAAACCCCGCCTCGCCTTGGGGATCGGTGGCAAGCGCCCATGCGCCATCAGCCAAGCCGCCCGCGCGAAACGCAAGCGTTGCGTCCCAAGCCGTCGATGGCAGCTTGGCTTGCGGGTTGTTTGAAGCTCGGCCAAGTCGGTGAAGACGCCAGTACCGTGGATCGCATGCGATATTGTTGGCCATGTCCCCGATTGAAGCATTCAATTAGAGTGAATTCTGCGCCTTGCTGTTGCCCGCGTCTTATTTCGATGACCGTCCACACGGAATAACATCAGGACGGCATCCTCATGCG
>Ga0308158_10001653_pt1 | contig 23043 bp, 24 predicted proteins | sample PhyBR2_FD_201038 | JGI IMG/M metagenome (GOLD analysis project Ga0308158, IMG submission 201038) | Phyllosphere microbial communities from UC Gill Tract Community Farm, Albany, California, United States - DLSLB.R2 | ecosystem: Host-associated > Plants > Phyllosphere > Unclassified | place: USA...
CGGCAAATAACCTCCCAACTGAAAGTGACTGCAAGCATGGAAAATATCGCCCTCTGGATGTCGCAACCGCATTTCAGCTATCTCGAAATTGCCCGGACCTGCGGCTTCTCATCCTTCGTTCTGGAACTCGAGCACGGAACTTTCGACCTGTCGACGCTGGACCAGTTTCTGGCTTTCACCAAGGCGCAGGGTCTCTCCACCCTGACCAAGGTGCTGGCACCGACGCCAGAAGCCATTCAGCAGGCGCTGGACTTCGGATCGGATGGCGTCATTGTTCCGCATATTCTCGGTGTGGAACATGCGCATCAGGTTACGAAGGCTGCAAAATATCCGCTGGTCGGCACGCGCTCTTATACGGGTGGTCGCATTTTCGGCTATGCCCGTCCGACGACCGATGCCTTCGAAAAAGAGAACAAGCGCACCAAATGCTTCGCCATGATCGAGACGGCGGAAAGTCTGGCCGACGTCGAGAAGATTATCGCGCTCGATACAGTCGATGGCTTGTTTCCCGGCCCTTCGGATCTGGCGCTTGCGCGGGGTCGGGGAGCCTACGCTTTCAATGATGACGACAAGGCCGATCTGCGCCGTTGTGCAGCCGCTGCACGCGCTGCCGGGAAACCGTGGATTATGCCCGCCTGGACTGAAGCCGAACGACGCTTCGCACAGGAAGAGGGTGCCGCGATGCTGGTCGTCGCCACCCAGAATATGACGCTTCGCCAGGGCATGGTCTCGACCGTGAACATGCTGAAAAGCGAAGCCCTGGTTGCCTGAACTGAATACTCACTCATTCGCTGGAGGAAAAAATGAAGATTAGCCTGATCCAAACGAGCCCGCAGGCCGACAAGGCCGAAAACCTGCGTATTACGCGGGGATTGATGGAAGACGCCGTGCGCACGGATTCTCCGGACCTTATCGTGCTGCCCGAATATTTCGAATATTATGGTGGCAGCCCGGAAGAGAAACTTGCAGCGGCAGAGAGCGTCCCCGGCGGTCCCGCCTACAAGATGGCGCAGGACTTTGCCCGCGAGCACAAGGTCTTCGTCCATGCCGGAACCTTGATGGAAAAGGTTCCAAACGAAAAGCGCATCTACAATTCCACCTTCGTCTTCAATCGCGAAGGCAAGGAGATCGCGCATTATCGCAAAATCCATATGTTCGACATCGTCGGGCCGGACGGGACGGCTTATAAGGAATCTGCAACCGTCAAGCCGGGCGAGAATGTCGTCGTCTATGACCTCGACGGGTTCAAGATCGGTTGCGCGATCTGCTACGACATCCGCTTTGCCGAACTTTATCTGGAGTTGGAAAAGGCCGGTGCCGATGTGATCGTTCTTCCCGCTGCATTCACGTTGCAGACCGGCAAGGATCACTGGGAGGTGCTGGCACGTGCCCGTGCCATCGAAACCCAAACCTATTTCGCGGCCTGCGGCCAGACCGGCAGCACCGTTTCCAACGGCGAACGGCGTCATACCTATGGTCACTCGCTCGTCTGCGATCCGTGGGGCCATGTCGTGGCGCGCGCGTCCGATGGCGTCGGCTTTGTGACGGCGCGCATCGAGCGCGCGCAGATCGAGCGTGTGCGCTCGCTTATTCCGATGGTCAGCCATCGCCGCGTCGGCAAGCAGTTGCAGGCCTGCGCATAGGAGGCGTCATATGTATACGATCAATCCCATGCCGGAGCAGGTCCCTGCCGATGATCTCCAGCTTCTATCGGGGGTCGAGACAGCCACTGTCGGACACTGGCGTTTCTTCGGTTTCATGCACCGTTCCATCCAGCCGCTCCTCCCGAAGCGCCGTGTGGTCGGTACTGCCGTCACCATCGCCATACCGGGTCCGGATTCCACCTTGCTTCACCACGTAACCGGAATGCTCCGTCCCGGCGATATTCTGGTGGTGGACCGGATGGGAGACGACCGCTATGCGTGCTGGGGCGGCGGTGTGACCATCGCTGCGAAGGCTTCGGGTGCGGTCGCCGGGATCGTTGATGGTCCTTGCACGGACCTGACGGAAATCGAGGATTCCGATTTTCCGATGTGGGCGAGGGGTATCTCGCCTATCACCACCCGGCTCTATGACCTGGGGGGTGGTATCAACATTCCGGTCTCCTGCGGCGGTGTCGTCGTCAATCCCGGTGATGCCATCCTGGCCGATGAGAGCGGAGTTCTGGTCCTGCCGCGTGACGAGGTGAATGCGGTCGCCTCGCGTGCGCTCGAAATACAGGATAAGGGCAAGGTGCGCGAAGCTTCGGTGAAGACAGGTCTCAAGCTTGGTGACGTGTCTGGCGCGACCAAGAAAATTCTCGCTCACGCGGGAAGCTGATGCGATGGGGCCGGTTTCGGCCGGCCTTCATCATTTGTGAGAAGGAACATGACAATTTGCTTATTTTCATCTCGCAAGTGTCTTAGAAGGAAAGGACGAATCTGGTTACCCGGAGCGCTATAAGGGACTTCAAGAAACGCAGGCGCGCGGGTGATTGAAATGGGAAGGGACATGCCCGTCCATGAATATCCGTTTTCTGGAAACGGTGATCTGGTTGTCGGAACTGCGCAATTTCCGGGCGACGGCGGCTCGCCTCAATATGACGCCGGCGGCAATATCCAATCGTATCGGCGCCATGGAACAGGAACTCGGTTTCCGGCTTTTCGACCGCGACGCCCGCGACGTCAACCTGACGGCAGAGGGCGAAGCTTTCGTCGAAGGCGCGCGCGATGTCGTGCGCCGTTACCATGATCTGGTGGAAAGCCTGAGCCCGCAAAACGGGCTCGAAGGAACGCTGAAGATCGGCATCGTTCCGAGCCTCGCCATGACCATATTGCCGGGCATTCTCGATATTGTGCGCCAGCGCTATCCGAAGATACGCATCTCGATCACAACTTCATCTTCGAAGGGGGTCGTGCAGAAGCTGGAGCAACGGGAGCTCGACATCGTTTTCGCCATCCAGCCCGAGCCTTCGCCCAATCTGCGCATCGTCGACATATGCACTTTCGGCATGTTCTGGATATCGCGTAGCAACCAGTTTCCGGGCGGGGCTGAAGACGTGCTGTCGCGCGATGACCTGCTTGGCTGCAATCTCATTTCCTATGAGAGCGGCTCCTATAATTATCAGCAGATCATCAATTACTTCACCGAGGAGCGGTTGAAAGACGCGACTGTCCACTACTCCAACTCGCTCACCACGACGATCAACATGATTTCGGCGGGCGTCGGGATTTCCGTCATTCCGCCCGTGGTGATCCAGAAAGAGCTTCGGACGGGTGAGCTTCAGGTGCTAAACACCAACGCCGCTTTCCCCGCGACCAGCTATAGCGCTATCTATCTTGAAAGCGCGGCGACGCGCCTGATCACGCTTGTGGCCAATATCGCTCGTGAAGCTGGATGCAATTTCAGCGGCAATTTCAGCGATAGTCTCGCTTTTCAAGATTAGAGCGTATTTCGAAAAATGTGAAATGCCTGCGCGGGGAAATCAGTCCACGGGACTGATTTTTGAACTTGTTTTGATCAAAACAAGATGCGCAAAAACAAAGAAATAGAGCGCTTCTGACGGTTCCATGTAAATTAGAAACGCTCTGGATGCGCTTTCTGGTTAAGCCAGCTCCAACTCGCCTTGAACTTCATTCTCGCAACAAATGCTTATGATCTCTTGGGCGACCAGACGTTGCGGGCAACTGTCCTTGAGCACGCGATATCAATCAGCGTCATGATTCATAAACGGCAGCATATCGACCGTGTCGATTGTCGTCGACTCGACGGGCTTGCCGTCTGGCTTGGCAAAAATCATCACTGCAAAGCAGTAGATTAGAAACACCGCCACGCCGATCGCTAGCAGGCTGGCAAATATGAGTGGCCAATCAAACATGCCCGGCACTTTGGCGCAGTTTGCGCTCTAACTCAACCGTCTATTGCGATAGGATAGTCTCAACATTAGTCTGTTGAGAAAGAGTTACGGGTTTCGACCAGGGGGCGTGATGTTCGAAATAAAAACACTGGGGAGCAGGCAGGTCTATGAGAATCGATGGATGAAGGTTCGTGAGGACCGGATTGTTTATCCTGACGGAAGTGAAAGCATTTACGGCGTTGTCGAGAAGAACGATGCCGCATTGATTTTCGCAATGGACGACGAAGAGGGTGTGTATCTGGTGGAGCAGTTCCGCTACCCCGTCGGGCGCCGCTTCTGGGAACTTCCACAAGGAGCCTGGCAGGAACACGAGAATATCGACCCACTCACTCTCGCTCACGGGGAACTACGAGAGGAAACCGGGCTGAGTGCTACGGAGATGATCTATGTCGGTGAGACTTACGAAGCTTACGGTTTTGCAGCTAACAAGTGCCACATCTTTCTCGCCACAGGACTACAGGTTGGAAAGCCCAGCCTTGATGCCGAAGAACAGGGACTGATCAGCCGCCGTTTCGCTATCGGAGAAGCGATTGAGATGATCTTTCGCGGTGAAATCAAAGATGCCTGCACGATCGCCGCATTCGGGCTTTTGCGCCTGAAAGGAATTATCTGAGGGATGCCCTGTCGGGGGAAGGCCCGTCCACTGAACTCAGTGGGCAATCTCCAAAGCAGATATAGACCCACAACTGTGGAAAAATTGACACCCTAACCAAAGCCAAATCTGGTTAGCCAGAAATGGGCGCATTATTTCCTATGAGTCTCGATCCAGGTGATGCCGAAGACGACAGCGCTGACGGCCAGAATCGCCGTTATCTCAATCCAAAAAATCAACTGCATGGCCATGTCCTCCTGCATGGTTAACAAAAAACTAACGAAAAGGTTCATTCACGCTGAAGTAACTACGTCTACACCGTCATTGCGGCGATGGTTCTGCTGATTATCCCAACCGGCATCGTCGGGGATTCTGGCTCAGTTTAAACACTGGCAGCGGCTGGATGGCTATTACGCGACATCACGATGCGCTCAAAGGGATCGTGATGCTGCCGCAATCGAACTATCCCGAATATGTGCCGCGTTCCGATAGGCGCGCGGAGTGAGGCCTGTTTCCTGCAAGAAATATCGGTTGAAATTGGAAAGATTGTTGAACCCGGCTTCGAAACAAATATGGGTTATTGCGATATCCGTTTCCACCAGCAAGGTTCGCGCCCGCCACACACGCACAGAACGGCTATAGGTCGAGAAGGTCATACCCGTCAACCGTTTGAAAGCGCGGGAGAAAGACGCCGAGTCGAGCCCAACGGCTTCGGCAACGTCCTGCATCTGGCGGTCAGGGTTTGATTGCAGAATCTGGATAGCCTGATCGATACGCCGGTGCCGCTTGTCGGAGGCTTCGCTATAGAGCGATACGAAATGTTCGCTCGCCAAGGCTCGTTTGTGCTCGGCGCCATCAATCGCATTGAGTATTTCAAGAAAAAGCCCAAGGCCGGCTGCATCCGACTGTCGGTGCAATTCAATTATCATCTTCCCGATGTCGAGCGCTTCCTGACCGATTATCTCGATACCGCGACGTGATAAATGCTTCAGACGATAAAGTACTTCGAACTCAGGACACACGGACCGCACCTGAATAAGCGCGTCAGCATTGAATTGAAGGACAAGATCACGGCCCGGAATGGATGCCGCACCCGGCGTGATCCAGTTGTGAGGCAGGTTTGTTCCGGTAAGAACCAGATGGCCGGGTTGAAATGGCCCCACATAATCGCCGACATAAGCCAATCCCTGCGCATGAGGAATATAATGGATTTCCCACTCTGGATGATAGTTCCAGATGCAGATCGGATTGGGGTAATCGTCGCGGCGAATGAGATACGATTTTCCACCCGGCAGGGTGATGCGCTCTCGTGTGGCAGCGTATGCGTTCGGAAGAGTGGATGAAAATTCCGATGATATTACCATGATATTGCACCATATATCGCGTCACAATGTCAAAATAGTATCAATTAATGACGAAAAACAGACTAGTCCCATTTGACTGTTTTTACAAAATTCAGGCCACAGGGTGCCGGGAAGAGGAGCATCCGGTGGGAACATAATTGGGAGGATGATATGCTACGCACAATTTTGCGCACGGGGTGCGCCATCATAGCGCTTACCGCCGCGTCCAATGCTATGGCAGCTGCGGTTTGCAGCAAGGATGTACGAGTCCTGGCGCAGCCACGCGACGGGCTTACCTTGCTGGAAGACTATGTGGACGAGTTTGAAGAACTCTCCGGTGCCGGTTTTGAAATCAGCTATCTGAACGAGAATGATCGCCGCGCGAAGTCTCAGGCGGACGCATCGACCGTAGGCAGCTACAATGTCTACTATGTCGATGAAGCCAATCTCGCATTGTTTGCTTCCTCGGGCTGGATTGTTCCGCTCGCGGGTTTTTATCCCAAGGAATACGATTACGACGATTTCGATGCCGGCATGCGTGCGGCTGCCACATATGATGGCAAGCAGTGGTTTGCGCCTGTTCAGGGTGGTGGCGACTTAATGGTCTATCGCACCGATCTGCTCGAAAAGGCTGGCATTCAGCCACCCAAGACCTGGGACGAATACAAGGCGGCTGTCGCCAAGTTGCACGACCCCGAAAATGGCGTCTATGGAACCGCGTTGCGCGGACAGCGCGGCTCGGGTGCCAATGTCTGGCGATGGATGCCGCTGTTCAAGGCAAATGGTGGGGAATGGTTCAAGGATGGCAAGCCCGCTTTCAACGCGGATGCGGCAGTGAAGGCAACTCAGGAATATCTCGATCTTTTCAAATATTCCGCTCCTGGCACCCAGACCGGTTCATGGGATGAATCCACCGGTGCTTTCCGGGCAGGCAAGGTGGCAATCATCATCGAATCTGCCCCTCTTGGCGGCATGTCGGTCGATAAGGCGCAGAGCCAGGTCGCCGACAAGGTTGCCTTTTCTGTTCCGCCAACGCCACTACCCGGTGCTGGTTACGCGCATGGTTTTGCAATCGCGTCAAAAGCCAATGCGACTGACGAAGACAAGGCGTGCGCAGGGCTTTTCGTTGCCTGGGCAACATCGAAAGAGCAGGAAGTCCGTCGTCTGGCTGCAGGTCAGCCGGGTGAACTGACTCGCACCAGTACCTATCAAAGCCCGAAATATGCAGAAACTTTCGGCCAGAACCTTGCTGATGCCATGGCCGCTACCGGCGCCCGCACGGCAGTGACCTTCTGGCAGGATGCACGCTGGCAGGAACTGGGAAATCAGTGGGGCATCATGCTGGAAGAGCTTATCACCGGCAGCCGCAAGGATATCAAGTCGACGCTGGACGAGCTTCAGGCATTCGCAGAAAAGCTCTAGGCGTCGTGCGTTCGGGGCGGTTTCAAAGCCCGTATGTGCTGAAACCGCCCCGCCTCCCAGGACGGGTTACAGTCCTGGAAGGCAGGCGCGCCTCATGCTGCAATCCGTCTCAATAATCGCCTTCAGACAAGGAATGTTCATGCAACGTGGACGCTCGCTCCCCTATCTGTTCTTGGGGCCAACCCTGCTCATTCTCGTCGTCCTGGCGCTGGTGCCGACTGTTTTTGCGATCAATATTTCGCTGCAGAACAGGACTTTGTCGCAACCGGCGGCGGAATATGTGTGGTTTGCGAACTACGCGGCCCTGTTCTCAGATCCGCGTTTCCTCAATGCATTGTGGGTTTCGCTGAAATGGGAAGTCCTGACGGTCGCGCTCACCATGTTCACAGGCGTGGGGCTCGGCATTGCGATGTTCGAAGCCGCCAGCCCCCGTATGCGAAATCTTCTCTGTGTCCTGTTCATTATTCCTGTGCTGTTGCCGCGCGTTTGCGCCGCATTCGTATGGAAGTTCGCTTTTCATCCGCTGTATGGTGCTCTGACCTGGCCTATCCGTGAACTGACGGGCGCTACCCCAGACATACTTTCGACGCCTGCCGGGGCGCTGCTCGCCGTCGCCTTTGTGGACGTTTGGCAATGGGGGTTCTTTTTTGCGGTCATCGTATTGAAGCTGCTCGAAGCGTTGCCGCCTCAGCCCATGGAAGCGGCTCGCATTGATCGCGCCAAAAGGTGGGAGATACATCGCTTCATCACCCTCCCGATGCTCAAGACGCCGCTGATTAGCCTTCTGCTCGTCAAAGCCATCGAAAGCCTGCGTTCGTTCGATCTGGTTTACGTGATGACCCGGGGCGGGCCCGGAATCTCGACTGAAACCCTCGACATGTATGCCTATTCGCAAGGCTTCATCGAATCCGGAAAGATCTCCTACGCCTCGTCGATGGCCGTCATCATGATGCTGCTTACCATCGTCATCTTCACTGTTGCCTGGAAGAGATTGAACCGATGAAAATTTCGACCATTCTTCTGCGCGCGCTTCTCGTCTTTGCGGCAATGCTCGTCGTATTGCCGTTGCTCTGGACCTTGCTTAATGCGTTCAAGACCAATGCCGATCTTCTGGTCAGCACGCCGAAAATCATCTTTCAGCCCGTCTGGGACAATATGAGCTATGTGCTCAACCGTCGTTCGGTGGCGCGGGCACTTACGAATTCGCTTATCATCTGCTCGTCCGCTGTCGTCATTGGCGCGCTGATTGGCGTGCCTGCTGCCTATGTGATCGCGCGATACAAGAACCGGATAACAGCTGAAGCTCAGTTCTTCGTTTTGTCCCTGCGTTTCCTGCCGCCCGTGGCAGTGGCCATTCCGATGCTTGTGATCTGGCTCTCGCTTGATCTCTACGATAGCCGCCTTTCTCTCATCGTAACCTATCTGATCATTACTGCATCGATTACGATCTGGCTGTCGGTTCCGGCATTTGAGCGCGTGAGCCTCCACGTGGAAGAAGCCGCCCGGGTCGACGGGCTGGGGCGCTATGCAACATTTTTCCGAATTGCCCTGCCGATTGCCCGGTTTCAGGTATTTGGCGCCATCGCCTTTTCCTTCGTTCTTGTCTGGAACGAGTTTCTTCTGGCAATGATGCTGACAACGTCTCAGGCCAAAACGCTGCCGATCATCGCTTCTGAAATGTCTCAGCTTGGCATGAATGTGCCATGGGGCATCCTCAATGCCGCTGTCGTTCTTCTCTCCCTTCCGCCTTTAATTCTGCTTGGGCTTCTTGCCGGCGGATTAAATGCCGTCTTCACCAAAAAACAAAATCAGGAATGATCCGATGAAAGCACTTGTTCTGGAACGCATCGGCGAATTGAATCTGCGCGAAATTGAATTGCCTACCGACATGGGGCCGGATGACGTTCGCATCAAATTGCACACCGTAGGCGTGTGCGGGAGTGATGTGCATTATTACACGCATGGGCGCATCGGAGACTTCGTGGTCGAGCAACCAATGGTGCTTGGTCACGAGGCGGCAGGCACTGTGGTCGAGGTCGGCGGGAACGTAACGCACCTCAAACCGGGAGACCGGGTCTGTATGGAGCCGGGCATTCCAGATCCGCTCTCGCGCGCTTCGAAGCTTGGCCTTTATAACGTCGATCCTGCTGTGCGTTTTTGGGCGACCCCACCCATCCACGGAATCCTCTGCCCAGAGACGGTTCATCCTGCCAATTTCACATATAAACTGCCGGACAACGTCTCTTTTGCAGAAGGCGCGATGGTGGAGCCTTTTGCCGTGGGCATGCAGGCGGCAACGCGGGCGCGCATCAATCCGGGGGATACGGCCGTGGTGACCGGCTGTGGAACAATCGGTATCATGGTTGCGCTTGCGGCCTTGGCAGGAGGCTGTTCCCGCGTTCTGATCTCGGATTTTTCGGAAGCCAAGCTGCAACTCGCAGAAACCTATGACGGCATTACCGGCATCAATCTTGGCGAGACCGACATCGTGGAAGCGGTCAATGATGCTACCGGAAATTGGGGAGCGGATATCGTTTTTGAATGTTCGGGAGCGGCAGCAGCCGTTCGGGACTTGTTCAAGATAGTGCGCCCCGGTGGCACAGTCGTGCTGGTTGGCCTGCCTCCCGAACCCGTCCTGTTCGACATTTCGGCAGCGACAGCGCGGGAATGCCGGATCGAAACAGTCTTCCGCTATGCGAATGTGTTCGATCGTGCGCTTGCCTTGATCGGTGCAGGCAAAGTGAACCTCAAACCGCTGATTTCGGAGACTTTTTCATTCGAACAATCTATCGCCGCTTTTGACCGGGCGGTTGAAGGTCGCCCAACCGATATCAAGCTGCAGATCATCCTGGACGAGGAGACAATCTGATGGCCACCGTGGAATGCCGGTCCTTGCTGAAGCAATATGGTGCGCAGGAAGTTATCCGCGACTTCAACCTCGCAATCAATGACCACGAGTTCGTGGTCTTCCTAGGCCCGTCCGGTTGCGGAAAATCCACGATCCTGAGGATGATTGCCGGGCTTGAAGAAATCACAGGCGGCGATCTTCTGATCGGTGGTCAACGGATGAATGATCGCGATCCAGGTGACCGCGGTATTGCCATGGTGTTCCAGAACTACGCACTTTATCCGCATATGACTGTTCGGGAAAATATCATCTTCGGGTTGGAGCGCGCTGGTATATCCAAGCAGGCCATTGCTACCCGATTGGAGCCGGTGGTGACTGCCCTGGGGCTTGAAGTGTATCTCGCACGCAAACCGTCGGAACTCTCTGGGGGCCAGCAACAACGCGTTGCAATTGCGCGCGCAATGATAAAGACGCCGGAAGTGTTCCTTTTCGATGAACCGTTATCCAACCTTGACGCAAAATTGCGCGGAAACCTTCGGGTCGAGATCGCCAACCTTCATCATGAATTGAAGACGACCAGTATCTATGTCACTCACGATCAGCTCGAAGCGATGACATTGGCAGACCGGATCGTGCTGATGAAGGATGGGCGCATAGAGCAGATGGGAACCCCTGAGGAAATCTATCAGGCGCCCGCGACGCTTTTTGCGGCCGGGTTCATCGGTACGCCCAACATGAATTTCTTCGAACTTGACGCCAACGGGGAGAGAATTAGGGATGAAACCATAAGCCTGCCCCGTCCTTCGGGCTTGAAGCCGGGACCGGTAACAGTTGGCCTGCGTCCAGGAGCATTCACGCTGAACGAGGCAGGAGGTCAGATTCGCGGCGAGATCGAGCGCAATGAATTTCACGGCGAAAACCGCCTGGTTACAGTTCGCACCGGCAAGCATTTTTTCAACGTCGCTGTTCCTGCTTCAATGCGTCTGCGGGAAGGGCAGAATATAGGGCTCGACGTTACCCCCGACAGCTTGCATTTCTTCGACCCGCAAACAGGTTTGCGTAACGCATTATCCATCGGGTAGCAGGACGGAACCTCGGCGATCCCGGCGCTATCCAGGCAACAAAAGCGGTCTTTGGGAACCGCTTTTGTTGATTACTCCCGCTGGCACGTATTCCTGGCGCGGTTAGCGCACTTCAAGTACTTCGCCGGTTCGACGATCTATGACGACACGCATCTCGTCGTCCCGACGGTCTATTCCTCGGACAACATAAACGTTTCTGCGTCTTGAGATACTTTCGACTTCATCCATCCCTTCGCTGCGCGCGATCCGAGCGGCCCTGCGTTCGCTGATTTCTTCACGACCGTACCGTTGTTCCCCATCTGGATTGACCTGGATACCGTTGGGGCCGATTTCAATACTTTGCGCGTGTGCGGGAACAGTTGGAATGAAAGCCGACATAATTACAACTGCAATAGCTGAGAACTTGTACATGGCACCTGTCCATTGTTGATTTGCGCCCGCCGTGGACATCAACCTATAAGTCCGCCACCAGTTCCCATCACGGCGGTCAACTCCTCCTAACACTCTGAAGATATTGTGATGAGACAGTGTAATCGGTACACGAGCCCAAGACGCACCTAGCCAGAACTTGGGTGCCCTCCTTGCTGGTCAGGTCTGTCATGGGCCTGAAACCGTGAACATTTCCCTCTATCTTGCCGTCTTGACAGTATTACATTCACGGCACTACGCTGCAGTAACACGGCAGATTTTTACTGAAGTGTTGGGAGGAATTCATGACTAAAGGTTCCATTTTTACAGGACTGGGTCGGGTTTCAATTTCACGACGCCAGTTTATAACATCGAGCGCGCTGGGCGCAGGCGCTCTGCTTCTACCGTCCTTGCCGTCTTTTGCAGCGGACAAGCCCAAAGTGGGTCTGGTCATGAAGTCGCTCGCCAATGAGTTCTTCAAGCAGATGCAGGCCGGTGCCGAGGACTATGCTGCCAAAAACACCGACAAGTTCTCTTTTGCCGCCGTCGGAATGAAAGACGAACGGGATTTCGCTGCCCAGGTGGATGCGGTCGAGAATTTCGTCACGCAGCAGTTCAATGTGATCGTGCTTGCTCCGGCAGATTCCAAGGCCATGGTAACGCCGGTCAAAAAGGCTCTGGAAGCCGGCATCAAGGTCATCAACATCGACGTGGCGCTCGATGAAGAGGCGAAAAAGCAGGCCGGTGTCGATCTTGCCTTTTTCGGTCCCGACAATCGCGAAGGTGCGAAGCTCGCAGGCTTGGCGCTTGCCAAGGAACTGGGCAAGGGCGGCAAGGTGGTTATCCTCGAAGGCAATCCCGAAGCCGACAACGCCAAGGAACGCAAGAAGGGGTTTGACGATGCCGTGGCCGAGGGCGGCCTGACACTGCTCGATTCCAAGACCGCGCATTGGGAAACGGAAGAAGCCAACACACTGATGACCAATTTCCTGACGCAATATCAGGACATTCAAGGTGTGATGGCAGCCAACGACTCCATGGCGCTCGGCGTGGTGAAGGCGCTGGATGCCGCTGGAAAATCGGGGCAGATCAAGGTGGTGGGCTTCGACAATATTCCTGCCGTCCAGCCTTTGATCAAGGATGGCAAGATGCTTGCCACTGTCGATCAGTTCGGGGCGCAGATGGCAGCGATGGGCATTGATTACGGCCTCAAGGAACTGGCGGGCGAGAAATTTTCCGGCTGGGTCAAGACGGATATCAAACTCATCACCGCCAAGGATCTCTGAAACATTGCCAATCATAGGGCGGCGCTCTGAGCGCCGCTCCTCTTCATCCGGCAGGCAGGAACAGACATGAAGTCAGCCGACGCCATTTTAAAATTGGAAAATGTCGGCAAGACCTTTCCGGGTGTGGTTGCGCTGAACGGTATCACGCTGGAACTGCAGCGTGGCGAGACGCATATCATTCTGGGCGAAAACGGCGCGGGCAAATCGACCCTCATCAAGCTTCTCGCTGGCATATATCAGCCCGACACGGGCGAGATTTTCTTGAACGGCCAACCCTACAAGCCAAAGACTCCGCACGACGCGCAGGTTCAGGGTATTCGCATCGTTCATCAGGAACTCAACCTGCTGCCGCATCTTTCCATCGCCGAAAACCTGATGCTGGAAAGCCTTCCGAGGCGCTTCGGGATCATGAATCGGGCAACGCTGAACCGTCGCGCCGAAGAACTTCTAGCCGAGGTAGGCTTGGCGGTCGATCCGCGGATGCCGGTCTCGGAGCTGGGTGTTGCGCAAATGCAGTTGGTCGAGATCGCCAAGGCGCTTGGTTATGACAGCAAACTACTGGTTCTGGACGAGCCGACGGCGACATTGACGCCGCCGGAAATCGAGCGGCTGTTTGCGATCATCAAGCGCCTGAAGGCGAAAGGCGTCACGATCATTTACATCTCCCACCGTCTGCACGAGGTCTTCGAGATCGGTGACCGCGTAACGGTGTTGCGCAACGGGCGGCTGGTGGAGACACGCGACCTGCAGGGGTTGGGCGTGCCGCATCTGGTGCGCATGATGATCGGTCGCGACATCGCGGATGAATACGGCTTCAACGCTGAAATCAAGCCTGGTGCCGTTGCTTTGGCTGTGAGGAATGTGAAGCGTAACAACGGCGCCCCGTCGGTTTCGTTTTCGGTGCGCCATGGAGAAATTCTTGGTGTCGCCGGTTTGGTCGGGTCAGGCCGTACTGAGGTGATGCGTGCAATCTTCGGCGCCGATCCAAGATCGGCAGGGGAAATCGATATCGATGGCAGGCCGGTGAATATCCGTGATCCGCGCGATGCGGTGCGCAATGGCCTTGGCTTCCTGACCGAAGATCGCAAGAGCCAGGGGCTGCTGCTGGACATGCCCGTCTATATCAACGCCACGATCACCGACCTGAAAAAAATCTCGCATGGCGGTCTGCTGGACCGCAGCGTGGAGAAAGGTGCAGTGGCTGAGCTGGTCGAGCAGTTGCGCGTCAAGACGGCATCCATCGACACGCCTGTGCGTAATCTCTCCGGCGGCAATCAGCAAAAGGTGGTTCTGGCAAAATGGCTGTTTCGCGGGTCGTCCACGCTGATCCTTGATGAACCGACACGCGGGGTTGATGTGGGTGCTAGGCGCGAGATTTATCAACTGCTGTGGATGCTGGCCGCCAACCAGAAGGCAATCATCATGATTTCTTCGGACCTGCCCGAGTTGATCGGCATGTGTCACCGCATTATCGTCTTCTCCAACGGCAAATTGGTGGGGGAACTGGACCGGTCGCAATTCGACCAGGAGCGTATTCTTTCGCTCGCTTATCAGGAGCATGTTCACGCATGACGGAACCCACTTCTCCATCTGCCCAACAATCCGATGCTGTCGATCGCCAGAAACTGAAGCGCTTTCTGCTGCGCGATGCCGGTGTATTTCTGGCGTTGATCCTGATTACGCTGGTGTTTTCCGTCACCGCGCCCTATTTCGCAACGTCGGGCAATGCGCTCAAGATTTTCGTTCAGATCGCCATCAACACGGTTCTTGCGGCAGGTATGACTTTCGTTATTCTGACCGGCGGCATAGACCTTTCCGTTGGCTCGGTGCTTGCCTTATGCACGGTCGTGGGCGCGCTTATCATGACGTCGGGTCTGGAGCCCGCCTTGTCGATCCCGCTCGCTGTTCTGGCATGTATTGCCGTCGGCGGGCTTTGCGGGTTCATCAACGGCAAGGTGTCGACCTACTGGAAAATCCCGTCGTTTATTGTCACGCTGGGCATGCTTAATATCGCTGCCGGTGCGGCACGTGTGGTGTCGAACAACTCCACCATCACCGGGCTTCCGCAGGGGTTTGTCGATTTCGGCAATCTGATAGTGGGTGGCTTCCTGCCCTCGATCTTCCTGATCGCGGTGGCTGTGATCGCTGTCGGCTGGTTCGTTCTCCGCTTCACGGTCTTTGGTCGCATGATCTACGCGGTCGGCGCGAATGATGAGGCTGTGCGCCTTTCGGGGCATAATCCCGATGCGTACAAGATCGCTGCGTTTGTGATTTCCGGCATCACTGCCGGTATTGCTGCGATTGTCTATCTGCTGCGCCTGAACATTGGTAGCCCAATTGCGGGCGTCGGCTATGAACTCAACGCCATAGCAGCCGTCATCATCGGCGGAACAAGTCTTTTCGGGGGCAAGGGATCAATCGTCGGCACGCTGGCCGGTGCCTGCATCCTGCAGGTTTTGGCTACCGGCCTGCAATTGCTCGGCATTGGTGACAATTACAAACCGATCATTATCGGTACGGTGATTATCCTTGCGGTTATTGTCGATACCTATCGTGAAAGGTTGTTGCGACGCATTCGCTGACCGTAGCACGAAAGGCTTCCACCCGGCGCGTTATATTTCACAGCGCGCCGGGTTTTGGATTACGCCTATTTCTTCGTGGCGGTTGACAGCGGGACTACGATCTCTTTCCAGAACTTGTCTTCATCGATGTAGTTCTGAATGGCAGCTTTCTGAGTGCCTACTGGTCCTCGCCTTGCTTCACCATTGCCACCAATATCGTTGTTGGTGAACGCAAGGCTTCGGCCATAGTCCAGGCCCATCTCGGTGTTCACGTCCACATAAACACCGGTGGCGGGCGCAGATGTTCCATCCTTTGGACGAGGCGCATTGTTCCATGCGAGCACAATCGACGGGTCGATGACGTAAGCGGCTGCAAACAGGTCCCACACATTGTCGGGTCCGAAAGTGGTTCCGCCCTTCGCCTTGATCCGTTCCTCCCGGGCAAGCCAAAGCTTCTGAATGCCCGGAACGCTGCCGTCGACCATTTTCCGATAGAGGTCTTCCGGCATTCCGCCTGTATGTTCATTGGCCTCCAGACCAGATATCACCTGATTTCCATATGTCTTGAAAGTTTCGGAATTTGGATCGCCCCATTTTGACCGGACGCTGATCTTTGCGGCTTCAGGGTCGGCCCACCAGTTGAACTCCGCCGATGCTGACGAATTTCCGGGTACATAGAAAGCACCGCCCATATAGACGATTTCGGCGACCTTCGACGGAAAGCTTGGGTCCTTGAGAATGGCGCGTGCGATATTGGTGAGTGGGCCGATGGCTACCAGTTTGATCTGACCGGGATATTTATTGACTGTCTCGACGAGAAAATCGACGGCGTCCCTGTTGCCATCCGGGTCGGGATTATCCAGGCCATAGACCCGTTTATAGGATGGTGCCTCGCCATATTTGTGTTTGTAAACGTCAGACCATTTTGCCGTGGGATCGGCATCGATCTCGTTGCCCGCATCCGGTCGCAGATAGCCGCCCCAGCCGGTAATAGGGCTGATCTGCAATTCAGCCGCGAGCACTTCCGGCGTGGCTTTGTTCCCTCGCCAGTTGCGAATGCCGTATCGGCTGCCTTCATAGATGGGAACGTCGGAATTCAGCGCCTCCAACTGTCGGACGCCTGCGGCTACACCGGCAGGCATGGGCGTGTTTCCAGACACGACGGTCACGCCGAGCAGGTCGATGTTGGGAGCCCGCTCGAGCAGAAGCATGGCGGTGCCATCGTCGAAGAGCTCGACCATGTCCGCGTCCAGAATAACTTTCGTACGGGATTCCTGCGAGAATGCGGCGCCGGATACTGCCAGCGAGCAAGTCAAAGTCCAGGCAAAGATAGACGGCCTGATATCCATTCTGTCCTCCCATTTTTAATGAACCCGCGCCAATGGAGCGGAGCAAGATGATAGGATATTACACCGTTTTTCATATCAACATAGGGAGATACTGCCTGGCGAAACGTGAGAAGGAAATATCATTCGGTCTATATTCAAGAATTACAGTTTAACTTCCCGAATGCATCGCGTGGGGAAGGTCATGTGCGGGCATACTTGCGAGCTTCGCGCGCAGTTGCTGCAATCAGCAGCGCTTTAACAAACCGTGCCTTGAATTCCGGCGTCCATCAACCGCGATACCACCCATCATCGCGCGGCAACGCCCCGTAAAGGGGAGGGACTGGACAGTCTCAAGCAGTTTCGTGACTGCGTAGCGAGACAACAGTGTTGCGAATCAGATAAGTGTGTGCTTATCTGTTGGCATGTATGAGAACGAGATTTTTAAAGCTCTGGCCGATCCGACGCGCCGCGCAATTTTCGAGAAGCTGGCGAGTAGTGGTATGAACGCCAGCGCCTTGCGTGAGGGCATGAACATCAGCCAGCCAGCGATGTCCCAGCACCTTTCTGTGTTGCGTAATGCGGGACTGGTTCGAGAGGAACGGCGGGGGCGCTTCGTGAACTATGAGGTCGATCCAGACGGGCTCGCGCTCATAGCCGGTTGGCTGGTGAAATATCGCGCTTACTGGCCAGCGCGGATTGATGCGTTAAAGGCTTTACTGAAGGACATGGACCAATGAGCGATACGGAGGCCGGAAGGCAAGAAAACGATCTGGTGTTTGAATATGAACTCGACGCTTCGCCGGAGAAGGTTTGGCGGGCGGTCAGTATTCCTGCCTTTCGGGAGAAGTGGCTACCGACGCGGGAACTCGCCGAGGCCGATCCGATTGCTACGGAGCCGGGTGAGCAAATCAGCTACAGAATGCGGGACGATGAACCGCCGTTCCTCGAAAGCGTCGTGACTTTTCAGGTTCGACCAGACCCTAATGGCGGGACAATTCTCAGGATCGTGCATGGGCTGACGGACGCGCGGCTGTCTCCGCAGATGGCGCCAGCGGCGAACAACAACGCCCCCTTGCTTATGCGCGCGGCCTGACGCCCCGACAGTTAGAGCGCGTTTCGTTCTGAGTGAATCAGATCGGCGCTCTAAACCCTTTTATTTTAAGCATAATCTTATCGATCCTCGTTTCACTCCGGTCGGATTATGCTCTAATCCAAATTACAGCATAAAGGAAATTCGCCTATGCGCGAAGCGATGCAACTCGTCCCTATGGTCATTGAGCAATCGAGCCGTGGCGAACGCTCTTTCGACATCTATTCCCGTCTTCTGCGGGAGAGGATTATTTTTTTGAACGGCGAAGTCAATGATACTGTGTCTGCACTCGTTTGCGCGCAGTTGTTGTTTCTGGAAGCCGAAAATCCCCAAAAGCCGATCCATCTCTATATCAACTCGCCCGGCGGCGTCGTCACCAGCGGCCTCGCCATATATGACACCATGCAATATATCCGCGCGCCGGTTCATACTCTCTGCATGGGAACGGCCCGTTCGATGGGATCATTTCTGCTGATGGCAGGCGAGCCGGGCCAGCGGGCTGCGCTGCCAAATGCGAGTATCCTGGTCCATCAGCCATCGGGGGGCTTTCAGGGGCAGGCGTCCGACATGCAAATTCACGCCGAGGAAATTCTGAAAACCAAGCAACGTATGACACGGCTCTATGCGGAACATTGTGAGCGATCCTATGAGGATTTTGAACATGCGATGGATCGCGACCGCTTCATGACAGCAGAAGAAGCATTAGAATGGGGTCTGATTGACCGGATCATGCAGGTTCGGGAAGGTCCGTCCGATTCTTAAGGGCAACCCCCGAGCCTTGGAAAGACGAGGCTTCCGCAGTCAAACCGGACGCCTCAGCATTTCTGCGAGAGCGTTACATTTCTGTACTGCTCAGAAGGACCACTATCGACCGACTTGGCATTCATAGCGTTGGTCCGAACAACACGTTGTTATGATCTCTGGGGTTAACTACGGTTTTCGCCGGATAATTCCGCAATGGTGATAGTGGAAAGCCGCGTCGCTTCATGCAGGCCGCGGTTTTCCAATGGGTGAATCCAAAGGCATGGATAATGGTCATTGGCGCGATTGCGACATCGGACACATAAGCATGACGTAGGAATTTCATGTAGCAGGCCGCAAAAAGCGGCTGATCATTGTCGTAATAAGCTGTCGGCTTTCCTCAAAACCTATGTCGGCTGCCATCAGCGGCAGCATAGGCGCGGCATCAATGATGGCCACCAGAACGGCGCTTGTGTGCTTCGGGTCAAGATCTGGATCGACCTCGCCACGCGACTGGCCAGCTTTCAGAGCATCCATCAACAGTGCCCGGACGCCATCCGTGTTCTCTTTCAGTATTGAGCGGATTCTTTCGTTCCGACCAGCTTCTGCTAACAGCTCGAAGAGAATACGACAATGGGTAAGGTCATCCCATCCGTTCATGCTCCAAAGTTCTGATAGCAAAACCGTCGCAGTCTGTTCTCCTTCCGGATGACCGCTAAAATGACTGTGGAGGTTTACAAGATAATCGTCAGCCATCTGCTCGATGATAGCGTCCTTGCTGGGGAAGTAGTGATAGAGATGGCCGGGGCTCATGGCCGCCTCCTTGCAGATCATTGAGATCGATGCGCCTTGCAACCCATGGCGCAGGAAGCACCGGTGCGCCGCTGCGAGAATTTCCTGCCGTTTGCCTTCATGCTGTTCGGGAACGCGCTTGCGGACCATTGGACCTCCATAATAATAGAATGATCGCTCTAATATATCTTGACCTTACCGCGATCATAATTAAAGTGAACGATCAATCTATGTTGGAACGGCCGGTGGGTCCAGTCCCATGCTGACCCAGCCGATCAGGTGCGAGGCAACATGAATAAATCCCTTCCCATCATATCGACCAGTCTGGCCTGGCTTCTGGCAGCATTCTTCCTGTTCGGCGCTTACGGCAATACCTTCGTCTCAGAGGAAAATGCTGCTGCATACGCAGTGTGGGGCTATCCCGACTGGTTCCACTACATCACCGCCATTCTTGAGTTGGTGGCTGGGTTGTTGCTGATCCGTGTTGCCTCGCGCCCCTATGGAGCGGTTCTTGGTGCGCTGGTGATGGCCGCTGCTTCCCTCACGACACTGGTGAATGCTGATTACCACCATGCGATCGCTCCCAGCGTTATCTTGTTGTTTTCGCTTGCCGTGCTGCGCTTGTCCTTGGCCGTGCAGCGCATGGCTAACTGTACCTCGCCCCTCCCGGAGAACTCCCGATGAATAGCTCACCAATTCCGGCCAGTCCGGCTGATTCCACAAACGCGTCTGCGCGACATCTGGACCGATGGTCTGATCTTCTGTCCGGACGTCATCTTGCTATCGTTTTGGTCATGGCAAGCGGGGTCCTGCTCTATGCCATGAACCTCTATTTTACCGCTGCTCTCATGCCTTCCATCGTCGCGGATATCGGCGGGCAGCAATTTTATGCATGGGTGACGACAGCATTCGTTATCTCAGCAATCGTAGCCTCGCTGTTCGTCAGCCGCATCCTCGACTGGAAGGGGCCAACTCTTGCCTATGTCACGGCGTTCCTCGTCTTTGCGCTCGGCGCTGCGGCTAATGCCGCGAGTCCGACAATGGAACTGCTGATCGTCGGTCGTGTCGTGCAGGGGCTCGGTGGCGGTTTGCTTGCAGGACTTGGTTATGCAGTGATTCGTGCGGCTCTTCCCGAACGCCATTGGGCGCGGGCGACCGGCGTCGTGTCGGCCATGTGGGGCCTGGGGACGCTGTTTGGGCCAGCGCTCGGTGGCGTGTTCGCCGAACTCGGTCTCTGGCGCTGGTCATACGGTGCGCTAGCGGTGGTTTCGCTGCTGTTCGGAGTCATCGCGCAGCGTGCGTTCGTCCGCATGGCCGGCTCAGGGCACCGCTCGCCTGTTCCTGTCGCCTCTCTCATACCACTTGTCCTTGCAACCATCGCCATCAGCCTCAGCGCCATCGTGCCGATAGGCTGGCCGACGCTGGCAATGGTAGGAATCGGTCTGATTCTGCTGTGGCTGTTCGTCGTGGTGGAGCAGCGGGCGAAAGAGACTATCCTTCCGCACATTACCTATCGTCGCGGCAATGCTCTGAAATGGGTCTACCTTACGGTTGCCGCCCTCAGCGCCGGTGTGATGGTGGAGAACTTCATTCCACTGTTCGGCCAGCAACTGGCGGGGCTTTCCCCTTTGATCGCCGGTTTTCTCGGCGCCGTCCTGTCGTTGGCATGGGTCATCGCGCAGCTTTTCGTAGTGTCCGTCAAGAGCGAGAGTGGTCGCCGCCGCGCGATCCGCATCGGTCCACTGCTGCTGGCAGCCGGGCTGATAGCTTATGGGCTTTTACAGGTCGCCAGTGCCGATACTGCGATGGTGCTGATTTGGGCAGCCGTCCTCGCGTTTGCTGGCATCGGCATCGGACTGGCATGGCCGCTGCTGGGTGTTGCGGCGATGAGCAGCACCCGCGACCCCGCCGAAGGGGGCAAGGCGGCAGCGGCAATTACCATTACGCAGCTTATTGCCTTCTCGATCACTTCCGCGCTTGCGGGGACGCTCATGGTCGCAGGCGAGGAATCAGCGGTGAACTCTGCACGTTACGTTACGCTCGGTATCGCACTCCTGACCCTGTTGGGGATCTTCACCGCAGGCATAGCGACGAGAAAGTAGCAAACCATCATGCAACGGCGGCGCGTGAAAACTGCGCAATCAGATGCGCCGCCTCAAATATACGGTGATCGCTTTGGCATGGCGTCGCCGATCCAGACACTCGCCGTTTAACGCTGCAGTGATGCTGTTCATATATTTGTTGGACTGGATAGCTATGGATTTTCCGGTCTGCCGTGATGGGGTAGAGTCTTGTGCTAGCAACTGTGTCTATGTAGAGCTTTGATGGCACCATGAGGTGCCGTTTTTGAGGATCGCGTTTGCGATTGTTACGAGCCTTCTTGCGACAGCGACAATAACGAGCTTGTGGGGTTTGCCGCGCTCCTTCAGTCGTTGTGCAACTGATTTCAGAACAGGGTTGTGATACGCAGCGGCGAGACGGCAGGTACGATCATTGTCGATACCAGCAATAATTATCTTTATCTCGTGGAAGAGAATGGAACGGCCCGGCGCTATGGCGTTGCGGTCGGCGCCAGCGGTCATGCCTGGAGCGGCAGGGCCGTGGTCGGGCGCAAGGCCAGATGGCCCACATGGCACCCCACGGATGACATGCACGCACAGACACCGGGCTCGCCGCGCCGCGTGGAGCCGGGGCCGCACAATCCGCTCGGCGCGCGCGCCCTTTATCTATTTCAGAATGGCAAGGATACGCTCTACCGAATCCACGGCACTTCAGAACCATGGACCATCGGCACCAAGGCTTCGTCCGGCTGCATTCGTATGTTTAACGAGGATATCATAGACCTTTATGAACGCACCGGAAATGGCGCGCAGGTTCTCGTTCGCTGAGCAAACCGCCCCGCATGTATTTGAATTTGAAGCCAATTGACAATGTCGATTCTCGTAGCAGATTATAAGTTCGAAAATCTTCCCAATGCGAAATTATCGATCGAATGAGCAGGTTGGTGTAACTCTATCAGGTCGGCAATGACACTCGCCATACCAGGGCCAATGCCGAATCCATGGCCACTCATTCCGGTTGCGAGCGTAACGCCTCCTATTGGGGAGTGGTCAATGACTGGCAAGGCATCAGGCATCGTATCGATCATACCGGCCCAGCTTCTTAAAATACGTGGCCTATCTATTTTAGGGAACGCTTTGGTGAACTGCTTGACAACACGGTCGAGTTCTTTCTGGTTCGGTTTCGGATTAAGAATTCGACACCGTTCGAATGGTGTCTCTTCATTCTGTGACCAACGCCGGAATGTCCGCCATGCATCTGGATAATTCCGCGGCGCTGCAAGCTTGAAGCGCGTGCTGCTAAAGTCTTCGCGCAGTTGCGGTATATAGGCAGAAAAATTACGGAAGGCGTCCGGTCCTATGAAGAAATCATGTGTGGACCAAGGGGTCAATGTGTATCCGCCATCAGCACGTCGCCGAAATGCGATACGGTCATCACCCGCGGCGGCATCGGGCAGCGAGTTTATTGGCTCCGTCTGCATGACGGAAGACACAACGGAAAGCTGCGGGATACGAATATCATGTCGTTTAAGAAACAATGCACTCCAGGCACCGGCCGCCACAAGTACTCGTTCACATCTTACATAGCCTCTTTC
>Ga0308158_10001656_pt1 | contig 23022 bp, 25 predicted proteins | sample PhyBR2_FD_201038 | JGI IMG/M metagenome (GOLD analysis project Ga0308158, IMG submission 201038) | Phyllosphere microbial communities from UC Gill Tract Community Farm, Albany, California, United States - DLSLB.R2 | ecosystem: Host-associated > Plants > Phyllosphere > Unclassified | place: USA...
GTTCGCAGCCTGGCCACTGGTCTACGCCGCAGCCTTCTCCGGCCTTTACTGGGCCTTGCTGCTGGTGCTGTTCGCCCTGTTCGTGCGTCCGGTGGGCTTCGATTACCGCAGCAAACTGGCCAACACCCGCTGGCGGCAGAGCTGGGATTGGGGCTTGTTCGTGGGCGGTGTGGTACCGGCGCTGGTGTTCGGCGTCGCCTTCGGCAACCTGCTGCTGGGCTTGCCGTTCCGTTTCGACGACACCTTGCGCTCCAGCTACCACGGCTCGTTCTGGCAACTGCTCAGCCCCTTCGGCTTGCTCGCCGGCGTGGTCAGCCTGAGCCTGCTGAGCCTGCACGGCGGGACCTGGCTGATGATGCGCACCGAAGGCGCCATCGCCCTGCGCGCCCGCCAGGCGGCCGTGGCCATGGCGGTGCTGTTCGTGCTGGCCTTCGGCGGTGCTGGAGCCTGGCTTGCGACCGGGCATGTGCAAGGCCTGGTGCTCAGCTCGACGCTCGATCCACAGCTGGCGCTCAACCCCTTGGCCAAGACAGTGGTCAGCGGCAACCCAGGCTGGATGGACAACTATGTACACCATCCAATGACCGCCATCGCGCCGGTGCTGGGTATCCTCGGCGGTGCGCTGGCACTGTTGGCTGCCGCCGCCCGGCGAGCGTCGCTGGCGTTTGCAGGCAGCAGCCTGGCCATCGTCGGCACCCTGTGCACCGCAGGCTTCGCCTTGTTCCCGTTCGTAATGCCCTCCAGCCTCGATCCGGCGTCGAGCCTGACCGTGTGGGACGCGGTGTCCAGCCACAAGACATTGGGCATCATGCTGGTCGCCGCCGGTATCTTCGTACCCCTGATCCTCTGCTACACCCTGTGGTGCTACAGCCGCATGTGGGGGCGCGTCACCACCGCTCAGATCGAGCAAAACTCGCACAGTCTTTACTGAAGGAGCCTGACTATGTGGTATTTCGCCTGGATTCTGGGTGTCCTGCTGGCCTGCAGCCTGGGCATCATCAACGCTCTGTGGCTGGAAGCCTCCAACGCGCTGGACGAGGAACCTGTGGATGAACGTTGAAGCCGCACCCGCGCTGCGCACCCCCGGCTGGCGCTGGCTGTCATTGCTGCTCGCCGGGCCGATCAGCCTGATGTTGCTGCTGCACCCGATGGCAGTGCTCGACGCCCAGGGCCAGTACAGCCACGGTCTGCTGACCCTGACGATGTGGGGCATCGCCGCCGGTTACGTGCATGGGGTCGGCTTCGACCCGCGTGCCTGGGCGTGGCGGCTGATCTTTCACCCGGTGCTGGGATGGGCGCTGATGGCCCTCGGTTACTGGACGTTGTCGGGCAATCTCTGAGCCCGTGTGCAAGCCATGCTCAGGCCGCGCGGCGCAGCGAGATGAACATGGCGTCGTCGGCCAGGATCGCGGCAATCATCGCGCCGGTTTCGGCCAGGCGCCGGGCCAGGTCCTCATCCGGGATGTGCAGGTCCCAGCGCGTCGGGTTGTCCGCCGGCATCGGCATGTTGTCGACTTCGCGCAGCGCAGCAAGGAACGCGGCAGGCTGCGGCAAGTAGGTGGTGAAACCGTCGCCCTTGAGCGCAGCGGTATGGATGCCCAACTGTGCGCAGACCTGTGCCTTGGCGGCAATGTCGTCACGGTCGGCCTGGCGCGACTGCTCGATGAGCGCCGCCAGCGGTGCGTCCACCAACTGCCCGCCGGCAATCAGCGCAGGGCCCGTGGCCCAGGCTTCGCTGGGGCAGTCCTTCATGTCCGGACGCAGGGGAATATGCGGGTTGATCTCCATCGGGTAGATCCGGCACACCAACGGCCGCTCGGCATAGATACCGCAGCGGTTGTCGGCGTTCAGATTCCGGCAGGGGCCCAGGTTGTAGGCGGCGAAGGTGATCGACACGTAGGCGGGCGCGCTGCCGCACAGCACCGGCAGTGAACGACGGCGCGCATGTTCCTGCTGCGCGTGGCTGAGGTTGAGGCTGTGCAGACCGGGGCCGTTTTCCAGGAAGGCTTCGAGCAGCACGATCAACTGACCGCCATCTTCCGCCCAGCCGCGGGCCTCGGCCAGGGTCAACGGTACGTGATGATCGCTGCAGCACTTGCCGCAACCGGTGCAAGAAAAACGTGTATCCATGCAAACCCCGTCTGAACTGGATGAGTGACGAAAACATGGCGCTTCGTCATCAGTGAGAGGGGAGAGAGCAGATTCCGTGCCAGCCTGGCGTCAGCTGCCGAGCAGGTCATGGGCGTCCAGCAACCTGTACGCCACTTGAGGGTTCTTTTCCAAACCGCGACGGATCGCTGCCGGAATCGCTTGCCGGGTCTTGCGGCACAGGCCCGGCAATGCCTCGATATGGATGGCGATGCCACGCATGCTGCGCACCGTGCTCGACCCCGGCGTGACGTCCACGCGCAGTCCCAGCTGATCGAAGATGCGCTGTTGCAGGCGGCGCAGTTCGTCCAGGCTTTCCACGTTCTCGAGCCGTTCGAGCAGGCGTTTCTCTTCCTCGCGGGTCAGGCGCAGGATGCGCCAGTCGGCATCCGGTGACGCGTGCAGGCGTTCGCGCTCGCAGATGCAAGCGCCGGGCGGGCAGGGCTGGCGAGCGAAAGGGGCCATGTTCATGACCAGCAGCATAGCCATCGCACGGGGTATTTGCACAGGGGCTGTCGACAGGCCGACTGCTCGTCCATACTGGCGCGAATTCATTCGTCGCCAAGGCCTTACATGTCCAGAAGCCGGCTCGCTGTGCGCCATGGCGCACTGAGCATCCTCCTCGTACTGCTCGCTGCCTGTTCCACCCAGCGCGGCAGCCAGGCCCCGGCGCCTTCGCCCGAGCAGGTTCGGGCCAAGCTCGTGCAACTGTTGCCCGGCAAGGTCGCCGACCGCGAAGGCTGGGCCGCCGATATCGAAACCGCCCTGAACGTGCAGGGCATTCCCGGTACCGATGAAAACCTCTGCGCCGTGCTGGCAGTGGCCGAGCAGGAGTCCACGTTTCAGGTCGACCCCACCGTACCGGGGCTGGGCAAGATCGCCCGCCAGGAAATCGATCGCCGCGCCGGTCGCGTGCACGTGCCCGGCTTTTTCGTCGATACAGCCTTGGGCATCCGATCGCGCGACGGCAAGTCCTATGCGCAACGACTGGAAGCCGCACGCTCGGAGAAGCAGCTCAGCGAAATCTTCGATGACTTCACCGGCATGGTGCCCCTGGGCCGACAGCTGTTCGGCACCTTCAACCCGGTGCGTACCGGCGGGCCGATGCAGGTCAGCATCGACTTCGCCGAGAAACACCGGGCGGGCTATCCCTACACCGTGGACGGTTCGATTCGCCGTGAAGTATTCACCCGGCGCGGCGGCATGTACTTCGGCATCGCCCATCTGCTTGGCTATCCGGCCAGCTACGAGCGACCCCTGTACCGCTTTGCCGATTTCAACGCCGGCTGGTACGCCAGCCGCAACGCCGCGTTCCAGAATGCCGTGAACCAGTTGTCCGGTGGCCGCCTGGCGCTCGACGGCGACCTGATCCGCTACGACTCCAGTGCGGCGAGCAACACCGAGCTGGCGGTACGCGGACTGGGCAACCGCTTGAGCATGAGCGACCGCGACATTCGCCGTGGCCTGGAAGAGGGTGAAACCCTGGATTTCGAAAAGACCACGCTCTATCAGCGCACCTTCGCCCTGGCCGACAAGGCCGCAGGCAAGCCGGTGCCGCGGGCGATCCTGCCCGGCATCAAGCTGCAGAGCCCGAAGATCACCCGCAACCTGACCACGGCCTGGTTCGCCCAACGGGTCGACGAGCGCTACGCCCGCTGCATGACCCGTGCCCGCTGAGCGCTCGGGCCGTGCTCAGTCGGCCCGTAGCAGCAGGGGCTCGGCCAGGCTGTAGCCAAAACCGCGCAGGGTCTGCAGAGCCTGCGGGCAATCGAGTTGAGCCAGCTTGCGGCGCAGGTTGCACACGTGGCGTTCGATCAGGGCGGTCTTGGGCGCAAGGCCCGCGCCCCACAGTTGGTGCTCGATGGACTCCCGACTGACCGCTCCGGGCGTACTTGCCAGCATGGCCAGCAGGCGATGCTCGCTGACCGTCAGATTCTGCTGGCGCTTGCCCCGTCCGATCACCAGCCGCGAGGGCGACAGCCACAAGCGCGAGGGCGGCAGCAGCGCAGCACGCGAACGCGGCCGGGTCAGTGCGTGCAAGCGCGCCAGCACCTCGGCAGGGGCAACCGGCTGCGCCAGGCAGGCATCAGCCCCGGCGCGCAGAGTGGCAATACGCGCCTGACGGTCGTCGTTGGCCAGCAGCACCATCACCGTAGCGGCGCCTCGGTGCGCCAGGCAGTGTTCCAACAGCCCGTGCCCGGCGTGTTCCAGTGCCAGCACGATGAACCCGTACCGGCCTTGCGCCAAGGCCGACGCGGCCGCGGCCAGGCCAACCGTGCACAGTGTGCTGTCGTGTTCCGCCAGCCCACGTTGCAGGGCCAGATCGGGCGTATCGCTGATGTAGAGCAGGTTCATATCACACCAATGCCTTGCTTTGCCGGCACCACAGGGTCATCCGCGTGCCACCTTGTTCGCTGCTGCCCACTTCGAGGGTGAATCCGTGCAGTTTGACTACCGCCGCAACGATCGACAGCCCCAGGCCGAAACCGCTGTGCTGGCCATCGCCCTCGCAGCGATAGAAACGTTGAAAGATCGCCTCACGTTCCTCGGGCGCGATGCCCGGCCCGCTGTCGCTGATCTCCAGCCGCGTGGCGCCGTTTTCCGCAGTAGCACGCAGCACCACCAGGCCGTCGGCCGGGGTGAACTTGATGGCGTTGCTGAGCAGGTTGCCGACGGCTTCGAACAGCAGCGCGCGGTCACCATGCAGCATTGGCAGCGTGTTCGGCACGTCCAGGCGCAGATTGATGCCTTCGTCTTCGGCCAGGGGCAGGTAGAAGTCGTGCAGTTCGTGCAGCAGCGGTTGCGGGTCGAAGGAGATGAAGCCCGAACGGCGGCGGTGGTCCTCGATCTCCGAGATACGCAACAGCCCGCGAAACCGCGCCATCAGCGTGTCGGTTTCTGCAATCACTTCGTCCAGTTGCAACGCCTGGCGCGAATCCGCTGGCGCCTCCTGCTGGATGCGGTACAGCTGGGCCCGCAGGCGGGTCAGGGGCGTACGCAAATCATGGGCGATGTTGTCACAGACGCCCTTGACCTCGATCATCAGTTGCTCGATGCGCTCGAGCATGGCATTGACGATGGCTGCGAGCATGTCCAGTTCGTCGCGACGGTCCGACAACGGCAGGCGGGTGGTCAGGTCACCTGCCACGATCGCATTGGCGCTCGCCTCGATGGCGCGGATCCGTCGCAACGGCCGGCGGCGCAACAGATGCCAGCCGGCAATGCCCGGAATGATCGTCAGGGAGATTCCCCACAGCAGTGCGCGCAGAATGATGTGGGTCACCGCGAGCAACGAGCCGTTGTCGCGCACCAGTACCAGCCAGCGGCCATCGAGTGTGCGCATGGCCACCGCGTCGCAGCTGTTCTGCGGCATTTGCGGATTGTCGCTGTCCAGGCAACTGTCCAGGTCGTGGATACGGCCGTCCAGCGGCAGGCCGCGCGGCACCTGCAGCAACTGGCCGGACAACGGCCGCAGTTGCAGGTCGAACAGGCCATAGGCGTCGAACGTGCGGTCGTCGAACGCTTCGCTGGCGGCCAGCGCTTCGTTCAGCGCTTCGCCGTGAAAACGCGAGAACAGATGTTGACGCTGCATCAGGGAGTGCCGCGCCAGGTCGGCCAGGTAGGTCGAGACCTCGTAGTACAGCACCCCCATGAGAAGGCTGCTCCAGGCCACGAACAGAAAACTGTAGAGCGCCAGCAGCCGACTGCTGGAAGAACGCCAGCCTTTAGACAGGTTCGGCAATGACATAGCCGGAGCCTCGCACGGTCTTGATCAACGGTGCGGTGCCCGGTGGGTCGATCTTCTTGCGCAAGCGGCCGATGTGTACATCGATCAGGTTGGTGCCCGGGTCGAAGTGATAACCCCAGACTTCTTCGAAGATCATCATGCGCGTCAGGATCTGCCCGGCATTGCGCATGAGGAACTCGAGCAGCTTGTACTCGGTGGGCAGCAGGTTCAACGCCTGCTCGCCACGGCGTGCCTCGCGAGTCATCAGGTCCAGGGTCAGGTCGGCCACGCGCAGCGTGTTGTCGGCGGCGGCCACCGCGTTGTTGCGGCGCAGCAGTACCTCGACCCGCGCCGCCATCTCGTCCGACGCGAACGGCTTGGTCAGGTAGTCGTCGCCACCGGCACGCAGGCCGCGCACGCGTTCATCCACATCCGACAGCGCGCTGATCATCAGGATGGGCGTACTCACGCCGATGGTGCGCAGGGTCGTGACGATGGCCAGGCCGTCCAGCTCCGGCAGCATGCGATCCAGGGTGATCACGTCATAGTTGCCGCTGACCGCCTTGACCAGTCCCTCGCGGCCGTTGTCCACCCAGTCGACCTGCAGGCCGTGGCTGCTCAGTTCCGCCACGATTTCCCGAGCGGTCACGGCATCGTCTTCGATGGTCAGTACGCGAGTCATGTTGGTCTCTACCCGATGATGTCTGCTGAGGATGGCGGCATTGTGACAACAATCCGCGCCGGGCTCGTTGAAGTTTTTTTCATCTTGCGCCACCTCTTCGTTTCTGGCCAAGGGCAAGGGCCTGCGTCGACTCCACGCCGACGAGCGACGGGTCCGCTCCACGGTTCTGCTAAAGCCTTGCCGATTCGGGCCGATGTAACGGTCACAGACCATTGGGACGCAACTGCCATGACCACCCTGAGCAACATCGCCAACACCTTGAGCATTCGCCCTGCCGCCGCCCCTGCGCCGACAGCTGTCGCCGACGGTGAAACGACAGAAGCCGCAAGCGCCCCCGCTGCAGGCGGGCAAGGCGCCCCGGTTGGCGGCACAGGTGGAGCAGGTGGCGCAGGCGCCGCGCAGAGCAGCAGCGACACCTCGGACACGATCAAGCAACTGCAGAAGCAGATCGCCGAGCTGCAGAAACAGTTGCAAGAGCAGCAACAGGAGATGGCCCGTATCCAGGCCAGCCAGCAAAGCGAAGACAGCAAGGCCGCCGCCGTGGCCGCCATTCAGGCCCAGGTGGTCGCCACCTCCGCAGGCCTGCAGACCGCCACCGCCGCACTGCTCCAGGCCATGCAGGAATCAGGCAGCAGCACCGCGGGTTCCATGGTCAGTACCACGGCTTGAGGCCCACGGGCTGCCCGTTCCGATCAGCTCGCGCGCAAGCGCGAGGCAGCGTCGAGTAAAGGTCAGTCCGCGGCTTGGCGCATCTGTTTTTTCTGCGCCTTGTAGTCCATCGCCGCCGCTGGCGGCGCGCTGCTCTTGCCGGTTTCCACCCATTTGCGCAGGCGGCTGGCATCGGCAAAGTGCGTGTACTTACCGAACGCATCGAGGATCACCATGGCCACCGGCCGACCGCCCATGCGCGTTACCAGCACCAGGCAGTGGCCCGCCATGTTGGTGAAACCGGTCTTGGTGATCTTGATGTCCCAGTCATCCTTGTTGATCAGATGATCGGTGTTATGGAAGCCCAGTGTGTAGCTGGGCTTCTTGAACGCCACGGTCTTTTCCCGAGTGGTGCTCAACTCGCTCAGCAACGGATACTGCTGTGCTGCCACCAGTAGCTTGGCCAGATCGCGGGCGGTCGACACGTTGCTGGTCGACAGCCCGGTCGGCTCCACATAGCGCGTGTGGGACATGCCCAGCGACCGCGCCTTGGCATTCATCGCCGCAATGAACGCGCCGTAGCCGCCCGGGTAATGATGCGCGAGGCTCGACGCCGCGCGGTTCTCCGACGACATCAGGGTGATGAGCAGCATGTCCCGGCGATTCATCTCGCTGCCCAGCTTGACCCGCGAGAACACACCCTTCATTTCCTTGTTGTGGGTGATGTCCACGGAAATCACTTCGCTCATCGACTGCTTGGCGTCCAGCACGACCATGCCGGTCATCAGCTTGGTGACCGACGCGATAGGCACCACATGGTCGGCGTTGTTCTCGTAGACCACCTTGTTGGTCTGCAGATCGATCAGCAGGGCACTGCCCGAGGCCAGGTGCAACTGCGATGGGTCGCGCGGGATGGCGGCTTTTTCCGCCGCTTGCAGGTTTGGGGCGGCAACGAAAGTAGTCAAAGCCAACAACAGGCTGAAAAGAGATAGCGGGGTCTTCACGCGGAGCGCTCACTGAAAAAAGAGGTCGGTCGGGCTGAGGGTCGAGGCGGGGTCGAGAGTGTCGAATGTCACACGGCCGGAGTATGGCAAAGCGCCTGTCGATTGTCGCGCCCGGTAAGGTGCGTTGCGTGAAGAAAACATCATCCAGTGCACAGTTCGACAATCACAGCCCAACAAAAAGCCCCGCAAGGCGGGGCTCTGCAGTATTGCGCGGGGTCAGGCGAGGGCGTGGGACTGCTCTGCGTTGAGCGTGGCGTACGCTTGTTTGGCATGGGGCAGGGAGGGCAGGGGCCCACTGATTGGCTCGCCGTCGCGCACCACGTACCAGCACGCCAAAAGGCCCAGGTCACGCAATTTTTCCGGGACCGCGCTGCCGACTACCGACATGATTCTTAATACAGGCATGAGACACCTCCGGTGGTTCCTGCCAACCACCTTACGAGGTTGGCCCACATCGTAGAAATCACCTTGCTCGATAGTCACCATCGACAATCCCTATCACCGCTCGCTCGCGACTCACCAGCGTGGCGGGCCGTAATACGCTGGCGGCGGTCCATAATAGCCGCGTGGCGGCGGCGGTGCCGCGTACACGGGGTAAGGGTGTACATACACAGGCGGCGACTGGACATACACGGGCTGCTGCACATACACCGGTTGCTGCACGTAGCTTGGTTGCTGCACATAGACGGGCGGCGGGCTCTGCACATAAACCGGCTGCTGCTCCACATAGACCCGTTGCGGTGCGTTGGACGTCACCACCGCGCCCACTACGGCTGCGCCCAGTACCGCACCCAATAGGCCAGGCCCGGCGCCATGCCAGCCGCCGCCGCCGTGTGCAGAGGCCTGGCCGGCCATTGCCAGCGCGCCTACCAGCAGAGCGATCTTGGGAAGTTGACGCATCATGATAGATTCCTCGTGTTTCGCGCCCTGGCGTTCGAACCTGCGATAGGTTCAAATCATTTCGCCGGGGACATGACTATGACAAAAAAACCGTCACAAGCGTCCCCGTCGATGGGTAAATTTTGTGTAAGGGCAGGGCATCGTCTGCCTGCCCCTGCATGCCACACGCCACTCGGAGGCCACCGATGTCCATAGCTCCCAACCGCGATACCATCCTGTGCATGTCGCTCGCGGCACGTCCCGGAACGTTCGGGGTGCGCTTTCACAACCATCTGTACGACCAACTGGGTCTTGATTACTACTACAAGGCCATGACCACCGATGATCTGCCGGCGGCCGTCGGTGGCATTCGAGCCCTGGGTATTCGCGGCTGCGGCGTCTCCATGCCATTCAAAGAAGCCTGCATACCGTTAGTGGACGAACTCGATGCATCGGCCTCGGCCATCGACTCGATCAATACCATCGTCAACGACAACGGCCATCTGAAGGCCTACAACACCGACTACCTGGCCATCCGCCAACTGCTCGACAAACACGCCGTCGACCCCCAGACCTCGTTCGCCCTGCGCGGCAGCGGCGGCATGGCCAAGGCCGTGGCGTCGGCCATGCGCGATGCGGGTATGAGCAATGGCCTGATCATCGCCCGCAACTATGAAACCGGCCGCGCCCTGGCCGACAGCTGCGGTTATCCCTGGCAGGCCGAGCTGGGCGATTCGCGCCCGCAGTTGCTGGTCAACGTCACCCCTATCGGAATGAGCGGAGGCGACCAGGCCCAAGAGCTGTCGTTCGAAAGGGCCGCCATCGAAGCGGCGCAACAGGTGTTGGACGTCGTCGCCTTGCCATGGCAAACGCCGCTGATCACAGCCGCCCTGGGGCTGGGCAAGCCGGTGATCACCGGCCTGGAAGTCATCGCAATCCAGGCCCTGGAGCAGTTCGTGCTCTACACCGGCGTGCGTCCGACGGCCGAACAGGTATGCCTGGCCACCGAGTACGCCCGCGGCTAGCCATACCTCATTCCAGTCGCGACAGACGTTCTTCCAGCGCTGCGATCCGCGCTTCCAGCTCATCGAAGCGAGCGTCGTCGGGCCTGGAATTGCCGCGCTCGGATACCACGCCTCGGGCGCTCATGATGGCCTCGATGGCCGCAGGATCGCCCAGGGCGTGGGTATAGCGATCCTCGCGCTGACCCGCCTGGCGCGGCACATGCACGGCAAAATTGCGACTGATCAAACGCTCGAGCTGATGCACGATCTGCTCCACGTCTTCGAAATCATGCAGGCGTGCGCTGCGCGTCAGCAGCTCACCCACGGTCTGCGGTCCGCGCAGGAACATCAGGCCCATCAGAATGACTTGGGCGGGGACCAACTCGAGCGCCTTGTCCAGCCGATGCTCCCAGCGATCGGCCCGGCTGCCCATTACCAGCCGGGTCATCTGCCGGCCTTCGAGCGCCCGCAGGCTCTGCCCGATCTGCCCTTGAGTGTATTGAGTCACCGGTTCACGACTGGTTTTCTGATTGCACGCCAGCACCAGCGCATTGAGCGTGAGTGGGTAGGTTTCAGGATTGCTGGCCTGCTTCTCGATCAGCGCGCCCAACACGCGGATCTCGACGGCATCGAGCCTGAGCGGTTCGGAAGTGGTTGTTTCAACATTGGTCATGGCGGAACCCCAGGCAATCGTCGCAGGCAATCTGCAGTGGGCCAGTATGCTATAAAAATTCTCGTCAAGCCTGCCTGCCGCCGCCTGTGGCGCGGCCACGTACTGCCTGGCACGCCATCACCCGAACGCGCGCCAAATTTAGGGTTGCTGCGCGTGAAGCCCGGCCTTAGACTGCCGCCCCTCTTGACCATGTGCCGTGTGGTGCTTGAAGAATTCTGCCTGCGTCGCTTCCGGCGTCGCGGGCTTCCTGTTTTGCCCTAGCGCATTATTCGTTTGCAGAGAAATCAATGACAAAGGAAAAGTTGCTGGCCATGCCGGCTGATGACTACATGAACGCCGAGCAACTGGCCTACTTCACCGAATTGTTGAAGGCCATGAAAATCGAGACCCAGGAGCGTATCGAGCAAAGCCGTGTAGCCATCGAAAGCCTGGATACGCCTGCCGATCCTGCTGACGCTGCCTCTGTGGAAGAGGAGCGTCACTGGCTGGTCAATGTCATCGATCGCGACCAGCGCCTGCTGCCGCAATTGGAAATGGCCTTGGGCCGTATCAACGACGACAGCTTCGGCTGGTGCGATGACAGCGGCGAACCGATCGGTTTGAAGCGTCTGCTCATCAGTCCTACCACTAAATACTGCATCGAGGCGCAAGAGCGCCACGAGCAGATCGATAAGCACCAGCGTCAGGCCTGATTGCTGCCACGCAGGCGTTTGCTACGCCTGCGGATGCAGAGCCACATTGAGCTCATCCACGATGGGCGCCCATTCGGCATCACTGTGCAGCTCTTCCTTCAGAAAGCTGCGTTGCTGGTCGCTCCAGAAGGGCGCATCGATCAGCTTGGTGTCTTGATCGAGCTGATGCTCGGCAATGAATTTCTGAATACTGGCCTCGTCACTGTCCAGGCCCAGTTGATCGAAAAGGCCAGTAAGGCTTGGGTTCGGCAGATCCATGATGACTCCTCTGTGGCTGTTTCCAGCCATGATTGAAAGGTTACCCAGTATCTGAGGCGAGGGCCTCGCCAGAGTTCGCTTGCAATGGCGGGTTTGTTTGCGGCACGAACAACACGTGGTATCGACCACTGCAGCGCTTTCATTCCGACCGGGGCGTGCAACAAACTTCTTGACCGCGCCGGGGTTCGATTCGGTACTATTCGCGCCAGATCACCGTCATGCGCTCCAGCGCCCTGTCCATGTGGGTTGTCGCTTGCTCGATGCCGCCCCGGCGCCGCTCTGCCACACATGTTCAGGTTTGCCTTTTTCCTTCGCGGTCATCGGCAATTTTCCCTACAGCAGGGTCGACGCTGCGCATCCCGGGTCAAGGTTCGATCCTTTAGTCTTTCGTTAGCAGGTCGGTGGCAATCATTGCACGTGCTGCCGACCGTTCGGCGCTCCCCGCGTCTTCAGGTTATTACCACGCCAACAGCGTTCGGTAGTCTGTGTTTCGATTTGAGGATTCTTCATTGGCAGTAAGTAATCTGGATATGCACGCACTGTTTGTGCTTGGCGACTTGCGTGCGAAGTTGGTCAAACTCTTTCATTCGCGCTTTGTCTATGTCACTGAACAAAGCGCGGAAGGCATCTACATGGCCGAACTCGATACCGAGTCCGCGCTGGTGGTCGACGACAAGCCCAGGCTTGAACTCAAAGTGGGTGACCACTTTCGCGCCGCCGTCCTGCCCAGCCGCGAAGGCGGCAAGTTCGAGCTCAAGTTCCGTGACATCAAGCTGACGGTTTATGGGCTGGGCGAATATGCATTCGTCAGCATGGCGCAAGGCGAAGGCATCGTGTTCAAGGAAGGCCAGACCGTGATGCTGGTGTTTGCCGCCAACGAGCGCATCGAGGAAAACCTGGGCAAGATCTTGAAGGCTGCCACGGCCAAGGCAGCCAAATGGCGCAAGGGCGAGTTGACTTTCAAACCCAGCGAATAACCCCCGGGGAACCTGCGCTACAGTAAAGTGACTTAACCACGTCATCGACTGTTTACCGAGGAACCCCGCATGAAAGGATTACGTGCCTGGCTGGCAGCCTGTGGCGCCGGCTTCTGGCTGTCGACTGCAGCCTTGCCCGTTCACGCGCAGACGGCGCCCATCCATTTCGCCGATCTGAATTGGGAAAGTGGCAGCCTCATCACCGAGCTGCTGCGCTATATCGTCGAGAAGGGCTACGACTTGCCCACCGATACCCAACCCGGCACGACCATCACCCTGGAAACGGCGCTGGCCAAGAACGACATCCAGGTCATCGCCGAAGAATGGGCAGGGCGCAGCCCGGTGTGGGTCAAGGCCGAAGCCGAAGGCAAGGTCATTGGCCTGGGCGACACCGTCAAAGGCGCCACCGAAGGCTGGTTCGTTCCCGAATACGTGATCAAGGGAGATACAGCCAAAGGCATCAAACCCATGGCGCCGGAGCTACGCAGCGTCGCCGATCTGCCGCGCTACAAAGACGTCTTCAAAGACCCGGAAAGTCCCGACAAGGGCCGCTTTCTCAACAGCCCCATCGGCTGGACATCCGAAGTCGTCAACGCGCAGAAACTCAAGGCCTACACGCTGACCGACGACTACGTCAATTTCCGCTCCGGCTCGGGCGCCGCACTGGACGCAGAGATCGCTTCATCCATCCGTCGCGGCAAGCCAGTGCTTTTCTATTATTGGTCACCGACCCCACTGCTCGGGCGCTACAAGCTCATCCAGCTCGAAGAGCCGCCTTTCGATGCCAAGGCCTGGGCCACCCTGACCGACGCCGACAATCCTGCGCCGCTACCGACACGCTCGCTTCCCTCGAAGCTGTCGATAGGGGTGTCCAAGGCGTTCCAGCAAGAGTATCCGCAACTGGTCGATTTCTTCGCCAAGGTCGACCTGCCCATCGAGCCCCTGAACAAGGCCCTGGCCGACATGAGCGAAGCCCGTACTTCGCCGCGCCAGGCCAGCGAAACGTTTCTCAAGGATCATCCACAAGTGTGGAAAGCCTGGCTACCTGCAGAAGTCGCCAGCAAGGTCAGCGCCAGCCTGAAGTGATTCAGTGACCGCTATCGCTGCGGTGGCTGCTGACTTCGGCAGGCACTGCTTCCCCCGCGGTACGTTTACGAAACAGTGCCGCCCTGGCTAACAGCAGCGTGGTCACCGGTACGGTGATCGACAGCAGAATGGGTATGAGCCACGCATGCACTACCGGCCCGTGCTTGAGCCAGGAAAAGTACAGGATCGACGCCAGTGCCACGCACCACGCGCCCAGCGTGGATGCCAGTGCCGGCGGGTGCATGCGCTGGAAGTAATCCTTGAAGCGCAGCAGCCCCAGGGCGCCGGTGAATGCGAACAGGCTGCTGGCGAGCAACAGTACGGCCGTGGCCACTTCCACCCAGAATGGCAATATCTGTAGCGAGTTCATTCGATGACTTCTCCACGCAGCAGGAATTTGGCCAGCGCGAACGACCCCACGAAACCGAACAGGGCAATCAGCAGGGCAGCCTCGAAGTAGGTGTCACTGGCGTAGCGAATACCCAGCACCAGCATGACCAGCATCGCCAGAATATAGAGGTAGTCCAGGGCCAGTACCCGGTCCTGGGCGGACGGCCCCTTGAACAGCCTTATCAGCGTGAGGAGCATGGCCAATGCAAAAATGAACAGGCTCGCAACGATGGCGTTGGACAGCAATGCGCTCATTGGAAGATCTCCATCAGCGGACGCTCGTAGGTGTCCTTGAATTCCTCGATGAACTGCGCCTCGTCATCCAGGTCCAGCACGTGCATCAGCAACACGCTACGGTCCAGCGCCAACTCGGACCATACGGTACCGGGAATCACAGTGGCGACGGCCGCCAGGGCGGCCAGTCCGTTGGCATTGTGCAGCTGTAGCGGAATCTCCACGAAAGCCGAGCGTGGCGGACGAGCGTCCATGGTCCATACCTGCCAGAGCACCTGTAGGTTGGACACCAGCACGCCGCCGCCAACGCGCAGCAGCAATCGCAGCACCACCATGGGCCGGCTAATGCGTACTGCCTGAGGCCGCAGCGGCGACATCAGCAATGGCGCCAGCCACCCCAGCAGCACCGCAAGCAGTAGGTTGCCAGCGCTCAGGGATACATTGAGCAGCAGCCACAGGATAGCGAGGGCGATCGACAGCATTGGGGCAGGGAGCAGACGGCTCATGGTTCACCCTCCAGGCTGGCTGTGGTCGGACCTGGCACCGGTTGGGCGCCCAGCACTGTCATCACATATTGTTTGGGGTCATCGAGCATGGCCGCAGTGTCCGCCGTGTAGCGCAACAGCGGCTCGGCACGCATGGCCAGCAACACGCAGAGCCCCAGCAAGACCATGATCGGCACGCACTCGTTCAGACGCAGCAGCGGTGAAGGCCGCTCGTGGGGCGTCCAGAAGCGCTGCATGCCGACGCGTGCCAAGGCAATCAGCGATGCCAGCCCCGAGAGAATCAGCAGCGCCAGATAGGCCCAGGCGCTTGCGCTCAGGGTCTGCTCGCTGGCAACCCCCAGGCCCTGGGGGTTGAACAGTGCGGCGATCAGGTTCAGCTTGCCGATGAAACCGGACAGTGGCGGCATGCCGATGATCAGCAGTGCGCAGGCAATGAAACTCAAGCCTAGGAATGCCATCGTCCAGGGAATCACCTGGCCCACCACGGCCTTCTGCTCGTCGTCCAGGTTAATGCCCTTGGGTGGATGCAGTGCCTCGACCGCTGCGGGCAGCGGTTCGGCATCGTACTCCAGCGGAATTTCGTTGGCCGAGCGCGAACGTTCGATCAGCTCGGCCAGCAGGAACAGCGCGCTGAGCGCCAGAGTGGAGCTGACCAGGTAGAACAAAGCGGCAGCGATCAAGCCGCTTTGCCCGAAGCCGATCGCCGCCAGCAGTATGCCCGCCGAAATCAGGATGCTCAGGCTGGCCATGCGTTCCAGGCGCTGCGCCGCAAGGATGCAGACGGCAGCCACGGCAATGGTCGCCAATCCACCGTATATCAACCATTGGCCGCCGAAGTGAGCCGAAGCACCGGCCTGGCCGGAAAACATCAGCGTCCACAGCCTCAGCAGGGTATAGAACCCTACCTTGGTCATGATGGCGAACAAGGCCGCGACCGGCGCACTGACAGCCGAGTAGGCAGGCACCAACCAGAAATTCAACGGCCACATGCCGGCCTTGGCCAGGAAGGCTACTGCCAGGATGGCCGCGCCGGCGTGCAGCAAGCCGCGATCCGCCTCCGGAACCAGGGGGATCTTCAACGCCAGGTCAGCCATGTTCAGGGTGCCCGTGACGCCGTAGATCATTGCCGCACCGATCAGGAACAACGACGAAGCCAGCAGGTTGATTGCGATGTAGTGCAAGCCTGCCGACACTCGGGCCTTGCCCGAACCATGCAGCATCAAACCGTACGACGCGGCCAGCAGCACCTCGAAGAACACGAACAGGTTGAACAGGTCAGCCGTCAGGAACGCACCGTAGAGCCCCATCAACTGGATCTGGAACAACGCATGAAAACTGGCGCCGGCGCGATCCCATCGGGCCATCGCAAACAGCAGCGCGCAGACCCCGACGATGCCCGTCAGCACCAGCATCAACGCCGACAGTCGATCTACCACCAGCACGATACCGAATGGCACCTGCCAGTTGCCGGGCAGGTATACGCCTATCGAGCCCGCCTGGCCCTGGTCCTGCACCCACCACATCAGGTAACAGGCGATGGCCAATCCGAGCATGCTGGAGATGATGTTTATTCGCGCTTTCAGCGAACGATGCTTTTCTCCAAGCAACATCATCAACGCTGCGGTGAACAGCGGCAGGATGATGGGCGCGACGATCAAATGGGGCATCCAGCTCATTCCTTGGGCTCCCGGCCGTCTACATGGTCAGTGCCGGTCAAGCCCCGCGATGCCAGCAGCACCACCAGAAAAAGCGCGGTCATTGCGAAACTGATGACGATGGCTGTCAGTACGAGGGCCTGGGGCAGTGGGTCGGTGTAGTTGAGCAGGTCCTGCGGCACGCCTTCCTTGATGATCGGCTCCTTGCCTATGAAGAGGCTGCCCATGCTGAAGATGAACAGATTGACTCCATAGGACAGGAGGCACAGGCCCATGACCACCTGGAACGTCCGCGGACGCAGAATCAACCAGACGCCCGACGCGGCGAGTACGCCGATGGCGATCGCTATCACTTCTTCCATCAGACGGCTCCTTTGGGGGCAATGCCTTTGGGCAGGCTCGACGGGCGATGACTACGCACCGACTGGTGACCCAGGGCGGTAAGAATCAGCAAGGTCGAGCCGACCACCATGGTGAAGACGCCGATGTCGAAGAAAAGCGCGCTGGCCACATGCAAGTCACCCAGCAAGGGCAAATGTACGTGCGCCGTGTGCGTGGTCAGGAACGGATAGCCCAGAGCCACGGCACCCAGGCCGGTGACGGTGGCGCACAGCAACCCGGTACCCATCCAGCGCAAGGGTCGCAGACGCATCTGCGCCTCGACCCACTGCGTGCCTGCCACCATGTATTGCAGGATGAACGCTACCGACAGCACCAGGCCGGCAACGAATCCGCCACCCGGCTGATTGTGCCCGCGCATGAACAGATACATCGACACGATCACCGCCACGGGCAGCAACAGGCGAACCAGAACCGCCGGCACCATCATGAAGCCCAGCGCCGTATCGTCCGCACCGCGCGGGTTGACCAGGTCGGTGGCTACGTCGGGCGCCAGCGAACGCTGCTGCGCGGGCAGTTGCATGCTTTCCTTGGGGGGACGAAAGCGTCGCAGCAGCGCGAAAACGGTCAGCGCCACTGCGGCCAGGACGGTGATCTCGCCCAGGGTGTCGAAACCGCGGAAATCCACCAGCATGACGTTGACCACATTTGTCCCGCCGCCTTGGGGCAGGGCGCGGCTGAGGTAGAACTCGGAAATGAAGTTGGGCGTTGCACGTGTGAGCATCGAATAGGACAACAGTGCCATGCCGCCGCCGACCACCAGTGCCAGCACCAGATCCCGCAGGCGGCGCAGCTTGGCGCGGTCCAGGGTCGCCCGGGACGGCGCGACTTCCTCGATCCGTCGTGGCAGCCAGCGCAGTCCGAGCAGTATCAATACCGTAGTGACCACTTCTACCACCAGTTGCGTAAGCGCAAGGTCCGGCGCCGAGAACCAGACAAACGTGACGCACGTCATCAATCCGCACACGCTGACCATGGTCAGGGCGGCCAAACGGTGGTATTTCGCCTGCCAGGCCGCACCCAGCGCACAGGCAATGGCAATCAGCCAAAGGATCACGAACACGCCCGACCCCGGGATTTTTGGCCGGTCACCCCAGCTCAGGCCGCTGTAGAGCATCGGCGCCAGACCGGCCAGGACGGCGACCAGCACCAGCATGAACAACTGCGCCTGCAGGCGTCGTGTCGTCAGCAGCAGCTCGATCCGGCGTGCCAGCCGCATCATCACCACCTGCGAACGCTCGAACATGCGCTTGCCGTTGAAACGCTCGATCACGGGTGGATAGCGCAAGCGACCGTGACGGAACTGGTTGCGCAGCAATACATAAAGAAGAACGCCCGCGCCCATCGCAATCAGGCTCATGACCATCGGTGCGTTCCAGCCATGCCAGATCGCCAGGCTGTACTCAGGCAGCTCGCCACCTACGACTGGCAATGCCGCTGCAGCAAGAAACGGCGCCACCGACTGAGCAGGAAAGACGCCGACCACCAGGCACGTCAGCACCAGCAACTCGACGGGTGCACGCATCCAGCGTGGCGGCTCGTGGGGAGTGTGAGGCAGGTCGGTCGCTTTCGGGCCGAAGAACACGTCCACCGTGAAGCGCAGCGAATAGGCAACGCTGAAAATGCCGGCCAACGTTGCCACTACGGGCAGGGCGATCTCCACCCAGGCTGTCGAGCTGATGAAAACCGTCTCCGCGAAGAACATTTCCTTGGACAGGAAGCCGTTCATCAACGGCACTCCGGCCATGGCCGCGCTGGCAACCATGGCCAGTGTCGCGGTAAATGGGATCAGACGGAACAGTCCACTCAAACGGCGGATGTCTCGCGTCCCGCTTTCATGGTCGATGATGCCGGCCGCCATGAACAGCGACGCCTTGAACGTGGCGTGGTTGAGAATATGGAACACTGCCGCGACCGCCGCGAGTGGGCTGTTGAGGCCCAATAGCAGGGTGATCAGCCCCAGGTGGCTGATCGTCGAGTAGGCGAGCAGTCCTTTCAGGTCGTTCTGGAACATTGCCGCATAGGCACCGAGCATCAGGGTGCAGGCCCCCGCGCCACTGACGATCCAGAACCATTGCTCGCTGCCCGAGAGTGACGGCCATAGCCGTGCCAGCAGGAACACCCCGGCCTTGACCATGGTTGCCGAGTGCAGATAGGCCGACACCGGTGTTGGCGCCGCCATCGCGTGAGGCAGCCAGAAATGAAACGGAAACTGCGCACTTTTGGTCAGCGCGCCCAGCAGGACCAAAGTCAGCATGACGGGATATAGGCCATGGGCACGGATCACGTCTCCAGCCACCAGCACCTTGTCCAGGTCGTAGCTGCCGACGATATGGCCTAACAGTAGAACCCCGGCGAGCAGGCACAGGCCGCCGGCGCCGGTCACCATGAGCGCCATGTACGCGCCGCGGCGAGCGTCGGCGCGATGATGCCAATAGCCGATCAGCAGGAAGGAGAACAGGCTGGTCAGCTCCCAGAAGAACACCATCTGGATCAGGTTGCCGGAGATAACCAGGCCCAGCATGGCCCCCATGAACGCCAGGAAAAAGGCAAAGAAGCGAGGTACCGGGTCCTGGGGAGACATGTAATAACGCGCATAGAGCGCCACCAGTGTCCCGATGCCCAGCACCAACAGGGAAAAGAGCCAGGCGAAGCCGTCCAGGCGCAGTACCAGGTTGAGTCCCAGGCTGGGCAGCCAGAGAAATTCCTCGCGTATCACGCCGCCGTCGGCAATTTGCGGATACAGCATGGCTACCTGTACCGTGCCGACCAAGGCGACCAGTCCGGCCAGAAGGGACTCTGCGTTGCGTGCGTTGTGCGGCAGAATGGCTGCCACGCAACTGCCTACGAAGGGCAGAAGCAATAGTACTATCAAGGACATAGGCTTCTAATCTGCAGGAATATTGAAAAGGATCATACGGGGTCACTGGGGGATCACCAACCCGCAAGCTGTGCCAGAATCGTACAGGCACGCCGTAACGACTTGTTTTTTTATGACAATTTTTTACTATCGATAGCTCCGTCCAGATCGTATCGATCGGCGGGGCCACCCACAGCGAGCGCACATCCCATTGGTCAAAGACCCCAGCCCCAGAGCCTCAGTGCTCCAGCATGTCAGCCATAACGTACGTCGCCTGCGTCAGTCCGCTGGACTCTCGCAAAGTGCACTGGCCGAACGCTCCGGCGTCAGCCGTCGCATGCTGGTGGCCATAGAGGCGGGCGACAATAATGTCAGCCTGACTACCCTGGATCGCGTCGCGGAAGCACTCGATGTCGCCTTCAGCGACCTCATCCAGCCGGGGGAAAACCGCGACCCCAGCCGCATCAACGAACTGGCCTGGGTTGGCACACTCCCCGGCAGTCGGGCTGTCCTGCTCGCCAGCACAGTGGCCAGCAAGGAGGTCGAACTCTGGGAGTGGCTGTTGCAGTCCGGCGAATCCTACGTATCGGAAGCCGACGCCGAGGGCTGGAGCGAGCAGATCTACGTGTGCGAAGGCCGCCTCACCATTGTCTTGTCCGGGCGCTCCCATGACCTGGCGGCCGGTGACTTCTTCGTCTACCCCAGCAACCAGCCCTATGCCTATCGCAACGACAGCGACACCGCGGTTCGCTTCCTGCGCAACGTCGTCATCTGAAGCCTTCGACCCGCACCTGTCATAAGGTTGCCCTGCGCCGCCAGGTTCGCCATGATCAGGCTACAAGCAGTCCACACTATCCAGCCCCCACACCACCCAGCACCCGAACCGGAGCGCGAATGAGCCTGACACCTTCTGCCCACTTCCCTGTTACCGAGCGCCTGCGACAGATGCGAGCACTCATGCAGCGCGAGGGTATCGATGCCTTGCTGGTACCGTCGGCAGACCCGCACCTGTCCGAATACCTGCCAGAGCACTGGCAGGCCCGTCAATGGTTGTCCGGGTTCCACGGCTCGGTCGCAACCTTGATCGTCACGGCTGAATTTGCCGGGCTCTGGGCTGACAGTCGCTACTGGGAGCAGGCACAGGTCGAGCTTGCCGGAAGCGGCATCGAGCTGGTCAAGCTGTTGGCCGGGCAACCGGGTCCACTGGATTGGCTGGGTACACAGGTACGTCCCGGCGCGACGGTTGCAGTCGACGGCGCGGTCATGGCAATTGCCGCCGCCCGCCAGTTACAAGAAAAGCTGCAGCGGATCGGTGCAGCCCTGCGTACCGATACCGACCTTTTCGCCCAGGTCTGGTCCGATCGTCCTGCATTGCCGGTCCAGCCCGTCTATGCACACCTGCCGCCGTACGCGGTACGCGAACGCAGCGAGAAACTGAAGACGCTGCGCGAGCAGATTCAATCTCAGGGCGCCCATTGGCATCTATTGGCAACCCTGGACGACATCGCCTGGTTGTTCGATCTGCGTGGCTCCGACGTACCCTATAACCCGGTCTTCGTCGCCTTCGCGCTGATCGGCGAGCACTCGGCAACGCTGTTCACGGCACTCTCCAGGATCGACTCCACACTGCGCGACAGCTTGGCACAGGCTGGTATCCAGGTCCGTGAGTACGACGAGATCGCCTCTGCTCTGGCTGCAGTACCTGCTGGTGAAAAACTCTTGCTCGACCCGGCGCGCGTCACCGTGGGCATCATCGAAAGTCTCGGCACCGGTGTCACCCTGGTGGAAGCGCTGAACCCGACGACCCTGAGCAAGTCCCGCAAAACCGCGATGGAAGCACAGCACATCCGGCACGCCATGGAGCAAGACGGTGCGGCGTTGTGCGAGTTCTTTGCGTGGCTGGAGGGCGCTTGGGGAAACCAGCAGGTAACCGAACTGACCATCGACGAGCAGCTGACTGCGGCGCGGGCACGTCGGCCCAATTTCGTCTCACTTAGCTTCTCGACCATTGCGGCGTTCAATGCCAATGGTGCGATGCCGCATTACCGTGCCACTGAAACCGCCCATGCCGTGATCGAAGGCGACGGTTTGCTGTTGATCGACTCCGGTGGCCAGTATCTGGGCGGCACCACCGACATAACCCGCATGGTCCCTGTCGGTACGCCCACGGCAGACCAGCGGGCAGACTGCACACGGGTACTCAAAGGCATGATCGCCTTGTCTCGTACCACCTTTCCCAAGGGGATCATGTCGCCGTTGCTCGATGCCATCGCACGTGCGCCCATCTGGGCGGATCAAGTCGACTATGGGCACGGCACTGGGCACGGAGTGGGTTACTTCATGAATGTCCATGAGGGTCCGCAGGTGATTGCCTACCAAGCCCCCACCACGCCGCAAACGGCCATGCAGCCCGGGATGATCACTTCCATCGAACCCGGCACCTATCGGCCCGGCCAGTGGGGTGTGCGTATCGAGAACCTGGTGCTCACAGGCGAAGCCGGGCAAAGCGCTTTCGGGCAGTTCCTGAACTTCGAAACCCTGACGCTTTGCCCTATCGATACCCGGTGCATCGATGTTCCGCAACTGTCCGCAGCAGAGCGCCAGTGGCTCAACGACTACCATGCCGAGGTCGCGCGGCGGGTGGCGCCACTGCTTGTAGGCGCCTCGTTGCAATGGCTACACGAGCGCACCCAGCCGATCTGACTCACTGAGTCAGTCGGCGGCCACCGCGGGGGCATGGTCGGCGCGGATCGTCAGCGTGGCTCCCACGGAAGCCATGATGATTGCGCCAATCGCCAACCACTGTGTGGTGCTCAACACTTCGTGCAGGAAAACCAAGCCTGACAGCGCACCGATCGCCGGCTCCATGCTCATCAAGGTACCGAAGGTGCGTGCCGGCAATCGTGTCAGCGCGATCATCTCGAGGCTATAGGGTAGCGCTGTAGAGAGGATTGCTACGGCAATGGCCGTCGGAATCAGTGCCAGGTCGAGCAGCGCGGTACCCGCGTGCGCAATGCCGACAGGGGCAATGAACACTGCAGCGATCATGACCCCGAGCGCGGCAGTCTGCACACCATTGTCCGCGCCGGCCTTCTGACCATAAAGAATGTACATCGCCCAGCACACCCCTGCACCAAGGGCATAGCAAACGCCCACCGGATCGAGCCCAGCCTGTGCATCGCCCATCGGGATCAGCAGCA
>Ga0308158_10001657_pt1 | contig 23011 bp, 22 predicted proteins | sample PhyBR2_FD_201038 | JGI IMG/M metagenome (GOLD analysis project Ga0308158, IMG submission 201038) | Phyllosphere microbial communities from UC Gill Tract Community Farm, Albany, California, United States - DLSLB.R2 | ecosystem: Host-associated > Plants > Phyllosphere > Unclassified | place: USA...
GCAAATTGCGGCGTTGCTGGCTGTCGCCTCTCCCGCTTGCGGGAGAGGATGCCCGGAGGGCAGGTGAGGGCGCTCTTCGCGGTGAAGCCGAAAAGCTCCCCTCATCCGGCACTGCGCGCCACCTTCGCCCGCAGGCGGGAGAAGGAATGGCAACACGACTTTCGGCCAGCTCTGCATGCGCTTCAATCAGGCCTTGTCAGTCACATCAACACCCGGCAACTGCACACCCAAGCCAGCCGTCAACGCAGCAGCGCGCACCAATGCAGTCGCAGCAACCATGTCCGGGTGGAAGTAACGGTCGTCCACCAAGGTCGGTACCTGCGCGCGCAAGGCCGAACGCACCCGCTCCAACGCCGGACTCGAACGCAGCGGCGCATGGAAATCACAGCCCTGGCCTGCGGCAAGCAGTTCGATACCAATGACGTTGGCGGCGTTCTCGGCCATGGCGATCAAACGACGCGCACCATGCGCCGCCATCGATACATGATCTTCCTGGTTGGCCGAGGTCGGGATCGAGTCGACACTGGCCGGGTAGGCGCGCTGCTTGTTCTCCGAGACCAATGCTGCCGCGGTCACCTGCGGGATCATGAAGCCCGAGTTCAGGCCCGGCTTCGGGGTCAGGAAGGCCGGCAGGCCGGACAGTGCCGGGTCCACCAGCATGGCGGTGCGACGTTCGCTGATCGAGCCGATCTCGCAGATCGCCATCGCCAGCATGTCCGCTGCGAATGCCACTGGCTCGGCGTGGAAGTTGCCGCCGCTCAGTGCTTCACCGGTGTCGGTGAACACCAGCGGGTTGTCGGAGACACCATTGGCCTCGATTTCCAGGGTGGCGGCCGCCTGGCGCATTACATCCAACGCCGCGCCCATTACCTGCGGCTGGCAGCGCAGGCAGTAAGGGTCCTGCACGCGCACGTCGTTGTCGCGATGCGATTCGCGGATCGCCGAACCTTGCATCAACTCGCGCAAAACCGCGGCAGTGGCGATCTGGCCGCGCTGGCCACGGATGCTGTGGATGCGCGGGTCAAACGGGGTATCCGAGCCCTTGGCGGCTTCCACCGACAACGCACCGGTAACCAGCGCGGCCTGGAAAACCACTTCGATCTCGAACAGGCCGGCCAGTGCGTAAGCGGTCGAGTACTGGGTGCCATTGAGCAGCGCAAGACCTTCCTTCGCGCCCAGTACCAACGGCTGCAGACCGGCCTGCTTGAAGGCTGCCTCGGCCGACATGCGAACACCACCGACAAACGCTTCACCGACACCAATCATCACGCTGGCCAGATGCGACAACGGTGCCAGGTCGCCGGACGCGCCAACCGAACCCTGGCAAGGTACAAGCGGCACCACGTCCTTCTGCAGCATTGCTTCCAGCAGCGCCAAGGTCTGCGGGCGGATACCCGAGGCGCCTTGCGCGAGACTGGTCAGCTTCAGCGCCATCATCAACCGCACGACATCGACCGGCATCGGCTCGCCTACACCGGCGGCGTGCGACAGCACGATATTGCGCTGCAGGGTTTCCAGGTCTTCGCGTTCGATGCGAACGCTGGCCAGCTTGCCGAAGCCGGTGTTGATGCCATACACCGGCTCGCCCTTGGCGACGATGGCGTCCACCACCTGCGCGCTGCGCAGCACTGCGGCCTGGGCGGATTCGTCCAGACGCACGTTGGCGCCGCGATAGATCTGCCGCCATTGCGCCAGCGGGACGTGGCCGGGGAGGAGGGTCAAGGTAGTGCTCATGCGTGCTCCAGCAGTGCGAGGTTCAAGGTGCGAGGTTCAGACGATCTGCCCGCGCCAGACGCGGGCATGCAAAGGATTGAAGCCGATCCGGTAAACCAGGTCGGCGGGTGCATCGATGTCCCAGATGGCGAGGTCGCAGTCCATGCCGGCGGCCAGCTTGCCGACGCGGTTGGCGCGGCCCAGTGCGCGTGCGGCTTCACGGGTGAAGCCGGCGATGCACTCGTCCACGGTCATGCGGAACAAGGTGGCGCCCATGTTCATCGTCAGCAGTGGACTGGTCAGTGGTGAGGTGCCGGGATTGCAGTCGGTTGCCAACGCCATCGGTACGCCGGCGTCACGCAGGCCCTGGATCGGCGGCAGCACCGTCTCGCGGGTGAAGTAATAGGCGCCAGGCAGCAGTACGGCAACGGTGCCTGCCGCGCGCATCGCGGCGATGCCGGCTTCGTCCAGATGTTCGATATGGTCGGCGGACAGTGCGCCGTTGTGCGCTGCCAGCTCTGCACCGTGTTGGTTGGACAGCTGCTCGGCGTGGATCTTGATTGCCAGACCGTGCTGCTTGGCCGCCTCGAACACCTGTTGTGCCTGCGCCGGCGAGAACGCGATGTTCTCGCAGAAGATATCGACCGCTTCGGCCAGACTTTCGGCGGCGATGGCCGGAATCATCACTGCGCAGACTTCGTTGATATAGGCCTGTGCCTCGTGGCCCGGCGGCACTGCATGCGCACCCAGGAAGGTCGGCACGATCTCCACCTTGCGCAGTGTTCCCAGTTCGCGCGCCACCCGCAGCTGCTTGCGTTCGTCGGCCAGGGTCAGGCCATAGCCGGATTTGATCTCGATGGTGGTGATGCCTTCGGCCAGCATTGCATCCAACCGGGGCAGGCTGGCGCTGATCAACGCCGCGTCATCTGCCTGGCGGGTGGCGCTGACCGTGGAAACGATGCCACCACCGGCCTTGGCGATCTGCGCATAGCTCACGCCCTGCAGGCGCTGCTCGAACTCACCGGCGCGGTTGCCGGCATAGACCAGGTGGGTATGGCAGTCGATCAGGCCGGGGCTGATCCAGCGGCCGTTGCAGTCGACGCGGTTATCGGCCTCAAATGCGGGTGCTTCCGCGGCAGGTCCGACATGCAGGATGCGACCATCGCGGGCGGCGACCACGCCGTCGCGGATGCTGCCCAGTCCGCCCGTGGCGTCGTCCAGGGTCATCAGGTTGGCGTTGTGCCAGAGCGTGTCGCAGCGCATTGTCCCTCTCCATGCCTATTTGTATATACAATAACGGCGACCATCGGAGAGTGTCCAGTGACAACGATCAAGCCGACCCCATCTGTCCGCTTCCATGCTGCCCAGGCCTTGTTGCCGCAGGGGTGGGCGCAGAACGTGCGCATCGACTGCAACGCTGGCCGCATCACCGCGGTGGCTGCGGGTGCGCCCTGGGATGGCCAGTCGCAACGGCTGGGCGTGGTGGTGCCGGGCCTGGGTAATCTGCACAGCCACGCGTTCCAGCGCGCGATGGCCGGGCTCACCGAGGTGGGCGGACGTTCGGGCGACAGTTTCTGGAGCTGGCGTGAGCTGATGTACCGGTTCCTGGATCGCCTGGATCCGGATACCTTCCAGGCCATCGCTGCGCAGGCCTATATGGAAATGCTGGAAAGCGGTTTCACCCGGGTCGGTGAGTTCCACTACTTGCATCACACCGAGACCGGCAGCCGCTACGCCGACCATGCCGAAATGTCGGTACGCGTTGCCGCAGCAGCCGACGACACCGGGCTGGGCCTGACTCTGCTGCCGGTGTTCTACGCACACAGCGATTTTGGCGGTGCCGCGCCGACCCCGGCACAGCGACGCTTTCTGCACGACATCGACGGCTTTGCGGACTTGCTGGATGGCTGCAAGCGGGCACTGGCAGACACGCCCGATGCGGTTCTGGGGCTGGCCCCGCACAGCCTGCGCGCCAGCACTCCGCAGCAACTGCAGGCGCTGGTTGCCTTGGCGCCGGGCCCAATCCATATCCATATCGCCGAGCAGACCCGCGAGGTGGATGCCTGTCTGGCCTGGAGTGGGCAACGGCCGGTCGAATGGCTGTACGCCAACGCAGCGGTGGATGAGCGGTGGTGTCTGGTGCACGCCACCCACGTCAACAGCGATGAAGTGCGGTTGATGGCGGACAGCGGTGCGGTGGTTGGGCTGTGCCCGATCACCGAAGCCAACCTGGGCGATGGCCTGTTCCCGATGCGTGACTTCATACAGCTTGGCGGACGCTTCGGCGTTGGCTCCGACTCCAATGTGCTGATCGACGCAGCGGAAGAGCTGCGCCTGCTTGAATATGGCCAGCGCCTGCAGCTGCGCGGCCGCAACGTACTCTCCCCCGGTGATCTGTCCAGTGGCCGCTGGCTGTACCAGCAGGCGGGCGAGGGCGGGGCGCAGGCCCTGGGCGTGCCGTTCGGGCTGGAGGTGGGCGCCGCTGCCGATCTGCTGGAACTGGACGACGAGCACCCGGCCTTGCTGGGACGCAAGGGCGACGCCTTGCTTGACAGTTGGCTGTTCGCCGCACGTAATGGCGCCCTTCGCAGCGTCTGGCGCAACGGTCGGGCCTTGGTCCGCGATGGCCGCCACGTGAACCGCGATGCGATCAGCGCGCGTTACCGTGCCGCGCTCGCACGGATACTGGGCTAAGGTCGGCTATCGGCCAGGCACCGCTTCTTTCAGGAAACCCGAGTGAAGGGCAAGAAAGCTCCCACCCTCAACCACCGCATCCGCAGTGACATCGAAGGCCGCATCCTCAGCGGCGAATGGGAGCCTGGCTTCCGTATCCCGTTCGAACACGAGCTGATGGAACAGTACGGCTGCTCGCGGATGACGGTGAACAAAGTGCTGACCGCGCTGGCCGAGAGCGGCATGATCGAACGCCGCCGACGCGCCGGCTCCTTCGTGGCGCGGCAGCCGCCCCATCTGGAACAGGTGGCGCTGGAGATCCCCGACATCGAGGTGGCGGTCACTGACCGCGGCCACGAATACGGCTTCCAGCTGCTTGAACGCGCGCACCGCAAGGCCAGGGAAAACTCGGCCGAAGAGCTGCAGCTGGTAGGTGACGGCAAGTTGCTGGCGATGCGCTGCCTGCACCTGGCCGACGGCAAGCCGCTGGCGTTGGAGCGCAGGTTGATCAATCCCGAAGCCGTGCCGGAAACCCTGAAGGTGGATTTCACCATCCACGCGCCGGGCAGCTGGCTGCTGCAGAACGTGTCATGGACACGCGGCCAGCACCGTATCAGCGCGGTGGCCGCGACCGCCGACGAAGCTGCATTGCTGAAAGTACCGGTGGGCACGGCCTGCCTGGTCATCGACCGCCAGACCTGGCGCGGCGAGCTGCCGATCACCTGGGTGCGGCAGATGTTCCTTGGCGATGCCTACGACCTGATTGCCCGCTTCGCGCCGGGCGCACGCTGATTCAATCCGTTCGATGCAATCTCCAGCCAGGTCGATGGCCTGGCTGGACGCTGCTGAACTCCAGATCTAGATGGTGCTGCACTGCCGCCAGCGTACCGGCTCGTCCACGCCTGGGCGCGGATTGAGCTGCACGCGGGTGGTGCGCAAGGCCGGGTAGCGCTGCAGCTGCTGGCAGATCAGGGGCCATACCTGGGCATCGTCGCCGCTGCGCTCAACCGACAGGGTGGAACGGGTCAACCAGATGCCACTGACCACGCCCGCCGTACTGGCCAGGGCCTTGGACACGGATTGCTGATAACGCAGCAGCGTGGCGGCATCCGGGTCCTGCACGAGATCGCTGGGGTTGGAAGTGTTTGCCGGTGCCGGTGCCGGTGCTGCTGGCTTGCTGGCTTCGGCTTTTTCGCTGGTGGCCGGGGTCACAGGCGCGCTGACCGGATCAGGTGCGGTGTCGCGGGCAGGGCGGGGAGCGGCAGCGATGGATTCGGGCGCAGGGCTGTCGCCGCGCAGGGTCATATACCCCATGCCGACCAGCAGGCCCAGGGTGATCGCCGCCAGGCCCGCGATGCCGGTGTGGCGAACCGCTTCGCGTCGCGCGATGCCGGTCACGGTCTCGCGTGCCTCGGCCGGCATATAGGGCTTGAGCAGTGGCCACAACTGCCGCGCGTCGATGACCTCGATCGATTGCTTCTCCGCTTCGACCAGACCGTCGCGTTCAACATGGCCTTCGGTGATCAGCAGGCCACCTACGGCGCCGGTAAGGCTGATGGCCGACGCCAACTCATGGATCGCACTGGCATCGAAGCGGTAAGCGCGGCCATGCTTGCATGACACCAGCCAGCGCTGGCCGTCCCGTTGCAGCAGGAAGTCGCTGCTGGTGCCACGATCGTTCTCGTCGTCATCGGTCAGTGGATGCAGGTCGCGCTGTTCGGCCATGGCCTGGTGCACGATGCGCGAAAACTCACGCCAGCGCATGCCAGCCAGTGCGGCCAGGCCATGCTGGCGCTCGGTTTGACGGCGGGCGACCAACCACAGGTATGCCGACGCCAGGCCCCACAAGAGCAATGCAAGCAACAGGGCCAGAATCCACGAGAACATCGACATACCCGAAAGCCTAGAGAAGGGGCCCAGTCTATCTTCCCTGACGACCGTAAGAGCTGGCTGACTTCGCCTTTTTTGTACGCTGTTGCCGAATCAGTCCGTGGACCGAGGGGCCGGCCAATAATGGCTGTCGGGCACCGCGCGTGCGCCAAAGATGGCCTGGCCGACTCGAACCACGGTCGCGCCTTCCTCGATGGCGATCTCGAAGTCTCCTGACATGCCCATCGACAGCTCATCCAGGCCGATGCCGGCCGGGGCGTCCTGGCGCAGGCGTTCACGCAGTTCCCGCAGGCGGACGAAGCAGGCGCGCACCTGCTGCGGCTCGGCGGAGAACATGGCCAAGGTCATCAGGCCGCGCACGCGCAATGCGCCCGAGCGCGGCAGGGCCTGCAGGAACCCGGCAACCGCCTCGGGCAGCAATCCATACTTGCTGGCCTCATTGGACGTGTTTACCTGCACGAAGACGTCCAATGAACGGCCTTCTGCCTGCAGGCGGCGGTCCAGCGTTTCGGCCAGGCGCAGGCTGTCCAAGGCCTGGAATTCGTCGGCAAAACGGGCCACCAGTTTGGCCTTGTTGGTCTGCAGGTGGCCGATGACCGACCAGTGCAGATCGGTCAGGTCCTGCATCGCCTCCCATTTGTGATGGGCTTCCTGCACCTTGTTTTCGCCAAGCATGCGGCAGCCGGCCTGATAGGCCAGGCGGATATGGGCTTCGTCGATGGTTTTGCTGACCGGCAGCAGGCGTACGCTGTCCGCGGCCCGGCCCACGCGCTGGCAGGCCACGGCCATCCGCTCGCGGACCAAGGCAAGATTATGGCGGAAGTCATCCACGCTTTCGGCACGCGGGTAGCGGCCGTGCAGGGCGTGACGGGTCTGGGTGCCGACGGTGCTGCCGGGGGCCGTGTCGGGGCGCGGGGTTTGCATGCTTGACTCCAGCGATTGCGGCCACCGCCCGATGCTGCGCGGGCGGAGCGGTAAGCCACAGATTATCGCTTGCTGGCGGTGCCTGGCCCCGGAATCTGGCTGCCGTGACGAATCGCAGGCATGAAAAACCCGCCATCCGATGCCGTGAGGGGAGGGAGACTTACGGCGCGGTACTGCTGGCGGGTGAGTTGATTCTTGCGCAAGCAATGTTGCTTTGCAACATCACTGATCTTCAGCTTGCTGCCCGTCGTGTGCGGCGCGGCTCTCAGCCCGGGTAAGACGGCGGTTGAGGGCGTCCAGGCGGTCGTTCAGGGCCTCGATATCGGAACGCGAGGGGATGTCCATGCGTCGCAGCACGCTGTGTACGCGGTCTTCAAACGACTTTTCGACCTTGTCCCAGGTATCGGCGGCGCGCTCCCGGGCCTGCCCCAGGGTGTTCTCGACGGTGTCGCGCAGGCTTTCGCCGTTGCGCGACTGTTCGCGGGAACGGGCTTCGCTGTCCTGGCCTTCCTTGACCAGGGTGTCGAACAGTTTGCTGCCCTCGGCCTGCGCCCGCGACAGTGCGCCCAGGCCGGCCAGCCACACCTGCTGTGCCGATTCGGTCACCTTCCTGGTCAAACGCTCGGCCTGGCCTTGCGTGCCGGCGCTGTCGTCTTCGTCTTCCGGGCGTTGCTCGTAGGTGGTCATGACGATGCTCCTATGCGGGGTTGAAGAGTTCAGCCACACCGTAACGGCTTGGCGGCCTGAGTTGTGTGACGGCGCCGGCTCAGCCGAGCTTGTCAGTCAGCACGCGTTGAATTTCGGATTCCACCATGCCTTTCATTGCCGAGAGCAGGAAGCCCAGTTCGGCCTTGACCCGCACGGCACCCGGCAACAGTTCGATGGCACCGTCCACGCCGGAACGGTTGAAGTACAGCACCGGACCGTCCCAGCGGGTAACCACGTCGAAGCGTTCCTGCAGCTTTTCGGCGACTTCGGCAATGGCGGTGCGGGCCTTGTCGTCGGACAGGGAGTGGGTGTGCTGGATATCAATGGTGGACATGGCGTGCGGCCTGTACTGCTGTATGTGGGAAAGATGCGCCATTGTGCGGACCTGAGCGGCGTAGTCCAAGTCTCACGTACACCTTCTGCATGACCGGATGACCTGCTAGTCTGCTGCCGGTGCGCACTCTGCAAGTCCATTTCAGCAATCGTCAGCAGCCGGATCAGTCATTGATGCCGGGGGTCCAGCGCATCGTGCGCCACGCGTCGGGTCAAATCCGGCTCGGTGATGGCAGCGTCGGCCCCTTGCTGTTGGCGCAGTTCTGCACCGATCAGCGCGGCGTCTGGCTCCAGGTTGCCAGCGGTGGCCGCGGCATTCACGTCAATGGCCGGCCGGTGCGGCGGATGGCATTGCTGCGCGCCGGTGATTCGGTCTACGCCGACGGTACGGAGATGCTGCTGCGCGGGGAATGCGAGCAGGTCCCGCATCCACCCGAGGCGCCCGGCGATGGCGGCGAAGATCTGCGGGCGCTGCTGCGCGGGGTGGGGGGGCGCCACCACGGGCGCAGCTTCACCCTGGACAAGCCGCGCCTGGTTGGTAGCGATCCGGCGAGTGACATCCTGATCGACGAGCCGGCCTTCGCCGAACGGCATGCCCGTTTCGAGCGGCATGGAGACAAGGTCCTGCTGCGCGACCTGGGGTCGGCCGAAGGTAGCCTGGTCAATGGCGTAAATGCCCGGCATTGCTGGTTGCAGGCGGGTGACCAGGTGGTTTTCGAAGGCAACCATCGCTTTGTGCTGGAAATTCCGCTGGGCCCGGTTGCCGCCAATGCGGCCATCGCGGTCGAAGATGATGAAGAGCCGGTGGCGGTCAAACCCTCCACGTTGGCGCCGGCAAAACCCCGTCTGCCCCGGCGTTGGCCCTGGCTGTTGCTCAGCGCCTTGTTGCTGGGGGCGGCGATAAGCGCGTTGTTGCTGTTCGGCGCCCGCTGACTAGCGGCACCTGTCGTACTGAAATCTCACGCATGGGCCGGGGAAGCTGCACGCGCAGAATGGGTGCAGATGCAACTTTTCCCAACTGGCCCAAGGCTGTTGCGCTGCGGCATACTAGGGATTCTGCTCAACAGGTGTGACATGACGCGCGCATTCAATTTCAGTGCCGGCCCTGCGACATTGCCGGAATCGGTCCTGCGCCAGGCGCAGGCGGAGATGTTGGAATGGAATGGCGTAGGCGCGTCCATTGTCGAGATAAGCCACCGCAGCGCCGACTTCATGGCCGTGGCCGCCGAGGCCGAAGCCGACCTGCGGCGCCTGATCGGCATTCCTGACGATTACGCGGTGCTGTTCCTGGGGGGCGGTGCCACCACCCAGCAGGCGCTGCTGCCGCTGAACTTCGCCAGCCCGGGCCAACGCGTGGACTATGTGGTCAGTGGCCACTGGGGCAAGACTGCGGTCAAGCAGGCCCAGCCCTATGTCGACGTCAACATCGCCGCCAGCGGTGAGGCCAGTGGTTATCGGGATATCCCGGCGCGTTCGCAGTGGCAGCTATCTGACGATGCGGCCTATGTGCATATCACCGCCAACGAAACCATCCACGGCATCGAGTTCCGTGATGTGCCGGATGTGGGCGAGGTGCCGCTGATCGCCGATTTCAGCTCGTCCATTGCCTCCGAGCCGATTGACGTGTCGCGCTATGGCGTGATCTACGCAGGTGCGCAGAAGAACCTTGGCCCGGTGGGCATCGCCGTTGTCATCATCCGCCGCGACCTGCTGGAACGCGCCGGCCAGCCGCGCGCGGATATCTTCGATTACCGTTCGCATGTCGCGCGCGACTCGATGTTGAACACACCCCCGACCTGGAACTGGTACCTAGCCGGGCTGATGTTCAAGTGGATGCTGGCCCAGGGCGGTGTCGAAGCCTTCGCCAGGCTCAGCCTTGCCAAGTCGTCGGCGGTCTATGAGGCCATTGACGGTTCCGGCGGCTTTTACCGCAACGAAGTAGCCGCGGCCGTACGTTCGCGGATGAACATCCCGTTCTTCCTGCCCAGCGAAGAACTCAATGCGCGTTTTGTCAGCGAGTCCAAGGCAGCCGGCTTGCTGGCGCTGAAGGGCCACAAGGCAGTCGGCGGCATCCGCGCCTCGCTGTACAACGCCATGCCGCTGGAAGGCGCACAGGCGCTGGCAGCATTCATGCGTGATTTCCAGCAGCGTAACGGTTGAACCAATCCCGCCGTGCGCGCCGCGCCGGCCAGTAACAGGTAGACGATTCCATGGCGACCAAGCCAAGCAAGACCGCCAGTAAAGCCCAACCTGCCGCCAAGAAAGCACCGACCAGGCAGGCTGCGGTGAAGAAGACTGTCGCCAGCAAGAAAGCCGCCACCGACACCCTCACCGTCGCCAAGCCGGTACTGTCGGATGTGCGCGCCAAGATCGACCAGATCGACCGCAGCATCCAGGCCTTGATTGCCGAGCGGGCCAACTTCGCCCATCAGGTCGGCAAGGCCAAGGGCAAGCTGGCGGCAGCCGTTGACTACTACCGCCCGGAGCGCGAAGCACAGGTGCTGCGCATGGTGGTGGACCGCAACGAGGGCCCGCTCAGTGACGAAGTGCTGGTGCATGTCTACCGCGAGATCATGTCGGCCTGTCTGGCCCAGCAGGAGCCGCTGAAGATCGGCTACCTCGGCCCGGAAGGCTCGTTCACCCAGCAGGCCGCGCACAAGCACTTTGGTCGTTCGGCGCTGGGCCTGCCTTTGGCCAATATCGAAGAGATTTTCCAGGAAGTGGAAAACGGCAACGCCGATTTCGGCGTCGTGCCGGTGGAGAACTCCGGGCAGGGCACAATCCAGATCACCCTGGACATGTTCCTGACCTCCAATCTCAAGATCTGCGGCGAAGTCGAGCTGCGCGTGCAGCAGTACCTGCTCTCGCGCACCGGCCGCATCGAGGACATCGAGCGCATCTACGCGCATCCGCAGGCCTTCATGCAGACCTCGGCATGGCTGCGTGCCAACCTGCCCAAGACCGAAAAAGTGCCGGTGTCCAGCAACTCCGAAGGTGCCCGACGCGCCCGCAATGCGGAAGACGCTGCGGCCATCGGCGGCGAGAGTGCAGGGCATGTGTATGGCTTGAAGAAGGTGGTGACCAAGCCGATCCAGAACGACGCCGACAACACCACGCGCTTCCTGGTGATCGGTCGCCAGCTGTTCCCGTCGTCGGGCCACGACCGTACCTCGGTTTTGGTCTTCATCCACGACAAGCCCGGCGCGCTGTTCGACGTACTCAGCCCGTTCGCACGCCACGGCATCAGCATGAACCGCATCGAGTCGCGACCCTCGCACCAGGCCAAGTGGGAATACGGTTTCTTCATCGATCTGGCAGGTCATATCGAAGACGAATCGATGCAGGCCGCATTGGCCGAGCTGAAGTCGCACTCGGCGCAGATCAAGGTGCTCGGTTCCTACCCGGTCGCCGTGCCGTGAATTCCAAAGCCCCTCTCCCCGCGGGAGAGGGGTTGGGGTGAGGGCAGGGTTGCCGACATTCTTCAATTCGCTGCAGCCATGTGCTCCCTTACCCTCACCTGCCCTTCGGGCACCTTCTCCCGGAGGGAGAAGGGTTTGCTGACGCGCCCCTGGCGCACTGAATACTAGAGAGACCGCATGAGTTCCCAGCCCTACTGGATTGCACGCAAAGGTTCCGCCCTGCAGGGCACGCTCGCCATTCCCGGCGACAAGTCGGTATCGCACCGCTCGGTGATGTTCGCCGCGCTGGCCGATGGCGTTTCGCATATCGATGGTTTTCTGGAAGGCGAGGACACCCGCGCCACCGCCCACATTTTCGAACAGATGGGCGTGCGATTCGAAACCCCGTCAGCCTCGCAACGGATCGTCCATGGCGTTGGCGTGGATGGCCTGAAGGCACCAACCGACGAGCTGGATTGCGGTAACGCCGGCACCGGCATGCGTCTGCTGGCTGGCCTGCTGGCCGCGCAGCCCTTCGACACGACGCTGGTTGGTGATGCGTCCTTGTCCAAGCGGCCGATGCGCCGCGTGACCGGGCCGCTGGCGCAGATGGGTGCACGCATCGACACCCAGGACGATGGCACGCCGCCGCTGCACATCCACGGCGGGCAGACACTGCACGGCATCGATTACGAATTGCCGGTGGCCAGTGCGCAGGTCAAGTCAGCGGTGCTGCTGGCTGGCCTGTATGCGCAAGGCGAGACATCAGTGGTCGAGCCGCATCCAACCCGCGATTACACCGAGCGCATGCTGCGCGCATTCGGCGTGGAGATCGAGTTCGAACCGGGCAAGGCACGCCTGCGCGGCGGCCAGCGCCTGCGTGCGACCGATATTTCGGTACCGGCGGACTTCTCGTCCTCGGCGTTCTTCATCGTTGCCGCCAGCATCATTCCCGGCTCGGAAGTGCGTTTGCGTTCGGTCGGCCTGAATCCGCGCCGCACCGGCCTGCTGGCTGCACTGCGCCTGATGGGCGCGGACATCACCGAGGAGAACCATGCCGAGCACGGTGGCGAGCAGGTCGCAGATCTGGTCGTGCGCTATGCCCAGCTCAAGGGCGCGGAGATTCCGGAGGCGCTGGTGCCGGACATGATCGACGAGTTTCCGGCACTGTTCGTCGCCGCCGCCGCCGCCGAAGGCCAGACTGTGGTGCGCGGCGCAGCCGAGCTGCGGGTGAAGGAGTCAGACCGTCTCGCGGCGATGGCCACGGGCCTGCGTGACCTGGGCCTGCGCGTGGACGAGACCGATGATGGTGCGACCATCTTCGGTGGTCCGCTGGGCAGCGGCACCATCGAAAGCCACGGCGATCACCGTATCTCGATGGCTTTTGCCATTGCCGGCCAGCTCAGCACCGGTGAAGTACGCATCAATGATGTCGCCAACGTGGCGACCTCGTTCCCGGGCTTTGACAGCCTGGCCAGTGGCGCCGGCTTCGGGCTCAGCGTCCGGTCCTGAACTCCACAGGGACCTGCACGACGCTGTTGATGGCGCGACCATCCCGCATCGCGGGTTGGAAGCGCCATTGCTGTAGCGCGGCAATGGCGGCCTGATCCAGGGCGGGGTCAATGCCGCCTTCATGTCCGATCACGGTGGCTTGGCTGACCCGGCCGTCGGCATCCACCTGCAGACGTACGATCACATCGCCTTCGATGTCGGCACTCAGCGCGGCGGCCGGATAATCCGGGGTCGGATTGTTGGCCAGCGGTTCGGCATCACGATTGCCCGCGATGCTGACCACCGAAGTGGTATCGGCAGTGGTGATGGAAACCGGGCTGGCAGCCACTGGAGTCTGCAGGTGGCGGTACCCGACTACGGCAAAGACAGTCACCACCAGCAGCGCCAGCAGGCCCCACAGCCATGCCACAGCAATGCCGTGCGGGCGTGCCGGTGTATGAGGGTGGCTCGTGCTGTGTTGATGGGGGATGCTGGACATCGACATGTGGGCTCTGCGTAGCGACTACGCAACAAGTCTGGTCCCGCACTCCCAAACGGCGAATGACTTTGGGCGGAAACCGGCCCCCTTGGGGAGCCGGGGTTCAGCTTACGGCGCCGGTTTGAAATCGAAGGGGATTTCCAGGCTGCCCTGCATTGGCTGGCCATTGCTCTGTGCCGGCTGGAAACGCCAGTTGCGCACGGCTTCCTGCGCGGCCCGGTCAAGGTCGCGCGAGCCGCTGCGCTGGATCACGCGGACGTCCAGGGGCACGCCATTGGCGTCCACGTCCACGTGAACAATTACCGTACCGCTTTCGCCGCGGCGCAGGGCTGCCGGCGGATAGTCCGGCGCCGGGCTTTGGCCAGGCAGTGGCACTGGCTGGTCACTGGGCGCGGGCGCGACTGGCGCGGCCGGTGCCGGATCGACCGGCGCAGTCTCAGCGATGGGCTGCGGTGGTGGGGCGGGCGCGGCCTCGACCAGCTCCGGGGTTTCCTCCACCGTTTCCGGGCGCGCATCGGGCATGTCGCTGGCGCCGGCACCTGCGGGCAAGGGTGCCGGCAAGGGCGCCAACACGGCGTTGCTGGCCTGTGGCTGGGCCGGATCGGCGCGATAGAACTCGTTGTGGCGACGGGCATTTAGCCAGACCACCAGGAACAGCAGAACACCGACGCCAAAGGCGATGCCAGCGATCTTCAGGCTGCTGCGGGGCAGGTGAAACGTGAAGTTCTGGTCGGAGCGGGAGCTTGGAGCGGACATGGCCTTGACCGTATGGAACCCGCCGATTCTTGCACAGGAAAGGTGAATCGCGCGGCAGAAAGCTGCAGTTCGCGCGATAATCCAATATCCACACCCGTACACAGTGCCCAGCCATGCTTGATCCAGCCCTTCTTCGCCAGCAGCCCGCCGAACTTGCCGAACGCCTGCGCAGTACGCGCGGTTACGTTCTGGATGTGGCCGCCTTCGAGTCGCTGGAGGCTGACCGCAAGCGCATCCAGGTGCGCACCCAGGAACTGCAGAGCCTGCGCAACAGCCGTTCCAAGTCGATTGGCCATGCCAAGGCCAAGGGCGAGGACGTGTCGGCGATCATGGCCGAAGTGGCTGCCTTCGCCGATGAGCTGAAGAGCTCCGAGGCCCAGCTCGATGTACTGCGCGAGCAGATCGAAACCCTGTCGATGGGCATCCCGAACCTGCCTGCCGCCGATGTTCCGGCCGGCAAGGACGAGAATGACAATGTCGAGCAGCTGCGCTGGGGTACCCCGCGCGAATTCGACTTCCCGGTGCTCGACCACGTGGAGCTGGGGGCCCGCAACAATGGCCTGGACGCGGAAACCGCCGCCAAGCTGTCCGGCGCACGTTTCACCGTGTTGCGCGGCTCGATCGCGCGTCTGCACCGTGCCCTGGGCCAGTTCATGCTCAATCTGCACAGCAACGAGCACGGTTACGAGGAAACCAATGTGCCGGTGCTGGTCAACGCCGACTCGCTGCGCGGCACCGGTCAGTTGCCCAAGTTCGAGGAAGACCTGTTCAAGACCGCGTTGGGCGAATCCACCCGCTATCTGATCCCGACTTCGGAAGTGCCGCTGACCAATATCGTCCGCGACGAGATCATCGACGCCGAGCGTCTGCCGCTGCGCATGACCGCGCATTCGATGTGCTTCCGCTCCGAGGCCGGCAGCGGTGGCCGCGACGTGCGCGGCATGATTCGCCAGCATCAGTTCGAGAAGGTTGAGCTGGTCAGCGTGTGTGCTGCCGAGGACAGCGCTGCCGAGCATGAGCGCATGACCGCGTGCGCCGAAGCCGTGCTGCAGAAGCTGGGCCTGCCTTACCGCAAGGTGCTGCTGTGCACCGGCGACATGGGCTTTTCGGCGATCAAGACCTATGACCTGGAGGTTTGGCTGCCGTCGCAGCAGACCTACCGCGAGATCTCGTCCTGCTCGAATTGCGGTGATTTCCAGGCGCGTCGGATGCAGGCGCGCTGGCGCAATCCCGCCGGCAAGCCGGAGCTGGTGCACACCCTCAATGGTTCGGGCGTGGCGGTAGGCCGGGCGATGATCGCGGTGATGGAGAACTACCAGAACGCCGATGGCTCGATCACGATCCCGGAAGTACTGCGCCCCTACATGGGCGGTGCCGAAACCATTGCCTGATCCCAGACGGTAGTGCCGAGCCATGCTCGGCAGCGGCCTGCCCGATAAAGCTTCGGCGCCCGTGCCCACACGGTCTTTGATCGGTGTGGGAGCGGTGTAAACCGCGAAGCCGGGTTCGTTGAATTTGCAAAACGGTCGGCAATCGCAACGATTGTGAGCTTCGCGGCGGACGCCGCTCCCACAAAAACAAGCGGCCCCGAATTTGGTAGTGCCGAGCCATGCTCGGCAGATGCCTGTCCGACAACGCTTCGGCGCCGGCTCGCACAAAGTCTTTGATCCTTGTGTGAGCTGTGTAAACCGCGAAGCTCGATAGGCCGGAATTGCAGAAATGCCCGCGATCGCAAGGATTCCGGGCTTTGCCGCGCAAGCCGCTCCCACAAAGGCAGGCAGCCTGGCATTGGGTAGTGCCGAGCCATGCTCGGCAGATGCCTGCCCGATAACGCTTCAGCGGCCGTGCCGACAGGGTTTTTAGGTCCTTGTGGGAGCGGTGTAAACCGCAAAGCCGGGAACACTTGAATGGCGAGGCATATCCGGGCCGCAAGGCTTGCCAGCTTCGCGGCTGACGCCGCTCCTACAAAAGCGCGCCGTTCCTTGACGCTGCGCCCTCTAAACATGAATGGGCGTCTGCAGTGCTTCGCCCCCGGCATGCTGAAACCTCAATCAGGACTGTTTGGGGTCTGATTTGTAAATACAGGACAAAGGTGATTAAATTTAGCGGTTCGTTCCAATAGTGGGCTCAATCCATGCAGGACCTCAACGACCTCTACTACTTCGCCATGGTGGTCGACCACGGCGGTTTTGCTGCTGCCGAGCGTGCGCTGGGCATACCGAAATCACGTCTCAGCCGGCGCATCAGCCAGCTTGAGACAGACCTCGGTGTGCGCCTGCTGCAGCGCTCGACGCGCCGTTTCGCGGTCACCGACGTGGGCATGAGCGTGCATCGGCATGCGCAGACGATGTTGGCCGAGGCCCAGGCCGCGCGCGAAGTGGTGGACCGGCTCAGTGCCGAGCCGCGTGGGCTGGTGCGCGCCAGCGTGCCGGTGTCGCTGGCACAGATGCAGCTACCCAAGCTGTTGCCGAAGTTCCTCGAGCAGTACCCGAAAGTGCGGCTGCAGCTGAACATCAGCAACCGTCGCGTGGACATCATCAACGAAGGCTATGACGTGGCCTTGCGGGTACGTTCGCGCCTGGATGATGACGGCAGCCTGGTCATGCGCAGCTTTGGCCAGGTACAGGAGCTGCTGGTGGCCAGCCCCGCGTATCTGGATCGGGCAGGGCGCCCGGCCTCGCCGGAAGACCTGGGCAATCACGTCACCCTGAGCATCAGCGAGGACGAGGCCCGCCAGCGCTGGGAGCTGCATGGGCCGGGCGGGGAAGTGCGCCGGGTCGAACTGCAGCCGCGAGTGGCCGGGTTTGACTTCCCGCTGCTGCAGGCGATGGTCAAGGACGGCTTCGGTATCACGATGCTGCCGGAAACCGTCTGCGCAGAGGCCGTACGCAACGGTGAACTGGAAGTGGTGCTGCCGGACTGGTCACTGCCGCAAGGCATCTGCCACGCGGTGTTTGCCTCGCGGCGCGGATTGTTGCCGGCGGTGCGGGTATTCATCGACTTCCTTGCAGAGCACCTGCCGACCGAACTGGAGGCCTCGCGCCTGCATTGTGGGGGCGCCTGCGAGCGGGCCAAGGAGAAGATCCGCGCTTCGATGGCGGGATCGTTGGCAATCGAAGCCGGTTGAACAAAAAAGCACGCAAGCATGCGAGAATGCCCGCCCCGGAACGCTATCCGGGGTGGTTGCACGTTACGGGCAGATGGCCGAGCGGTTTAAGGCACCGGTCTTGAAAACCGGCGAAGGGTCAAACCTTCCGTGGGTTCGAATCCCACTTTGCCCGCCAGACATATGGAGAAGCCGCTGGAAACAGCGGCTTCTCTGCGTTTATGAGGGGCGGATACGGCGCGGGCATCCGCGTTGCAATGACACCGGTGGCGGACATCCAAGACAGTTCCGCTGGTAAAATGGACACTGCTTGGGGGAGCTGCGCGCCCGGGCATGCATGGGCTTGTCGCGGCACTACCTTCCAGCGTCCGCGTCTAGATCCATGGATTTACGAAAACTCATTCTGGTGCTCACCTTGATCGGAGCACTGGTGCCGTTCGCCAATACGTTCTATGCCAGCTATACGGTGCAGCGCCAGCAATTGGTGGACACCACCCTGGATGGCAACTATGCCTACGCCAACAAGCTGGCCAAGAGCACGGAAGACTTCCTGCAGGCGTCGCAGTTGCAGCTGGCCTATACCGCGCAACTGCTCGCGCTGAAAATGGACGATGTATCCAAGCTGGAGGAGGAAGCCGCGCGCCTGCGCATGATGAGCAAGAGCTTCAACTCCATCACCATCTTCGACGCAGGTGGCAAGGTATTGGCAACCTCGCCCGAAACCCTGGGGCTGCAGGGTCGGGTATTGGGCAGCGAAGCGGTGAAGACTGCATTGCGCGAGAAGCGGCCGCTGATCAGCGCGCCCTACCAATCGGCAACCGGCAACTTCATCGTTTTCATCAACCACCCGATAATTTCCGCATCGGGCCGCTATCTCGGCGCGGTGGGCGGCGCGATCTACCTGCAGAAGGAAAACATCCTCGACCGCCTGCTCGGCCAGCATTTCTATGTTGATGGCTCCTACCTGTTCGTGGTCGACCAGCAGAAGCGCATCATCTATCACCCGAATCCGGACCGGATCGGTGACTTCGTGGAGAAGAACGTCGTCGTCGACCGCGTCGCCACTGGCGTGGCGGGGAAGGGGCCCACGGTCAATTCGCAAGGCGTGAAAATGCTGGCCGGCTACGCGCCGGTTGCATCGACGGGGTGGGGCATCGTTGCCCAACGTCCCGAGGCGGCCACGCTTGCGCCGTTGACCCAGCTGATGCAGGGCACCTTGTACCGTGCGTTGCCGGCAACGATCCTGACCTTGATACTGATATTGTGGAGTGCGCGGTTGATCTCGCGCCCGCTGCGCTTGCTGGCCGATGGCGCCCGCAAGATGGAGGATCCGTCTTCGGCCAAGGACATCCGCTCGGTCAAGTCCTGGTACTTCGAGTCGCGTGAACTCAAGAAGGCCCTGTTGATCGGCATTGACGCGATCCACAAGAGCTTCAGCAAGCTGCGCGAGGACACCACCACGGACCCCTTGACCAAGCTCGGCAACCGGCGCCGACTGGATGAGGCGTTGGCGAACTTCGAGAGCCAGGCCAGCACGTTCTCGGTCATCTCGATCGATATTGATCACTTCAAGTTGATCAACGACACCCATGGCCATGATGCAGGCGACGTCGTGTTGCAGCAGCTCGCCCAGCGCATGCGCGAAGCCTGTCGCGCCTACGACGTGCCGTTGCGCGTCGGTGGCGAGGAGTTCCTGATCCTGCTGCCATCCACCACGCTGGCAACGGCAGCGCAGGTGGCCGAACGGCTGCGTGTGGCGGTTGCGGAAATGCAGATCGCCAGGGTGGGTACGATCACGATCTCACTGGGTGTGGCCAACTGGCCACAGAGCAGTTTCGAAATCGAAGCGGTGCTCAAGGCGGCCGATGAGATGCTGTATGCATCCAAGCGTGGCGGCAGGAATCGGGTCTCGGTGCATCAGCGCGAGGCGGGTGCCCGCTTCCACGTCTGACCCGGCGGGCGCGGTCTGCGTCATCTGCGACTCGACGCAGATGGCGTCAAGGCTGCCGGTAGGTGTTTACCTACATACAAGCAAGAGAACTGCTTGCATGATTGCAGACCCGCTGCGAGAGCAGCAGCTTCGTACAGGACGTACCGCATGCAAAGGTCTTTTCTTGGTTTGATCGTAGCCGGCATTTTCTCGCTGCTGCTGGCTGGCTGTGACCAGGAGGGAAATCTGTCACTCACCGGCAAGGCGGCAGAGCTGGAGGCCAGCAGCAAGTTCCAGGTGAGTACGCGGCCGATGCTGAGCAGTACCCAGGCGCTGTCGACCCTGCTGCAGGGCACGGGCTTTGCCGCCGAAGGCCAGGCTTCGCTGCCGGGCTACAGCGACATCGAGTTCTTTCCTATTGCAAGCGCGGATGCAGTCGAGGCGATGCGCGCGTATCCAGCAGGACGCAGGGATGAAGCGCCGATTGATCTGTCCGGCATCGATTTCAGCAAGAGCTTCGCCTTCCTCGTGGCGCACCCGAGCTCCAGTTCGTATGGGGCTATAACCTCTGGCCAGCACGCGACGTTTTTCAGTTCGGTACTGCCGTCCTATGAAAAGGACAAGGTGGTGTTGCGCATCGATGCCAGCAGGCTGGGGGAGATCGATCCCATGACCGCCCTGGGCGGCAACTGGGAGGGCAGCATCTATGCGGTCGAGCGGCGCGGGCGTGACAAGCTGGAAGTGCGGCTTTATGACGAAAGCTATGTCTACTCGCTTGCCGCGGATGCGGCCACCGGCATGCCCGAGGGAACTGCGGCAACCGCGCAGTAAGGCGGGGGCCACCCCGTTGCCGATCAGGGTGCGGGCGGCTGCAGGACGTGGCGAGCGTGGCTTGACGTAAAATGACCGGGTCGGGCTTGGCCCTGGTTGTCGGAGTTGTATCCATGTTTTCTGAGGCGTGCAGCGTGTCTGCTGCGGTACAGGTGCTGGCGCAGGCCTGTCCTGGGCGCGGGTGGGTTGTCTCCGGTAGCCGGCAATGACGGAAGGTCCCGCCAACGCAGATACCGAAGCAGCAGTGGACACGCATTGGATGCGGCACGCCTTGGCCTTGGCTGACCGCGCGCAGCGCGAGTTCGATGAGATTCCGGTAGGTGCGGTTCTGGTCGGCGCCGATGGCGCGCTGTTGGGGGAGGGCTGGAACCTCAATATCGCCCACCATGATCCCAGCGCCCATGCCGAGATCGTGGCCATGCGCCAGGCCGGCAAGGCCCTGGGAAACCATCGCCTGGTCGGCAGCACCTTGTACGTGACGCTGGAGCCCTGCGCGATGTGCGCGATGGCGCTGGTGCACGCACGCATCGCGCGGGTGGTGTATGCCGCCACCGATCCCAAGACCGGTGCCTGTGGCAGTGTGTTCGATCTGCTCACCGATCCGCGCCATAACCACCGCGTGCAGGTGCAGGGTGGGGTGCTGGCACAGGAGGCCAGCCTGCGACTGAGCAATTACTTCCGGGCCAAGCGTGGACGCCCGTTGCTGACACCCGACGACCTTTGACGCAACCCCTACCTTGGGCAGGGGTATCATGTGCGCTTCGATATTCCGGCCGTTCGGCGATTGACCGTCGGCCCCAAGCATGAGGCAGCACATGGCGGACAACAGCGCAGGCAACGATCGGTTGATCTGGATTGACCTGGAAATGACCGGTCTGGATACGGACAACGATTCCATCATCGAGATCGCCACCGTCGTCACCGATGGTCAACTCAATGTGCTGGCCGAGGGCCCGGAGTTCGCCATCAACCATTCCCTGGCCACGCTGGAAGCGATGGACGAGTGGAACCGCAACCAGCACCAGCGTTCAGGCTTGTGGCAGCGGGTGCTGGACAGTAGCACCAGCATGGGCCAGGCCGAAGCCAGGACCATTGCCTTCCTGCAGGACTGGATCAAGGCCGGTGCCTCGCCGATGTGTGGCAACTCGATCTGCCAGGATCGCCGCTTCCTGCACCGGCAGATGCCGCGGTTGGAGAAGTATTTCCATTACCGCAACCTGGACGTGTCCACGATCAAGGAGCTGGCCAAGCGCTGGTCGCCGGCCGTAGCCGCAGGGGTGAGCAAGACTTCCAGCCATACCGCGCTCAGTGATGTGCAGGACTCCATCGCCGAGCTGCGCCATTACCGGCAGTTCATGGGCGTACTGGCGGGCTTGCCGGAAGCAGGCTGAATCAGATGACCGGGCTTGCTCTGCGTCTGCAAGACAACGCGCAGGATCTGGCCGATCTGGAACGTGCCGTGGGCTTGCTGGAGTCGCCCACGCTCACCGCCAGGATGGCCAACCTGATTGGTGGACCACTGGAATTTGCCGTGCGCAAGCTGCCGACAGCGGTGTCCTCGCGGATCCAGGGCGTCACCGAGGCGGCCCTGTACAAGGCTGCGCAGACGGCGTTGTGGACCATGGACAACAAGCAGCCCGGCAAGCCGGCCTCGCCGCGCCTGCACAAGCTGGCGGCGGCTGCGTCCGGTGCGCTGGGCGGGGCAGGTGGGCTGCCCGCGCTGGCGATCGAACTGCCGCTGTCGACCACCATCATCATGCGCGCGGTCGCCGATGTTGCCCGCAGTGAAGGTTTTGATCTGAGCGAGATGGCGACCCGCCAGGCCTGTCTGGAAGTGTTCGCATTGGGTGGCAACTCCGGCCAGGACGATGCCAGCGAGACCGGCTATTACCTGGCACGCGGCTTCACCACCGAGGTGATGCGTCATCTTTCGGCGGAGTTGGCTGGTACCGCGATCAGTGGCAGTCACGGTGTACTGCTGGGCCTGGGCCCGAAGGAGGCCGGCAAGTGGCTGGCCAGAATCGTGGAGAAGATCGCCGCCCGCTTCGGTGTGGTGGTCTCGGAGAAATTTGTTGCCCAAGCAGTGCCGGTGATCGGCGCGGTGGCTGGTGCCACCTTGAACACCATGTTCACTGCTTACTACCAGGACATGGCCCGCGGACATTTCATCATCAAGCGGCTGGAGTCGAAGTATGGTTTCGATACCGTGAGGCTGGCCTACGGCGGGATTACCGGCCGCCTGCGTCTTTGATGCTGCCTTCCCTGCGCGGGTAGTCTGTCAGGGCGTTGCCTTCACCTGTTGCGAAGCCCATTCTGGCTAGCCTGTGTCCTTCCTACGGAGCGAGGTGGTCATGAGCCAGTACAAGATCGCGGTTTTCGTCGGCAGTCTGCGCAAGGAATCCATCAATCGGCGGCTGGCACTTGCGTTGGAGAAGCTGGCCGGCGACCGCGTCAAGTTCGACTACATACAGATCGGTGACATACCGCTGTACAACCAGGATCACGATAGCCAGTTCCCGGCGCAGGGTACGCGCATGAAGAACCAGGTGCGTGCCGCCGATGCGGTGCTGTTCGTCACTCCTGAATACAACCGTTCGATTCCCGGCGTGCTGAAGAACGCCATCGATACTGCCTCGCGCCCGTACGGTGACAACGCCTTTGCCGGTAAACCGGCGGCGGTGGTCGGCGCCTCCATTGGTGCCATCGGCAGTGCGCTGGCCCAGCAGCATCTGCGCAATGTGCTGGTATTCGTCGACCTG
>Ga0308158_10001658_pt1 | contig 23006 bp, 20 predicted proteins | sample PhyBR2_FD_201038 | JGI IMG/M metagenome (GOLD analysis project Ga0308158, IMG submission 201038) | Phyllosphere microbial communities from UC Gill Tract Community Farm, Albany, California, United States - DLSLB.R2 | ecosystem: Host-associated > Plants > Phyllosphere > Unclassified | place: USA...
CGCACAATCTGCGCGAAGTGGCTGCCGCCGCTGTCGCCATGATCCGCAATCCGAAGATGTCGCACGCCGAGCTGATGGCCATCGTGCCGGGCCCCGACTTCCCGGGCGGCGGCCAGATCATCACGCCGGCGTCCAGCATCGCCGACATGTACGCGGTCGGCCGCGGTTCGATGAAGGTGCGCGCGCGCTGGAAGATCGAAGAACTGGCGCGCGGCCAGTGGCAGGCGATCGTCTACGAACTGCCGCCGGGCTGCTCGTCGCAGCGCGTGCTCGAAGAAATCGAAGAACTCACCAACCCGAAGGTCAAGGCCGGCAAGAAGGCGCTGCTGCCCGAGCAGCTCGCGCTGAAGAACACGGTGCTGGGCGCGCTCGACACGGTGCGCGACGAATCGGGCCGCGAAGCCGCGGTGCGCCTGGTGTTCGAGCCAAAGTCGAAGAACCAGGACCAGAACGAATTCATGCTGATGCTGCTCGCGCATACGTCGCTCGAGTCGTCCAGCCCGATCAATATGGTGATGATCGGCGGCGACGGCCGTCCGCGCCAAAAAGGCCTGGGCACGATCATCCAGGAGTGGATCGATTATCGCTTCACGACCATCCGCCGCCGCACCGACTTCAAGCTGGCCAAGGTCAACGACCGCATCCACATCCTGGAAGGCCGCGAGACGGTCCTGCTGAACATCGACAAGGTCATCGCCATCATCCGCAACGCGGATGAACCGAAGGCCGCGCTGATCGAGGAATTCCGCCTGAGCGAACGCCAGGCCGAAGACATCCTCGAGATCCGCCTGCGCCAGCTGGCGCGCCTGGAAGCGATCAAGATCCAGCAAGAGCTGGCCGACCTGCGCAGCGAGAAGGAAAAGCTGCAGGACATCCTTGAGAACCCGTCGTCGATGAAGCGCCTGATCATCCGCGAAATCGAAGCCGACGCCAAGCAGTTCGGCGACGAGCGTCGCACCGTGATCGAAGAAGCGCAGCGCGCAGTGGCCGAGCAGAAGGTCGTCGACGAACCAGTGACCGTCATCGTGTCCGAAAAAGGCTGGGTACGTGCCCGCACCGGCATCGGTCACGATCCGGCGCAGTTCGCGTTCAAGGCCGGCGACTCGCTGTACAAGGCGTTCGAATGCCGCACGGTCGACCATCTGCTGGGCATTGGCGACAACGGCAAGGTGTATTCGGTGCCGGTGGCGGCGCTGCCTGGTTCGCGCGGTGACGGCGTGCCGATCACGACGCTGGTCGACCTGTCGGGCGGCATCCGCATCCTGCATTACTTTGCTGGTAATCCCGAGACGCGCCTGCTGCTGTCGACGTCAGACGCCTTTGGCTTCATCACCAAGGCCGGCGACATGGTCAGCCGTCTGAAAGGCGGCAAGTCATTCATCACGCTGAATGACGGCGCAACGCCGCTGCCGCCACGGATCGTGACTGACACCTGCGGCGCGATTGCGTGCCTGTCCGAAAAGGGCCGCGTGCTGGTGTTCGGCATCGACGAAATGAAGGTGCTGACCAATGGCGGCCGTGGCGTGACGCTGATGGAACTCGAGCCGAAAGAAACCATGCTGGCGGCGCAGCCGATCAATCAGAAGGGCCTGAACGTGATCGGCACCTGGGCCGGCGACAAGGCGCGAACGGTAGAGCTGTTCGCATCGGGGCTGGAGCCACACTTCGGCAAGCGCTCGCGCAAGGGCAAGGCCTTGTCAGCGCGCATGAAGGCGCATGATCTGGGAATGCGGGCAGCCGAAACCGATACCGTGAAAACGTAACGCGAACACAATCCCGTTCAGTAAAACAGCTGGGGTCAGGTCTGACATTCAAACAGCTGGGGTCAGGTCTGACATTCGGACACGACCTCAGCTATGGCATTCTGAATGGTATTTTGCCCCAGTATTAGCATGGCGCGGTGCCAGCTAGTTTCGACTACCGGACTGTCGAGATCGTGTCCGAATGTCAGACCTGACCCTCGCTTTTCTCTCGCTTTTCCAAACAAAAAAAATGCCGGCTGAGCCGGCATTTTTCATTGGCGCTACTTGCTTAGTTCTTTGCAGCAGCCTTGTGCACGTCAGCCTGGGCTTCAGCGCGGACCTGTTCGGTCTTGGCAGCAGCGGTTGCCTTGTCCGCGGCTGCATCGACCTGTGCTTTCAGCACTTTCTCGTCAGCCTTGATCATTTTCTTCTCGGCCTTCAGGTTGGCATCAGCCACTTTGCCTTCGGCCTTGGCCATTGCCTTGGCGCGGTCTTCAGGATCGGCCTTGGCGACGTTAGCAGCAGCGTCGGTGTGGGTCTTGACCAACTTGGCGTGTGCATCGCCCTTGGCTTCGGTGGCCTTGGCCACGGTTTTGTTCAGCTTCTGGTCGGCCTTGACGGCGGCCTTGATTTCTTTTTGTTCGGCCTTGATGACGTCTTTTTCGGCGCTGGCTTCCGCCTTGACGATGCGGTTGTCTGCAGCGGTGGTGGTTGGTGCGGTGGTTTGGGCGTGAGCAGCGGTAACCATCAGGCCGGCGATAAGGGTTGCGATCAGTTTGTTCATGATGAGTTTCCTTTTGGTGGTCGCTGTACAGAGCGGGTTGCCCGTGCAGTCGTTGTTGTTTTTCAGTGATTCCAGAATACGGCTTCACCACCGTCCGGTCTGTTAGCCAGCACACGCAGAAATTGTCAGAGTTGTAAGCAAAGATTACTGACGAACAGAGCCAGCATACAAGTCGATGATCTCAGTGACACCATCGCGGCATACCGGGCAGAATGCATCGCTGCGGTCGAACATCAGGCACTGCATCGTGGGCCGGTAGTAACCGCTGGCCTCATAGTTGGCGCCCTCGAAGGCGCCGATCGCTTGCCGGTGCGGCTGCCGGTCGAACAGCGCATTAGTGTGTTTGAGGTCTTCATGGAACAAGGCGCTCATTTCCGACTCCGGCCGGTTGGCCTCGCGCAGCGCGGCACGCTTCTTCTGGTAGGCGCGCGATGCGGCTTCGTACTCGGCCTTCGGCCACGGTGTCGGCAGCGGCGTGCCGGCCGTCACATGACGCTGCCATTTGAGCCTGGCCGGGTCGCGCAGCGCCGTCACGTTCGGCTCCCACGGCTCCATCCGTCCGCTCGCTGCGGCGTACGCCACCGGCGACGTGTAGTACTCGTCGGCCAGGCCCGCGAAGTGATGGCCAAACTCGTGCACGAACAGGTAGTCGGCCCAGTCGTTGCCGGCCGCGGCCGTGCTGAACTGGCCGAAGATCCCGCCGCCGCCGTAGGTTTCGTTGTTGACCAGGATCTCGATGAATTCGTACGGCGCATGCTGGGCGATATCGCGCAGCGCGCGGTTGTCGAGCGTGAGCACATAGCGCTCGCTCCCAAAAATGTCGTAGCGCGTGCCAAGCGCCGAGGGATGGTGTACGCCGGTCGATGGCCGGCTGATGCCCGATTGCCCGGTCGGCACGGCCATCGCCCAGACATTGAAGTCGTTCGCCCGCTCCTTGAACGGCGACACCGAGAACAGGTGCGCCGACAGGCGCCGCGCATCCTGTTCGAACTTTTTCATCTCTGCCTGCGTGTAGCCGTCGCCCAGGATCAACAGGTCGACCTTGTCGGGCGATGGGCCATTGACGCGGATCGGGATCGGCTTCGCCGCCGCCGGCGGCTGGCGTTTGACCACGTCCGGCGCATCCGGATCGACGTCGATGCTCCAGGCGACCGAGAACTGGTTGCGTTCGTCGCGCTTCAGGATGCGCACGCGCACCGGCTGCGCGAACTGGGGAAAGCGTACCGACTCGCTGAAGCTGCGGCTGATGCGCCCTGCTTCCCCGGTCGTGCGCCACTCGCCGAACACGGTGGAGAAACCACGCGAGTACAGCACGTCACCCGTTTTCGGGTCGACCACTTCGACCCGGTTCTGGCCGCGGTTGGTGTCGTCCAGGTTGCGCGCCGCGCTGCCGGGCCAGGGCAACGGCTCGATGACGACACGTTCGATCGCGTAGCTGTCCGCCAGCGCATTGCCGCTGTGCGTGTAGTCCAGGCGGACCGTGGCCGGCTGCACGGCGTGGGCGAGTGAAGCCATCGCGCCAAGCAGCAGCGCAGCAAAGGAGTGAAACAGGCGCATCGCGAATCCCCGACAAGTAGATCGCGCTATTCTAAGCCGGTCGTCTGCAGGTGCGTCAGCGATATTGGTACAACGGCCGCTGCACCACGATCGGCCGGATATCGAGCCGCACGTTGTAGACCGAATAGGCCTCGCTGTACGCCGACTGGTAGCCGACCGTCTCGTTCACGCGACCGAGCTTGAACTCGAAGCCCAGGTCGGGCCGGTCGGCATTCGGGCTGTCGAGCGACAGGCCGATCGCATCCGGCTGGTCGCTGTCGACCAGCTTGGACATCAGGTCGACCACCGTGCCATTGCCGAGGATATCGGCCGAGAACAGCGGCCCGCGCCAGTACGGCTTATTCGCATCGAGCTTGCCGCGCACTTTCTCGGGCGCCGGCGTGAACACCTTGCTGTCCAGGTTGAAGCGGTCGCCGTTATCGAGATAGCTCAGGCGGCCGTTACTGAGATTGAAGGTGCCGTCGCGCGTGGCGGCGTTGCTCAGGTCAACGAGCAGCGCGCCGCGATAGCCGAGCACTTCGACGTCGCGCTTCGGGCCCACGACCATCGCCGTGTTCTCGTCGATGCCCAGGCCGATGTTGTAGCCCTTGGCCAGCATCGCCGGCAGCATGCGCGCAAAGCGCCCGCGCACCAGCAGGTGCTGGTCGATGAAGACGTCGTCGCCGATGAAGCCCAGGCCGCGCGTGATCTGGCGACCGTCGGCCACGCCATGCTGCAGCGTGCCCAGCACCGAGCGCGGATGGCCGAACATCGTGGCGCTCATGATGGCGGCGCCGGCGCTCGAGCCGGCGATGACGCCGCCGCGCCGGTACATGTCCCACAGCGCGTCGAGCAATTGCGTATTGCTGCCATCGGGCCGGCGCAGGGCGTTCGTGATGCGCGCCTGGTCGCCGCCCGAGAAGTAGGCGCCGCCGGCCGAACGCACTGCCTCGACCAGCGCCGGATCTTCGGCTGCCACGCGAACATTGGAACCGTCGAGGCGTTCGGCAACGGGGACGAAGAAGGCGTTGGCGCCATGCTGGTTCAAACGTTCAATGAGATAGTTGCCAGCGCGCTCAGGGCTGGCGGAGGCCGAGGCGAACACCGCGATACGGGCATTCTTGCCGCCGGCAAGTTGCACGATACGCGTCCAGACGGCGTCGTTGTCATCGCGTAGCGCGCCACCGATGATGACGAGCGAGCCTTTCGGCTGCGGTGACGATGGCATGGACGGCAACTCAGCGGCGTGGCTACTGATGCTGGCGACGACGCCCAGTGCGAGCGTGGCATGGACAACAACACGGACGACAAATTGGAACATGCGGCTTCCCCTGATAAGTCATCAGCGTAAGCCTGATTCCAGTTTCACGTCGCCATGTTGAGTGCGCTCAGGATAAGTAGATGTTGGGAAAGTAACGCTCCATCAATGTCTCTGGACGCAACGGCGGGGTGAACCCGAAGCGTTCATACAGGCTGTGGCAATCCGATGTGGCCAGCGTGAAGCGGCGCAATTGCTGCAGGCTGGGATGCCGCATCACCACCCCAATCAATTGCTTGCCGTAACCGCAGCCACGGGATTCCGGCACGACGAACACATCCACCAGGTTGGCGAAGGTGGAAAAATCGGTGATCACGCGCGCAAAGGCGATCTGGCGACCATCGAGATAACCGCCAAAGCACAGCGAGTTCTCAATGGCGCGCTCGACAACGGGCCGCGAAATGCCCACGGCCCAGGTGGACTGCTCGCTGAGGAAGCGGTAGATCATGGGAATGTCGAGACGGGTCTGGTCGGTGCTGACCTCGAAGCTGGAATCGTTCGTCATCATGGCCTGGACAAGGTGACAAAAAGTCATTCTAGCGCCGATTGGTACCAACGCAAGCGGCGATGTGGCATGCCGCACCGGATTTCGCCAGGCCCCGCATGGAAGTCTGTCCGCGAGCCTGCCTGCGAGCCCGGCCAGCCATGCCGCATGGCGCACAGGCAGCGCAGTTTATAATCAAGGGATCCCCAACCGGAATCCCACCATGACCGAACAATTCTCCAAAAAAGCCGAAGCCTGGTCTGCCCGCTTCTCCGAACCCGTATCGGATCTCGTCAAGCGCTACACCGCATCGGTCTTCTTCGACAAACGCCTGGCCCCACACGATATCGAGGGCTCGCTGGCGCATGCCGAGATGCTGGCCGCGCAAGGCATCATCAGCGAACACGACCGCGCTGAAATCGAACGCGGCATGACACAGATCCGGGCCGAGATCGACGCCGGCAGCTTCGAGTGGCTGCTCGACCTCGAAGACGTGCACCTGAACATCGAAAAACGCCTGACCGAACTGGTGGGCGACGCCGGCAAGCGCCTGCACACGGGCCGCTCGCGCAACGACCAGGTCGCAACCGACATTCGCCTGTACGTGCGCGCCGCGATCGACGATATCGTCACGCTGCTCGCCAGCCTGCGCGGCGCCCTGACCGATCTGGCCGAACGCCACGCCGACACGATCATGCCGGGCTTCACGCACCTGCAGGTGGCCCAACCGATCACCTTTGGCCACCACATGCTGGCCTACGTCGAAATGTTCGGCCGCGACGCCGAGCGCATGCTCGACGCGCGCCGCCGCGTGAACCGCCTGCCGCTGGGCGCCGCCGCTCTGGCCGGCACCACCTTCCCGATCGACCGCCTGCGCGTGGCCAAAACGCTCGGCTTTGACGACGTGTGCCACAACTCCCTCGATGCAGTGTCAGACCGCGACTTCGCGATCGAGTTCACGGCCGCCGCATCGATCCTGATGATGCACATCTCGCGCATGTCCGAAGAACTGGTCATGTGGATCAGCCCGCGCATCGGCTTCATCGACATCGCCGACCGCTTCTGCACCGGCTCGTCGATCATGCCGCAAAAGAAAAACCCGGACGTGCCGGAGCTCGCCCGTGGCAAGACCGGCCGCGTGTATGGCCACCTGATTGGCCTCCTGACCCTGATGAAGGGCCAGCCGCTGGCCTACAACAAGGACAACCAGGAAGACAAGGAACCGCTGTTCGACACGATCGACACCGTGATGGACACGCTGCGCATCTTCACCGACATGGCCTCGGGCATCACGGTCAAGGCCGAGAACATGCGCTCGGCAGCGCTGCAGGGCTATGCCACGGCCACCGACCTGGCCGATTACCTGGTCAAGCGCGGCCTGCCGTTCCGCGATGCCCACGAAGCCGTGGCGCATGCCGTGCGCGCCTGCGACGATGCCGGTTGCGACCTGTCCGAGATGTCGCTCGAGACGCTGCAGACGTTCTCGCCGCTGATCGAAGAGGACGTGTTCGCGGTGCTCACGCTCGAAGGTTCGGTGGCCGCGCGCGACCACGTGGGCGGCACCGCGCCGAACCAGGTGCGTATCGCCATCGAGCGCGTGCGCAAGCAACTGGCCGGGTAATCTCACACCTCTGGAGCGGGCCGGCGCTGCTGCAGCGCCGGCCCGCTTTTCCATGCCCTTTTTAGATTGTTGACGCCATGACCGCATTGCCCGCACGCGACTACGCCGCCTTCCTGTTCGACATGGACGGCACCATCCTGACATCCATCATCGCCGCCGAGCGCGTCTGGGCGGACTGGGCCCGCAGCCACGGGCTGGACGTCGACGTGTTCCTGCCAACGATCCACGGCAAGCGCAGCGTCGACACCGTGCGCGGCCTGGGCCTGCCCGACATCGACGCGGAGGCAGAAGCGCACCGCATCACGCTGGCCGAGATCGAGGACGTCGACGGCATCGAAGCGATTGCCGGCGTAGCTGCTTTCCTGGCCACGCTGCCAGCGGAGCGCTGGGCGATCGTGACGTCAGCGCCGCGCGCGCTGGCCCAGGCGCGCATCGCCGCAGCCGGCCTGCCGCTGCCGCCGGTGCTGGTCGCAGCCGAAGACGTCAAGCACGGCAAGCCGGCACCGGACCCGTTTTTGCTCGGCGCCGAGAAGCTGGGCATGCGCCCGGAAGAATGCCTCGTGTTTGAAGACACGCTGGCCGGCCTGCAGTCGGCCGCCGCCGCCGGCATGGACAGCGTGATGGTCACCGCCACGCACAAGCATCCGGTCGAGACCGATGTGACGGGCGTGCCCGATTACGATGATTTGCGGGCGATCCGCACGGGTGAAGGCTTGCTGCGTCTGCAGCGTACGCGCTCGTAAAACGCCATCACGTGCGCTTCTGCACCAGCGTCAAAATGTCATAACTGGCCACCAGCTCATCGCGCTGGTTGGTCACCTGCACATCCCACGCCACCACGCCCTGCCCTCTACCCTGCTCGTCCGTCCGGTTGCGATCGACCTTGCGCTTGCACGTCAGGCGCGCGCGGATCGTGTCGCCGATCGCCACCGGCGCCACGAAGCGCAGGTTGTCCAGCCCATAATTGGCCAGTACCGGCCCCGGCGCGGGCGAGACAAACAGGCCCGCCGCCGCCGACAGCACGAAGTAACCGTGCGCGATGCGCTGCCCGAACTGCGTGTCCTTGGCCGCGATGGCGTCGAAGTGCATGTAGAAGTAGTCGCCCGAAACACCGCCGAAGTTGACGATGTCCGCTTCGCTCACCGTGCGCCGGTGCGTCAGCAGCGAGTGACCGACTTCCAGGTCCTCGAAATGCCGGCGGAACGGATGCAGGTCGCTTTCCTTGACCGCCCCGCCGCGCACGTATTCGCCCGTGACGGCGCCGAGCATCGTGGGCGAGCCCTGCACCGCGGCGCGCTGCAGGAAGTGCTTGACGGCCCGGATGCCGCCTAGTTCCTCGCCGCCACCAGCGCGCCCCGGCCCGCCGTGTTTCAGTTGCGGCAGCGGCGAGCCGTGGCCCGTACTGTCCACGGCCGCCTCGCGGTCGAGGATCAGCACGCGGCCATGTGACGCCGCCACGATCGGCACCGCGTACGCGGCCAGCGCTGGATCTTTCGTGGCAAAGGTGGTCACCAGACTGCCCTTGCCGCGCGCCGCCAGTTCAAGGGCTTCGTCGATGTCGGTGTAGGTCATCAGGGTGCTGACCGGGCCGAACGCTTCCACGTCGTGCACGGCGTCGTTGACCATCGCATTGCGGCATAACAGCAGCGTGGGCGAGAAGAAGGCGCCGCTGGCGACGTTCTCGCCGACCGGCTTGAACCCGTCGCGTGCACCGAACAGCACCTCGTTGCCGCGTGCGAGCAGTTCGACCCGCGCACTCACATCGCGGTGCTGGTCCATCGACGCCAGTGCGCCCATGCGCACGCCCTCGACCTTCGGGTCACCCACCGTGATCTTCGCGAGCCGCTCGCGCAGCCGCTCGCCGACCGCGTCGACCAGCGCTTCCGGCACGATCACGCGCCGGATCGCCGTGCACTTCTGGCCCGCCTTGCCGGTCATCTCGCGCGCGACTTCCTTGATGAAGAGGTCGAACTCGGGATCGGAAGGCGTCACGTCGGGCGCCAGCACCGCGCAATTGAGCGAGTCGGCTTCGGCGGTGAACGGCACCGAGGCGCGGATCAGGTGTGGGTTCGCGCGCAGCATGGCGGCCGTGTCGGCCGACCCGGTGAACGTGACGGCATCAAAACCACCGAGGCGATCGAGCAGGTCGCCCGTGCTGCCGATCACGAGCTGCAGTGCGCCATCGGGCAGCAGGTTCGAGTCCACCATCATCTTGACCACCGCGTGGGTCAGGTAGCTGGTGGCGGTGGCCGGCTTGGCGATGCACGGCATCGCAGCCAGGAAGCTCGGCGCGAACTTCTCGAGCAAGCCCCAGATCGGAAAGTTGAAGGCATTGATGTGCACCGCCACGCCGCCGCGCGGCACCAGGATGTGGGTGCCGGCAAAGCCGCCCCGCTTGCCCAGCGCGATGGCCGGGCCTTCGTGCAGCACGTTCGACGACGGCAGCTCGCGCGAGCCCATGCTGGCGTAGGCAAACAGCGTGCCGATGCCGCCTTCGACGTCGACCCAGCTGTCCTGGCGCGTCGCGCCGGTCAGGTGCGAGATGGCGTACAGTTCTTCCTTGCGCTCCATGAGGTACAGCGCGAGCGCCTTCAGCGCGGCCGCGCGTTCCTGGAACGTCTGGCGCATCAGCGTCTTGACGCCCGTCTTGCGTGCAAAAGTGAGCGCTTCGTCGAAGTCGATCTTCTCGGCATGCGTGTGATAGATCAGGGTGCTGTCGAGCGCGCTGTGCAGTGGCGTATGCGATGCGGCGCCGTGCCAGCGGCCGGCGATCAGGCTTTGCAGTGTCGGGATGTGGCCCATAAGGTCTCCAGTAGGTTCAGGACTTCGGCGTGTGCAGCGCGCTCGTGTCGAAAGCAATGCGGCCACGGTCCGGCGCCACGGCGGTGTCGGCATCGACTTCGCGCATCGTCTGCAGCGAGCGCACGGCCAGCTCGTGGTACTGGCGCGTGCCGAAACTCTTCCACGCGACGTCGTCGTCGCTCAAGGCGCGCACCACCTTGGCCGGCGTGCCCATGACCATCGAGCGCGGCGGGATCACCATGCCGGCTTTCACGAAGCTCATCGCGGCGACGATCGATTCCGCGCCGACGACCGCCTTGTCCATCACCACCGCGTTCATGCCGACCATCGCATTGCGCCCCACGCGGCAGCCATGCAGCACGGCCCCGTGGCCGATGTGGCCATCGACTTCGACCACGGTGTCTTCGAGCGGAAAGCCGTGCATGACGCATGAATCCTGCAGATTGGCGCCTTCTTCGAGGATCAGGCGCCCGAAGTCGCCGCGCAGGCTCGCACACGGGCCGATATAGCAGCGCGGGCCGACGATCACGTCGCCGATCAACACGGCAGAAGGATGCACGTAGGCGCTCGGATGCACGACGGGCCGCACACCGTCGATTTCATAGACTTTGACCATCGTGCTAGACCCGCTCGACGATCAGCGCGATGCCCTGGCCGACGCCGATGCACATCGTGCACAGCGCGTAGCGCCCGCCGGTGCGGTGCAGCTGGTTCACCGCGGTCATGACGAGGCGTGCACCGGACGCGCCCAGCGGGTGCCCCAGCGCGATCGCGCCGCCGTTCGGGTTCACGTGCGCCGCGTTGTCCGGCAGGCCCAGGTCGCGCAGCACGGCCAGGCCCTGTGCGGCAAACGCTTCGTTCAATTCGATCACGTCCATCTGGTCCAGCGTCAAGCCCGTCTGCGCCAGCAGCTTCCTGACAGCGGGCGCCGGGCCGAAGCCCATGATGCGCGGCGCCAGGCCGACGGTGGCCATGCCGAGCACGCGGGCGCGCGGGGTCAAGCCGTGGCGCGCCGCAGCCTCGCCAGAGGCCAGCAGCAGCGCGCAGGCGCCGTCGTTCAGGCTCGATGCATTGCCGGCAGTGACCGAGCCGTCCGGGCTCACGACGCCCTTCAACTTCGCCAGCGCCTCGATGCTGGAATCGGCGCGCGGCTGTTCGTCGGTGTCGACGATGCGCGTTTCTTTCTTGCCCTGGAGCGTGACCGGCACGATCTCGTCCTTGAAGACGCCGGCGGCATGCGCCTGCGCCCAGCGCTGCTGGCTGCGCAGTGCGAACGCGTCCTGGTCGGCGCGGCTGACATTGAATTCGCGCGCGACGTTTTCGGCCGTTTCGGGCATCGAGTCGATGCCGTACTGCGCCTTCATGCGCGGATTGACGAAGCGCCAGCCGAGCGTCGTATCCTCGATTTTCGCGGCGCGCGAAAACGCGCTGTCGGCCTTACCCATGACGAACGGCGCGCGCGTCATGCTCTCGACGCCGCCCGCGATCACCAGCTGCGCTTCGCCGGCCTTGATCGCGCGCGCCGCGGTGCCGATGGCGTCCATGCCGGAGCCGCACAGGCGGTTGATCGTGTTGGCCGGCACGTCCTGCGGCAGCCCGGCCAGCAGCGCGGCCATGCGGCCGACGTTGCGGTTGTCTTCGCCCGCCTGGTTCGCGCAGCCGTAGAACAGGTCGTCGACCTGGGTCCAGTCCACGCCGGGGTTACGGGCCATCAGCGCGGCGATGGGCAGCGCGGCCAGGTCGTCGGCGCGCACGGTCGAGAGCAGCCCGCCGTAGCGGCCGAAGGGTGTGCGGATGGCGTCGCAGATGAAAGCGTCAAGCATGCTGGTTTCCTTGTTCATTGTTTGGGACGGCCGTCGACCACGCGCCGGGCCTTGCCGGTCAGCGTGCGCTCGATGCCTTGCGGCGGCAGCAGGCGCACGCGCGTGGTTACGCCGACATAGGTCTTGATGCAGTGCTGCAGTTCGCGCGCCTGCGCTTCGACGGCGTCCGGCGCGAGCAGCGTATCGCGCAGCTCGCACAGCACCTCGAGCGTGTCGAGGTGGCCGTCGCGCGCCACGACCAGCTGGTAGTGCGGCGCCAGTGCGGGCATGCGCAGCACCAGTTCTTCGATCTGGCTGGGGAACACGTTCACGCCGCGGATGATCAGCATGTCGTCCGAGCGCCCCGTGATGCGGCCCATGCGGCGCATCGCGCGCGAGGTCGGGGGCAGCAGGCGCGTCAGGTCGCGCGTGCGGTAGCGGATGATCGGCAGCGCTTCCTTGGTCAGCGACGTGAATACCAGCTCGCCCTCCTCGCCATCGGGCAGCACCTCGCCCGTGTCGGGGTCGATGATCTCGGGGTAGAAATGGTCTTCCCAGATCACCGGGCCGTCCTTGCTCTCGATGCATTCGCTGGCCACGCCGGGGCCCATCACTTCGGACAGGCCGTAGATGTCGACCGCATCGATGCCGGCGCGCGTCTCGATCTCGCGCCGCATTGCATCGGTCCACGGCTCGGCGCCGAAGATGCCGACCTGCAGCGACGACGCTGCCGGGTCGAGCCCCTGGCGCGCGAATTCCTCGACGATGTTGAGCATGTACGACGGCGTGACCATGATGATCGATGGCTTGAAGTCGCAGATCAGCTGCACCTGCTTCTCGGTCTGCCCGCCCGACATCGGCACCACCGTGCAACCGAGACGCTCGGCGCCGTAGTGCGCCCCCAGGCCACCGGTGAACAGGCCGTAGCCGTAGGCGATGTGTACCAGGTCGCCCCGGCGCCCGCCGGCGGCGCGAATCGAGCGCGCCACGATGTTGGCCCAGGTGTCGATATCGTTCTGCGTGTAGCCGACCACGGTGGGCTTGCCGGTGGTGCCGGACGACGCATGCACGCGCACCACCTGCTCGCGCGGCACGGCGAACATGCCGAACGGGTAGTTGTCGCGCAGGGCTTTCTTTTCGGTGAACGGAAATTTCGCCAGGTCGGCCAGGGTTTTTAAATCGCCCGGGTGCACGCCTGCTGCGTCGAACGCGGCGCGGTAATGCGGCACGTTGTCATACGCGTGCTGCAGCGTCCATTGCAGGCGTTGCAGTTGCAGCGCCTGCAGTTCGTCGCGGCTGGCGCGCTCGATCGGTTCCAGGTCGCCCGGTGCGGGAAGGTGTTGGACCATCTGTCGACTCCTTGTGGTTCAGGCGTCCACGGGCGCCACGGTGCCGCTGATGCGATGCGATTTGCCGCGAAACAGCGCGATGGTGCGCCCGTCCGCGGTCTTCACCGTGACGTCGTAGACGCCGGTTTTGCCCTGCAGCGCCTGCTCGATGGCTTCGGCCACCAGCACGTCGCCCGCGCGGCCAGGGGCGAGATAATCGATCGTGCAGCCGGCGCCCACGGTGCTGAGGTTGTGCGAGTTGCAGGCGAAGGCAAAGGCGCTGTCGGCCAGCATGAAGATGTAGCCGCCGTGGCAGGTCGCGTGCCCGTTGAGCATGTCGGCGCGCACGGTCATCGTCATGCGCGCATAGCCGGGCCGAATTTCATCAAGCGCCATGCCCAGCGCCTGACTGGCCGGATCGCGTTCGAACATCGTGCGTCCGGCCAGCTCGGCGAGCGCCTGTGCGTTCTGATCCTGACCATCATGCATGAAAGCGCGCCCCCTGCGGATCGGCAGCCAGCTTGCGGCGCAGCAGCGGCGAGACGCGGTAGCGGTCTTCGCCGTACGTCGCGGCCAGGTTCGACAGCACGGTCACGACCTGCCCCATGCCGATCGCATCCAGCCAGGCCAGCGGCCCGCGCGGATAATTCACGCCCTTCTGCATCGCGATGTCCACGGCGCGCGCGCTGCACACGCCCTGGTGAACGGCGTCGGCCGCTTCGTTGGCCAGCATCGCCACCGTGCGCATCACGGCCAGGCCCGGGACGTCGTCCAGGCGCGTGACGATGAAGCCGGCGGCCTGGAACAGGCCAACCGCAGCCTTCCATGCTTCATCGCTGCACCCGTCAGCGCGCGCAAGCGCGATGCGCGGTGCCGTGGCCGCGTCGAACAGCAGGTCGAACACGATCGTGTCGCGCCCGTTATCCGCCTGCGCGCGCTCGGTGGCGCTGCGCCCGTCAGTGAGATGAATCGCCGCGCCGCCGCAGTACAAGCCCGGTGCCGCTTCGATCTCGGTCAGCTCGATGCCAGAGGCCTGCAGCCGCGCGACGAGCGCATCGACGCTGCCGGGCGCACCCGCGTACTTGACTGCTGTCGGCCGGTCGCAGGCAGCTTCGGACTGCACGACCGGCGTTTCCGCCCCGTCGCCATAGCGATAGAACCCGCGCCCCGTCTTGCGGCCCAGATAACCCGCGTCGACCAGCTCCTGCTGCAGCACCGATGGCGTGAAACGCGGATCGCCAAAGTACGCCGCGAACACCGACTGCGTGACCGAGAAATTGACGTCGTGGCCGATCAGGTCCATCAGCTCGAAGGGCCCCATGCGAAAACCGCCGCACTCGCGCATGACGGCGTCGAGCGTGGCAACGTCGCCCGCCTGTTCGAGCAGCAGGCGCAGGGCTTCGCCATAGAACGGTCGCGCCACGCGGTTGACGATGAAACCAGGCGTCGACTTGGCATGCACGGGGCTCTTGCCCCATTTTTCAGCGGTGGCATACACGACCTGCGCGACCTCGCGCCCTGTCGCCAGGCCGCTCACCACTTCCACCAGCGCCATCAGCGGCGCCGGGTTAAAGAAGTGCATGCCGACCAGGCGTTCGGGATGCGCCAGTTGCGCGCCAATGGCCGTGACCGAGATCGACGATGTGTTGGTCGCCAGGATGCAATCGCTGGCGACGACGGCTTCGAGTGCGGCAAACAGCGCGCGCTTGACCTGCAGGTCTTCGACGATGGCCTCGATGACGAGCACCGCACCGGACGCTTCGTGCAAGGCATCGATGCGGCGCAGGCGTTCGCGCGCCAGATCGGATTCGACGGCGCCCATGCGGCCCTTCGCGACCAGGCGCGCATAGGTCGCGCCGATCTCCGCGATGGCCTTGTCGGCGGCGCCGGTCCGGGTATCGAACAGCAGGACCTGATGGCCGGCCGTGGCCGCGACCTGGGCGATGCCGGCGCCCATCGCGCCGCTGCCGATGACGGCAATCGTCGAATGCGGTGGCAGTGACTGCATCCTCACTCCCCCTTGAAATGCGGCGCGCGCTTGGCCAGGAATGCGGCGACGCCTTCGCGGTAGTCGTGGCTGTTACCGAGTTCGCGCATCATGTCGGCTTCGAGCTGCAGCTGCTGCTCCAGCGTGTTGGCGTAGCTGGCCTGGAAGGCGCGCTTGGTGAATGCCAGGCCCTTGGTCGGCGCCGCGGCAAAGTGTTTTGCCATGGCCAGCGCTTCGTCCATCAGCGTCTCGTCCGGCACGCAGCGCCAGATCAGGCCCCAGGCTTCGGCTTTTTCGGCGCTGAGTTTTTCGCCCAGCATGGCCAGGCCCATCGCGCGCGCGGGGCCGATCAGGCGCGGCAAATGCCAGGTGCCGCCGGTGTCCGGGATCAGGCCCAGTTTGCTGAAGGCTTCGATGAAGCTGGCCGATTGGGCGGCCAGCACGATGTCGCAGGCCAGCGCCAGGTTGGCCCCGGCGCCGGCGGCCACGCCGTTGACGGCGCAGATGACGGGCATCGGCAGGTTCTTGAGCGTCAGCACGAGCGGCGCATAGAACTCCTCGACCGAGGCGCCCAGGTCGACACTGGGCGCGCCCGGGTCGACGGCGCGGTCGGCGAGATCCTGGCCGGCGCAAAAACCACGGCCGGCGCCGGTCAACACCAGCACGCGCACGGACTGGTCGGCCTGCACGCGGGCGAGCGCATCGCGCACTTCGAGGTGCATGGCACGGGTGAAGCTGTTGAGGCGATCGGGGCGGTTCAGGGTCAGGATGGCGACGCCGCCTTCTGCCTTGAACTGGATGCTGTCGTAGTTCATTGTGGTCTCCGTTTTTGTTCTGGTTGCGCGGTTATTCGGCGATATCGAAATCCACCACTACCTTGTCGGTCACCGGGAAACTCTGGCAGCTGAGCACGAACCCGCGCGCGACTTCGTAGTCTTCCAGCGCGTAGTTCACGTCCATCTCCACTTCGCCGGCCAGCACCTTGCAGCGGCAGGTCGAGCACACGCCGCCCTTGCACGAATAGCGCATGTCGATGCCGGCGCGCAGGCCCGCGTCCAGCAGCGATTCGGTGTCCCGGTCCATCGTGAAGCTGGCGGCGCTGCCGTCCATGATCACGGTCACTTCGGTGTGCTGGCGCGCGCTGGCGGCAACCGCGCGCGGCGTGCGCTCGCGGGTCGGCGCGCTCGCGGCAAACAGCTCGATGCGGATCTGCTCTTTGGCCAGCCCGGCCGCCTGCAGCGCGCGTGAGACGCCATGCATCATGTCTTCGGGCCCGCAGATGAAGGCGACATCGATCGCCTTGATGTCGATCCACTGGCGCAGGAACTGCGTGCACTTGTCTTCGGTGATGCGGCCGTTGAAGAGTTCAATGTCCTGCTGCTCGCGGCTCATCACGTACACCAGACGCAGGCGGTCCATGTACTGGTCCTTGAGGTCGGTGAGTTCGTCGCGAAACAGCACGCTCGACGAGGCGCGGTTGCCGTACACGATCGTGAAGCGGCTGCCCGGTTCCGCCAGCAGCGTGGTCTTGACGATCGACAGGATCGGCGTGATCCCGCTGCCGGCGGCAAACGCCAGGTAATGACGCTGGCTCGCGGCGTCGAGCGGCACGTTGAAGTTGCCGCTCGGGGGCATGACGTCCAGCTGCGCGCCCGGTTGCAGGCTGTCGTTGGCCCAGCTGGAGAACTGGCCGCCGGGCGTGCGCTTGATCGCCACGCGCAGCTGGTCGTCCTGCACCGCCGAACAGATCGAGTATGAGCGGCGCACGTCCTCGCCATCGATCGTGGCGCGCAGCGTCAGGTACTGGCCCTGGCGGAAGGCGAAGGTTTCTTTTAATGCCGGCGGGACGTCGAACGTCACGCACACGGCGTCGCGCGTTTCGTGTTTCACCTTGCTGACGGTGAGGGGATGGAATTGGCTCATGCTGGGCTTTAATGACACTTGAAATAATCGAACGGCTCGCGGCACTCGAGGCACTTGTAGAGCGCCTTGCACGGCGTGGAGCCGAATTCGCTGGTCAGCTGGGTATGCGCCGAACCGCAGTGCGGGCAGCTCACGGCCGGCGCGGCGCGGCGGCGGATGCCGGCGTGCAGGCCGCTGATGTCGATCGCCTGCTGCACGGGCGGCGCGATGCCGTAGCCGGTGAGCGCGACCTTGCCGGCAGCGCTCATCCAGTCGGTGGTCCAGGCGGGCGCCAGGCGCGTGGCGATGCGCACGCGTTCGAGGCCATGCGCGCGCAATGCGTCGCCCACGTTGTCGGCGATCACGGTCATGGCCGGACAGCCCGAATAGGTGGGCGTGATCGTCACCACCCACGTGTCGCCTTCCAGCGCCACGTCGCGCACGATGCCCAGATCGACGATCGAGATGACGGGGATTTCCGGATCGGCGACCTCGCCCAGCCAGGCCCAGACCTGCTCGACCGACACGGCCAGCGCAGTCATCACCAGGCCGCGCCCGGATAGGCGCGCTGCAGGAACTGCATCTCGGCCAGGATGAAGCCGAGGCGCTCGCTGTGCCGGCCCTGCTTGCCGCCGCGCTGCATCCAGGCGTCCGGCGATGGCATGGTCAAGGTGGCTTCGGCGAATATCTCGGCCAGGTGGCTCAGATAGCCTTCACGCAGCGGCCCGACGGCCGGCGCCACGCCCTGCGCCACCATCGCCTCGTCGACTGCGTCGTACAGGAACATCTCGCCGCTGTACATCCACAGGTCGTCCAGCGCGGTCTGCATCATCGCGTGGCTGGTGGCAGTGCCGTCACCCAGGCGCACCACCAGGTCGCCGCTGCGGCGCAGGTGGTACGTGACTTCCTTGAGCGACTTGGCCGCGATCTCGACGATGCGCGGGTCGCTCGAGCGGGTCAGGCCATCCATCAAAAAGTAGTGCCAGGCATCGAACAGGAACTGGCGCATGACGACGTCAGCGTAACTGCCATTGGGCTGCTCGAGCAGGATGCAGTTGCGGTACTCGCCGCTGTCGCGCAGGAAGGCCAGGCGATCTTCGTCGCGGCCCTGGCCTTCGAGTTCGGCGGCGTACGACAGCCACATGCGGGTCTGGCCCAGCAGGTCGAGCGCCACGTTCGACAGCGCCATGTCTTCTTCGAGCGCCGGTCCCTTGCCGCACAACTGGCACAGTTGCTGCGACAGGATCAGGGCGTTGTCGCCCTGGCGCAGCAGGTAGTCGATTTTTGCATCCATGGGATTGGTCTCCGGCGCGCTCACAGGTTCTTGACTTCTTCCGGCATCGGGAAGAACGTCGGGTGGCGATACACCTTGCTGTTGGCCGGCTCGAACAGCGAGGCCTTGTCGTGCGGGCTGCTGGCGACGATGTCGGCGGCGCGCACGACCCAGATCGAGACGCCTTCGTTGCGGCGCGTGTAGACGTCGCGCGCGTTGTTGACGGCCATCTCGGCGTCAGGGGCGTGCAGGCTGCCGACGTGCTTGTGGGCGAGGCCGTGCTGGCTGCGGATGAAGACTTCCCACAGGGGCCATTCTTTGCTCATTGTTGTCTCCGTATTGCCATCGCATCGTGTGAGTGTGCGAATGTGCGAATCTGCGTTGGAATCAGGCGGCCACTTTTTTTGCGGCCTGCTTGTCGGCGTGCGCCACCAGCGCGTCGCGGAACCATTCGCCGTCGTCCCAGGCTTTGACGCGCGTGCGCAGGCGCTCGCGGTTGCACGGGCCGTTGCCCTTCAAAACGTCGTAGAACTCGCTCCAGTCGATCGCGCCGAAGTCGTACGAGCCGCGTTCGGCATTCCATTTGAGGTCGGGATCCGGCACCGTCAGGCCCAGGTACTCGGCTTGCGGCACGGTCTGGTCGACCATGCGCTGGCGCAGTTCGTCGTTGGAGAACAGCTTGATGCGCCAGGCGCTCGACTGCGCGCTGTTGACCGACTCGGCATCGGACGGCCCGAACATCATCAGCGACGGCCACCACCAGCGATTGAGCGCATCCTGCGCCATCGCCTTCTGCTCGGGCGTGCCCTTCGCCAGCGCCATCATGATGTCGTAGCCCTGGCGCGCATGGAACGATTCTTCCTTGCAGACGCGGACCATGGCGCGCGCATACGGCCCGTACGAGCAGCGGCACAGCGGGATCTGGTTGATGATCGCCGAGCCGTCGACCAGCCAGCCGATCGCGCCCATGTCGGCCCAGCTCAGGGTCGGGTAATTGAAGATGCTCGAATACTTGGCCTTACCGGCATGCAGGGCCGCCAGCAGCTCGTCGCGCGAGACGCCCAGGGTCTCGGCGGCGCTGTACAGGTACAGGCCGTGGCCGGCCTCGTCCTGGATCTTGGCCAGCAGGACCGACTTGCGCTGCAGGGTCGGCGCGCGCGTGACCCAGTTGCCTTCCGGGAGCTGGCCGACGATCTCGGAATGGGCATGCTGCGAGATCTGCCGGATCAGCGTCTTGCGGTATGCTTCCGGCATCCAGTCCTTCGGTTCGATCTTGATCCCGGCGTCGATGCGCGCCTGGAATGCCTGCTCGTCGGCGCTCATGTCCTGTTCTGTGCGGACTTTATTGAGGCCTGTCTCCACCATTTGTGCGTACATGGATCTCTCCCGTTGCAAAATCTGTGCGAATCATAATACGATACAAAAAATCGGAAGTACACAATAATTTTGAATCATATCGAGCCAGACCGTGAATGACATGACCAGCACCCAGTGGATCGCCCACAGCCTGGCCACCGATCCGCCCCGCCACAAGTCGCTGGTGGTAACGATCTGCGGCGACGCGATCGCGCCCCATGGCGGTGCCTTCTGGCTCGGCAGCATGATCGAGCTGCTGGCGCCCTTCGGCGTGAACGACCGGCTGGTGCGTACCAGCGTGTTCCGGCTGGTGCAGGAAGGCTGGCTGACGGCCAGCCGCGAAGGTCGGCGCAGCCGCTATGCGCTGGCGCCGACGGCGCTGCCGCGCTTCGAACGCGCCAACCGCCGCATCTACGCCGCGCCCGGACAGGACTGGGACGGCCGCTGGACGTTCGTGCTGGCCACCAACGGCAGCATCGACAGCGACTTGCGCGCGCTGGTGCGCAAGGAACTCGAATGGGAAGGCTTTGCGATGCTGGCCAGCGGCGTGATGGCGCATCCGGCGCCGGATCGCGACACACTGCGCGATATCCTCGCGCGCACGGGGGCCGAGGGGCGCGTGTTCGTGTGCCAGGCCGATGAGGTGCCGGATGCCGGATCGCGCCCGCTGCCCGAACTGGTGGGCGACTGCTGGAACCTCGATGCGGTGGTGCTCGGGTACCGCGGCTTCATCGAGACGTTTGCACCGCTGCCGGCCTTGCTGGCGCGCGGCGATGTCAGCCCGGCGCACGCGTTCGCGATCCGCACCTTGCTGATCCACGCCTACCGCCGCGTGCAGCTGCACGACCCGATGCTGCCGCTGCCACTGCTGCCCGACCCGTGGCCGGGCGCCGACGCGTATGCGCTGGCACGCACCATTTATCAACTGAGCCACGAACGCGCCGAGGAACACGTGCTGGCCATGCTGCGCGTCGAGGATGCGGCCACGCCCGAAGCAGATGCGGCGTTTCACGGCCGCTTCGGCGGGCTGGCGCCCGTTACTTTGTCGCGATCGTAAAGCGCGCGCGCACATGGCGCGGCTGCTCGATCTCGTCGACGATGGCGAGCGCCAGGTCGGCCACGGCGATGCCGGCCGGCTGCTCATCGTCCGTCAGCAAGTCGTCGCCACCAAGCCGATAGGCACCGGTCGGCTCGCCCTGCCCCAGCATCGCCGGCGGGCTCAGATAGGTCCAGTCGAGCACCGTGTTAGCGCGCAGTGCCGTCAAGGCATCGCGCGCGGCGCGTGCGCCGGGCACCACGTTCGGCGGCACGTGATCCAGAAACTGCGGCGTGTCGATCAGCTGCACGCCGGGCGCGACGAACAGGCTGCCGGCGCCGCCCACCACCAGCAGGCGCCGCACACTGCTACCCTCGACGCCGCGCACGATCGCATCGAAGCCGCGCGTGAAGTTGTCGTACAGGGCGGGATCGTTCCAGCCGGGATTGAAGGCCGAGACGACGGCGTCCGCGCCTTCCACGGCGCTGGCAACGGCCGCAGCATCGTAAGCGTCGGCCACGGCCACGGTCAATCCGGGCTGCGCGGGCAGGCGCGCGGCGTCGCGCACCACGGCAGTGACCTGGTGGCCCCGTTGCAGCAGGGTGGCAAGGACGGCGGCGCCAACAAAACCGGTGGCGCCAATGAGGGCGATGTGCATGGTGACTCCTGAATACGTGAATGAGCTACTGACGATACCGGCTTCACGACGGGGCGATAAGATAGGTAGAATCACTATCACCTTGAAGCTGGGCTAACAGATGCACGATCTCAAACCCTATGCAGTATTTGCCGAAACCGTCGCCGCCGGCTCGATGAGCGGCGCCGCGCGCCGCCTCGGCATGAGCCCGTCGGCCGTCAGCCAGACCATCCGCGCGCTCGAGGCGCAGGCCGGCGTGACGCTGCTGCACCGCTCGACCCGCAAGCTCACGCTGACCGAGGCGGGCGCGCGCTGCTACCCGCATTGCCTGCGCCTGCTGGAAGCGGCAACTGCGGCCAGCGATTCGCTGCTGCAGGCGCGCGATGCGCCCAGCGGTGAATTGCGGGTGGCCGCGCCGGTGGGCTTTGGTGCCCATATCGCGCCGGCGCTGGCGCCCGTGCTGGCAGCCTGGCCGCAGCTGCGCCTGCGCCTGCTGGTGGACGACGCCATGATCGATCTGATCGGCGAGCGCATCGACCTGGCGATCCGCGCCGGCCGCCTGCCCGATTCGCGCTGGATCGCGCGGCCCCTGTGCCAGTTCGAGATGATCGTGTGCGCGGCGCCGGCCTACCTTGCGCGGCACGGCGTGCCCGAAACGCCGCAGGCGCTTGCAGATCACGCCTGGCTAACCTCCACGCGCGACGGCGTCGACACTGCCGATGGTCCCGCCACGATGGCGCTCGATCTGCACCGGGCCGGTGCCGACGTGCAGCTGCAGGTCGAGGCGCGCATCGTCAGCAACAACCAGCTGTCGCTGCACCAGATGTGCGAACAGGGCATGGGCCTGGCGCGTCTTGGCCATGCTGACGCCCATGCCGCGATCGAGCGCGGCGCGCTGGTGCGCGTGCTGCCGCAGTGGCAGTCGGCGCCGCTGCTGGTATCGGCCATGACGCCGCGGCGCGACGGCGATCCGGCCAAGGTGCGCGTGGCGCTGGAGGCGCTGCGCCGGCATTTCACGGCCCTGCCGGGAACCCGGCCAGCCTAGCGAACGCCTGCTGAAAACGGGTATCATCATCGTTCTACGCACCTTCCCAACACAGGACAACACCATGTCTATCAAGATCAGCAGCCAATTCGACGCTGGCGCCATCGAGGTCGTGAACGCCACGAGCGCGAACGCCATCGACCTGAACATCCGCAAGGATTCGCACGCCGACATCATCCAGTGGTTCTACTTCCGCCTGCAGGGCGCGCAAGGGCAAGCCTGCACCATCCGCCTGCTCAATGCCGGCAAGGCCGCCTATCCGGCCGGCTGGGAAAACTACCAGGCGATGGCGAGCTACGACCGCGTGAACTGGTTCCGCGTGCCGACGTCGTTCGACGGCAGCGTGCTGGCCA